>ERZ795044.3860-NODE-3860-length-12496-cov-4.706615_pt1 | contig 12496 bp, 13 predicted proteins | sample MGYA00375128_ERZ795044 | MGnify/ENA primary metagenome ERZ795044 (study PRJEB30173, sample SAMN05720213) | anaerobic digester metagenome | isolation source: active sludge of municipal wastewater-treating anaerobic digesters | place: USA | collected 2014-12-22 ... | reverse complement strand
GGAATCCTTTATTGGCAAGGGTTTGATGAGGTGTTAGTCGACGTTCCCTGAGATATGATACCTTATTTTGACGGAATGGGATTCGATTTCAGATATTCAGAAGGTGTTTGACCGGTAAATTTTTTGAAATTTCGGTTGAAGGAAGCTTTAGAGTTAAACCCGCAGGAAAAAGCAAGCGCAAGGAAAGTATATTGCTGGTTTTCAGGTTTATTTACTGCCTCTAGAAATGCTTGAATCCGTCTTTCATTTATTAGGTCGTAGAATGATTTTTGTTCAATGGAATTGATAACCTGCGACAGGTGGTTGGGATGCACATCCAGTACTTCGGCCAGGTCGCTTAAGGTGAGTTCGGGATCTTTGAAGGATTCGTTTTCGGTGAAAAGTTGGAGTAAGCGGGTATGAATGCGTTTGGCTTCCTCCTCCGTTAAAGAAGAATTTTGGTATTTGGGCGACTCAGGCAGGACTTCGGATGTAATAACCTCCTCGATGCTATGATGCTCTGAGGCATTCCGGTAAATCGATTTGGCCACAGATTGGTGCAAAGGAATATGTTGGTGAAATACACTAACCTGTCGAATGCCATAATATCCAATCCACACCACAAACATAACCGCCGAACCGAAAATGAAGATATCTTCCTGAATGATCAGGATCACAATCCAGATACAGGCCAGCCAGATAATTAAATAGAGGAGCCAGTTAAAAGAAATTTTTTCGGTATTCGAAAAGGTATGCACAAGAGATTTTCGAAAACGGATTAGTACCCGCAAAGCAAGCGGTATATAAATAATTCCAGATAAATAGATGGCAATAATATTTATGGTGCTTTCCGTTTGATATCGAACACCATTGTCTTTGAATACCTGAATTTTTTCTTCAGACGATAACAGATAATAACTGCCAAATAATAGTATCGAAGCCAGCACAGGAATAAAATGCAGGAGCATCGGTTTTCTAAAGCCCCTTTCAGATGTTTGCACTTTTGTATAGATATACAAAAACGGGCCTTGTATTAATGGGAGTGAAAAACCGATTCCGGCAAGACCGGGTAAGTAGATATAATTTTCGGAGTAGAATAAATAAAAGGAAAATAAATGTAATCCGGTTAAGGATAGCCAGGCAGCCAATACGTAATCAGCAGCATTTTTCCCTTTTTTGCTGAGGAGGATAAATACCAGAAAAAAATCAATAATGACGCCTGACAGATAAAACATGCCTCTGCAAATTAACGGGATTTTAAGGACTGAGGACTGATTTATTTTTCCTTGCGCTCATCAGGTATGGTATCCACCAGACTCCTCAACACATTGTCATCCCCATTTATAAAATCAGTGATGTTCCTGGAAAGGGGCATATCGGGCATAACACCTCTGTTTGGCAAGGCGTTTTGTACCTTATGATCAACTTTGTGCGTAGGTATGAAAATGCGGATGCCGCTTAAGGGCATGGTATACGTATAAGAAAGTGCAGCCTGACTGCCGTTTGCCCCGCCACCGGTTTCCGTGCCAACAATTGTTGCCTGGGTATGTTCATTGAGCATCGCAGCCACATAGCTGCTCATACTGAAGGTGCCGCCATCTGTCATGCAATAAATCTGCCGGTCATAATGATTCTTCTTTTTGACTGAATAAGGTACCCAGGTGTTTTTATCCGGATCTGCTTTGTCTCTATCAGGGATTGTATTGAATAATACCATTGTCATCTTCGAAACAAAGTTCATACTCAGATTATCGTCCTTCAATTTTTCTTTTTTGGGATTGCTGATATAAAAGTAAAAATCATCAGCTAGCAAATAGGTTAAGAGCCGATTGCCATTTGGAAAATAACCACCACCATTGCCACGAATATCAATAATTAAATGTTGTATGGAATCTTGTTCTATGGTTTTGAAAACATCTTTATAAAATCGTTTATAATCCGGAAACCCAAATGAGTGAATGGATAAAATGGCGGTAGTGGGCTTCTCCTTCAGGTAAAGCAGATTGGCTATACCGTCAACGGTTTGAATAGTATCAGTTCCGGGTAGTGGATTAAGCTTTAGCGGTGTTACTTTTAAACCACCCAATATAGCTTGTTTTACGATATTTCCATCCGGACCTTTACATTGAATGTCATATTGCGAGCAGTTGCCATAAAGAAATATTAAATATGTTCTGAACAATGCTTCGACATAGAAGTCTGTCCCGGTTTTATTTATCCCGTCATTGGTTTGTATCCCACGCATGTCGCGTAATATCTCCGACGCCGGGATGTCATTAATAGACAGTATTTCCATTCCGGCTTGTAACGTTTGTGTTGAATCTGCTACGGCGCGTATCCACAATTTATTCTGACTGATAAAAACATCAAGAGGAATAATTTGCTTTGCTTCCTTTTGATATGTATACCATGCTAAAGAGGGAGCTGATGTGGTGTGCCCGCAACCAATACCAACAAGCCAGTTACGCACATATTGATGATAGTGCTCCAGGTCCATGCTGTCTGTAAACATGTGTGTATAGGATTCTGCAGCTTGCCTTAAAGCATTGCTGTCTGCCAATATGGTTACCTTCGGATGCAGATACATTACCACATTCGTCATCTGAATAAATTCTTCAACTAATTGCTCGCGTGTTGCATTTAGAGGGAAAGAGTTGCAATTATGTGCAGATTGTTCGTCAACAGGTTGTAATTCAGCAGGTGTTTGTGCCTGTATGCATGGAATAAATAAACACAGTATCGCCTGAAAGGCAAAAATCTTCAATGACATTTTGGATATCGGAATTCTCGTATTAAAATTTAATTACTTTGCCGTTCTGCAGGTGTTGCCTGGCTGTGGTCCAATCAGGTAAGGTGTCTGCCGTAATGGTAATTGTTCTGATTTCAGTGGCAATTTTTTTACTATTACGCATTGCTTCCAAATGGGCACCGCTTCGGGCAAAGCTATGCATAGTTTCCGTATCAGGCCAAAGTGACATAGTGTAATGGTGTACACCTACACCTGATTTTTTAAAATCGAGATGGCCACTGCTTTTCATTTGCTTTAAAATGCGCATGGCATACATCGACAGTGGGAAAAATGCGAAATAAGACTTAAGTTTTATATAGGTGATTGTAGCAAGCATACGGGTGAATTTAATTGAATAAGTTTTTATGTGATGCTTGGAGATATTGACATAGCACCTGTCATATTGTTATCCGGCACAAGAGCTTATCACTGCTAATAGGGCGCCGAGCGCCGGAAGTGCTTGTGTATAGAGTATTTTTCGACTGGCTGTTGCCGCACCAAATACACCTGCGCATACCACACAGGATAAAAAGAAAATGGCAACATAGTGACTCCAATTGTTGTCTTGGATAAAAAGCGACCAAATTAACCCTGCAGCTAAAAATCCGTTATACAATCCCTGATTTGCGGCTAACGTTTTTGTCGGAGTAAACATGGCATCGGGTAATGCGCCTTTAAATGTTTTGCGGCCAAGCGTTTCCCAGGCAAACATTTCCATGTATACAATGTATAAATGCTCAAAGGCAATGAGTCCGGTCAATAATTGAGCTAGTAGGTTCATGAAGTAAATCTAAAGGATTTACACATAATATCATGTTAAAATTAACGCCACACATAAAATCAGGCTTGCTGAATATGAACGCAGGATGCAGAGATTATTTTTTATATACCCCTAAACCAGGTTTACCATTCAAACGCATATGTCCGTTTTCCAATATAAATCCACCGCTAAACACATGCTCAAGAACATCAAAACTGCCATCTAAATCGAGGTATTTTGTATTCGGACAAGCATAAGCAAGGTGTAAAGCTGCAGTGATACTTACCAGGCTCTCATCATTACAGCCCCAAAATATGGATATGCCTTTTGATGCTGCCGTATCTGCGATGTGCTTACCTGCTAAGATGCCTCCGGCTTTCATTAATTTGATATTGAAAACACCAAAGGGATGTGGATGTTGCAATAGTTTTTCTGCACTGGAAATAGAGGTGAGAGATTCATCTGCAACAAATTTCATACGCACCGGTTCTGCAAATTGTACTAGAGCTTGATTTTCTGAAACCGGAAGTGGTTGTTCAATGAGCTCGATGGGCAGATGAGCTGTTTCATGGATAAACTTATTCAGCGATGCAAAATTGTATCCTAAATTGGCATCAACCCGATATCTGAACTGGTCGCCAAAATGTTCGTATAATTTAATGCACCGCTCAATATCCTCATCCACGGAAATGCCGGTTTTTAATTTGAGTATCCTGAAACCCTGATGATAATAATGTGTGGCATCTTCAATCATTTCCGGTAGCGTCTTGATGCCAATGGTAATGCTGGTTGGCAATGACGCTATCACCTGACCGTAAAGAGCGGCTATCGGTTGTTGCATCACTTTGCCATAAGCATCATGCAGTGCAATGTCGAGAGCGGCCTGCGTGCCCGGATAATCGGGTAAATCGCGACAACAATCTGAAATTATTTCGCGATAGGCATCAATGCTTTTTCCTATATGTTTCTGAATGCTTTCTGACTGTAGTAACCCGAGTGTTTGTTCCGGAGTTTCGCCAATAACTTCAGGGAAAGGATTTGATGCGCCATAACCTATTATACCATTACTGAGTGCAATTTCCAGAAATACGATTTCAGTTTCATAAATAGTTTGGTATGCAATCGCATAAGGTTGCTTCAACGGAAGTCGCTGTAGGTATGCATGAATTGATGTAATGTGCACCATTGTATTAAAGTAAGGCCTGAATAACCGGAATGATCTGATCAACACCCTGCTGAATAGGCAGTAATACCGGAATACCTAATGTTTGCTGATACTGAGTTTGAAAAGCGCTTGCTTCTGCATCTGTGCAATCTTCTGTATTCAACGCTAGTGCTATTACCTGCGCACCATACATCTGTATAAGTTGAATTTCAGACGCCACATCATGAATAGCCCCCCACAAAGGAGTGTGTTCGTAGTATGTGCGTTTTGGTGCATGTACTAAAACAACATGCTTTGCATTGCCGGAAATGAGCATTTCTGCACCGCATGGTCCGCTTGGATTGCGCAAAGCTGATTGTCCTTCAATCAATATAACCTGCGGATGTGTTTCCTCCCAACACTGTACAATCGCATGTTCTAATTCACCGGAAATAAAATCATTCAATGTGGAGTCAAAAATAAATCCGTAAACACCTCCCTGCATCCATCCGGTTTGTCCGGTGTAAATCATCTCCGTTGAAATACCATTCGACAAACAGGCCTGTTTAATAAATCTGCAGGTAGTGCGTTTGCCTAGCGCACAATCTGTACCTATCACAGCGATAGTTAATGCTTTAACAGAGAATATACTACCGTTCCAGAAATGTAAATCCTTTTTCGCTTTGGGGCGTCTTACATCTATCAGTTCAACCTGATGCTTTTTTGCAAGAGCGGCAATTTCAACATGGTCATTCAGAAATTCGTGCAATCCGTTTACAATTGACATGCCCTTTGATATACACAATTGGATAACGGGTATAAACCGCTTCGGTAATACACCCCCAACTGTCGCTATGCCGATTATACAATAAGCAATAGAAGGCTGTTGGCTGATAGCTTCTTCAACAGTGGCATAAACGGGTATATTTCTGTGTTTTCCATCCACCACTTCACCGGCATCTTTTCCGGCATGCATGTGGTCGATAACACCAACTATCGAAAATCTTTCTGTTCCACGTATTAATCCGTGTGCTGTTTTTGCATCTGATTCATGGAGTATTCCATCGGTCAGAATTATGGCATTCGGTTTTTGCATGTGTCTTTTATCGACTCAAAAATACGCCCGGAAATTGATTTGTGGCGCCACCATGCTCAAAAACAATCTGACCATTTACCCACACGGTAATTATGCCGTCAGAAATTGCTTTTGCATTATCGGTGTTGGCATTGTCCTGAACAGTGTCCGGGTCAAACAATACTAAATCTGCATAATAACCGGTCGCTATTAATCCGCGACCCTGTATGCCAACATGATCGGCACTTAATGCAGTCATTTTATTGATAGCTGTTTCGAGCAATAAAATTTTTTCTTCTCGCACATATTCCGCTAATACTCGAGTAAAGGCACCATAACCTCTTGGATGCCCACCGTTTGCACCATCTGAGCAAATATTACTATGTGTCCAGGTAATAAAAGGAATCAGGTCAGCATCTGACATACTTTTACCCATGATAGATTCGATATAAGTTTCATCAGGATGCTCAAGTCCATAGTTTTCCGCCGCTTTAACCAGATATAATAAGGTTTCTTCTGGGGTTTCTTTGCGCAATACTGCTATTTCTGAAACTGTTTTTCCCGCGTATTCCGGGTTTGGCAAATATCGTACGAGTATGGAACCTGCAGGGTCAAATAAATGTGTGGTTGCAAATGTAGCTGCTTCAAGACTTGTAAAATCTTTATTGGGAAACAAAACGCGTATCGTGGAATGCCAATATTCATACGGATATACATCTGCCGTAATATTAATGCCTTCAGCACGTGCAGCTTCTAATTTTGCTAAAATCTGATTGGCTGTACCCCAATCATCGCGTAAAGCAATTTTAATATGTGACACCTGCACCGGAATATGGGCCTCCCTGCCGATGGTAATAATTTCATCAATGGCTTCATCGAGGTAAATGTCCTCACTACGTAAATGACTAATATACTTTCCATCGTATTCGGCGGCGGTTTTTGCTAATTGCAAAACTTCATCTGTGCTGGCGTAAAATCCTTCCTCATATTCAAGTCCTGTAGATAAGCCGAAAGAACCTTTTGTCATTTCACTGCGCAGAATTTTCTGCATGTTAAGTATTTCAGTCGTTGTTGCCGTACGGTGCAACTGATCACTTCCCATTACCTGTATCCGTAAACTGGCATGCCCGGTATAGGTGGCGATATTGACAGACTTTGGTCGGGTGATACACCATTTTTTTAAACTGTCGATAGGATCGCTTTCTCCATCCTGTCCGATTACAATCGTAGTGATGCCCTGACTAATTGCACCTAATGCAGTAGGAAAGTCATTTAAATTTCGGTCGTGATGGCTGTGTGAATCAATAAACCCGGGCGCCAATACTTTGCCTTTTCCATCCAATATTTGTTCATCTGGCAATGGCAATAACTGACCAACACCAATAATTTTATCTCCGGCAATGCGCACCGAACCCATTTTGCCCGGAGTGCCTGTGCCGTCAATAATGAAAACGTTTGTAATCAGCAGGGTGCGAGCATCTGTTTGCAAAGCAGAGATGCTCACCGGAGTATCCTCTGCATCCACTTGTGTAAACGCATTTGTCATGCAACAAAGCCAAAGCAGCGAAAAAATAAACTTCATAGGGCGCATTTAAGCTATAAAGATAACAGAATGTGTGATTGAAAATGTATTGAGTTGTATCCGACACCTATACGACTGAAATTATTCAGTTACTTTTTTTGGTAAATGTTATATCGCCAAATGAAACCCATTGTTTTTCTGCAGTTTGAAATGTGCTCACGGAAGTCCAGGTGTCAGAAGTACTGTGATAGGTAAAGGTGTTGAGAAAGGCACCATCCGGATAGTTAAAGTATAGAGGCAGTGCATTTCCCGTTAAGTGTCCGTAACCTAAGGTTTGTGAAAATGCAGGACCGAAATTATCTATCCAATGCACAATAAATTGATGTGCATTGCAGTCAAAACCAAAATAGATATTTGCCTCATACGCAGGAACGGCAGCAGTATCAACAAGATGTAATGCAATAAATTGACTATCTAACACCCAGTGTGCATTAACCGCATAAACAACTGGTTCTCCGGTAATATTACCCACGCCGACCCATTCACCAACCCATTTTTGCAGGAATTGAAATTCGATGTTCGTGCGGTTGCAACTATCTGATGTCTGACTATAACCCGTTACACATGCGAAGCATAACCATACATAAACGATCAGGTGCTTTCTTGCCGACATACAATATAATTGAAGTTAATCAGGATTATGGTTAATTTAATCTCTCGAGCTGCCCCTTTCTTTTCACAATATTCTTATAATCCCATTGAATATCTCTTGCCTTGGCTAACCAACGTTCAAGATCAGCAACCACAATTTGATCTGCACTGGTGTATCGGAATTGTGCTGCTTTAAATTTTCCTTCAACTTGCAGGAGAGGCTCATCAAAAGACTGACCGCTCCAAAACAATAATTGAATACAGTCTTTTAATTTATTATACCCAACAATCGGATTTCCATCTAAAAACCAAACCGGATGTCGATGCCAGATTTTATTTTCTGCTTCAGGTAGTTTTTGAGCAATCACATGCGCCAGTGAACCGCAAATTAAATGATTGTTGAGGTCGAGTTTTGCATTATAGGCTTCTATGTCGGGATGAATGGGCATTTCAGTTTATTTGTAAATAGGTGAATTTTTTCAAAATAGTGAATATATCAATTTAAAAAGACTAACTATACATATATGGCGTTTGCGCATAAGCGAGTTTCCGCACATTTTCCATCGCATGACGCATATAGGATTTCCAAAACAAGTGCACAAAAAGCCATTGGAACGGATACAATATAGGCAGTGTTGCGTATAAAGTATAGGTGTAATTAATTTTGGTTTGCTGTTCACTAATAGGCAGAGTTTCCCACTCGCCTACAAAGCGATTGAAACCTAACATCCACGATTGAAAATCATCAACCTGAATTTTCCATAAAGCATTTTCTTTACGATCTAAAACGGTATCTCGAGATACATAGCCACCCTTGAAATTCATATTTTTTTCAGCATATACACGTTTTGTTCCGCCTATTTTGCCCCAGTTTTCATCATCGGTTACATGCGATAATTTAGGCATAAAACCATAACCTGTATGCACAAGTGTTACATCGCACAGCATAGGGGTTTTAAAGGCATTTTCTAAAGGGCAATTGAAGGTGGTTGAGATGGTGATTTTGAATATGGGCATGATAGGATACTTTCAACAAGTTTTTAATAAATTATTATGCATTCATATTTGAGGCACTTGATACGAATAAATTGTAGGCGTTACAAAATTAAAGATTTTGGCTTAACTGGCATTAGCTATTACCTTCAGGATACCAGCTTTTATGCTGCGTTAAAGTAATGCCCTGATGCACATCTGCAGCCATGTATGCCAATTTTACCGGCTATAAATAGTCTCCCATGTCGGTATTGAATGCTTGGTATGAATGGCTAATGGGGCCTATTATTGGGATTCATGTGTATTGATTTGGTTTGATTATAGCAAATCAGAAGAATTATATTTATTTTTAACAAATAAAACTTATTTTATGAAACACTACTCTACACTTGTTGCCCTGATTTGTATTACGCAATTGGCACATGCACAGTCAACTTTACAGGCTGTCGACTTGCCTGCAGTTGTTCAGCCAACTCAATCTGAAGAAAGAATTCAGGTCATGCAATATCGGCTCAGCGCATTTACTGTTGAGGAATTGGACTTGGGTATTTGGGTGAAAACGGATAGTATTTACTATGTGTATAATCCGGACTTCCCGCATTATCATAATAATATGGACTTCGTAGAGTTTACCAACTTTATGTACGAACCTGATTTTTACCTTATGGAATGGCTGGAACATGATGGTGTAGATTGGATTGGATATTATAAGAATTATGGAAATTATACCGCTGAAGGTGTGCGAACTTCTATAAATGTTGATACGTGGGAGGCAGGCGGTTATGTCGGTAACAGCCGTGTGGAATACGCCTATACACCCGAAGGTGATATTGATACCATACTTTTTCTGGAATACCTGGGTGGATCATATGATCCATACTCCAGACATTTGTATACCTATAGCGACGGGGCACTTGCCAATATTATTCAGCAATCATATGGTGCTGACTGGGAAAATAGTCTTTTGATTATTTATACCTATAATGATGAAGGACAGATTGATAATTTAGTATATCGTGGATGGGATGGTATAGGTTGGTACGACCAAAACCGACAGATTTACACTTATGATGGTTCCGGCAATTTGATTGAAAAATTATATCAGTACTATGATTTCGGATGGGTAACGTATGGCCGATATGTATATACGTATGACGGCACCGGATTCAATAATCTGTTAGAGACACAATCCTATGATGGCGTCGATTTTAGTCCGTATGAGCAATTCGAGTTTACGGAATATGCCGACGGTTTACCACAATCAAACACCAGAAGTTTGTGGGATGGATTCATCTACGAAGATTATTTCCGCGCACAATTTTATTATGAGGAATACGATGACGGCACTGTAGATGTGCAGGACATCGCTTCTACGGTAAATGTGCAGCTATTTCCAAATCCGGCTACTGATGCCTTCATGCTGAGTTTTCATGCTTCCGGTAATGAAAAAGTATCCTTGCGCATTACACAACCCACAGGCCAAACTGTTCAACGACAAACATGGGAAGCGGCTCCAGGTGAAAATCGGGTGCAGATAAACATTGATGATACATGGGCTGCAGGGCAATACTTTGTAACCTTACAATTAGGTGCTGAATTAATCAATACCAGTTTGATTATCAAATAAGTTATTTGCACCTATATTGTAAGTGCTTGTGGTATTCAAACGAGTTGATTTATTAAGCTCGGTAAACTTTTAATTAATCTTTTCCAATGAAGGAAAGGCATGCTCATGAGTGCATGCCTTTTTTTATGCTTCTTAAGGCGTAATAAGATTATATGAACATAGTTACTTTTATTGCCTTGCCAATTTGAATACCTTCGGCCATTCTGATTTCATTTTTTAAGGGTAGTAAATACGTTTCTTGCTTTGAATCATACCAGATAGCCGTTTTCCATTCAGTTGTCCCAATTTTAGCTACAGCCGACAACCGGCCCCATCCTTGTTCTTCCTTTTTAAAAAGTTGTCGGATTTCTTTGGATGTTTTTTTCGGCAAGGCAATAAATACCCAGGCGCCTTTACCATCATATACATATGGGCGGCCTGAAAATGTAAAGGGAATATAAGCGCTGGCCATGGAAGCTCAATTTTAAACGTAAACCTAAGAAATAGGAATTAATGTGCGGAGGTGCGGATGTGCGGATGTGCGGATGTGCGGAGGTGCGGACGTGAAATGCAAGTGTGAAAAGGATTAGCCAATTAGCCGATGTGCCGATTAGCCGATGTGGCGAAGCGGAGTCCTGAGTACTCGCGATGGAATGCAAATGTGAAAGTGATGTTCGCCGTACGGCGGATTTGTGTGTGAGCGTGTGCGAGTTTGGGGTTGCGTATGATTTTACCTGTACTGCTCTTAAAAAGTATCGCCCTCTCTGCTAAGTTGGGATTCTTGATGCACCGAGGAAGGAGGTGTGGGAAGAGAGAGTGGTGTAGTAAGTAATTGTGCAAAAGCGCCAACGTGTTGTTGTGCGAAAGGTGTGTCTGATGCATAGAGGGTGCTTCCGATTGGCTTAAGAAAAAATGGCTTTATATAATAAAGAGGCTGCCATAATAAAGTGACAGCCTCTTTACTGTTTGAAATCATATAAATTACTCTACAATAATTTTTGTCGAAGTTAAATCTGTACTGTCGCGCAATACATAAATGCCGGCAGGTAAATTACTTACATCAATGGAACTAATCGGGTTATTTACAAGAAGTGTAGAAATCAATGTTCCGTTGATATCAAAAAGGTTCATGGTGTGATTCAATAAGCCGTCGGTTTCTACAAACACATAATGACTGCCTGGATTGGGAAATGCTACCAAGCTGTTTTGTGCATGCGCAAAGTGATTGGTTTCCAGAAGCATAGAACATGCAGAGGCAACATAAGTTGGTGTCCATTTGTCGGATAATGTGCCATCTCCAATTTGACCAACTATATTATCTCCCCATGCAAATAAATTTCCATCATTATCCATCACGAGGGCGGTTTTTCCACCGGCTGAAATTTCGGCAATGCTACTTAAACCTGGAACGGGATCAGCAATCGATCTGTCTTCAACAGTGCCGTCACCTAACTGACCATCACTATTGTTGCCACATGTAAAAATGCCACCTTCATTATTCAGTATCACAACAAAATGTTGTCCTGCTGCAACAGCTACTGCACTTTCTACTCCAAGCATTTGTACGGGCGTTGAATAAGTAAAGTCTAATGTACCCGCACCTAATTTGCCGTAATCGTTTCCACCCCAACCCCAAACTGTGCCGTCACTTTTGATAGCGTATGCACAAGAGGTGCCTGCAGTAATATGAACGACATCAGTTAATTCCGGAATTTGAATTGGTGCAAAGCGATTAATGGTTGTTCCGTCACCTAACTGAGCATCCATATTTTCTCCCCAGGCCCAAACAGTACCGTCTGATTTTAACGCATATGCAGAGTAGTCGGATACTTCAATTTCAATGATGTCCTCCAAAAAACCAATTCCGTCGGTACCTGTTACCTGAACCGGATAAAGATGGTGTAGTCCATTTGGATCATTCACACCCGCTACGCCACGATAGCCAGAACCCCAGCTCCAAACAGTGCCATCATTCTTT
>ERZ795044.3849-NODE-3849-length-12518-cov-7.079275_pt1 | contig 12518 bp, 12 predicted proteins | sample MGYA00375128_ERZ795044 | MGnify/ENA primary metagenome ERZ795044 (study PRJEB30173, sample SAMN05720213) | anaerobic digester metagenome | isolation source: active sludge of municipal wastewater-treating anaerobic digesters | place: USA | collected 2014-12-22 ... | reverse complement strand
CTGGCCGCAGCTCGGCCTGGAGGCCGATGCGGGCCATGCGTTCTACATGGGCGTGGAGCTGGCGCGTGCGCAGATCGCCTGGCAGCTCGGCAAGCGCTACGTGCAGGACCAGCCGCTGGACTGGGGCTGCGCCGTCGAGCGGGCCGCCGACGACCTTCGGGCCTGGTGCGCGCCCGGCAGCACCCTCACGCACCGTGGACCGACGCCCGGCGCGGCCCCACCCGACCCCGACACCGATGCCTGAACTGATCTACGAAACCGTCGTCACCACCTGCTCGCCCGCGGGCGCGGTCCACGTCGCGCCGATGGGCGTGCGCTACCTCGGCCACGACGTGCTGCTGATGCCCTTCAAGCCCTCGACCACGCTGGCCAACATCCAGGCCACCGGCACGGCGGTGCTGAACTGGACGACCGACGTGCGCGTGTTCGCCGGTTCCGTGACCGGGCGGCGCGAATGGCCGGTGGTGCCGCTCGCCGAGGTGGCCGGCGTGCGCCTGGCGGGCGCGCTCGGCCATGCGGCGCTGAGCCTGTTCGAGGTGCGCGACGACCCGAAGCGCCCGACGCTGCGCCTGGCGCGCGTGCACGAGGCGCAGCACGCGCCGTTCATCGGATTCAACCGCGCGCAGGCGGCGGTGATCGAAGGCGCGGTGCTCGTCAGCCGTCTGCACATGCTGCCCGACGCCAAGGTCGACGACGAGATGCGCTACCTGCAGATCGCCATCGACAAGACCGCCGGGCCGGACGAACTCGAGGCCTGGGGCTGGCTGCACGAGGCGATCGCCGCGCACCGCCAGCGCGCGCTCGCCGGGAGCCCGCGGTGACGCGCCTGCTGGTGAGCGTGCGCGACGCGCCGGAGGCGCTGGCCGCGGCCACGGCCGGCGCCGACTTCATCGACCTGAAGGACCCGGCCGCCGGCGCGCTGGGCGGCCTGCCGACCGAGCGCATCGTGGCGATCGTCGCGGCCCTGCGCGCCGCGGGCATCGACCTGCCGGTCAGCGCCACGATCGGCGACCTGCCGTCGTCGCGGCAGGCCGAGGCCCTGGCGCGCGTCACCGCCGTGGCGGGCTGCGGCGTGGACTACGTCAAGGTCGGCATCGAGCCGGGCGCCCGCGGCCAGGCCCTGATCGCGCGCCTGGCCTCGTGCCCGGCGCCGGTCGTGCCGGTGCTGATCGCCGACGACGGCGTGGACGCGGCCCAGCTGGCCTGCGCGCTGTCGTTCGAGGCCTTTCCGGCGCTGATGCTCGACACCGCGCGCAAGGGCGAGGGCAGCCTGCTGCAACGCGTCGACCGCGTCGCCCTGCAGGGTTTCGTCGACGCGGTGCGGGCGCGCAGCACGCTCGCCGGGCTGGCCGGCGCGCTGCGCGGCGAGGACCTGCCGGTGCTGATCGCGCTGGGTCCGGACTTCGCGGGATTCCGCAGTGCCGTGTGCGACGCCGGGCGCGCATCCGCCTTGTCGCCTGCGCGGGTCGGCGAACTCGCGCTGCGCCTGCGCCAGGGCCGGCCGCGCGGGGCGATGGCCCTGCGGTTGTCCTGAGACACGCTCAGGCGCGCGGTATCCGGCGCAGGCGCCGCAGCGCGGCGCGCGAGGCATCGCCGTGCCCGGTGGCCGCGAAGTCGCCCGACAGCAGGCCGCGCTGCACGCGGTCGACGTCGTCGGCCTGCACGAGCTCGATCGGGAAGGGCGCGCCCTCGGCCCAGGCCGCGAAGCGCGCATCGAGCACCCCGGCCTCGGCGAGCTCGGTGAACGGACGCATCGCGTCGAGCTCGCAGGCCTTGACGACCACCAGGCGCTCGGCGTTCAGGCGCCGTGCGAGCCAGATCGCCAGGCTGTCGGCGCTGACCTCCCAGGTGGTGATCAGGTCCGGCGCGTCGCGCAGCACGCTGTAGGGCAGCCACAACGCCGGGCGGCCACCGTGCAGCGCCTGGCGGATCGCCGAGTCGTTCGCGGCGAGCACCAGTCGCGGCTCGAGCGCGTGCAGCATGTGCGCCGTCTGCGCCATCGCGAGCACGGCCATGTTGTGCGCCGCGAGGTCGTCGAAGCCCCAGTGCGCCTGCGCCTGGCGCACGGTGTCGGCGAAGGCGGCGCCACCGGGCACGACCGTGACCCGGCCGGCCCCGAACTCGGCCAGCATGTGCAGCCAGTTCGCCAGGCGCGGGTCGCGCGCCAGGCTGCCTCCGAGCTTGACGACCCACATGGCTCAGCCCGCCTCGGCCAGCAGCGCCACGGCCACCGCCGGCGCGCAAACCTGCGCCCAGCCGCGCCACGGGGCGTCGGCCGCGGTGGCCTCGCCCAGCACGAGGTCGGCAAAGCGACGCGACGCGCGGCCCTGGCGGTCGGCCAGCGCCGGCACGAGAAAGTCGCCGCACCCGGCCGCGACCAGCGGTGCCTCCTCGGGCACGCCGCTGGCCGCCAGCACGCGCGCCAGCTGGCCCGACAGCTCGTCGAGCTGCCGGCCGCGCCAGTGCCGCGCGAGCGCCAGCCAGGCGGACGGATCGGCCTCGCGCGCGTCGCGGCCGACCATGCGCGCCACGCGCTGGCGCGTGCCGGCGTCGTCCTTGGCGCCACCGTCGGCGCTGGGCTGCTGGTCGTGCGCCGGGTCGAGCTCGCCGGTCAGCCGGTAGACGTCGGCGGTGGTCGCGAAGTGCTCGTTCATCACGTTGACGGTTGCGCCGCCGAAGGCCACCTGCGGCGCCAGCGCCATCAGCGGCGTGCGCACCACGCCGTGGTAGACCAGTTCGCTGCAGGCCAGGCGCTCGGCGTCGCTGCGGCCGCGCGCCACGACTCGGCCGCGGCGCAGCGGGATCAGGTCGGTGGTCGTGCTGCCGATGTCCACGAGCACCGCGTCGGCCAGGCGCGCGCCGACCGCGGAGGCGGTGGCGTGCCAGTTGGCCGACGCGATGGCCTCCCAGTGCACGGGCGCCTGGTGCGGGGCGACGAAGCCGGTCTCGCCGGCGTACAGCCGCAGCGTCGGCCCCAGCGCCTCGGCGAGCTGGGCGCTCAGCCGGCGTACGCCGTCCTCGCGGGTCGGGAACAGGTCGGTCATCTCGGCGGTCATGGTCGCCGCATGCCGGGCCCCTGGGCCGAAGGCCTCGGGCCAGCGCGCCCGGGCCGCGCCGAGGGCGGCCTCCAGGTGCTGCAGCCCCTGCCACACGGGGCAGGGCCACTGGGCGATGCCGGCCACCGACCCGTCGCGCACGAGGCAGGCCTTGAGGTGCGCGCCGCCGACGTCCCAGCCGACGCTCAGGCGGGCCTCAGCCATGGCGCGACTCGTCGAGCGCGTGCAGTTGCAGCACCTCGCCGGCCAGGTTGCGCCGCAGCGCAGCCGACAGGCCGACGTAGGCGCTGGTCACGCGCGGGTTGACCTCGATGACCACCGGGCCGTGCTCGGCATTCCAGACCACGTCGACGCCGGCGAAGCCGCGCAGGCCGGGCAGGGCGCGTGCCACGTCGAGCGCCACCAGGTGCAGGCGCACGGCGCGCAGGTTGGTGCGCGCGTCGAGCGCGTTCGGCTCCACGCCCAGGAAGCGCAGCGTGCCGTCCGCCGCTTCGTGGATCTGCTGGCGGTTGAAGGCGATCGGCTGCACGAAGCCCGCCCCGCACAGCATCGAGATCGACAGCGCCTCGCCGTCGATGAAGGGCTCGACGGTCGCCGGCCGGCCGGCCCGTCCGCGGGCCCGCTGGTCGGCGAGCGCCGCCGCGTGCTCGCGGTGGACGACGGTGTTCGCGGTGCCGGCGCCGTCGTCGGGCTTGACGATCCAGCGGCCGGTGTGTCCGACCCGGAAGGCCAGCGGCGTGGCCACGCCGCGCGCGGCCAGGGCGTCGAGCGTGGCGCGCTTGCTCGACGCGACGCAGATCGCGGCCTCGGTGCAGCCGATCCAGCGCGACGCGCCCACGGCCTCGTGCAGGCGCGCCAGCACGTTGTCGGATTCGGGCGCGATCACCCAGCTCAGGTCGTGACCGCGGGCAAGGCGCTGCACGAAGGCCGCCGGCGACTCGCCGCGCCCCGGCTCGACCGCCTTCACCCCCGAAGGCGCCGGCGCGACCGGCGACGCCGCCGCGGTGACGGCGAGGTCGGGCAAGGCGCACAGGTCTGCGAGCAGGGCATTGCGCATCGCCACGCCCTGCGGGAGCAGTTCGGCGGCCTCGGCCGGGTCGCCGACCTCGCCGCCGCCGCTCAGGTACTCGTAGACGAAAATGCTGCGCATGAGGGTTTCTCAGGTCCTGCCGGACATCCCGGTCATTCCGGTCATCGACATTCTGGGCGGACACGTCGTGCGTGCCGAGCGCGGCTTGCGCAGCACATACCGCGCCATCGTCTCGCCGCTGGCCGACGGCGATGCGCCGGGCGACATCGCGGCGGCGTTGCTGGCGCAGGCCGCCTGTGCGTCGCAGCCGCCGGTGCTGTACGTCGCCGACCTGGACGCGCTGCAGGGCGGCAAACGGCAGGCCGGGGTGATCGCCGGACTGCTCGCGCGCTTTCCGGCCGTGCAGCTCTGGCTCGACGGCGGCTTCCGGGCACCGTCGGACGTGTCCGCGCTGCGCGCCGCGCTGGGCTCCGACGGGGCGCGCGTGCGCCCGGTGTTCGGCAGCGAGTCGCTCGCCGACCTGGACGCGCTGGCCGCGGTCGGCCGTGACCCCGAGGCGATCCTGTCGCTCGACAGCCGCGCCGACCGGCCGCTCGACGTGGCCGGCTGCTGGCAGCACCCTGCGGCGTGGCCGGGCACGGTGATCGTGATGACGCTCGACCGGGTCGGTGCGGCCACGGGCCCGGACCTGGCCGGGTTCGAGCGCCTGCGCAGCCTGGCGCCCGGGCGTCGATGGGTCGGCGCCGGCGGCCTGCGCAGCCGGGGCGAGCTCCGGGCGGCGGCGGCCTCGGGCGCCTCGGCCTGGCTGGTCGCAACGGCACTGCACGCCCGGTCGCTCGACCCGTAGCGCGCCAGTCGGTCCGGTCGGGGCCAGCGCCTGGGCATGGCCGGGACACAACCACGAAGCGTGCCACCCCGGCGCCGCAGCCCGGTCGCCGGAGGCGCAACACACTGTCCCAATCCGCCGGCGTCGCCCGGCGGCCCAACTGCGCAGAGTGGTCCGCCGTCCGGCGGACCGGCCCGAATCCACGGGTCCGGACCGGCCCCCGGCGGGGCCGCGCTTCTGACATGATCGCGCGCCGTCCCGTGGCATGTCGTTTGCGAAGCTCCGACCGATGACCTTGTCGAACCCCACTGCCACGCCCGACTGGACCTGTCCGTTCTGCTCGCTGCTGTGCGAGAACTTCCACCCGGCACCGGGCGGCGCTGCGCCGATCGACGGCAGCGACTGCCCGCGCGCCCTGGCCGCCCTGGCGGCCCACACCCGGCCGGGCCCCGGCCCCGGCGCGCTGATCGACGGCCAGCCGGCCTCGATCGACGCGGCGCTCGACGAGGCCGCGCGGCGCCTGGCCGGCTGGCGCCAGCCGCTGTTCGGCGGCCTGGGCACCGACATCACCGGCGCGCGTGCCCTGTACCGCCTGGCCGCGCGCACCCAGGCGATCTGCGACCACGCCGACGGCGCCACGCTGATGCAGGGCGTGCGCGCGGTGCAGGACCGCGGCCAGTACATCGCCACGATCGCCGAGGTGCGCGTGCGCGCCGAGCTGATCGTCTGCGTGGGCACGCCGGCGGTGGCGCGCTACCCCGAGTTCTTCCGCCGCATCGGACTGGGCGAGGCCGGCAGCCCGTGCCGCGAGCTGGTCTTCGTCGGCGTGGCACCGCCCGAAGGCCTGCCTGCCGGCGTGGCCGTGCGCACGCTGGCCGGCAGCGGCGATCTCGCCGAAGACGTGCGCCAGCTCGCCGCCCGGGTCGACCGCCAGCGCCTGCCGGCGCCGGACGGCGGGCTCGCGGCGCTCGCGCAGCGCCTGCTCGACTCACCCTATGCGGTCCTGGTCTGGGAGGCGGCACCGCTGGGCCCCGAGGCGGCGCTGGTGATCGAGGCGCTCAACCGCATCGTCGGCACGCTGAACCGGAAAACGCGCGCAGCGACCTTCGGCCTGGGCGGCAGCGACGGCGCCTTCAGCGTCAACCAGACCTTCACCTGGCTCTCGGGCCTGCCGCTGCGCACGCGCGTCTCGGCCGCGGGCCTGCAGCACGAGCCGCGCTGCTTCGACACCGCGCGGCTGCTGGCCGACGGCAGCGTCGACGGCCTGCTGTGGATCTCCAGCTTCAGCGTCGACCGCCTGCCGCCGCCGGCGGCGGTGCCCCGCATCGTGCTCGGCCCGCCGGGCATGCGCGCCGCGCTGCAGGGGGCGGGCGAGGGCGTCTTCCTCCCGGTGGCCACGCCGGGCCTGAACGCCGGCGGCCACCTGTTCCGCACCGACGGTCCGGTGGTGCTGCAGGTCGTGCCACTGCGCGACGACGGCCTGCCCGGCGTGGCCGACGTGCTCGCCCGGCTCGGCGAACGCCTGGGAGCGACACCGTGAGCGCCACGATCCGCATCCGCGGCGGCAAGGTCTACGACCCGATCCACGGCGTCGACGGCGAGGTCCGCGACATCGGCGTGCGCGGCGGACGCATCGTCGCGCTCGACCCGCGCGAGCCGGTGACGCAGGAGATCGACGCGAGCGGCGGCGTCGTGATGGCCGGCGGCATCGACATGCACAGCCACATCGGCGGCGGCAAGATGAACCTCGCGCGGCTGTTGCTGCCCGAGGACCACCGCCGCGGCCTCGAGCCCGCGGCGCTGCCCGACAACCCGCTCGAGCTGCCCTCGTGCGGCACCTGCATCCCGGGCACGCTGGCCACCGGCTACCGCTATGCCGAGATGGGCTACACGGCCGCGTTCGAGCCGGCGATGGTCGCGGGCAATGCGCGCCACGCGCACCTCGAGATGGGCGACGTGCCGATCATCGACCACGGCGCCTACGTGATGCTCGGCAACGACGAGATGTTCCTGCGCCTGCTGCACGAGGGCGCGCCGCCCGAACTGCTGCGCGACTACGTCGGCCACGTCGTGCACGCGACCAAGGCGATGGGCGTGAAGGTCGTCAACCCGGGCGGCATCTCGGCCTTCAAGTTCAACCAGCGCAAGCTCGACGTCGACGAGGCGCACACGCACTGGCAGGTCACGCCGCGGCAGATCGTCGGCGCACTGGCGCGGGCGATCCACGAGATCGGGCTGGCGCACCCGCTGCACATCCACGCCAGCAACCTGGGCGTGCCGGGCAACATCGAGTCGACGCTGCAGACCATCGCCGCGCTCGACGGCCTGCGCGGCCACCTGACGCACGTGCAGTTCCACGCCTACGGGCGCGAGGGGCCGAAGAAGTTCTCGTCGGCCGCGTTGCAGCTCGCCGAGGCGGTGAACGCGAACCCGAACGTCTCCATCGACGTCGGCCAGATCCTGTTCGGCCAGACGGTCACGGCCAGCGGCGACACGATGCGCCAGCACGCCAACGCCGAACTCGGCAGCCCGCGCAAGTGGATCGGCGCCGACATCGAGTGCGACGCCGGCTGCGGCGTCGTGCCGTTCAGGTACCGCGAGCAGAGCTACGTCAACGCGCTGCAGTGGGCGATCGGGCTCGAGATCTTCCTGCTGGTCGACGACCCGTGGCGCATCGTGCTGACCACCGACCACCCGAACGGCGCACCGTTCACCAGCTACCCGCACCTGATCCGGCTGCTGATGGACAAGGGCTTCCGCGACGAGCAGCTCGCGAAGCTGCACCCCGAGGTCGCGGCGCAGAGCGCGCTCAAGGACATCCGGCGCGAGCTGACGATGTACGAGATCGCGATCCTCACGCGCAGTGCGCCGGCGCGGCTGCTCGGCCTGGCCGACCGCGGCCAGCTGGGCGTGGGCGCCGCGGCCGACGTCACGGTGTACCGCGACGCGGCCGACCCCGAGGCGATGTTCACGACGCCGGCCTGGGTGCTGAAGGACGGCGTGCCGGTCGTGAAGGACGGCCGCGTGATCGCCACCCCCGCCGGCGGCACGCATTTCGCCACGCCGGGCTTCGACCCCGGCATCGAGCGCGTGCTCGATGCGCGCACCGACGCCTACATGCTGCCGCACCGCCGCTACCAGGTCATCGGCCACGACGAGCTGTGCAGCTGCTGCAACGGCGGCCGCCTGCTGCCGGCCGCCTGCTTCCCGAAGGCCTTGTGATGAAGCTCAACGGCGTCACCATCGACGCGACCTTTGCCGAGGCCTTCCCGATGAAGGCGACGCGGCTCGTGATCACCGCGCACACCCCCACCTGGGCGAACCACGCCGCGGTCGCCGCGACCGGTTTCGCGACCTCGGTCATCGCCTGCGGCTGCGAGGCCGGCATCGAGCGTCCGCTCGGCCCGGACGAGACTCCCGACGGCCGGCCCGGCGTGGCGGTGCTGATCTTCGCGATGTCGGGCAAGGAACTCGCCAAGCAGATCGAGCGCCGCGTCGGCCAGTGCGTGCTGACCTGCCCGACGACCGCGGTCTACGCCGGCCTGAGCGACGGCGAGCCGGTCGCGCTGGGCAAGAACCTGCGCTTCTTCGGCGACGGCTGGCAGACCAGCAAGGTGATCGCCGGCGTGCGCTACTGGCGCATCCCGGTGATGGACGGCGAATTCGTCGCGCAGGAGACCACCGCGGTGACCAAGGGCGTGGGCGGCGGCAACCTGCTGCTGCTGGCCGCCGACACCGACGCGGCCCTGGCCGGTGCCGAGGCCGCGGTCGAGGCGATGCGGCGCGTGCCCAACGTGATCCTGCCCTTTCCCGGCGGTGTGGTGCGCTCGGGCTCGAAGGTCGGCAGCAAGTACCCGGCGCTGATGGCCTCGACCAATGACGCGTTCTGCCCGGCGCTCACCGGCCTGGCGCGCCAGACCGAACTCGACGCGGCGACACGATGCGTGATGGAGATCGTGATCGACGGGCTGACCGACGCCGACGTCGCCCGTGCCATGTCGGCGGGCCTGAAGGCGATCGTCGAGCGCGGCGCGCCCGCGGGGGTCACGCGGGTTTCGGCCGGCAACTACGGCGGCAAGCTCGGGCCGTTCCATTTCCACCTGCACCAGTTGGTGCCAGGGGCGGAGGGCCGGCCATGAGCGGCCACCGCCTGACCCTGAAGGCCGCGCCGGCGCTGCGCGTCGACGCCCGCGCGCTGCAGCCCGCCGCGCTGGCGGCGATGTCGGCGGCGCAGGTCGAGCGCCTCGCGCTGCCGCACGGCCGCGACCGCGTCGCCGTGGGCGAGCTGTTCCGCGTCGAGGCGCTCGACGCCGACGGCGCGCGGCTCGAACTCGCCGGCGACCTGTCGCGCTTCGACCGCATCGGCCAGGCGCTGGCCGACGGTGCGCTGCACGTGCACGGCCCGGTCGGCGACCACGCCGGCGCCGGCATGAGCGGCGGCACGCTGCACATCGATGGCGACGCGCGCGACCTGGCCGGCTGCAGCCTGCGCGGCGGCTGGCTCGAGGTGAGCGGCTCGGTCGGCGACCTCGCCGCGAGCGCCTTGCCCGGCGACATGGACGGCATGCGCGGCGGCACCTTCGTGGTCCGCGGCCACGCCGGCGTGCGCCTGGCCGACCGCATGCGCCGCGGCACGCTGGTCGTCTTCGGCGACTGCGGGGACTTCCTCGCCTCGCGCCTGGTCGCGGGCACGCTGGCCATCGGCGGGCGCTGCGGTGCGCACGTCGGCTACGGCATGCGCCGCGGCAGCCTGGTGTTCGCCGGGCCGGCGCCGGCGCTGTCTCCGACCTTCGTGCCGGTACACTCGAACGCCGACGTCTTCTGGCAGTTGCTGGCCCGTGACCTGGCGCGCTTCGGCGGCCCGTTCGACGGCCTGGCCCGGCGTCGCGTGGTTCGCCATGCCGGCGACCTCGCCGCGCAAGGCAAGGGCGAACTGCTGATCCCGGCCTGACCCGTTGCTTCCATTGCGATCACCGCGTGCCGCGGTGGCCAACCTTTTTCCACTCCACACCGCACCCACCATGAGCAAGGATTACGTGTTCCATGCCGGCGAAGCCACCGTGCTCGCCAAAGACGGCCAGTTCACCGACGCGATGCCCGAGATCCTGATCGGCCGCACCGACGGCCCGGTGGGCCAGGCCTTCGCGAACATGATGGCGCAGAGCAAGGGCCACACCGCGATGTTCGCGATCCGGGCCTGCAACCAGATGGTCCGCCCGGCGACGATCACCGTGCCCAAAGTGACGCTGAAGGACAGCGCCAACATCGACCTCTTCGGCGGCGTCGTGCAGGCGGCCACGGCCGACGCGGTGATCGACTGCGTGATCGAGGGCGTCATCCCGAAGGCGCTGGCCAACGAGCTGTGCATCGTCAGCCTGGTCTGGATCGACCCGCGCTGCGCGAAGGATCCGAACCTCGACAAGAAGGACATGTACCGCACCAACTACGAGGCGACCAAGCTCGCCATCAAGCGGGCGCTGAACAACGAGCCGTCGATCGAGGAACTGATCGCCAACCGGCACAAGATCAAGCACGACATGGACGACTGGTCGTGACGGGGTGACCCGATGAACGTCGTCGCGCTGCTCGACGACCGCCACGCGAGCGACGAGAACCCGACGAGCCGGCTCTACACCGGCTTCGTGCGCGAGCATCGCTGCGCCGACCCTGCCACGCTGGAGGCCACCTGGGACGCGGTCGAGGCCGACCAGCGCGACGGCCGGCATGCATTGCTGCTGGCCGACTACGAGTGGGGCGCGCGGCTGCTGAAGGCCGGCCACGAGCGGCTCGCGCCGGCCGACCGGGGTGCCTTGCGCGTGCTGATGTTCGAGCGTTGCGAGCGTTTGTCGCATGCGCAGGCCGGCCGCTGGCTCGCCGATCAGCCCGAGACCGAGGGCCCGGCCGGCACGATGGCGCTGCAGCCCAGTGTCGATCGCGCCGAATTCACCCAGGCGATCGAACGCATCCACGAGGCCATCGCCGCCGGCGAGACCTACCAGGTCAACTACACCTACCGCCTGCATGGCCGGATGTTCGGCTCGCCGCTGGCGCTGTACCGGCTGCTGCGCGAGCGGCAGCCCGTGGCCTACGGGGCCTACATCGCGCTTCCCGATGGCGATGAGACCACGCACATTCTGTCGTGCTCGCCCGAGCTGTTCGTGCGCGGCGAAACCGGGGTCGTCACCGCCCGGCCGATGAAGGGCACCGCGTCTCGCTTCACCGCTCCCGAGGGCGACAGCGAAACGGCACGTCTGCTGTCGCTCGACATCAAGAACCGCGCCGAGAACCTGATGATCGTCGACCTGCTGCGCAACGACCTCGGCCGCATCGCCGAGCTCGGCTCGGTCGAGGTGCCGCAGCTGTTCCACATCGAACCCTACGCGACGGTCTTCCAGATGACCTCGACCGTGATGGCCCGGCGCCGGCCCGAGGTCGGCCTGGCCGGGCTGCTGCGCGCGCTGTTCCCGTGCGGCTCGATCACCGGCGCGCCCAAGCACCGCACGATGGACTGGATCGCGCAGCTCGAGACCAGCCCGCGCGGCCTGTACACCGGCGCGATCGGCTGGCTCGACGCACCCGCCGATGCGTCGCAGGCCTGCCCCGACCTGTGCATGAGCGTGGCCATCCGCACGCTCGTGCTCGGGCCCGAACGGGCCGGCCGGCGTGCGCTGACGCTGGGCATCGGCGGCGGCATCGTGCTCGACAGCGTGGCCGGCGACGAGTACGAGGAGACGCGCTGGAAGTCGCGCTTCCTCACCGCGCTGGACCCCGGCGTGTCGGTCTTCGAGACGATGCTCGCCCTGCCGGGGCAGGGCGTGCCCCGCCGCGCGCAGCACCGCGCGCGGATCGCGGCGAGCGCCCAGGCGCTGGGCTTCGCCTTCTCGCCCGCCGCCTTCGACGCCACGCTCGACCGCATCCTCGCCCGGGCGACCGCTGCCAACGAGGTGCCTTCGCGCATCCGCCTGACGCTCAGCGCCGACGGCCGCATCGAGTCGGCCCAGGCGCCGCTGGCGCCGCTGGACTTGACGGCCGAGGGCCGGGTGCGCCTGCGGCTGGCCGCGACGCCACTGCCCGAGGCCCGTCCGCTGGCCGGACACAAGAGCACCGACCGCGCCGACTACGACCAGGGCATCCGCGACGCCGAGGCGGCGGGCGCCTTCGACACGCTGTTCTTCCATGCCGACGGCACGCTGGTCGAAGGCGGGCGCACGAACGTGTTCCTGAAACTCGGCGGGCGCTGGTTCACGCCGCGCCTGGCCGACGGCGCCCTGCCGGGCGTGATGCGCGCCGAACTGCTCGCCGACCCGGCCTGGCAGGCGAGCGAGCGGCGCCTGACGCGGGCCGACCTGGCGGCGGCCGAGGACATCGTCGTGTGCAACGCCCTGCGCGGCGCACTGCCCGCCACGCTGGACTGAGCGCCATGCAGATCGCGCTGTTCGACCTCGACCACACGCTGATTCCCTTCGACAGCGGCAGCGTGTTCACGCGCTTCCTGGCCGGGCAGGGCGCGCTGGCCGAGGACTTCGAGGCACGCTACCTCGAGCACTGCCGGCGCTACGTCGCCGGCACGCTCGACATGGCCGAGATGCACCGCTACACCGTCGGC
>ERZ795044.3847-NODE-3847-length-12520-cov-5.969274_pt1 | contig 12520 bp, 7 predicted proteins | sample MGYA00375128_ERZ795044 | MGnify/ENA primary metagenome ERZ795044 (study PRJEB30173, sample SAMN05720213) | anaerobic digester metagenome | isolation source: active sludge of municipal wastewater-treating anaerobic digesters | place: USA | collected 2014-12-22 ... | reverse complement strand
ACTCACCCAGAACCCCGCCGACACGGAGGCCGCGCTGGGCCTCAGTCAGGTGCGGCTGCTCAAGCGCACCGAAGGCGTCGACGCGGTTGCGGCCCGGGCCGCGGCCGCGGCCGACCCGCTCGACGTGGCGGCGCAGACGGTCGTCGCCGACCTCGATGTCCTCGGGGGGCACGTGCCTGACGCGTTCGCCCGGTTGGTTGACACGGTTCGGGCGACGGCGGGCGACGATCGCAACGCGGCGCGCCAGCACCTGCTCGGGCTCTTCGAGGTGGTCGGGGCGAGTGACGAGCGGGTCGTCAAGGCCCGACGCGCGTTGATGAGCGCGCTGTTCTGACGCTTGGCGTGCGAGTCGGCTGACGGCGCGGCTGGCGGGCAGGCGGGTTGACGGGTTGACCGCCGGTGGTGCGAGTCGGTCAGTCGTCGGCGACCCACCAGCGGCGCGGTTCGCCGCGCAGCCGGCCCTGGATCCACCAGATCGCCTCGATGGCGGCCGCCCCTACCAGCCCGACCGTCAGCCCGGTGCGCATCATCGCGGCGTTCCCGGCGTCGAGCAGGAACAGTGACTGCGTGAACGGCACGAGGAAGATCGCGACGTAGGCCGCCACCGACAGCACCAGCAGGGCCACCTTCCACCACTCGTAGGGCCGGGCGACGACCGACAGCACCCAGGTCGCCACGATGATGAGGCAGGCCAGGGACGCCGTCGAGGCCTGGGTGCGAAGGGCCTCGCCGGACCCGACCGGCGGTCGGCACAGCAGGTACGTCGTGAAGGTGCAGATGGCTACGACGACGCCGGAGGGAAGGGCCAGTTGCAGGACCCGTCGGGCGAACCCTGGTCGGGCCCGCTCGTGGTTGGGCGCCAGCGACAGCAGGAACGCCGGCACTCCGATGGTGAACCACCCGGTGATCGTCACGTGGATGGGCTGCAGGGGGAACGGCAGTTGCCAGATCCCGACGAGCAGCGCGATCAGCACTGAGTAGACGGTCTTGGTGAGGAACAGGTTGGCGACCCGTTCGATGTTGCCGATGACCCGGCGCCCTTCGGCGACGACGTAGGGGAGGGTCGCAAACTTGTTGTCCAGCAACACGATCTGCGCGACGGCCCGAGTCGCAGGCGATCCCGCGCCCATCGCGACCCCGATGTCGGCCTTCTTCAGGGCGAGGACGTCGTTGACCCCGTCACCGGTCATCGCGACCGTGTGTCCACGGCTCTTGAGCGCCAGGACCATCGCGCGCTTCTGATCGGGGGTGACCCGTCCGAACACGGTATGCCGTGCCACGGCATCGACGAAGGCCTCCGACAGGTGCGTGACCTGGTCGTGGTGGCCGCCGACGAACCCGAGCGCCGGCGGCTGGCCCGCCTGGGTGTCGGCGTCGTCGGGGTCGACCTGCGAGAGGGTCCGGGCGTCGATCGGGTCGCTGCCTCCGACTACTCCGAGCAGGGTCGTCACCGCGCCGACGGATCGAGCGTTGTCGCCCGAGATCACCTTGACCTGCACGTGCTGCTCGGCGAAGAACTCCAGGGTGCTTCGGGCGTCGGGCCGGACCCGCTGCTCGAGGATGACGAGCGCCGCAGGGGTCACGGTGCCGGGTGCCGCGGGGTCGGTGACGGGCAGCGACCCCTCGGCCAGCAGCAGCACCCGCAACCCGCTCGCGCCGATCTCCTCGGCGGCCTCGCGAGCCGCTGACCCTTCCGGTGCCAGGACGTCAGGGGCGCCGAGCACCCAGGTGCCCTGCCCGTCGAACGTCGACCCCGACCATTTGCGGGCGGAGGTGAAGGGGGCATGGTGGGTCTCGGTCCAGATGACCGACGGCGCGGTGATGGCCTCGGCGATGGCGGCCAGGCTCGCGTTCGGGTTGGGCTCCGTGGCTGTGAGCTGGGCGAGGATCTCGGTGACTTCGGCTGGGGCCGGGCCGGACGGCATACCGGAGCCGTCGAAACCGCGCACCTCGGACAGGCGCATCCCCGACTCGGTGAGGGTCCCGGTCTTGTCGGCGCAGACGACGTCGACGCGAGCCAGGCCCTCGATGGCCGGCAACTCTTGGACGAGGCACTGGCGCTGCCCGAGCCGGATGACCCCGACCGCGAAGGCAATCGACGTCATGAGCACGAGGCCTTCGGGGACCATCGGGACCAGCGCGGCGACCATGCCCGTCAGGCCCTCGCGCCACGGTTGCCCGAGGCCGAACAACTGGGTCCAGATCGTCAGCAGGCCGACCGGGACGAGCAACCACGAGACGACGAGGAGGATCCGGTTGATCCCGTCGCGCAACTCGGACCCGACGAGGGTGAACTTGGCGGCCTCCTCGACGATCCGCGCGGCATACGCCTCGCGGCCGACCTTCGTCGCGCGGTAGGCGCCGGAACCGGCGACGACGAAACTGCCCGAGAGCACCTGATCGCCGGGCCCCTTGACGACCGGGTCGGCCTCGCCAGTGAGCAGCGACTCGTCGACCTCCAGGCTGGCCGCTTCGAGCACGTCGCCATCGACGATGAGTTGGTCGCCGGGGCCGAGCTCGATGACGTCGTCGGCGACGATGTCGGTGCGAGTGACCGGGCGGCTCACCCCGTCGCGCCGGACGGTCGGGCGGGCCTCGCCGATGACCGCGAGGTTGTCCAGGGTGCGCTTGGCGCGCAACTCCTGGATGATCCCGATCGCGCTGTTGGCGATGATGAGCAGCCCGAAGGCGGCGTTGATGAGTTTGCCGGTCGTGAGGACGATGACCAGCAGGATGCCGAGGATGGCGTTGATCCGGGTGAGGACGTTGGCCCGGACGATCTCGCCAGTCGAGCGTCCGCTGCGGGCGGGCATGTCATTCGTGCGCCCGTCGCGCACCCGATCCGCCACTTCTGCGCTGGTCAGGCCGGGATGACCAACGTGCGTCGTGACCTGGTCCATGGTTGGGATCCTAGGTGAGTGGGGCGGCGGCATAGTTCTGCGACCCTGGTGCGTCGAACCTGATGTGACGATGGATGTGGGTGCGCGGGCGCAGGCTCGTCGGCGAGAGGGGGCGGGGGCGGTGGACCTCGAAGGTTTCGTCAACGCCCACTACGCCCAGTTGCTGCGGCGGGCCTATCTGCTGACCGGATCACGCGCGGACGCCGAGGACCTGGTGCAGGAGGCGTTGGCCCGGACCTGGGAGGCCGCGCGGGGACGGGCGGTCGAGTCGCCGGGGGCCTACGTCCACCGGACGATGGTCAACCTCTATGTCAGTCGCTGGCGCCGGCGCCGGTTGCGCCGCGAGGATCCGGTGGCCGAGATCCCCGAGCCGGTGGCTGGCGGCGCGCGGCATACCGCGGACGCGGTGGGCGAGGTCGCCGAGCGCGACCGGCTGTGGCGGGTGTTGGGGTCGCTGCCGGCCAAGCAGCGCGCGGTGCTCGTGCTGCGCTACTACGAGGACCTCAGCGAGGGCGCGGCGGCCGACCTGCTCGGGGTCACCGTTGGAACCGTTCGCAGTCAGACCTGGAAGGGCCTGCGCCGGCTGGAGGCCGCGCTCGGCTCTCGCGTGGAAGGAGACGGCCGTGGCTGACCTCGAGGCGCAGGTGCGGGCGACCCTCGCCGACCGAGCGGGTCGGCTGGAGGGACCGCTCCCGTATGCCGCTCCGCCGGCTCTCGTCGACGCCGTGGCGACCCGGGCTGCGCAGTTGCACCGGCGGCGCACCCTTGTGCGGGTGGGCGGTGCGGCTGCTGCGGTGGCCGTCATCGGGCTCGCGGCGGCGACCCTGGTCCGTGGCCCGTCAGTGGCTGGGCCGCTTGGTCCGGCCGGCTCGGTCACGGCCACGGCCACGGCCACTCGCACGGTCGACTCGGCCACGGCCACGGCCACGGCCACGGCCACTCGCACGGTCGACTCGGGCACGTCGGGAGACACGAGCGCTCAAGCCGCTGCTGAGGACCGAATCATCCGGGCGGCGCTGGCGGCGGATCCGGCGTTCCCGGCGGGCTGGGACCCCCAGTCCCAGGCGGTGTTCGGCTGCGGCTTCTATCGCGTGGGCGCGTCCGCCGACCTCACCTATCGCTATGTCTGGGCGAACTGTTCGATGTTCCAGGGCGACACGGTCGTCTCAGGGATGTCGGTGCCACTCTGGCTGCACGTCCGAGGCAGTGGGGAGTCGCTCGAGGTCCTGGGCCACGAGATCCCGGGTGACGGCACGGCATACACGGCGGATGTCCGTCGGCTCTTCCCAGCCGATCTGGTCGACACGTTCCTGGGCGCCCCGACGACCGACATCGTCCGGGTGGCCGGCGCGCTGGCGCTGCGTGACGCCCGCGAGCAGCGCGCCAGCGCCGCCGGAACCACCCCGACAGCCGCCCCGTAGCGCGAAAGTCGTCGACCCCTCTGGCGGGCTGCCTGAAGGTCGTCGATGTTTGGCGAGGTCCACGATATTTCGTCGACCTTGCGAAAGGTCGTCGACCATTCGGTGCTTCAGGCGGTCGCGCGGAGCGGACTGAGCAAGCGGGCGACGCGCTCAGGGTTGCTCAGATCGCTCCACAGCAGTCGGACCACTCGATATCCCAACCGGCGGAGGGCGTCTTCGCGGCGCTTCTCGGCGATGAGGTGCTCGCGACCCTCGGGTCCTGAATACTTCACCGCCCCGTCGAACTCGACGACGACTCGCGCCTGCTCAAAGAGGAAGTCGACGCGGGCGACGAACCTGCCCTCCTCGTCGAAGATCTCGACCTGCTGGCGGGGTTGAGCCAGGCCAAGGTCAGCGAACACCAACCGACACCAGGACTCCCCGGCGGACTCGCTCGCTGCACTCGCCAAGTCGACGATGCGCGCCGCTTGTCGTGGACGCGGAACACTCGCGACGGCCGCCGCCAGGGCGTCCCGAGTGAAGAGCCGCGATCGAAGCCCGGCGTCTGCAGCCATCAGGCCCGCTCGGGGACCCACCAGCGCGGCCGTTTGCGCGACTGCAACCGAGGGGGATGCGACGTGCAGGCCCGATCGCTTGGTCGTTGCCGCCGAGTCGATCGCGGGGTGGACCCACAAGCCCGTCGCCCGACGCGACCGGTCGAAGTCGATGCCGCTGACATGCACGATGTCGAGGTCTCGGCGCAACACCGGAAGCGACCACGCGAGCAACGCCGTCTGGTGACTGAGCGCGTGTCGTGGCATCCCGGCGAGCACGGCGCGGGCGGTCAGCAGATGCCGTGGCCCGGCATCCAGGGTCTTGGACGTGGCCCCGTCGCCGTAGCGCCCGTGCCACAACCGGACCAGCAGGCCCTGGCGCACCAGCGAGCTCACGTCGTTGAGCGAATACCCCAGTCCGCGCAGCGCGTGGTAACTGACGACGCCATCCCCGGCCGCCAACATGCGCAGCACGGTCTCGTCGAGGGCGGCATACCTCGCCGGTCGTCGGTCTCGAAGGGCGGCGCTCCCCGCCGCTTGCGGCTCTCGCATAGCGGCATACCTTGCCGCCTTCGGGGGGCTCGCGGGCAGGGGTATGCCGCGCCTGTGGACAGCGGGACAGCCGACCACGGGGGTGTGGACAAAGCACCGCGCTGGCACGCCCAGCGAGCCCAGGGGACGCGGCAGCCCCCGAAAGGTCGTCGACCTTCGCATTGGTCGACGAAAGATCGTCGAGCAAGCGAAAGGTCGACGATGTCTTGGCGGGCGGGGGAGCGTGGCGGGCGGTGAGCGAGGTGGGGAGCGAGGCCGGACGGTCCGGAGGGTCAGGTCAGCGTGGGGGCATCGGAGTGCCGATGGGCCACTCGACGAGGGCACCGGCATCCGTCCGCCAGATCGCGGTCGTCAACCCCGAGTTGGCCAACAACTTCTGACAGCCCGGGCACGGCGGATGGGTGATCGCGATCCAGCCGCCACGTCGGCGCACGGGGTCGGCGAAGAGCAACGCATTGGACTCGGCATGGATCGAGATGCAGAACCCCGGCGACGACGGATCCTCATAAGGCGCATCCGGCGGCAACTCGTCGTGGCCGAGCGACCCACGCGGGCAGCCGCCCTCCAGGCAACCGACCCGCCCGGCCGGCGCCCCGTTGTAACCCGTCGCGAGGATCCGATTGGCCTCGTCGAAGACCACGGCTCCCACCCGCCGCCGGGTGCAGTCGGCCCGCTGGGCGACGGCATACGCGATGCCGACTCCCCAGTCGTGCCACCCGGGGCGGGTGGAGAAGGCTGTGGTCACCCGCCGAGGGCTGCGCTGACGACGTCGCGTGCCTCAGCCTGCACCTGTGCGAGGTGCTCGGCGCCGCGGAAGGACTCGGCGTAGATCTTGTAGACGTCCTCGGTGCCCGACGGCCGGGCCGCGAACCACGCCGACTCGGTGACGACCTTGAGCCCGCCGATCTTGGCGCCGTTGCCCGGAGCCTCGGTGAGCTTGGCCGTGATCGGCTCTCCCGCAAGGGAATCCGCCGCCACATCGGCAGGAGACAAGGCTCCCAGCTTCGCCTTCTGCTCGCGGTTGGCCGGGGCGTCGATCCGCGCGTATGCCGGTGCGCCATGTTTCGCGGTCAGCTCGCGGTAGTGCTCGCTCGGGCTGGACCCCGTGCGGGCGAGGATTTCCGAGGCGAGCAGCGCCAGCAGAATCCCGTCCTTGTCGGTCGTCCACACCGAGCCGTCGAAGCGGGCGAACGACGCCCCCGCCGACTCCTCGCCTCCGAACGGCCCCGACCCGTCGAGCAACCCGGGAACGAACCACTTGAAACCCACCGGCACCTCGACCAGCCGCCGCCCGAGGTCGGAGGCCACCCGGTCGATCATCGATGAGGACACCAGCGTCTTGCCGATGAACCCATCCGGCCGCCAACCCGGTCGCCCACCGCCATACAGGTATTGGATCGCCACGGCGAGATAGTGGTTGGGGTTCATCAGCCCACCATCAGGCGTGACGATGCCGTGCCGGTCGGAGTCGGCGTCGTTGCCGGTCGAGATCGCGAAGGCGTCCTTGTTGGCGATGAGGGAAGCCATCGCATAGGGCGAGGAGCAGTCCATCCGGATCTTGCCGTCCCAGTCGAGCGTCATGAACCGCCAAGTCGGGTCGACGAGCGGGTTGATGACCGTGAGGTCGATCCCCAAACGCTCGGCCATCGCGCCCCAGAACTCCACCGATGCCCCACCGAGCGGGTCAGCGCCGATCCGGATCCCGGCGGCCTTGATCGCGTCGATGTCCACGACGTTCGGCAGGTCCTCGACATAGGTCCCGAGGAAGTCGTATGCCGTCGCCGCAGCCCGCGCCCGCGCAAAGGGGATCCGCTTGACTCCAGCCATCCCGGCCCGGATGTAGGCGTTGGCAGCCGCCGCGATGACCTTCGTCGCGTCGCTGTCGGCCGGCCCACCGTGCGGCGGGTTGTACTTGAACCCACCGTCATAGGGCGGGTTGTGCGACGGGGTGACGACGATCCCGTCCGCGAGCCCGATCCCGGACGGCAGGTCATCGACCCCACCGATCTTGCCGCGGTTGGCGCGCAGGATCGCGTGCGAAACCCCGGGCGTCGGGGTGTAGCCGTCGTGGTCGTCGACGAGGACGGTCACGTCGTTGGCGGCCAGGACCTCCAGCGCCGAGGCCCACGCCGGCTCGGACAGCCCGTGCGTGTCACGACCGAGGAACAGCGGCCCGTCAAAACCCTGCGAGCGCCGGTAGTCGACGATCGCCTGGGTCGTCGCCAGGATGTGGGCCTCGTTGAAGGCGGTCCGCAGGCTCGAGCCGCGGTGCCCCGAGGTCCCGAAGGCGACCTGCTGGTCGATGTTGTCCGGGTCGGGGACGCCCGTGTAGTAGGCGGTGACCAGGTGAGCGACGTCCACCAGGTCGGCGGACGTAGCAACGGTGCCGGCGCGTTCGTGAGTCATGAGGTCAGTCTTCCGGGATCAGCCAGACGGTGGACAGGCGAGGGACGGTGACATTGACGGCATACGGCTGGCCGTCCCAGCCCTCGTCGTCGGCGTCGATGACGACGCCTGCCGACGAGGGGGCATCGGGGAAGAAGCCGGCCGTGTCGAGGACGACCTTCCACCGGCCCCCGCGGGGGACACCGACCCGATAGGGCTCGTGGGTCTGGCCGCTGAAGTTGACGACCGCGGCCAGCACGGGCCCGTCGGCGCCGAGCTCCTTGTCGCCGAAACGCAGGTAGGAGAACGTGTTTGCCGCGGCGTTGTCGGCATTGAGCCAGCGGAAACCGGCCGGGTCGTGGTCCAGCGCCCAGAGTGCGGGGTTGGCCCGGTAGATGGCGTTCATCTCCTTGACCTGCGCGTGGATCCGGTAGTGCAGCGGCTGGTCGAGCAGCCACCAGTCGAGGCTGCGCCCGTCGGACCACTCCGATTCCTGCCCGAACTCGCAGCCCATGAACAGCAGTTGCTTGCCCGGCTGGCTCCACATGTAGGCCAGGAACGCCCGCACCGTGGAGATCTGGTCCTCGCGGCTGCCACGCGACTTGCGCATGAGCGAGCCCTTGCCGTGGACGACCTCGTCATGGCTGATCGGCAGGACGAAGTTCTCGCTGTAGGCATACATGAGCGCGAAGGTCAGCTTGTTGTGGTGGTACTGCCGATAGATCGGGTCGGTGGCCAGGTAACGCAGGGCGTCGTTCATCCACCCCATGTTCCATTTGAAGCCGAAGCCCAGCCCACCCATCGAGGTCGGGTGCGAGACCCCACCCCACGACGTCGACTCCTCGGCGATCGTCACGACGCCAGGAGTGCGCTTGTATGCCGTGGCGTTGGCTTCCTGGAGCAGGGCCACCGCGTCGAGGTTCTCGCGGCCACCGAACTCGTTGGGGACCCATTCGCCGGGCTGGCGCGAGTAGTCGAGGTAGAGCATCGAGGCGACGCCGTCGACCCGTAGCCCGTCGACGTGGAACTCCTCGAGCCAGTAGGTCGCGTTGGCCACGAGGAAGTTGCGCACCTCCTTGCGGGCGAAGTCGAAGATGAGAGAGCCCCACTCGTTGTGCCAGCCCTTGCGGGGGTCGGGGTGCTCATAGAGCGCCTGACCGTCGAACTTGGCCAAGGCCCACGGGTCGGTCGCGAAGTGGCCGGGCACCCAGTCGAGGATGACGCCAATTCCGTTGCGGTGCAGGTAATCCACCAACAGGCGGAACTCGTCGGGCGTGCCCCAACGCGACGACACGGAGTAGTAGCCGGTGACGTGGTAGCCCCACGACGGCACGTAGGGATGCTCGCTGACGGGCATGAACTCGACGTGGGTGAAGCCGAGGTCCTTCACGTAGTTGACGAGGTGCTCGGCCAACTGGGCGTAGCTCTGGCCCTGCCGCCACGACCCGACGTGGACCTCGTAGATGCTCATCGGCCCGTGGTGCACGTCGCGTTCGGCGCGGGCGGCCATCCACTCGTCGTCGCCCCACTGGTAGTGCGACTCCCAGACGATCGACGCCTGCTTGGGGGCCACCTCGGCGAACCGGGCCATCGGGTCGGCCTTGAGCCGGGTGATGCCGTCCTGACCGCGCACGAGGTATTGGTAGTTCATCCCCTCCTGCGCGCCGGGGAGGAAGAGCTCCCAGACACCCGAGGGCTGCAGGTTGCGCATGGGGTGGGAGAGCCGGTCCCAACCGTTGAAGTCGCCGACGACGTGGACGGCGGTCGCGTTGGGCGCCCACACGGCGAAGGACACGCCACGGACCTCGCCGAGGGGCCCGGGGTAGGTGCGCACGTGCGAGCCGAGGATCGTCCAGAGCTGTTCGTGGCGGCCCTCGTTGAACAGGTGGCGGTCGAGCTCGCCGAGCGTCGGGGCGAACCGGTAGGGGTCGTCCTGCTCGTGGTCGATGCCATCGCCGTAGTTGACCAGCAGGCGGTAGTCCTGGCTCTGCTCGATGGCGCTGGTGGTGCCCGACCAGATGCCGCCCTTGACGTGGGGGAGGTCCAGCAGAGTGCCGTCGGCGAGTTTGGCGCGCACGCTGGCGGCCATCGGCCGGTAGCACGTGATCGTCAGACCACCCGGGCCCAGATGGTGCCCAAGCAGGTCATGCGGCTGCGAATGCCGGCCCTCCAAGAAGGCGTCGACGGCGCTGTAGTCGGCTACGAGCGCGGCGGTCGGGACGGGTTCCATGACGGTCCTTCGTTCGGCGGGAAGGGGACTGGGGTCGGGGGGCAGGGCCGTGGGGTATGCCGTCCGCTCACCGTCGGCGAGCAACTCGCGGACGGCGGTGAGCGGGATCGGCACCCAACTCGGGCGGTTGCGGGCTTCGTAGACGAGCTCGTAGAGGGCCTTGTCCAGGACGAGGGCGTCCAGGAGTTCAGGGTAGGTGGCCTCGCCAGGTGAATGGGCGCGGTAGCCGGCGAGGAACTGCTCGCTGCATCGGCGAGCCCAAGCCCATGCCGCGTCGGCGTCGGCGTCAGGGTGGGCCTGCAGGTAGGCGCCGGCTGCGTAGTCGAAGGAGCGCAGCATGCCCGCGAGGTCACGCATCGGGAGGTCGGGTTGGGCGCGTTCGGCCAGCGGGCGCATGGGCTCGCCCTCGAAGTCGAGAACGACCCAGCCCTTGGTGGGGTGGGCGATGACCTGGCCGAGATGCAGATCGGCGTGGATGCGCTGCAGCGACGGCCACGACGCCTGCAACGCCTGGTCGTAGCGGGAATGCACCGCCGCCGCGAAGTCGACCAACTCGGGCACCTCGTCGGCGGCCGCGCGGAAGCGCTCGCGTAGGCCGGTCACCAGGGTGACCCGGTCCTCGGCGGTGGGCCGTCTGGTCGGGAAGGCCTCGGCGAGGATCTGGTGGATCTGGGCCACCACCTCACCCAACTGCGCAGCCCCACCGGTGAGATCCGAGCCGGCGGCCACCGATTCGGTCGCCACGCGCCAGGCGTCCTGGGTGCCGGCGAGGAACTCCTGAGCGAAGGCCAGGTGGCCCTCCTCCTGGCCGTCCGCCCATTGGCCGCTCACCCAGCCCAACGTCGTCGGCACGTGCTCGCAACCGGCGGCGGCGAGGGCGGGCTGCAGGACGACGTCGGGGTTGGCGCCCGGCGACAGCGTGCGGAACACCTTGACGATCACCGGGCCGAGGTCAGCGACCCCGCAGACGATCGAGGTGTTGGACTGCTCGCCCCCCAGCACCCGGGAGGCCGTGACGTCACTGGAGCGGGCGGCATACCTGCCGGGGACCGTGTGCCCCGAGAAGGCGGGCTCGACGGTGTTGCTCACGCCCGCGGCCTGGGCCTGCGCGCGGCCCTGGATGAAGCGCCACAGCGCGGCGACATAGACAGGGTCGTGCGGGCCGTCGTAGACGTATCGGGTGCCGAGGACGCTGTGCTCCATGGTGCCGACGAGGGCGCGTTCGGCGCCGACGAGAGGCGCACCGCGATAGGTGAGCGGCACCTGGTAGACCGTGGGAGGGGTCGTCGCGTCGTCGCGCAGGACGAGGGTCTCGATGCCGACCTCGCCCGCGGGGTCGTCGAAACGGAAGCCGCGCAGTCGGGTCAACCGGGGGGCCTGCCCCTTGGCGGCATACCAGCGCTGCCTGCCGATCCACCCGGCGACGAGGTCGACCTTGCCGGGGGTGAGGGTGGCGTCGAGGACTTCAGCCATCAGGCGCTCTCGGAACTGTCGATCGCGAGCCAGAAGTAGCCCCGCGGGCCGAGCGTCAGTTGGGCCTTGCCCTCAGCGTCGATCCAGGGGAACGCGCCGCCGGCGAAGAGGTCGCGCAGCCCCTGACCCGCCCGGTCGACGCCAAGGTCGATGCTCGCCGACTGCGGGTGTTCGGACAGGTTGGCCACGCACAGCACCGAGCGGGCGCCGGTCGCGGCGTCGGGAGCGGTGCGCGTGTAGGCCAGGACCGACGGGTTGTCGGCGGGCGTGACGACGAAGTCGCCGAGGCCGAAAACGGGGTGGGCCTTGCGGACCGCGAGGATTCGCCGGACCCAGTGCAGCAGCGACGCCGGCGCGGCCTGGGCCGACTCCACGTTGACCGCTTGGTAGCTGAACACGAGGGAGGAGACGACCGGGAGGTAGAGCTTGCCGGGGTCGGCGGTGGAGAAGCCGGCGTTGCGGTCGGGGTTCCACTGCATCGGCGTGCGTGAGCAATCCCGGTCGGGGAGCCAGATGTTGTCGCCCATCCCGATCTCATCGCCGTAATAGAGACACGGTGACCCGGGCAGCGAGAGCACCAACGCGTTGATCAACTCGAGTTGCGAACGGTCGTTGTCCAGCAGGGGCGCCAAGCGACGACGGATGCCGACGTTGGCCCGCATCCGGGGGTCGGGGGCGTACCAGCGGTACATCGCGGCGCGCTCGTCGTCGCTGACCATCTCGAGGGTGAGCTCGTCGTGGTTGCGCAGGAACGTGCCCCACTGGGTGCCCGGCGGGATCGCCGGTGTCGCGGCGAGGACATCGATGATCGGGGCCGCGGTCTGGCTGCGCAGGGAGTAGTAGATGCGCGGCATGACGGGGAAGTGGAAGCACATGTGGCACTCGGGGTCCTGCTCGGTCCCGAAGTAGTCGACGACCTCCGCCGGCAACTGGTTGGCCTCGGCGAGCAGGATCCGCCCGGGGTATTCGCGGTCGACCATCGCGCGCAGCTGGGCGAGGAAGGCGTGGGTCTTGGGGTGGTTCTCG
>ERZ795044.3840-NODE-3840-length-12529-cov-7.294773_pt1 | contig 12529 bp, 5 predicted proteins | sample MGYA00375128_ERZ795044 | MGnify/ENA primary metagenome ERZ795044 (study PRJEB30173, sample SAMN05720213) | anaerobic digester metagenome | isolation source: active sludge of municipal wastewater-treating anaerobic digesters | place: USA | collected 2014-12-22 ... | reverse complement strand
AAGGCGCAGGCGACCTACTCCCCGACGTTCATGGTCGGCGGCCCCGGCCCGTGGAACGAGGAGTACTGGTACCAGGAGAGCGAGACCTGGAAGGACGCCAAGACGCGTCGCTGGATGCCGTGGGTCCAGTACATCCCGCAGGGGCGCCGCGTGATGAAGCGCCCCGCGACCGACTATTCCTACGCCTGGATTGCGCAGGGGATGGCCGACATGATCGCGGCTGGTGGCTTTGGCGCCATCGGCGCGCACGGGCAGCACAACGGACTCGGCTCGCACTGGGAGGTATGGATGGCCGCCGCCGCGACCGGGAACATGGGGGCGCTGGAAGTCGCCTCGCTGCATGGCGCGCGCTTCATCGGACGCGAGAAGGACCTCGGGTCGCTCGAGGTGGGCAAGCTCGCCGACTTCATGATCCTCAACCGCAACCCGCTGGAGAACATCCGCGCCACCACCGACATCCAGTACGTGGTGAAGGGCGGGGTGGTCTACGACGACGACACGCTCGACGAGCTCTGGCCGCGCGCACGAAAGTACGGGCCGATGTACTGGTTGCAGCCCGATGCGCTGAAGGGGGGCACCGTGCCGCTGGAGCGGAAGTAGCGAGCCGCGGGCGAGCGATTCGGACAGCTGCACGTTGGCGGCGGCGTCCGTGGCAGAGGCCGCTGCACCTCGGCGCCGTTGCCTCGGGACGTTGACGCCATCACCGCACGCCGGTGGACGAAGCGCTCGCCAACGGTAGATTCGCTCCGCATGCAGGGGCTGTCGCCGACAGGGTGGACTGCAACCATCGGACTCACATGGTGCGCAGCGGGTGGTGGGCTTGGGCAGTTGCAGGTGCGCTTCTCGCGACCGCGGGACACGCGGTCCAGGCGCAGCAACGTCTCCCGGCGGAGGGGGGCGAGACCGTGTCGCTCGGGCAGCCGGGGCACTGGTCGTGGACCTTCGGCGTGTCGACGGGGATCGGGCGCCGCGATGGTTACGGCTCCGGCCTCGCCGAGGGACGCGCCGGCGTGTACCACGAACTGCTCAATCCGGTGCTTGGCGCCGGCGGGTTGCAGCTCGAGGCGTACGACGGGGCCTTCGACACCATCCACAACGGCGGCCTTCGCCTTCGCTTCGTCTCCCCCATCACCGGCATCGCGTTAGGCGTCGACTACAACGCGACGGGGAACCGGCTCCGCCCGATCTTCACGTACGTTCACCCCATCCGGCGCGGGGGGTTGAATCACGACGCCAGTGTGGTGCGGTTCGACGTCATCACCGGCCCCACGCGCGCGCTCATGATCGGCGTGGAGAAGCCGGTCTTTCGCCGCATCCCGCTCGGCTCCAATCGTCCCACGCGTGACCGGGTGCGCCTCAAGGCGCGCCGTCCCCCCAGCGCCCCGCTGCCGAACGCCCCGAGCGAAATCGCCGCACTGCTTGTCACCGCGCGCGATGCCTCACTGGCCATCGGCCGACTGACGGTGCCGTGGCTCGACCACCGCGGCGGTGGTGGCGCGGAGAGCGAAGGGGCGATCCTCGCGCGGCTCGATACGCTCAAGCGCTTCATCGCCGGAACCCAGGCGGGCGCGAACGTCGGTCCCGCGCGCACGGTCGACGGCGAATCGCAGCGCCTGCACCAGGCGCTCGACCGCGCCTTCACCCTGGCCCTCACCCCGGGGGATTCGTCCAACCCGGGGGCGTCGCCGCTCGGGCGTACCGTGGGCGACGAGGCGCGTTCGATCATGCTGCGCGAGGTCCTCCTCCCATACGACCGCCTTCTCGGGCAGATCAAGGAGGAAGACACCACGCGCCAGTTCGCCGTCCTCGCACGCGGCAACTTCCTGCGCTGGTTGCTGGTGGGGGCCAAGGTCTCGCGCCCGCAGGCCGAAGCGGCGCTCGCCGTCTTCACCGAATACCTGGAGCTGGCCGAACTGGTGCGACAGGCCGCGCGGCGCGACTGGCGCGAGTCGCGGTTCGTCTGGTTGCCGTTGCAGCTGGCGCTCCTCCCCGGGCAGTACGACAGCCAGGCCGAGCTCGACGCCCTCGTGGCCGAGGCCAGCAGCGAGCAGTTCACCGAAGGGAACTCCGCCTCGTACATCATCAACGAGGAGTTCCAGTGGCATCTCAACCGTACCATCCGCGAGGCGAAGGACTATCACGTCCTGCTCACGCATGACTTCCGCGGCTTCGATGCGAAGGGCGATCCCGACCAGATGAGCTACGCGCACGTGCTGCGCTCGTACTTCGCGGCGCTCACGGCGCGCGTGAAGGCGTACGACAGCACGGGGCGCTTCCCGGTCTACATGATCCTCATCGACGAATGGTTCTACGACGTGAACCGTGCGCGGTTGTGGATGGACCTGCTGGAGGATCCCACCCGGCACGACGTGCACCTGCCGAGGCGTTTTGAGGCGTGGGAAGACTCGTTGCGGCTGGCGCAGGACTCGCTGCGGGCCGCCATCGACGCCTCGGCACTGCTCACGGTGCAACGCCGGCAGTACGGGGAGGGGTGGCTGCGCAACCTGGTGAAGGTCCACGTCAACGTCACCAACTCGGCCGACCCGAGCTACTGGAGCTGGCGCGTGGCGTCGTACTTCCCGATGCCCGATGCGTGGATGCGCGACCACCGGAAGATCGTCTTCTACGACATTTCGGAGGAGGATCCCTACCGGGGCGAGGCGATCTTCACCGGCGCCGGCGTGGGGGAGCACTACGCCAACCTGTCATGGGAGGATCGCTCGCTCCTCGTGCGCGGCCCCGCGGTGATGGGCCTCAAGGCGGCGGCGCGCGAGATCCTGCTCAAGCAGGGGATCTCGAACGGCCGCATCACGGCGGTGCTGCAACCCAGGCCGCGCGCCCCCGACTACGACGCGCGCGTCGCGCAGTCCGCCAGCAGCAACCCGCGTTCGCTGCGCGCCATGCAGCTGCATAACGGCACGGGCTTCGACGCCAAGCACGTCAACGTGGCGAAGGCGGTGCTCTACACGCTCATGCCCGCGGGGTCGGTCATCAAGATCCCCGACTCGCTCTGGAACGGGACCTTCTGGGGCTCGGCGCTGCTGGGGTGTGCGCTGCGTGGCGTGCGCGTCCTGGTCATCGCCCCCGCGCTCGCCAGCGCCCCCGCCCGCGCCTTCGGCTCGATGGTGCGTTCGCGCGAGATGCTCTGGCGCCTGTCGAGCGCCGCGAATGCCCTCGCCCCGGAAATCGCCGCCCAGGGGGGGATGCTCAAGGTCGGCCTCTTCTCGTCCACCGTGCGCGTGACCGACATCGCCGGCAAGGCCAAGGCGGTGAAGGAGACGATGGCGGCCAACCCATGGTTGCGCGAGCTGTTCGGCTTTGCTCCCGAGGTCTACCCCGAGCTCGAACGTATTGCCACCACGCTGAGCATTGCCGCGCCGGCGCGCGACAGCACGAACGACTTCGAGTCAAACGGCTACTCGCTCTTGCACCTCAAGGCCAACTTCTTCGCCTCGCGCGAGGCGTGGCGCTTCATGTCGCGCCCGGAGTGGGCCGCCATGATGACCGAGTTTGCCCGGCTGCGGCAGGCGCAGGTGCAACGACGCCCGGCCGCCGTCAGCGCCCTCGCGGCAGAAGCCCAGGCCCAGGGCGACATCGGCGGTGAGGCGCTGCAACGATGGTACGACGAGCTGGCGCTGCCGGACAAGGAACGTGTCGTCTTCTTCACCTTCGTCGGCTCCGCCAACCAGAACGACCGCAGCCTCACGCTCGACGGCGAGGACGCGCTCCTCATCTCGCGCTGGCCCAGCGTGATCGCGTACCTCGACTTCCTCACGCTGGTGGGGCAAAGCATCTGGATCGACGACCCGCGGGAGATCGAAGCGCACCTGCCGCGGCAGGGGGCGATGAAGCGGGCGCTGTCGCACTGGTTCAAGCTGGTGTTCTAGCCGCCGCCGCCGCACATACGGTCGCACGTACGGTCGCCGACCCGGTGTCGACCGGGGGCGCCCTCGCGCCCTCCAACTCCGCGCGTACATTCTCGCCACCTCCCTCCCCACCCTCGTCCGCACCATGCGCACCCTTCGCCTCGCTTCCACCGCCCTGGCCCTGGTCGCCTCCTCCGCCTGCGCCCCGCGCGCCAGCGTGGAGAGCGCACCCAGCGCCTCGGGCGCCGCTTACGACGTCGTCATCGAGAACGGCCGAGTCATCGATGGAACCGGCTCCGCCTGGTTCTACGGCGACGTCGCCCTCCGCGGTGACCGCATCGCCGCCATCGCTCCACGCGGTGCGTTCCGCACCGCCCGCGCGGGCCAACGTGTCGACGCCACGGGACACGTCGTGTCTCCGGGCTTCATCGACATCCAGGCGCATTCCATCGGGCACTACATGCTGGGCGATGGCAAGGCGATCTCGATGGTGACGCAGGGGATCACCACCGCCATCCACGGCGAGGGATCGTCGTTAGGTCCCATGAACGACAAGCTGCTGGCCGCCGAGGGGGATACGGCGGTTCGTCGGGTCCTGTCGCAGTTCGTGGGGCCGCACGGCTTCGCCAAGTGGCTGGAATACATGGTGGGGCGTGGCGCGTCGCAGAACGTCGGGTCCTTCCTGGGCGATGGCACGGTGCGCGTGTACGCCAAGGGGACCGAGGCGGGGCCGCTCACCGTGGTCGAGCGCGACAGCATGAAGGCGATGGTTGCCCGCTCGATGGAAGACGGCGCCTTCGGCATCGCCAGCGCCCTGATCTACCCGCCCAACACCTACGCCAGCACCGAGGAGCTCATCGAGGCGTCCAAGGCGATGGCCCCCTACGGCGGCGTCTACATCACGCACATGCGCAGCGAGGGGGACAAGTTCCTCGAGGCGATCGACGAGGCACTGCGCATCGGGCGCGAGGGAGGGGTCCCGGTTGAGATCTACCACCTCAAGGCGAGCGGCCCGCGCAACTGGCCCAAGATGCCCCTGGCGATCGCCAAGATCGACTCGGCGCGCGCCGCCGGCCAGGACGTGCAGGCCGACATGTACCTCTATCCGGCGGGGGGGAACTCCTTCGCTGCCTGCATCCCGCCCAAGTACGCCGCCGGCGGGCGCCTGCTCGAGAACCTCGGCAATGCCTCGCTGCGCGCCACCATCGTCGCCGAGCTGCACGCCCGGGACGCGGGCTACGAGAACCTGTGCGAGATCGCCGGCCCCGAAAACGTGATGGTCGTCGGCTTCACCAGGCCCGAGCTCAAGAAGTTCGAGGGGAAGCGCCTGAACGAGATCGCCGCGGCGTTAGGCAAGGACTGGGCGGAGGCGATGATCGACCTCAACGTCGCGGAGAAGGCCGGGCTGGGCGAGATTCTCTTCCTCATGAGCGAGGAGAACATCCGCCTGCAGCTCAAGCAGCCGTGGATGAAGTTCGGGACCGACGCCGGCTCCGAGGACCCGGCCACCGCGCAGGGGATGACCCACCCGCGCACGTACGGCAACTTCCCACGCCTCTTCGGGCGCTACGTGCGCGAGCAGAAGGTGATCCCGCTCGAGGATGCGGTGCGCAAGGCGTCGTCGGCCGTGGCCACGCGCCTCAACATCACCGACCGTGGCGTGCTCAAGGCGGGGCTCAAGGCCGACGTCATCGTCTTCGACCCCAACACCATCATCGACAACGCCACCTTCGAGAAGCCGCACCAGCTCTCGACGGGGGTGCGTGACATGTTCGTGAACGGCGTGGCGGTGCTGCGCAACGGGCAGCACACGGGGGCCAAGCCGGGGGTCGTGGTGCGTGGGCCGGGGTATCGGCGTTAGGCGCAGTTCTCGGCGGCGCAGGAACAGCAGAAGCCGGACACGGAGGTTCACGGGGGTTTCACGGAGGGCACGGAGGGAACCACAACTCCCCCTGTTCTCCTCCGTGAACCTCCGTGTCACGCTTTCCAAGGACCCACCCGGCATGAACGACAAGAACCCCGGCCTCATCAGCCGGGGTTCTTGTTGTTCGTACCTCACGCGCCAACGATCAGCGGTTCGTGGTGTTGTCCAGGAACGGTCGGTTGGTCGCCGTGGTCGACGTGATGGTGATGTCGCCACGCGCGCCGATCGTGTACACTCGCCCCGCGGAGAACGAGACCGCGGTGCGCGTGATGACGTTCGCCGTCCCGCCGGTGTAGCGAGCGTTCAGGTCGTACGTTCCGTTCGGCAGGGTGACGAACGCTCCTCCCGCCTTGTACGCCACGGCCGCGCCCACCGGCACTTCGGTACCGGTCAGCGTGTTCTTGGCGTACAGCGTCATCGGGTTCGCATTGGAGATGGCGTTGACGAACCGCACCGTAGCCTGCGAGAAGTCGATGGTCGCCGGGAAGTTGTCCTCGACGACGAACCCCTCGACCGTCTTGGTCGTGGTGTTGTAGAAGCCACTCAGGTACAGCGAGTAGGCCTTCCCGTCGGCGATGGTCGCATTGACGCTGGCGATCGCCAGGTCCTTGTCGACCGTGGCGGCGATCTTCCCGCTCAACGTGTACGGGCCCGGGGCGATGGCAGAGTACAGGCCCCCGGATCCCACGCCACCGTACACCACGCCGGTCGTCGACTCCACGCCCGTTGCCGAGGTGGTGGCCGTCATCTTGGTGGTGTTGGCGTAGAAGTTCACCCCCGGGGCGTTCACCCCGAAGTGGAAGAACTTGATGCGCGACGTGGGGAGCGGTCCGGTGATCTCCTGGACGGCATTCTTGTCACAGGAGGCGAGGACCACTGCGCACAGCAGCGCCACTAACGCTCGATATCGGTTCATGGCGATTTATGGTTGAGTGATCCAGAGCGGCTTCGTGTGGAAGTCCAGCGCCAGCCCGCCAATGGCCTCGAGCCCGGCACGGTTCCACACATACTCCGAGTTGTACCGCGGGCGGATGCGCTGGGCGATCTTGCCGCCGTTGTCCGGATACAGGTTGGTCGGCGCGGCGAAGCCCGGGTACACCTGCTGCCCGCTGGCCGGATCGATGTCGGTGTAGTTGTAGCGGCGCATGTCCATCCACAACTCGTTATGCCCCCACCCCCACAACGCGATGTACTTCTGCGTCATGATCTGGGTGAGCGTGAGCCCCGCCGCTGACGTCGGGATGATGCTCGGCGCCGCCAGGTAGGCCGCCTTCTCGGCAGGCGTGATCTGCGTCGGGGTCTGTCCGTTGTCGTTGTTGCGGGCGTTGACCCAGTCGATGTGCGACGACACGCCTTCGCGGTACGCTGCCAGGGCGGTCGCCTTGTCGCCCATCCTGTAGGCGGCTTCGGCCTTGATGAACTGCAGCTGCGAGTACGTCATCACCGCCAGCTTGGCCTTGTCGTCGAAGATGTAGCGCCCCTTCTGCTGCAGCCCGCCGGTGCCGACGTAGCCGTGGAAGTTCATCGGCTGCTGCGCGGCGGCGAGCGCGCCGAAGCCCACGACGTTGATGTCGAGGCCGCGATACACCCCGTCGGGCGCCGGCGCCAGCATGCGGCTCATGCGCGGATCGACCACGCCGCCGGTGTACGTCCCGTTCATCAGGTTCACGACGAACTGCGTCTGGCGGTAGCCGGTCGTGTTCGTCTGGATGTTGCCGCGCGTGCGCCCCCAGAAGTTGATGTCGTCGTTCTGCGTCCCGGGGTACGTCAGGAGCGGGTCGTCGGCATTGCTTGCCAGCGACTTGTTGACTGCCGCGATCACCTCGGCCGGCTTGTAGGCCGCCTTGTTGGAATAGTGATTGAGGTTCATCGCCAGCATGCCGTACGCCAGCTTGAGCCACTTGGTGCGGTCGCCGTTGTAGATCTTGTCCGTGCGCCCGAGGTACGCTGCGTCGACCGCGCCGTCGTTCTTCTGCAGCAGCTCGATCGCCTTGGTGAGCAGGCGCTGGATCTCCTGGTAGGCGAACTCCTGCGAGTCGTAGTTGAAGCTGAACTTCGACTGGTCGATCGCTTCCTTGATGATGATCTCGCCGTGCAGGTCGGTCGTCACCTGCCACCCCCAGGCCTTGAGCACGTGGCCCACGCCCAGCAGGTCCCAGCGCTGTTCCGCCTCGGCCTTGTTCATCATGTCGATCAGGTTCTGCCCCAGCGTCCAGTACACGTCACGCCACTGCTGCGCGCCGTTGTCGCTGGCCGGGTCGTAGCCCATGCGGTCCCAGGTGGAGAGCACCGTGACGCCGCTCGAGAGCGACCATTGCTGCGTGTAGCGCCCGACGAAGCGCCCGTCGAGCTGGGGCGACGTCGTCATCCAGTGCAGCATCGGCGAGAGGTACAGGTTCGCCGAGACCACCTGCGGGGCGTTGGGGTTTTCGTTGACGTCGAGGAAGTCCTTGCAGCCGCTCGACAGCACCAGGAGGGCGGCGAGCGCGCCGATGCGCGTGCGATGCAGGCGCGTGCGATTCATGAGTGTGCGCGTCATGGTCAGAACCCCACCTTGAAGCCGAAGGTGAAGCCACGCGGCATGGGGAAGTTGCCGTAGTCGATCCCGGATGCCCCCGATCCGCCCACGGCCGCCGTGTTGCCGTTCACGATGGGGTCGAGCCCCGAGTAGTTGGTGATGAGGAAGAGGTCCGTCCCCGTGACGAAGACGCTGGCGTCCCGCGTGCGCAGGAAGCCCCGCGGGAGCTGGTAGCGCAGCGTGATGTCGCGCATGCGCAGCCAGTTGATGTCCTTCTCGATGAACAGCTCTTCGCTGATGCTGGTGTAGTACTGTGTCTGCACCGCCGGAATGACCACGATGTTGTTGGGTGTCGGCGTGGCGCTGTTCTCCTTGCCGTCGCGCAACACGCCGGCAATCACGCGCGGCTTCTCGCGGTCGAGCGTGCGCTTGCTGAGCCCACGTGCCGTGAGGAACTGCTCCGTCGCGTTGAGGACGTCACCGCCCTTCCGGATGTCGACCAGGAAGTTGAGCGTCCAGCGACGATGCCGGAACGTGTTGGTGAGGCCGATCGTGTAGTCGGGCTGGCGATCGTAGCCGCCGTCGATGAAGATCGTCGAGCGCAGCGGCAGCCCCGTCGTCGGGTCGATGAGGATGTCGCCCTTGTTGTTGCGCAGGTAGAAGAGCCCCGTCAGGGAGCGCGTCGAGAGTCCAGGCGCCGTCCCGTTGCGCACGTTGCCGAAGAGCCACGTGTCGGAGACGTACGACTCGGGGAGCGCATTCGGCAGCGCCAGCACCTTGCCTCGGGCGCGCTCGAAGTTGGCCTGCACGTCCCACGCGATCATGCGCGTCTCCACCGGCGTCCCGCGCATCGTCACTTCCCACCCCTCGTTGCGCGTGACGGCCCCGTTCAGGTTGAACAGGATGAAGCCCGTCGCGTACGACCCGCGGATGTCGTTGACGATCTGGTCCTTCGTCTGCTTGCGGTACCACGTCACGTCGACACCGAGTCGGTCCTTGAAGAAGCCCAGCTCGGTGCCGAATTCGTACGAACGCGCAAACTCGGGCTTGAGCCCGAGGTTGGGGCCCGTGAAGCCGTAGCCATAGCCGCCGTACGACGTCGTCTTGTACTCCAGCGACGGACGGAAGGCGTATGGGCGCGCGTCCTTGCCCACTTCGGCATAGCCGCCGCGCAGCCGCCCCGTGAGGTACTGCTTGAGCGACGGGAAGGCGTCGGTGAAGACGAAGGAGCCCGAGATCGACGGGTACATGAACGAGTTCCGCTCCTGCGGAATCGTCGACGTCCAGTCGTTGCGCAGCGTCCCGGTGAGGTAGAGGTAGTCCTTGTAGTTCAGCGTCGCGCTGGAGAAGAGCGAGACCAGGCGGCGCTGCAGGAGCGTCGTGCGGTTGGTGCGCAGGTTCGTGTTGTTGATCGACACGAAGTTGGGGTCGAGGAAGTCCTGCCCCTTGAGCGCCGCCGTCGTCGACTTGAAGTCCGACACCTGGTTGCCGACCAGCCCGTTGATCGAGAGGTCGCTCGTGATGTCGTAGCGCTCGAAGTTCACCAGCGTCTGCGCGGTGAGGTTGCGCGTGATGTCATTGGCTTCGTCCAGCACGCCGTTGTACGTGTTGCCGTACACGCTCTCCGGGTGCCGCAGGATGGAGTTCTCGTTGGTGTAGCTGTCCATCCCGATGTTCGACTTCACGTTCACCCACGAGAACGGGGTGGCGATGAGGCCGAGGTTGGTCACGAGGCGCGAGTTCTTCGAGTTGATCCGGTTCTTCCCGACGTTGAAGTACGGGTTGTCCGCCTCACCCGAGGCCGCGGCCGTCGTCAGGCGGCGGCGGTTGCCCGATGGCGTTAGCCAATCCTTGGCGTTGTCGGTCTGCGGCCAGAGCAGCAGGCCGATGAGCGGGCCGTTGTCGCCCTTATACGCCTGGTTGTTGTTGGCCAGGGCGTACTGCATCGACAGGTCGGCGCGCAGCCAGCGGTTCACCTGCGACTGCGAGGCGCCGGTGAGGTTGATGCGCGAATAGTCCGAGTTGGGGACCACCCCTTCCTGCCTGTCGGCCGACATCGCCACGCGGTAGTTGATCCGGTTCTCCGGGGCCGCGCCCGAGAAGGCGAGGTTGTGCCGTTGCGTGAGCGCCGTGCGGAAGAAGCCGTCGATGTTGTCGTAGAACGTGGTGCCGGCAGCGTAGGGCGCACCGAAGTACGAGAAGCCGGCGTTCGACGTGAGGCCATACGTGCGTTGCAGCTCGGGCGTGTTGCGCGTGCTCTCCATCTTGATCGACGACGAATACTCGAAGCCGCCGGTGCCGGCACGCCCGCGCTTGGTGGTGATGACGATCGCGCCGTTGGCCGCGTCGATCCCGTAGAGCGCCGAGGCCTCGGGGCCCTTGAGGACCGTGAGCGACTCGATGTCGTCCGGGTTGATGTCGGCCGCGCGGTTGGTGAAGTCGACGCCGCGATTGCTGAAGGCGGTGGCCGACCCCGGGGCGTCAGAGGCGAGGACGCCGGTGTTGAGCGTCTTGTTGTCGAGCGGGAGGCCGTCGACGATCATCAGCGGCTGGTTGCTCGACGAGATCGACGAGACGCCGCGAATGGTGATGGACGACGAGGCGCCCGGGACGCCGGACGACGAGGTGACCTCGACGCCGGCCACGCGCCCCTGCAGCGCGTTCACGAAGTTCTGGCGCTGCGTCTCGGAGATCGCCGCCCCCTCGACCGACTGCTGCGAGGTGCCGAGCGTGCGGACCTGCGCCGTCTGCCCGAGGGCGGTCACGACCATCGCGTCGAGCTGCGTCGCGACGCGGCGGAGCGTGACGTTGATGACGTCATTGGCGCCGACGGTGCGCTCTTCTGGGGCGTTGCCGATGAGGCGGAAGACGAGGATCTGCCCGACGGCGACGCGAATCGTGTAGTTCCCGTCGACGCGGGTCATGGTCCCCTGGCTCGTCCCCTTGATGATCACGGAGACGGATCCCATCGGGTCGCCCTGTTCGCTGGTGACTCGGCCGGTGACGGTACGCGGCTGTGCAGCTTGCGCCTGCGCCGTCGCCGCTCCGACTCCCAGCGGCGCCAGCAGCAACGCTGGCATGGCCGCCAAGGCCAGGAGTGCTCGTTTTATCATAGGAGATGGATGCGGAATCCGGTGGACGGAGAGTGGAGCGCGGACAAGTGGTGGTCGTGCATGAGCAAGGTGTAGGAGAGGAGATGTGGAGGTGCTGAGGCGAGTTAGGATCACCTGGGCCTCGCCCTCCCGCGCGGTGCCCCACGCGCAAGAACGGGGCTCGCCGCACCGTGATCCACGAAGCGCCTTCCGGCCGCCCTTCGGGACGGCAGAAAGGCGCAGAAAAGCGCTCCAACATTCGTGCGAACCCCGAAACGCGTCACCAAAGAACACGCCGCCAGTAGGGACAACTCCCCGATTGACACAGGGCACGAAGGCGGGCTGTTGCCCCTGCGCCACGTATCGGCGGCACGGATTGGTCAGACCAGCAGGAATTGCCGGTGCGTTAGGCGTGCTCGGACCGGGTCGGGCCGCCCCACGACCGCGGGGCGGCGCAGCGCTCGGTGAACATGAACGGGGACACGATCCTGCACCTGATCGCGGGCCGCCCCGGACCCCGGAATTCGGCCGCCTCTGGACTGTCCGAGCTGCCGATACTCCCCAAGGTGACGCACCCGACTGCGCCCCCGGCGCCGGAGCCATCGCCCCAGCCCCGCATCACCCCCGTTCGCCGTGGCTTCCGCCCACTGCGCGACGCGGTGATGCTGGGCGGCGTCATCGTGCTCGTCGCGACCGTCGGACTCACCTTCGCCGCATGGCGCGCCCGTCAGGCGCAGCTCGAAGGGGTACGGCACGAGCTGACGCAGCTCGCCACGACCCTCGCCGCGCAGGTCGACGGCGACCTGCATCGCACGATTACCTCGCATCGCCAGGCCTTCACCCCCGAGCACCTGCGCGCCGTTGCGCCAATGCTCCGGTTCCACAAGGCGTCCGAGGACATCATCTACGTTTACACGGCGATTCGGCGCGACCGGCAGATCTACCTCGTCCTGGGGACCGACCTGCTGTATCGCGTCCCGGGCGACACCATCGCCCCCGACACCATCATGTCGCCGTGGAACGGCAACGACCCCACGTTCCGCTCGGCCTTCGATCGCCAGGTGCCCGTCGTGTCACCGGTTCCGGAGCGCGAGCAGTACCGGAGCTACCTCAGCGCCTACGCCCCCAT
>ERZ795044.3835-NODE-3835-length-12537-cov-4.107355_pt1 | contig 12537 bp, 12 predicted proteins | sample MGYA00375128_ERZ795044 | MGnify/ENA primary metagenome ERZ795044 (study PRJEB30173, sample SAMN05720213) | anaerobic digester metagenome | isolation source: active sludge of municipal wastewater-treating anaerobic digesters | place: USA | collected 2014-12-22 ... | reverse complement strand
AATTTCTGGAAGTCGAACCATATGCTGGAAAATAAGAAAATTGTTCTTGGAATCACCGGAGGCATTGCGGCTTACAAAGCGGCGGAATTGACCCGCCGGCTTGTGAAAGCAGGTGCCCATGTAAAAATCATCATGACAAAAAGCGCTCTGGAATTCATTACGCCTCTTACCATGCAGACGCTTTCGCAAAACAGAGTTTACACGGATATGTTTGCCTCTGATGACGAATATGACATGGCACATATCGCGCTGGCCGAATTTGCTGACGCGTTTGTGGTTGCTCCGGCAACGGCAAACATTATCGGAAAAATTGCTTCCGGCATCGGCGACGATTTGCTTTCCACCACGATCATGGCCGAGAACAAACCGACGCTGATTTGTCCGGCGATGAACGACAAAATGCTGGCCAATCCGATTGTTCAGGACAATATCCGGAGACTGAAAAAAAACGGTTACGCAGTCATGGACAGCGCCGTAGGCGAACTGGCCTGTAAAACAGAGGGCAAGGGACGCTTGCCGGAGATTGACGCGATCCTTGCTGAAATCGAAAACATTATGACGCCGCAGGACTTGGCGGGCGTCAGAATTCTGATCACTGCCGGTCCTACAGAAGAGCCGCTCGACCCGGTGCGTTTCATCACGAATTTGTCGTCGGGAAAAATGGGTTACGCTCTGGCCTCCGCTGCGCAAAGACGGGGAGCCCGCGTGACGCTGGTCAGCGGCCCCACGTCACTGCCGCTGCCGCCGTTGGAAAAAATCGTCACGGTGCGTACGGCCAGAGAAATGCACAAAGCTGTTCTGCAGCATTATAAAAGTGCAAGGGTGATTATCAAGGCCGCCGCCGTAGCCGATTATCGTCCGAAAATCGTGGCCAATGAAAAAATAAAAAAGGAAGGGAAAACGCTATTTATAGAACTGGAAAGAAATCCAGATATCATCGCGGAAATCGGCAAAAAAAAGGGAAACCGGATTCTGGTCGGTTTTGCCATGGAAACGCAGAATCTTTTAACCAATGCCCGGGGAAAACTGGTCAAGAAAAACATGGACATGATCGTTGCCAATAATCTGCGTCAGGAGGGTGCCGGTTTCCGCACCGACACCAACATTATTACCGTCATCGACCGCGCCGGTAAGACGGAGTCGCTGGAGAAAATGACAAAAATCGATGCGGCCGGTGCGATTCTGAATCGTATTAAAAAATTGATTTCTGAAAAAAGCAAAGGCAAGAAATAACAGGCGAACGATGTCGAACATAACCAGAAACGAATTACAAGCCGAATTACTCCATGCGGTCAGGGGGCTGAAAGGACAGGTCATCCATAACGAGAGTCTGGCGGTTGGCGTGGATTGGAGCAGATCATCACGGACCGTTGTTGCTAAAGCCAAGACCGTAGGGCAATCCAGAGGGGAAATGCTGGAAGCCATACACCAAGAGATGGCCGATTGTCAGCTCTGTCCGCTGGGCAGAACCCGGAAAAATCTTGTTTTTGGAACAGGCAATCCCGGAGCGCGGATCGTTTTTGTCGGTGAAGCTCCCGGCGCTGATGAAGATGAGCAGGGCATCCCTTTTGTGGGCAGAGCAGGCCAGCTTTTGAGCGAAATTATTGTTAAAGGCATGAAGCTTCAGAGAAAGGATGTTTATATCTGCAATATCCTCAAATGTCGTCCTCCGGGAAACCGCAACCCGCAGCCGGATGAGATCAGCAGGTGCGAACCTTTTCTCAAGAAACAACTCCAGTTGATAGCACCGGAAGTGATTTGTGCATTGGGGACGTTTGCCGCCAAGACGCTGCTAAAAACAGATATTCCCATTTCAGTGCTGCGTGGAAGGTTTCATTCCTATGAAGGAATAAAATTAATGCCGACCTATCATCCGGCCTATCTTCTGCGCAATCCGGCGGCGAAGAAGCAGGTATGGGAAGATGTAAAAATCATCATGAAGGAATTAAACCTTCCGTATTGAGCCATCAAACGAGGTAAGGCAATGAAGCAAATCCGATATGCATTAATGGCTGTTTTCATTTTCGCAGGACTTCTGGCGTGGGCAGAGGAAAAAAATCCTGTTTTCAATGTTATCACGGTGGATGGTGTCATTACGTCACCGACCGCGAAATACATTGCATCAGGCATCGAGGAAGCCGTTCGGGATAATGCCGGGGGGCTCATCATTCTGCTGGATACGCCGGGGGGCATGGATACGGCGATGCGCGATATCGCCAAGAGCATTCTGAATTCACCGGTACCCGTGATCGTTTATGTATCGCCGTCCGGAGCGCGGGCCGCTTCTGCGGGCGTCATCATCACCCAGGCGGCTCACATTGCAGCGATGGCGCCGGGAACCAATATCGGCGCCGCGCATCCTGTGGCAATCGGTCTCGGGAATTCGGGCGGAGAAAAAGATAAAACCATGACGGAAAAAATTGAAAATGATGCCGCCGCCTATGCCAGAAGCATTGCCAAAACAAGAGGCCGGTCGGAAGAATGGGTCGAAAAAGCGGTGCGTAAAAGCGAATCGATCACGGCGGAGGAAGCCTTGAAGCTGAATGTCATCGATTATGTTGCGGCGGATGTTAACACGTTACTGGCTGCCATCCACCAGAAAGAGATTCAGTTGATCGGCGGCAAAAAAATAATATCAACAAAAAACGCGGTGATTCGCGATAAAAAAATGGGGACGCGTCAGGGTATTCTTTCCGCCATTTCGGATCCCAATATATCATATCTTCTATTACTGATCGGACTGGCGGGGCTTTACTTCGAACTGTCCACTCCCGGCGCGATTCTGCCGGGCGTGATCGGCGGCATTTCGCTTTTGCTTGCGTTTTTCGGCTTGTCCACGCTGCCGGTAAGTTATACGGGAATTTTGCTGATAATATTCGGCGTCATTTTATTTATCGCGGAAATTAAAGTCATGAGTCACGGCATGCTGACGGTAGGAGGGATTATTTCATTGGTTATGGGATCGTTATTGCTGTTCGATACGCCGGAGCCGGCCTTGCGTCTTTCCTTGCAGGTATTGATACCGGCCGTTGTGGTTGTCTCTATTTTCTTTATCGTCATCATTATGCTGGCAGTGAAGGCGCAGATGAGAAAACATTTTACCGGCGCGGAAGCCATGATTGATCTGGAAGCCGAAGTAACCAGCGACATCGAAAAAGAGGGCGATGTTTTTGTCAAAGGAGAATACTGGAAAGCCGTCAGTGACGCGTCCATCAAAAAAGGCGCCAAGGTGAGAATCGTCAAGGTTGACGGCATGAAACTGGTCGTTGAAGAAATAAAAAATCAAAAATAAGGATTAGAATAAAAAGAGGAGGAATACATATGTTGGGAACTTTATCAATGCCGACGCTGGTCGTGATCGTTCTGGTCGTAATGTTTTTGGTCTCCGCAATCAAAATATTGAGCGAATACGAAAGGGCGGTTATTTTCCGACTCGGTCGAATCCGGGATGCCAAGGGGCCGGGCTTGATTATCATTATTCCCGGCATTGACAAAATGGTCCGGGTGGATATGCGGACCATTACCATGGATGTTCCTCCGCAGGACGTTATTACGAAGGACAACGTTTCCATTAAAGTCAGTGCGGTTGTTTATTTCCGGGTGATGGATGCCAATTCCGCCGTGACGAATGTGGAAAATTATCTTTACGCCACATCGCAGCTTGCTCAAACCACCTTGAGAAGTGTCTGCGGCCAGATGGAACTCGATGAAATACTTTCCGAACGGGAAAAAATTAATATGAATCTTCAGGAAATTCTCGACCGCAGCACTGAACCCTGGGGCATTAAGGTGTCGCTGGTAGAAGTCAAACATATTGACCTCCCGGAAGAGATGAAACGGTCTATGGCAAAGCAGGCGGAAGCGGAAAGAGAACGAAGAGCCAAGGTCATCAATGCCGAAGGCGAATTTCAAGCAGCGCAGAAGCTGATCGAAGCGGCTGCTTTGATGGAAACCCAGCCAATGTCCTTACAGCTTCGCTATTTGCAGACATTGAATCAGATAGCTTCGGAAAATAATTCCACAACGGTATTTCCGATACCGATTGATTTGTTTAAACCTTTTTTGAAAGATAAATAATTTCCGGAAAAAAGCAGAGACGCTTTAAATAACCAATAAACGAAAAGGAGATTCTTGCATGAGCGATAAGAAACAGAATGTGATTACGGGCGGAACGGTTTTAATTACGTTGGGAATTTTGATTTATCTGAGCAAGTCCGGAAGTTTCCCGTTCGGCCAGACCTGGCCGGTTTTGTTGATTGTCATCGGTATCTGCACGCTAATACAAAAGTTCAGAGATCTCGGCGGATGGATTATAACGCTTGCCGGGACGGGGTTTCTCTTTTATGAGTTCTACGGATTCGATGTTTCCCAGTATTCGAAATATGTGTTGCCCGGTATTATCATTTTGCTGGGCATTTTTGTGCTCCTCAGAAGAAAGAAAGGATAATACATTCGTTGTCAATTGCAAAAAAAATTAAATCATCGATTTCGAATTCTTCGATGATTAGAAAGATGTTTGAACAAGGCGCCGTGATGAAAAGAAAATACGGCGCCGATAAAGTCTTTGATTTCAGCCTGGGGAATCCCAACGTCGAGCCTCCGGCAGTCTTCAAGAGGGAATTGATTCGTCTGGCCGCAAAGCCATTGCCCCCAAGCACGGATACGCGCCGAACGCCGGTTTTGCGGATACACGGCAGGCTATTGCCAAGCAGGTCAGTAAAACCTGCGATCTGAATTTAAGCGCCGACCATATTGTCATGTCCTGCGGCGCAGCCGGTGCGTTGAATGTTATTTTCAAATCATTACTGGATGCCAACGATGAAGTCATCGTCCCCATGCCTTATTTCGTCGAATATCCATTTTACATCGACAACTACGGAGGCGTAACAAAATTCGTCAGAACCAGAAAAGATTTTTCTCTGGACATCGAGGCGATCTCAAAGGCCATCAACAAAAAGACAAAAGCGGTGTTAATCAATTCACCGAATAACCCGACGGGAAAGGTTTACAGTTCAAAAAACATTCAGGCGCTTGCCGCCCTTTTGAAGAAAAAGGGCAAAGCGTTTCATAAAACCATTTACCTGGTTTCCGACGAACCCTATAATGAAATCGTTTATGACCGGGTAATAGTCCCCAGCGTGCTGAAATCCTACACGAACAGTATCGTTGCCTGTTCCTATTCCAAGACGCTTTCTCTGCCGGGGGAAAGAATCGGCTATATTGCCGTCAATCCGGAAATTGACGATTGCCGGGATTTAATCAGTGCTCTGATTTTATGCACCCGGATTCTGGGATTTGTTCACGCACCGGCATTGATGCAGAGAATTGTCGTGAAACTGCAAAATGCAGCGGTGGATGTAAACGTGTATCAGAACAAGCGCGATCTGCTGTGCAAAGGGTTGTCAAAAGCCGGTTATAAATTTGCCAAACCGCAAGGGGCCTTTTATCTGTTTGTCAAAAGCCCGCTACCGGATGATGTTGCATTCACTAAAATTCTTTTGCAGAAAAATATCCTGGTTGTTCCGGGAAGCGGTTTCGGCGCTGCCGGATATTTCAGGATCGCCTACTGCGTTGATGACAAAACAATTGTCAATTCCATGCGGGGATTTACAGAAGCGATCAGGGAAACTTCCGGCAAATAGCATATGCAATTCTGATCAATGACAAAGTCAAACAAAAGCCTTCTTTTGATGCGTAATTAGGGGTCAGGTTTTTTTCATCCGGTTATAATTCCAGACGACTTGGCCATTCATCGCCAGATTTAATCCAGTATTGAGCACACACAGGCCCAGCACAATCACAGGAATACGACCCGTGCTGATCGTCAAAAACTGCGTGAGGAATAAAAGCACGCCCCACGTGATGACATAGGGCAGGGTGTAGTTCATCATGATTCCGCGTGCAGACTTTTTCACTTTCACCGTTCGGCCGTAAAAATATCCGCCACACAGCCCGGCCAGAAAGATGAGCAACCAGCTCCAGAATCCCAGTGGATTCCGGGACAACATTGTAAAGACCACAAGTGCCATAAACGCCACAATCTGCCCGAAAAGAATCCACTTCGGCTTGACGAATTTTTCCTTGCGCCAGGTCAAAAGCATCAACACCACGCCCAGCACAAACAGGAGCAGGAAAAAGTACGAAACAATTTTCAGGAAAACAGCCCACATAATTTAAAATTCCCTCGTCTTCATGATTAAGCTTTCACCCTGTGCAGTTTAGCCAGCTGCGCGCCAAGCATATTGGCTACATCGTCCTTGGACATATTCAACTGGCTTTTCAATAACGCTTCGGCTTTTGCCGGAGGCAGGCCTTTGGTTTCCACCTGTTTAAAAATGTCCACCGCCTTCGTCAGGCGCGGATCCACGGCAACCTCAATGCCCTGGTTCTGCAGCGCGGCCACCCGTGTTTCGATCAGATTGCTGTATTGTTTAGTGGTCTGCCGCATGCCGTCGGCGACAAGCTGTTCGGCTTTACCGGGATCCAGTTTTGTGATGCTTTCCGCTTCCTGGTAAAGATGCGTGGACTTGTAGGAAGCTACCATTCCCGCCTGTTCCGGATCCGTAAACCGGCCGCCGGATTTCTGCAGAATGACTTCCAAATCCTGCTGCGAGGCGCCGTAGGATTCCGCTCCCACGCGATGTCCCGCTACATGGTCCATCTCATGCGCGAGTTTGTCGGCTTCGGCCTGAAAGGCTTTAAACTTTTCAGGATCCGTCGGAATCGGCTCTCCCGTTACCTTGCTGTAGAGTTCCCGATTATAAATTTCCTGGGCGTCTTTGAGGGGAACATCCTTGGTCAGATTATCCCCCGGCTTCACCTGAATGAAGCTTCCCGGCTTATTAGGATCGGGCACGATCTCACCGGGTTTCGCTTTTACTTTGACGGTAAAATCAAGATCGCTGCCAACCTTCGGTTTGGACGTGGGATTCGTGGGCTTGACAATCTCCATATCTTTGGGATCCAGCCCATAGCGCTGAGCGATTTTTTCCTTTACCACCTTATCCACATCATCCGTGATAAGCTGTTTCATTTGCTGATTATACGCATGTTTTACGGTATCATCCGCCCTATTGAGCGCTCCGATGGCGTGCTTGTCTTTCTGGCATTCCACAAGAGCTTGCTTGATTTCAGAGGGCTTGCCGCTTTTGATCGCTTCGGCCAGTTTGTCCGCTTTCTGCTGGCCTGCCTGGCGGCCCACTTCCCAGACCTGCACACGGGCCGGGTCATCGAGCTTCGGGGTAATGCGTGCCGCGTCTGCCGCCATGTCTGCTGCATTTGCGGCTTTGGCTGCATCCGATACCGTATCGGCTGTTTTGAGCGCATCCATACCGGCTTCAACGCCGGCAGCCGCCGTTTTGGTTCCACCCGAGGCAAAGTTCAAAGCAGTGTCTACTGCTCCGAATAACGCGCGGCTGACACGCTCTCCCACTGGCACATTAGGATCAAGAACTTTTTTCCAGTTGTCAATGCCCACGACCGATTCCGCAAAGGCAACCGGATCGGAAACAATGGCAACCGCCACATTTCCGGCAACGTCCGCGGCCTTGATGGCTATGCTCCCGGCGTCTTTGACGACATCACCAACCTTAACAGAAGATTCCAACGGATGGAGAATCAGATCTTTGGCCGTATCCACCGCCGCCTTGCCCACGGCTTTCCAGTTGTCTCCATTGGTTAAATCAGAAACAGTATCCCCGGCGGCTGTAATCAATGCGCCGGTTGTGTCTCTTATCCCGCGGGCGGCATCTAGTGCCATATCGCCCAACTCACCGGGAAGGGCGTCTAAATCCCTGTTCACTCCTTCGACATAATTGTCCCAGGTGTCACTAAGCTGCGTGGCAAATGAGTTGTCCAGTTCCCGCTGTCTTTCCAGCTCAGTCAGGCGCTCTCTCAACTGTTCGATTCTTTCAAGTTCGGCCTGCTTTTCCCGGATCTCGGCAAGCTTTTCCTGCGATTCGGCAATCCTGTCGGTAATGACTTTGATGTCTTTATCCGTGTTTGATTTATATTCATCCCAGGCCGCGACGCGCTGGGCTTCCATGGTTTTTCCGTCTTCCGGAGTCACCCAGCCCCAGCGATCCGACCAGACCATACCCCGGCGCATCATGGAGCGCATGGCATCGTAATCAGATTTATCCATCCAGTATGGACCGCCCTTGTCCCACGGCGGCTTATACCAGACTTTGCCCTGATACTCGAAGCCCGACGGAACGGGATCGGGGATAACTGTTTCCACAACACGGGATTCCTGAATAACGGTCTCGGGTACGAGTGCTTCCGGCTCTTTCGGGATGACCTCCACTTCCTGCACAGCCCCGGTCTCAGGTACAGAAGATTCAGTCTCTGTCACCTCACCCCCGGAGGAACTGAAAAGACCCTCCAGCGCTCCGCGAATATCTCCCGGACTCTGAAGGCCACCCATTCCCCAAAGCTGCACCAATACCCCCAAGGTCAACACCATGGACACGCCGGCCACAGCTATAAGCGCCTTCTCCGGGGAAACAGAGGCATAATCGGCAACCTCATTTTTAGATCCTAAAGAATCAACATCTTTTCCTGAACCGGGTGTTGGGGTAATTTCAGGCCAGGGATAAGGCTCGGGTTCCAGCATTTGCTTGACCTGCCGTACATCGAGCGCACGGACACGTTTGAGAATTTCCTCAGGCGAGGTCAGGAAATCCAAGCCGATTTCTCTGTTGATGTACATATTCATCACGAAATGACCATCGCGGATGAGATACTTTCGTGATTCATACAAAAGGCCCTTTCCATCCGGACGCTCCGTGTCGATGCTGATCTGAAGTGCCTCATCACCGAGCGAAACCGGAGTCGGGCCAGAAACATGTTGCGAACTGTTGGGAATTACCTTGAAACCCGGACGAAGTCGTTCATAATGTTTTTGAGCGTCTTCCGTATGAAGGAAAAAGTAGTAATCAATATGGCCTGTGCTGTTTCTTGAGCCTCCACCGATGCCGCCGGGATATTCCGACCACGCATTCGTATACACATGAAAAGTGGCCATACTGCTCTGCCCGAACCATGACGCATTCATATGCGGCATTTTTACCGCTGCGTTTCCGGTGATGATCAGGTTCGACAAAATCGGCGGAACCTTCAAGGGCGAACCCGATTTGCCGTCTCTTGGAGATGACACCGGCTCCAGATCAATAACAATTTGCTGCTGCAATCCCTTAAGTGGATTAACAATCAGTTTTTGCTCGGATTGCCAGTAATGTCTCTCCCATCCCACTACTCGATAGATGCCCGGAGGCAAAAGTGGTTTGGTGTTATCCGGATGAAACCAGTCCGCGGCCAGGTCGGACTGATAATAAACGCGGCCTTTTATGGGTTCGCCGGTTTTGGCGTCCTTGAGTATAAATGTAAACAGGACCCAGTTTTCCTTTCCTTTATCGCGATAATCAGAGGCGTCCGCGATAGCATGGGAAACAAAAAGCAATAGGATGATTAACAAAATGAGAACCGGAGTGAAAACGCGAAATGCGTATAGCACGCTCTGCACTGCAAATGCCTTCGCCTTCATGCATTCAACCGAAAAATCATTTTTACAGCGCACGACCGCAACCTCCACAGAATCTGGCTTCGGGCTTGATGCGATTCCCGCAGGCCGGGCAGAAATTTTTCTTCTTGCCCGTGGGCGCACTTTTATAATCAGGCGCGGTTGCTTGCCGCATAATTTCTTGTTGCTTTTGGCGGGGTGCCATCCACCGTTTGATTCCGCAGCGCTGTCGGGCTTCGGCAAATAGATCCCAGAATTCGTTATCCACCGGCATGAAAGACGCGCAGTGCTTGACAATCTGATGCGCCGTGACCGGATCACCGCAATCCAGAAAGAGACGGGCGGCCGGAATCAAAACAAGACATTGACCGGAAATTACCGGCTGCTGCAGAAGAAAGCGGTACTGACGCATGGCCTCTTCCTTGCGGCCGGCACTTTGGAGCGAAAGTGCGTAATTGGATCGAAGGGCTAGATTGGCCGGATCAAGGGCCAGTCCCAATTCAAAATAGTGTGCGGCGTGATCATGGAATCCTTCCTCGCCCAGACGGATTCCTTCGATGGCAGCAAGCCGCGAGAATGCATCTTTGTAGAAAATCTTTTCTTCGGGCTTTTCGATTAAATACTGCTCCAGCTCATCCAGAAGCAAATCGAGGGCGACACCCTGTGGATTAAATATTATTTCATCACGGCCTTTGCGGACAGGAAAAGGAATCGGCGGGAGATTGAGCTTTTTGCAGACACTTTCGGCTAACGCAAAAAACTGTATATTCGGCATACGTTTATTCTTTTAGAAAATGTTTTTTCTGTGCGTAATTATAGAAAAAAATGTTTTTGTGTGTCAAGAAGATTCAAGACATAAAAAATGTCGGTTTGGCCTGAGTTTTTCGGGGAATGACGATCGTATTACACCATGAATATTTGAATATTTTTGAGGCAATTTGTTACTTTTAAACTCATTGACACGTGAAATCATTCAATTTATAATTTTATCATCCATGATTAATGTCTGTAAAAAAAGGAGATTCGGATGTCAGAGTTATTTGAAAAGGTCAAGCTGGGCATAAGTAAAAGTGTCGCAAAGGCAAGCGTCAAGTCCAAAGAGTTTCTTGATGTAACAAAACTGAAAAATCAAATATCTTCTCTTCAAAATAAGAAGCAGGATGCGCTGGAGGAATTGGGCAATATTGCTTATGCAATGTTTTTGAAGAACAACATTGATACAGATATCATTAAAAATAAGGGCAATGAGATTTCGAAGATCGATGAGCAGATAAAGAATCTGCAAAATGAGATTGTTGAGGTGCAGAAGAGGGCTCAGGACTCTTTAAGGGAAGATGTCCCGTCCGCGAATACATGCGCATGTGGAGCCGTTATCCCCGAGGGTGCAAAGTTTTGTGGCGTCTGCGGCAGCAAAGTGGAAACGGCATCAATGTCTGGCGAACATCCCAAAGATCCAATTTTAGAAAGCAGATGTAAACAATGTCAGACAGAACTGGAACCGGGGGCTAAGTTCTGCGCGATGTGTGGCGCAAAAGTATCATAAAATAAATCCTTTTTTAAAAGGCGTTAAGGAAGGCAAAATGTTCATGAAAAATGGCGCCATAAGAAAACCTTACAACCTATGAAGTATTGTTTCCCGCTCTTTTTCTTAAGTAACGTATAATGCTATCGTTACTTATATTTTAAAAATCATCGTGAAATTTTTTTACAATAATACAATATCGGGGAGGGTATCGTAAAATGACGCACAATGAAAATCGAATTGTAATCATAGCGGCGCTGATTGTCGGGATATGTTTTTTAATGGGCATTGCGATCGGAGGATACTTCATCGGCAAAGGCGGCACGCGTTTTAATCGGATACGCGGACCGTCACGGTGAAAGGACTTGTGGAAAAAGTGGTAAAGGCCGATCAGTCGATCTGGGTATTGCGTTTCCGCAGGGCGAGCGAGGATATCAAAGATGCGCAAACCAAAATCAGCGCCGACAGGGATGCCGGAATTGCCTTTCTCAAAAAACAGGGATTTAAGGATGAAGAGATCAGCCGTCAACCGACCCGCACCATCGATAAACTGGCGCGGGAGTATGATCAAAGTCAGGCAACCGAACGATATCGTTACGTCGTAACCAGCTCTCTGGTTGTAACAACCTCGAATATCGATCTCGTCATTAAAGCTTTAGGCGACACCGAGGAATTGCTGAAATCCGGCGTTGTTCTGGACGGACAGGACGAAGGAACGGCTAATCCCCGCTACGTGATCACGAAATTCAATGAATTAAGGCCGCAGCTTCTTGCCGAGGCGACAAAAAACGCGCGTATGACGGCGCAGCAATTTGCCTCCGATTCGGGAGCGCGTGTCGGTAAAATCCGTTCGGCCAATCAGGGGAATATTCAGATTTTCGGCAGCGACGGCAATGATGAGTCCGCTCCATACAGTCCGACAAGCACGCCTGTCAAAAAGATACGTGTCGTCAGCACTTTTGAATTTGAGTTGATATAGCCGGATGTAGTATTAAAAAAATGTATTATGAAACAGTTTCATAAAGGAAAATACCATTGAGAGCAATATTATTAAGATGATGAGGAGTTGAGAAAATGAAAAAATGTTCCGCCTGCGGAGAGGTTCAGGAAGCAAATGCCATTTTTTGCACGAATTGCGGACAACGTCTTGCAGAAGATTCCAACGTAAAAAAATGCCCTTCCTGTGGAACATCCAATAAACCTGAAGACGCCTTCTGCAGCGACTGTGGAAGCCGTCTGGAAGGGCCGAAAGCCCACGCGTCGGAATCCTCACCCGTGGCAACACAGCTTTTGGCGTTAAACAACGAATTTTTGTCTGTCCGGGAATCCTCTGCGGGGCAGTTTGAATTTTCTTCCGAAACGGGAGCTCGATCTGCGGTTCAACACGTGAAGATAAAATACACCGCTTTAGCGATACTTGACCCGCTAACGAAACAAATAACGTTCTGGGAAAAGATGGTAGAAAGTTCCGCCGGAATGACGGCAGGCGTTTTCG
>ERZ795044.3834-NODE-3834-length-12537-cov-4.499599_pt1 | contig 12537 bp, 9 predicted proteins | sample MGYA00375128_ERZ795044 | MGnify/ENA primary metagenome ERZ795044 (study PRJEB30173, sample SAMN05720213) | anaerobic digester metagenome | isolation source: active sludge of municipal wastewater-treating anaerobic digesters | place: USA | collected 2014-12-22 ... | reverse complement strand
TTCGTGAAGCATCGCGACGACTTCGCTTCGTATCTGCGCCGCCTTCGCCTGTTCCGCCTCTGCGTCCGCCAGGGCAGCCCTTCGCATCGCAATCCTTGACGGTATTTCGTCCAGGGCGATTCCCACGTCAATGCCCCATATCACGGCCCTTTCCTGTCCGTCGGCCGAGACCCCCATGCCGACGCTTCCGGATATTTCAGGGTTTCCCACCGGGGATTCGGTTGCACCCGCCATGGCGTGCCCGGTTCGTGCGCTGGCCAGCGCGATGGCCGGGTGACCGTCGATTGCGGCAAGTATGTCCGGCCATGTCAACGTCACCGGCCCGGCCTCCCGGCCACGTGCCTGCGCCGGTGCGGCCAGTGCCAGGATGATTGCGGCACAGGAAGCGTATGACAGCTTCATGATGGCTCCTTTCATGCCGGTCGCGCCAGGCGCGGTGCCGACGTCATTCAGTCACGGGGTTCGGTTGTCGATGGAATCAGCAGACGGGGGGACGGTAAGGAAGATCGCTGAATCCGCTGGGCATCGGAACAGGATCCTCCAATGGACGCATCGAGACGATCTGGCCGGTCGGAACCGGATTGCCCGCGATCGAGTCGCACTGAATGTGACTGACGCACGGACACATGTGTATATCCGAATGATTGTCACCGGACGGGAAGTGGCTGTCGCAGGAAACCGACGGGCCATGCGCCCCATCATCGTGATGATCGTCGCCCGGCGAATCCTGTCCAGTCATGTGGAAATGATCGTGGCCGCCGCACGAAGCGTGCTGATCGTCCGGCCCGTGCAGGCAGACGCTGACCGTTCCGGCCATGAATACCGTCGCGGTGACAAGCGCGAGCACGCGTTTTGATTTTACTATCGCCACCAGAGCCACCTTTCAGCGCGGCCGGGTCACCGGACAATATGCAGATTGTCGAATCCGATGTCAAACTGTCGGGTACCGCCGACCGCCAACCATCACGGGGCGTACTCCCTTTCCTATGAGGGGATGACTCAGGTCGGGCACAGGCGTTCCACCTTGTACCTGGTGAAGAATTACCGATACATTATGACGTCCGGGGAATAACATTCCCTTTACATTCGCTGGTAACAGTTGTGACGCCGGTGCATTGATCGGGCCGGCTGTCGTTCCGGCGGCTGCACAAGGGGCTTGCACATGAAGAAGGGCACAAGATTCGTCGTGATCCCGGTAGTGGCAGCGGTGGTTGCCGCGATTGTGATCCTGCTGGTTTTCAAGGGCAGGGATGATACGGCCGGGAAGCCTGTCTGGCAGACCACGAAGGTTCATCGTGGCGATGTCGCTTACAAGGTCACCGCCTCCGGGACGCTTTCACCACTGGTCACCGTGAATGTCGGCAGCCAGGTCTCCGGCCGGCTGCAGGAAATCCTGGTTGACTTCAATTCCCCGGTCAAGGCCGGTCAGTTGATTGCGGTAATCGATCCAAGCATCACCGAACTCGAGGTTCAGCGGGCCAGGGCGTCGGTTCAGACGGCGCGTGCCGGCATCGCGAAGGCTTCGGCGGTCGTTTCCGACAGGAAGCAGGTAAGCGATCGTACGTCCGTGCTGCGTGACCGGCGCCTGGCAACCGACATGGAGGCGGATTCCGCGGCGGCTGCGCTGGAAAGCGCCAGGGCCGAACTTCTTTCAGCAAGGGCACAGCTTGCCCAGGCCCAGGCCATGTTGAAGCAGGCCCAAACGAACCTGGGCTACACGAAGATTGTTTCCCCGATTGATGGGGTGGTGATTTCCCGGCAGATTGACGTGGGGCAGACGGTGGCGGCGTCCTTCCAGGCCCCGGTCCTTTTCCAGATTGCGGGCGACCTTCGAAAGATGGAGGTTCACACGAGCCTGGCGGAATCCGATGTAGGACAGGTGCATGACGGCATGCCGGTCGAGTTTACCGTGGATGCGTTTCCTTCCAGGGTATTCAAGGGGGAAGTGAAGCAGGTCAGGTACTCCCCGACAACGGTTCAGAACGTTGTGACGTATGATGCGGTCGTTTCGGTTGACAACGAGGATCTGCAACTTCGACCCGGCATGACGGCCGATGTCAGCTTCATCGTTTCGAAAAGCACAAATGCCCTTGTGGTGTCGAATACCGCCTTGCGCTTCAAGCCGCCGTCGGTCGCCGAGCCCGATCCCAAATCCCCGCCCAGGCAGTCAGGTGGCAGCCTGTTTGGATTCATGCCAAGGCCGATGCAGCAGAAGCCGTCGGAAACCGATGAGACCGAAATGGCGAAAAAGACCGCCGGCCGGCGGACCGTATGGGTTCCCGGCCCCGCGGGCGATGCCGTCCAGGTCGCGATCGAGGCCGGAATAACCGATGGCAGGATTACCGAAGTGCTTTCCGGGTTGAAAGAGGACGACCTTGTGATCACCGGCGTTGAAAGCGGAGCATCCGGTGCGGCAAAAGGCCAGCCGGGCAGCGGGAGGATGTGACCGTTCATGGATCCGGTAATCAGGCTTGAAGAAATCACCAGGGTATTCGACACGGGCGACGTGCAGGTACACGCCCTGCGCGGGGTATCCCTTCAGGTGTCGCCCGGCGACTGTCTTGCCATCATGGGCGCATCCGGATCCGGCAAATCGACATTGATGAACATTCTCGGCTGCCTGGATCGGCCGTCCTCCGGTTCGTACCACCTGGTGGGCGAGGATGTCGCCAGGCTTTCCAGGAACCAGCTCGCACAGATCCGTAATAGGACGATCGGTTTCGTATTCCAGAATTTCAACCTGCTGGCCCGGACCTCGGCACTTGAAAATGTCGAGCTTCCGTTGCTTTACAGGGGTGTTTCCGCGCGCGACCGGCGTCGGTTGGCCGCCTCTGCCCTGGAGCGGGTCGGTCTTGCCGACAGGATGCACCATGGCCCGAGCCAGCTTTCCGGCGGTCAGCAGCAGCGGGTCGCGATAGCCCGGGCGCTGGTCGGATCGCCGTCGGTGATACTGGCGGACGAGCCGACCGGAAACCTGGATTCCAAAACCAGTGTTGAAATCATGCAGTTCTTCCGGGGCCTTGTGGATGACACCGGCGTTACGCTCGTACTGGTTACCCATGAGCCCGACATCGCGGCCTGGGCCGACAGGATGGTTGAAATGAAGGACGGGCTGATAGTTCGTGACAGGTTACGCGACCAGGGCACGTCGCCTTCGGAGGTCACCGCATGACAACCGTCCAGACAATCTGGGTGGCTTGCCGCGCCCTGCTGCGGAACAAGATGCGCAGCTTCCTGACGACGCTTGGCATTGTAATCGGCGTGGCGGCCGTGATCTCGATGTCGGCGATTGGCGCCGGCGCGCGCGCCCGTGTCTCTTCCATGTTCGAGAGCATGGGTGCCAACATCCTGATAGTCTTTTCCGGATCTTCCCGGCAGGGAGGCATGCGCGGCGGCCAGGGATCCCAGCCGACACTGACCTGGGCCGATCTTGACAGAATCCGTGAAGACATTCCCGATGTCCGGTATGCGGCACCGATGATGGGAATCGGTGCCCAGGTCATGGCCGAGGGCCAGAACTGGCAGACGCAGGTAAGGGGAACCACCGCCGATTACTTCGGCATTCGGAACTGGCCCGCCGCCAGCGGTGAAATCTTCGGTGATGTCGATGAGGACGCCGGCGCCAAGGTGGCCGTCGTCGGCCAGACCGTGGTGAACAATCTTTTCGGCGAGGACTACAACCCGGTCGGCCAGTTGATTCGAATCAACAACATACCGTTTTCCATAATCGGGGTCGCCGCGAAGAAGGGTAACAACGCGTGGGGCAGCGACGAGGACGATGTCGTTTTCGTGCCGTCATCGACCTTCAGGGCGAAATTGCAGGGCGGACTGCAGCAGTTCATCCCCGGGACAATCATGGTCGGGGCCGTGTCGCAGGAGGCAACCGGAAGCGCCAAGACCGCGATCGAGAAGCTTCTTCGTGAACGTCACAGGATTCGGCCCGGCAACGAGGACGACTTCACAGTCCGGAATATGTCCGAGATGGCATCGGCGCAGCAGGAAGGCGCGCGGACGATGACGTCGCTGCTGGCCGGAATTGCGCTGGTCAGCCTGATTGTCGGCGGCATCGGCATCATGAACATCATGCTCGTCAGCGTGACCGAGCGAACCAGGGAAATCGGCCTTCGAATGGCTCTCGGCGCCAAGCCGGCGGCCATTTTGATTCAGTTCGTGACCGAAGCCGTCGTGCTGTCAGTCATCGGCGGACTGCTTGGTGTCGCCGCCGGAATTGGCGCGGCCAGGTACCTGGTGACCACGTTTGACTGGCCATTATTGATTGAACCGATGTTTTCCGTGATTGCGGTCGGGTTCAGCGGTATCGTCGGAGTGGTTTTCGGCCTTTACCCGGCATGGAAGGCGTCGCGCCTTGATCCGATTCAGGCTCTGAGATTCGAGTGAGGCTTCATGAGGATGAAATCAGTTGAGCTTGCGGGCCGCGGCCTGCAGACCGGGATCGCGGCGTTTACGGTGGCGTTGGCGGCAATGGCTTTTTCGGCCGTTGAACCGGCGGCCGCGCAGGAATTCACTCTGCCGCAGATCGAGGCTCCCGCCCCGGGGCCGGTCATGACCTTGAACGACGCCGTGGGGTTGGCCGATTCAGGCAACCGTTCGATTCTGGCGCTGCGCCAGGACATTGTCATCGCATCTGAAAAGTTGCGATCAAGCTGGTCCGGTCTTCTTCCCATGCTGTACGGGAACATGGATTGGGCCTTCGGTACCAGGCAGACGCAGACCGGCGGCAGTTCGACCGGGCATCAGCTTGGTGCCGGCCTGACGCTGACCGTTCCGCTTATCGACGCCCAGAAATGGCTCGGGATGAAGACCGCGGAAGTCGAATCCGACCTGGTCGGCCTTCAGGTTGAGGAGTCCAGGCAGATCCTGCTGTATTCGGTGGCCGAGGCATACTACCAGGCCGCAACGGCCCTTTCCCTTATCGATGTCTATCGCGCACAGTACGATGCCGCCGCGGAACATATGAAGCTGGCCGAGGGGCGTCTTTCGGCCGGGGTCGGAAACATAATGGACGTGCGCAGCGCCCAGGCGGACATGATTGCAGCATGGACGGGAATGGTCCAGGCCGGATACTCCCTGTCGGACGCCCGCGAGGCCCTGGCGCTGCTTATCGGTCGCGACGACCTTCCCATGCCGGTCTCAAGTCCGGATGCATCGGGAAAGGGGCTGGATATCGACCAGGCGGTTCAGGAACTGGCGCGGGAAGTCGAGCTTCCGTCTTTTGATCGCGATGCGGTCGATTCGCGATGGGACATGAAAGTCCTGGCCATGCAGAAGGAGTTGCAGCGATCCGAGTTGAAGGCGGGATACATGCCGTTCGTTCCGCGTTTGAACGGCTTTTTCAATTACGACGTCGATATCCTGGGCGATTCGTCCATTCCGAACTATGACCGCAACTCGTGGCGTCTTGGACTTTCGTTGTCCATCCCGTTGTTCGACTATTCGATTTACCCGGGACTTCGCCAGAAGCGTGCCGCGATCAGGCAGACCGAACTGCGCATCGACGAATTGAGGGCCGAAGGTCGGAAGGCCGTGTCGGAGTCCGCAAGGAAGGTCGTGAAGCTGGGGCGGATGATGGCTGCAGCCCGCGTGAAGGCCGCCATCGCCGATGACCTGCTGTCGCTTGCCGAGGCCGACTACGCGAACGGAACCGGGCTTGCCATCGCGGTCACCGACGCGCGTCGCACATCGCAGTCCGCCCACGTGGAACTGGCCACCGCCACCTGGGAGTATCAGGTCGGTCTTCTGAAGCTGAACCGGGAACTCGGGGTGGATATCAGGACGGCGGTCACCGCGGACTGAACGTTGTCACTCGGCATCCCAGGGGGCGCCGTTCTTGTAAATCGCCTCGTAACCGTTTCCATCAGCATCGATGAACACCGGGTTGGTGATTGACAGCGGCTGCTTGTCGGCGACCGGGGTCATCTCGTGCTCCGGAAGGTTCGATCCGGCGTACGCGACGATCCATGCGTCGGATTCCGGGGTGACGGTGAATGTTTCGTCCAGGCGAAGCACGGCGCCGTCAACGACGGGAGTGAACTCCCTGATCAATTCGCCGTTCATGAAGACCTTGCAGAAGTTCAGGCCCATCCATTCCGGTGCTTCGATGAGCAGGTGGACTTCAACGGTCTCCCCGGCCATCGTCACAACGTCGCCCATTCCGTATCCGTCAACTGTCAGGCGAACCATCGGGCCGCTCATGACCAGGTTCTTGAAACCCTTCACGTTATTGAATACGTCGCTGACATCGACCTGGGACATGTCGGTCGCGTCAAGCATGACCGCGTTGCGCGGGTTGCCGTAGTTGCCGCGGTAGTGGTGTTCGTCCGAACCGCCGATGCCGGCCACGACATAACCTCGATTGAGCAGGTTGAACCATGCCGGCAGGTTTTCGTTCAGGATGCTGTCCAGCGAGTCGTCCTTGTTGATGACTTCCAGGGCATCGACAAGGGTGATATCCAGATCCGGAAGCGCGATCTTCGGGTCGGTGTCAGCCCCGATTCCATAGGTTTCAAAAGTCGGGCCGCCCCTGTAGGGATGGTTGATTGCCAGGAAGTTGCACTGCAGTTCGTTCCTGACCTGGTTATAGATCTCCGTGGCGGTCATTGCGCGCTCGGCAGCGCCGGATTCGTTGTAAAGCGTGTAATTAACGGCGAAGTACGTCGGGTACGGCGGCGGATTCGAGCAGTCGGCCGCGGTCGTGTGGCCCCAGATTGGACTGACCTCGCAACTGTGTGCGCTGGTGACAAGCTCCTGAACGTCAAGGTTCTGGATCGTGTCCATCCTGGTTCCGAAGAAGTCGTGATCCGTCGGGTTCATTACCTGAATGCCGTTTGCAAGGGCGTTCCAGACGCGATCCTCGACAAGAACGGCGCTGTCGATGCTGTGCTCGCTGTGCTCGTGGCTGTTCATCATCACGAATCCGGACACGTCGTACGCGGCATCGATTGACCCAACGATATCGGTGATTTCGCCGGCCGTCACGGTGACGTTCTTCCGGTCAATCGTGTATGCCAGGCCGCGGCCGATTGTTGCCGTGTAAGTTCCGGGAAGTATCGGGAATGTCCTGTCCCCGTTGTGGACAGCCTCGTACCTGGCCACTCCGTTCGTCCACGGTGCGTCGGCGCCGTTCTGGAATGTGATGGCGGCGTTGATGGACTGGTCGTCGCCATCGGTGACAGCCACGTGAACGCGGCCGGCCGCGGCCATCGTGACGTCGAATTCATTAAGGCCGTCGGCGCTTACCGTTACGTCGTCCAGGAGCGCGTCCGGCGCGCCCGGGAGCGACACGGTGATGTCATACACGCCGGGTTCCAGGCTGATGACCGCCTTGCCTTCGGCGTCCGGGGCGGTGGCCGAGCGCCATCCGACGGAATTGCTTTCCTCGGCGACTTTTGCCTTGATGAAAACGTCCTTCATGTCGGAGAAGGTGTCGGAAAGGGTGACGTTAATCGTCACTTCGATGCCTTCGGCCTCTCCGCGGATGCGTCGCGCGGTTCTGGCGACGTCGTCGATGGTTCCCTTGTCAACGATCAGGAAGCTGCGAGTGACGATTTCGCCGTTCTTCGGGATTTCGAACTGTCCGGAAGCAAGGATCAGAAGCTCGCTCTGGGCAAGCAGCAGGCTGACGAAGTCGGTTCCAGGAACGGTCAGCGCGTAGGACACGTCGCCGGCGGCAGACGCCAGCCACCTGACGTTCTTCTTTCCGGCCAGGCAGTCGGGATCGACGCCGCAGCGATCGAAGAACGTCGTGGCGCGATTGCCGAACTGAAGGAACTGCCCGACGTCGAATGTCATTCCGGAGTTGTTCGGATCCTTGATCGTCGTCCTGATTTCGACGAAGTTGTCGTCCGGACCCAGAATGTAGTCGGTCGTGACGTCCAGTCCCAGGGCAAATGTCGGCAGAACCGAATCGACCAGGGCCATGCCACCGTCCGTTCCCTTGAAGCGCACGATTGCCGTTCCGGAATATGTGCCGTCATCGACGATTTCCATCTGATTCGGATTGAAGATCCTGGCGAATCCGGTCATCGGGAACAGCTCGTGGAATTTTTCGTGGCCTTCGTCGCCGGGTTCCCGCGCGATATCGGCATCGACGATGGCGCCGCCGTACGGGGAATAAAGGCTGTGTTCCTGGTTCCTTATGACGAACCTGACGTGCTTGTTCCTGATCAGTATGTCGCCAGGAACCGCGGTTGCATTCGGGCCCCCAATCAGGTCGGCCTGGGCCGCCACCAGGGCGGTGGCGCCGTTCTCGTATGGCTCGGTCGTCGCATCGGCATCACCGCCGCCGTTGTCGGAAGGCAGTTCCGTGCCGCTGTCGGTGCCGTTATCTTCCGGCGGCACATCGACAATCGGGGTGTCCGTTGCTGGAATGTCCTGTCCAACGACATCCGGCATGCCGTCGTCGGTACCGGGATTCCCGTCCCCGCCGCAGGCCGCCAGGAAAAGCGGAATAATCGCAACTGCAAGCAGTCTTTTCATTTTTTTGAACTCCATCATGAAGGCATTTACCACGCCGTCGGAATAAACCGTGTGTGGTATCGGGGATTCAATGACTTGGGCGGCCATGTGTCAAGCATATATTAGTAATTGATGAGGATCTCGTCAGTTATTGCTTCAGGCGTCTTGCTGGGAAGCCGCGATATCCCCGAAGGAATCGGTTCTTACCGGAAACTAACGTGATTCCACCACTGATTGTCGGGTATCATCATCCTCGGGCAGGTGCCGCGGTTTCTGGCGATTGATCGCAGGACGTCGAAAGGGGGCCCGATGGGAAAGGAAAGACTGCTTGTTGTCGATGACGAGGAAGACATTCTCGAACTGCTCAGGTACAACCTTGAAAGGGAAGGGTACGCCGTAATCACGGCGGAATCGGGCGAGGTCGCCGTCGAGCTTGCCTTGTCCGCACGGCCCGACCTGATCCTTCTTGACCTGATGCTTCCCGGCATGAACGGACTTGACGTGTGCCGCCAACTGTCACGCGACGACAGGACAGCGATGATTCCGATCGTCATCCTGACGGCCCGCGCCGAGGAGGCGGACATCGTTGCCGGTCTTGAGCTTGGCGCCGATGACTACGTTTCGAAGCCCTTCAGTCCCCGCGTGGTCACGGCCCGCGTCAGGAGTGTCCTTCGTCGTGGTCGTCGCAGCCGGGCCGACGAGTCCAGGGTGCTTGAAATCGGTCCGATCGGAATCGATGTCGAACGGCACATAGTCCGCGTCGGGGACGTGGAAGTCGATCTGACCGCGACCGAGTTCGGGGTTCTTCTTTTCCTGGCCCGGCATCGTGGCTGGGTCTTCACCAGGGATCAGATAATCGACGCGGTCAAGGGATCCGACTATCCGGTGACGGATCGTTCGGTCGATGTGCAGATCGTCGGACTTCGGCGCAAGCTGGGCACTGCCGGAACGATGATTGAAACGGTCCGGGGTGTCGGCTACCGGATGAAAGACGATTCCAATGTCCAGGACTAGAAAGCTTCAATGGGTTCTTTATCCGTCCTTCCTGGTTGTCATATCGGTCTGTCTGCTGTTTGTCGGTACTTCGACGGTCATATCCGTCCGCGCCATGTTTGTAAGGGAAACCACCGAGAGTCTGCGGGGGCGGGTTCACCTGCTCTCCGAACTGCTGGCGGAGTTCATTCCCGGCCAGATGGAAATGGCTGAACGCCTGGTCAGTGCGGCCGGAATCAACCTTGCGACCCGGGTGACCCTGATCCTGCCCGATGGCAAGGTCGTTGCCGATTCCCAGGAGGAGCCGGCCGCGATGCAGAATCACCTTGATCGTCCCGAGATTCGTGACGCCCTGGCGCTTGGCGAGGGAACGGCGCGCCGTAGAAGTCCGACCCAGGGCAGGGACACGATATATCATGCAAGATCCATCGTTCGCGAGGGGCGGCCGCTGGCGGTCGTGAGGGTGGGGCTGCCCGAGCACGAAGTGGATGCCGCGCTGCTCGATCTGGCCGTAAAGACCATGGCTGGCGGGCTTGTGGCCGCCGTGCTGGCCGCCTTCCTTTCCTGGCTGGTTTCCAGACGGGTCGCGCGACCGGTGGAGGAGATGGCGGCCGAAGTCAAGGAAATGATTTCCGAGGGATCCGAAACCAGGCTCAAGCCGCCAAATATTCATGAGTTTTCAACCCTTGCCGGCACGATGAACATGATGGCCGACGGTCTGCGAGAGCGGCTTGTCGCAACCGGGGCGCAACAGAGGGAACTCGAGACGACGCTTTCCGGAATGAGCGAGGCCGTACTCCTGATGGACGCGGCCGATCGCATCAGGATCATCAATCCCGCCGCCGAAAGGCTTCTGCGGCTGAGACACGGCTCGTCAACGGGACTGCGGATATTCGACATTCTTCGGGACGGGCCGCTTTTTGAGTTCGTCTCCAGGCCGATGTCCCGGGAGGAAGCGATTGAGGAGGAAATCAGCATCGAAGGCGACAAGCCGACTTATGTGCACGCCTTTCGAACTTCAATCCCGGATGATCAGGGTTCAAGCAGGGGCACCTTGCTGGTGCTTCATGACATCACGCGCTTGAAGCGTCTTGAAGCGATTCGCCGTGATTTCGTCGCAAACGTCAGTCACGAATTGAAGACTCCGATTACCTCCATCAAGGGGTTTGTCGAGACGCTGCGTTCGGATACGGATCATGACCCCGAAACCGTTCGCCGTTTCCTCGATATCATCGCCAGGCATACCGATCGCCTGAATTCAATCATCGAGGATCTGCTTGTCCTTTCCAGGATCGAGCAGGCGGAAAACCTGGGGCGTGACAAGGATGGCGAAGACCCGGGAATGGCCCGCGAGAACGTGCTTGTTTCGTCCATCGTCGAGTCGGTGATGATGGTCTGCGAGCCCAGGGCGTCACGGAAGGACATCCGGATTCTGGCGACGGTGCAGCCGGATGCCGTGGCGTTCGTCAATCAGCCGCTGATGGAGCAGGCCCTTTTGAATCTTGTGGAGAACGCCGTCAAATACACCGATCAGGGCGGTCATGTGGATGTGGCGGCCAGCGTTGTGGACGGGAGGCTGACGCTGTCGGTTTCGGACGACGGATGCGGCATTCCAAGAGAGCACCTTCCCAGGATTTTTGAACGATTCTATCGTGTTGACAAGGGGCGCAGCAGATCGCAGGGCGGAACCGGCCTGGGGCTCTCAATCGTGCGCCATGTCGCGACGATTCACGGCGGCAAGGTCAGGGTCACCAGCGAGCCCGGGGTCGGGAGCCAGTTCGTTATCGATGTTCCCGCCATCCAGGGTTGAGCGGCAGCCGGCCGAATCTTTTCCAGCCGCGACTTCATGGGTTATGCTTCGTGCCTTCGGATGGTCGGTCGGCCGTCCGGAAATTGCAGTCAGTGTGGCAAAACGTCCGTGTCAGGTCATGGTGAAGCAATGAAACAGTTTGTCGATGGGCTTGTTCTGGACATGCTCGAGATTCGCAGGCGAAGGCCGCTTGTGTTCAGCATGACCAATTTCGTGGTGATGAACGAGACGGCCAACGCCCTGCTCGCGGTCGGGGCGTCGCCGGTCATGTCCGATGCAATCGAGGAAGCGGTCGAGATGGCCGGCATATCCAGCGCGCTGGTGCTGAACATCGGAACGCTGTATCCGCGGTCGGTCGATTCCATGGTCGAGGCGGGCAGGGCTGCCAACAGGAAGGGGATTCCGGTCGTGCTCGATCCGGTGGGGGCGGGTGCGACAAGGTTGCGCACCGATTCGGCCCGCAGGATCCTGTCGGAAGTCGATGTGACCATCCTTCGGGCGAACCAGGGCGAGGCGATGGCGGTGGCCGGTCTCGAATCGAGGGTGCGTGGGGTCGATTCCGTCGATGACATCGGTGAATTCACGGATATTGCGATTCGGATTGCCGAAGGCATCGGATGTCCGGTGGCGGTAACAGGCCGCACGGATGTGATAACGGACGGCAGCCAGACCTGGCTTTGCGACAATGGACATCCATTGCTTCAGGCCGTCACCGGAACCGGTTGCACGGTTACCGCGCTGGTCGGGGCCTTCCTGGCGGTCAACCCGGACGTGACGCGCGCCGCGGCCGGGGCCCTTGGCCTTTTCGGCATGTGCGGAGAGCTTGCGGCCCAGGGTGCCCGCGGGCCCGGCAGCTTCGAGATCGCGCTGCGAGATTTCCTCTGGTCGGTCGAAGAGGAACAGGTTCGCGCCGGCGTGAAGGTCAGGCGCCCATGAGCGGGATCAATCTTTCTGTTTATCTGGTCACCGATCCGGTACTGAAGACGCCGGGCCTGGAAGTCTGCGAAATCGTTGACAGGGCCTGCTCCGCTGGGGTTTCCGCAGTCCAGTACCGCGACAAGGATTGTCCGCTGGAACAATACATCCTGACGGCCCGGAAGTTGAAGTGCATTACGTCCCGACACGGCGTTCCACTGATTCTGAACGATCACGTCACGGCGGTCCGTTCAGTCGGTGCCGACGGGATCCATGTCGGCCAGGATGACATGTCGGCGGCACAGGTCAGGAAACTGGTCGATCCCGACTGCATCGTCGGGGTG
>ERZ795044.3831-NODE-3831-length-12542-cov-7.040362_pt1 | contig 12542 bp, 10 predicted proteins | sample MGYA00375128_ERZ795044 | MGnify/ENA primary metagenome ERZ795044 (study PRJEB30173, sample SAMN05720213) | anaerobic digester metagenome | isolation source: active sludge of municipal wastewater-treating anaerobic digesters | place: USA | collected 2014-12-22 ... | reverse complement strand
AGGGCGCAAAAAGCGGCCCGGGGCTTGCGAGGGCGGACAGGACGAGGGCCGAATGGGCCAGGCTCATGGCGTACGCCAAGCAGCTTCCAGATTCGGTGGAGGCTTCCATCAGCGCATTCGCGATCGGACCCGCGCTATTCGTCACGTTCCCGGGCGAGGTGCTCACAGAATACGCGGCCGAGTTGAGGGAAGCGGCAGGAGGAAGGCCCCTTTTCGTGCTCACCTGCACTGACGGGGCCGTAGGCTACGTCCCGTCGGCGGCGGAAGCGTCCAAGGGCGGCTACGAGGTGGCCGATTCGTACCACTTCTACGGCATGCCCGCCCCCTATGCCATGGACGCGTACGACACGGCGCTGGGAAAGGCGAAGGAGCTGCTCGCATCCGTAATGGTATGAAAACGTTCCTATACAGGCACAAATAAGGTCGGGAGGATTGATCATGAAGGCAAGGGACAAGTTCTATTCCGCCATCAAGGGGATATTGGATGGCATCAGCAAGGACGAGGGGGCGAACCTGGACAAAGCCGCCCGCATCATGGCAGACGCGATAGAAGCGGGGCACCTCATCTACGTGTTCGGCACCGGGGGCCACTCCTACATCTGCGCAGAGGAGATGTTCTACCGCACGGGAGGGCTGGTGCCCGTCAACTCGATGCTCGACGCGGGCGTCTCGCTGGCTTTCGGCGCGGGGCGCAGCACCTGGATCGAGAGGCTGCCGGGCTATTCCCAGCGCGTCATAAAGTCATACGGCCTCGGCGAGGGGGACGTCCTCATCGTTGGAAACGCATACGGCATTAACAGCGCGACGATAGACGCCGCCGTCGAGGGCAAGAGGCTGGGGGCCAAGGTAATAGCGATCACATCCCCCGCCTTCTCGAGGCAGATACCCAAGGACCACCCGGCAAGGCATCCGAGCGGCAAGAACCTCTTCGAGCTTGAGGAAGTGGACGTGGTGCTGGACAACCACATGCCGCTTGGCGACGCCGTGGTCGAAGTGGAAGGCCTCGAGGGCGTCAAGGTGGGCCCAAGCTCCACCATGGCCAACGCGTTCACCATCAACAGCCTGGTCGTCACTGTGGTGGAGATGCTCGTCGAAAGGGGCGTCGAGCCTCCCGTATGGGTGAGCTCCAACATGCCCGGTGGAGACGAGAGGAACGCCAAGTACCTCAAGAAGTACGGCCCGGTGATAAAGCACCTGCTCTAGGAACAATCGAAGGACCTGCTCCGCCCCGGGCGGAATCCACGGTGAAAGAAAACAGACCCGCGCTTGCAATGGCGCGGGTCCTTCTTTTCGCATAGGGCCCGGGGCCTCTAGGCGGTCCGGGCCCGGGTCCGGTCCTGTCTCCATCTCAGCTCCCGCCGAACATGTTGGAGACCTTCTGCCCCAGGAGCTTCGTCGCGGCGAATATGCCGACCAAGACGATCACGTTGACTATCGTGCCAAGGGCGCACGCCGGCCCGAGGAGGTCTTCCAGCAGGTATTCGTATATCGCGACGGTGACGGTCTTCCACCTGGCGGAATAGAGCATCATCGTCGTGCTGAGCTCTCCGATCAGGGTAGTGAACGTGATGAGCCCCGCCGCCACGACGGACGGCGCAATAAGGGGCAAAGTCACCTTCCCGAATGTCCTCGCCCAGCTTGCGCCCATGATCGTTGAAGCCTGCTCCAGCACGGGGTCCATGCCCTGAAGGGCACCCGACGCCGACCTGAAGACGTACGGCATCCTCCTTATGACGTATGCGACAACCAGTATGTAGGCCGTGCCCGCAAGGTAGAGCGGGGGCGCGCCGAACGCCGTCAGCAGCGCGACGCCAATTACTATGCCCGGCAGCACGAACGGCAGCATCACGGCGAGGTCGATTATCCACCTGCCGCTGAACTTGCGCCTTACCGCCGTGTAGGCCACGAGGGACCCTATCACGACGGAGATGAGCGTCGCCACCACCGCCAGCACGAGGCTGTTCTTAAGCGGGGAGAGCGCGTGCGACTGCAGCGTCAGGAAGTTGGCCGCGGACATCTTCGTCGGCCAGGGCGTGCCAGCCCATTTCTCCGAGAACGCCGCCACCAGCACCGTTATGTGAGGGGCCAGCGACACCAGGATTATCAGGAGCGCCACGATGAAGCCCACGGTCTTCGCCACGGGGTTGGTTATCTGCTTGACCTTCCTTGTGGTCGTGGTCAGGGTGACCGCGGCCTGCCTCGCCGTCACCCGCCTCATTAGCAGCAGCGCCGCTATCGAGAACAGCACGCTGACGAGGCTGATCGCGCTTGCCGCGTTCACGTTGTAGAATCCCACTATCTGGAAGTAGATCAGCGTAGGCAGCACGTAGTACTCCCCGCCCAGGATGGACGGCACGCCGAAGTTGCCTATCGCCTTCATGAACACCGTGATCGCAGCCGCCCCTATCGAGGGCGCAACCAGCGGCAGGGTTATGGTCCTAAGCTTTCTTAGGAATCCGGCCCCCATGACGTCGGCGCTCTCCTCCAAGTAAGGGTCCGCAAGGGAGAGGGATCCTTGCACCATGAGGAACACGAACGGATAGTAGCTGAGGGCCTGCGCTATCGTGATCCCGTGGAAGCCGTATATGCTGGGCATGTCGATGCCGAGGTACTTCTTCAGCAGGAACGTGATGAAACCGTTCTTACCCAGGAGCAGAATCCATGAGTACGCACCGACGAAAGGCGGCAGTATCAGCGGAAGCGTCGCCAGCGAGGTCAGCACGGACTTGCCGGGTATGTCTATCCTGCTCATGATGAAAGCAAGAGGAAGGCCCAGCAGCGTCGCGAACAGCACGGACGACAGGCTCACCGCCAGGGAGTGCATCATCGCGTCCTTGTACAGCTTCGAGGTCACGAAGCGCCTGAAGTTGTAGAGCGTCAGGTTCTCGACCGCCAGGGGATCGTCCTGCCTTACGAAACTTTCCAGGAGCATCCTGCCTATGGGGTAGATGAGGAAGAGCACCAGGATGACCGCCACCATGGCCAGCACTATCCACGCGCTCCAGTCTATGTCCCTAAAACCCGCCTTCTTCACCAACGTGCCCTCGGGCACACCACCGCGCGCCATGGCTAGTTACCCCTCTTTATTAGGCCGTATTGTTCCATGGGGAATATGCGAAGGTCCGCGGCTTCGAGCACGATGTGGGCGGAAGAGCCCTCCTCGATGCCCTCGGCCCTCCTGTTGAGGGCGAGCTGGACCGTTTCCCCAGTGGGCAGCGCCGTAGTGTATCGGACCGATTCTCCGAGGTAGAGCACCTGGCGTACCGAGCACGGCACGCTCTTCCCTTCTATGGCGACTGAGCTCAAGGACGCCTTCTCGGGCCTGAAGAACAAAAGCGCCTCGTCTCCGGCGTTGAAGCTCCTGTCCTCACCCACGCAGCATCCGACGGCCACGGAAGATCCCGCCACCTTCACCGTCCTGCCGGCGCCGTCCTTGCCGACGATGGCGCACCTTACGAAGTTCGCCCTTCCGATGAAGTCGGCGACGAGCGCCGAGGCGGGCTTTTCGTACACGTCGTAGGGCTTGCCGATCTGGCTTATGCGGCCGCTGTGTATCACGGCCACCACGTCCGAGATGCTAAGGGCCTCCTCCTGGTCGTGGGTGACATAAAGCGTCGTCGCCCCGGCGGCCTTCTGGATGCGCCTTATCTCCTCGCGCATCTGTATCCTCAGCTTGGCGTCCAGGTTGGACAGGGGTTCGTCCAGCAGTAGCAGGGCCGGGTCGTACACCAGCGCCCTTGCCAGGGCTATCCTCTGCTGCTGGCCGCCGGACAGCTGCGACGGCCTCCTGGCCGCGGTATGGGAAAGTCCCACCAGCTCGAGCGCCTTGCCCACCTTGGACTTCACTTCCTCGGCGTCCTTGGTGCGGACCCTAAGGCCGTAGGCCACGTTTTCGAACACCGACATGTGCGGGAAGAGCGCGTAGCTCTGGAAGACCATGCCTATGTTCCTCTTGTGGGGCGGGAACTTCGTGTAGTCCTCGTTGCCGAACAGTATGCTGCCCGAAGTCGGGCTCTCAAGGCCGGCCACCATCCTGAGCGTCGTCGTCTTGCCGCATCCGCTCGGGCCCAGCAGGGTGAAAAGAGTACCCGCTGGCACGTCGAAGTCGATGCCGTCGACGGCCCTGGTGCCGCCCGCAAATTCCTTGACCAGCTTCCTTACGCTTAGGTTTACCATCTAGCTAACCCCCGTCTGGCTGATACTTTCCGGGGGCGGGGACTTGTCGCCCCGCCCTCGGTCGCTTAACGCTTCTTGCCTATTTGTTCGCGAACAGGTCGTCGAACTTCTCGAGTATCGCCTTCTTGTTATCGGCGGCGTACTTCTCGTCGTACTTCATGAACTTGATCTGGGCCGTGGGGAGGAGCCCCGCCTTTACGGCTACGTCGTTCCTGCCCATGCGCCTGCTCTCGGCGTTGGCCACCGTAGTGTAGACTTCCTTGGTGGTCACGAAGTCGATGAACTTCTTGGCGTTTTCGAGGTTGGGCCCGTTCTTGATTATGCTGACGGTGTCGTACCTGAGGGCGGTGCCGTCCTTGGGATACACGGCCGCCACGGGGTAGCCCTCCTCCTTGAGGTTGTATACGTTGGCCTCGCCGGTTAGCCCTACGGCGTATTCGCCGTTGGCGACGTTCTGGTACGAGAGCTTGGAGGAGGACGTGATGCTGGTGTTGGCCAGCATGCCCTTCACCATGTCCCATCCGTACAGCTGCAGCATTATGTTAAGCTGCGCGTAGGCCGAGCCGGAGGCAGAGGGGTTGGCCATTATGATCTTGCCCTTCCATTTCGGTTCGGCGAGCTCCTTCCAGGTCTGCGGGGCGTCCTTCTCGGACACGAGCTTGGTGTTGATGATGAACACCTGCAGCGGGAGCGAGAACGCGTAGTAGTAGTACTCGGGGTGCTTGAACTCGGGCGCGAAGTCGGCGTCGTTTGCGCACTTGTAGGGCTGGATATAGTCCAGCATGGTGTCCAGGGTCTCGGTGCCGCCGGTGAGCAGCACGTCCCCGCCCGGCCTTACCTTCTCGGCCTTGATCCTGGTGGCGAGCTCTCCGGTCCCTGCGTTGATGACCTCGACGGTTATGTCGGGGTACTTCTTGTTAAACATGTTGACTATGAGGTCCGTGGTGGCCTTGGTCGCGGGTGAGTATATCACCAGCTTGCCGGCGGCCGATACCATGGGCGTAATAGTCAGCGCTAGGATCGCCGTCACGGCGACTGCCAATAGGAGCTTTCTCATCCGTTCACACCTCATTTTCTATAATGGTCCGGCTACGGTGCCTTGAGAATCGGTCGCGACTTACAGCACAGGTCAGGCAACCACCTCCCGCATATGTCGTAAGCACACTATAGATCCCGCGTTATGAGTTCCTTCGTCCTTACGCAAGCTTCGAGCCCGTCGAGCTCGATCACCCACCACCCGACCCCGTTGGCGAGCGCAAGCCTCAGCGCCCCTCCTATGTTGTCGAGCGTTACCGGCTCAACATGGACGCCCTCGGGCGTCTCTATGTCGTATACGTGCAGGCTGTGCAGCCTCGGCAGCACCACTTCCATGAAACCCTCCAGGTCGTACCTGCCGTCCCTGATGAAGGCGCTTCCCCTGGCGTGGCCCAGATCCAGCGTTATCCCGCAGTCGGCGTACTCGGCGAGCTCTATGATCCTTTCGGGGTCCGAGGTCCAGCCACCCTTGAGATTTTCTATGCACACGGTGACGCCCTTCGACTTCCCGTAGGACGACACGGCCCTGAGGTTGTAGCACCCCGTCTTCCAGTCCATCTCGTCCATCGAGATGCTCCTGGAGCCCATGTGCAACGTCATGTGCGTATTCTTGAAATGGGAAAGGAAGTCCACGTACATCATCAGGTACAGTCGCGCGGCCTCGGACACCTCCGGCCTTATGTGGCCTATCTCTATGTCCTGGCAGGGCCCGTGGAATCCCGATGGCACCCCCGCCTGGTCCGCTATGCGGTTGAACCTGCTTCTCGCGTTGGAAGCGGCCGGTATCCTGAAGTAGTCGAGGTTCCAGTCTATCGCGTTGAATCCCTTGCTTCTTGCGACGTCTGCGACCTTCTGCCAGTTCCTCGCGTCGACTCTGCTGGTAAGCGCCAAGGTAGGCTCCATCGTCCTCTATCTCTCCTCATCCGACGCCGTAAGGCCCGCGTAGCGGGGATAGCCGTAGGCGTTCCTCAATCTGTCGAGCTCCTTCAGCGCCTCGATGCTGTCCTCTCGGCGCTCGAGCGCGACACCCAGGATCAGCGCCTCGCACATGAGGGTGGGCACCAGCAGCGAATGGAAGACGCCGAGCGTGCCCCTGGTCGCGGAAAGCACGTGGTCCGCCTTCTCCGCTATGAAGGAGAACATGGAATCGGTTATCAGTATGCTCTTCATACCTTTCTTCCTTGCCTGGGAAAGGAATACGACCAGTTCCTCGGACGGGCGGCCTAGCCCGAACGCCACGGCGGCGGCGTCCTTGGGGAAATGCATGACGCGCTCGAAGAAGTCCTTGCCGCTCTCGTTTATCCTGGTTATGTTGTAGCCGAAGCGCCTCAGCCTGAACTCCATCAGGTACGTCAGCGACGCGCACGAGCCCTCGCCGTACACGACGAGGTTCTCCACGGACGTTATCAGCCCTATGCAGTCCCTGAAGGCTTTGCCGGTGGCTTCGGCCGGCAGCTTGGTGAGCTGTTCCAGCTCGTTTTCCAGCAAGGTGCGTATTAGATCCTCGTCCGGCTGCAGGTCGTTTAGCTTCCTGTCGAGCTTCGTGGCGAGGTTTACCTGCGTGAGGAATGACGATTGTATCTCGGATTTGAGCTCGGGATAGCCGGCGAAGCCCATGGCGCGCGCAAACCTTACGACGCTCGCTTCGCTGACGCCGCATGCCCTGGCCAGCTCCTGGATGTTCATGAAGGCGGCGTCGGCGATGTTGCCGGCGACGTACGTGCCGATGCTCCTGTGCGCGGCCGTGAGGCCGTCGAATCTGGATTTGATGATGTCCGTGAGGGTCGGTCCGGTCTGCATGGGATCATCTCCGCCCTGTTATCGTTTCGACGATTCCATTGTAGATGAAATTCTAGTTTCGTGCATCCGGTATATGAAAGAAAATTTACTTTCATCCGGAAAGGGCCGTTAGGCCCCGCAAGGCCGGCATCAAGCGATGGACGAAAGCGCCCGACATGGGCGCCGGCCTGAGAACAATGCCATATGCTCGGGTTTTTACAAGTACTTGGGGCTAGATGTGCTCCTCTATGACTAGCTTGCCCTTGGCCCTAAGCTTTTCGCATATCAGAGGTATCACCGTCTGCCTGGTGAGGATGCCCTGCTGCTGGAACGCGATGTTGGCGTTGGCGGGGTTTACCGCCTCGCCGACTATGAAGTTGACCCTGTCGGCCTCGTGGATGAGCCTGTGCAACTGGGCGACGCTGCCCTGCTCGAGCCTGTTGGGGCTCTCGTCCAGGACGTTGTATACCTGGTTAAGCGTAAGCGCGCCTTCGGTGACGAGGTCTATGCCCTCTATGAAATAGCGCGGCGGGGAGAACAGGTTGACCAGCTTCTTTTCGACCACGAGCTCCTTGCCCAGGTAGTCGGCCACGATCTTCGCCGTGGTGCCGCCCGAGACGACCTTTGCGCCCTTCATGGCCATGAACTTCTGGACCACTTTCCTGTCGAGCCTCCTGTCGGACGGCGGGCCGGTCAGTATGCTGACGGTCTTGCCGGTGCGCGCCGTTATCAGTACGGCCGAGCAGTCGTCTCCGAGCTTCGCGCCCCAGTTCTTCCTGGCCCTGGAGAGGACCGCGTTCGGTATGGAGGTCCATTCTATGCCGTCGCCCTGGCAGTCGGACACGTAGCGCGCCACGCCCTCGGCGGTCCAGCCGTAGTGCATGCCGTGGCCGAGTCCCGACTGCGTTATGCCGTCGCTTACGATCAGCAGCGATTCGTCCACCGCCAGATGGCAGTTGGATTCCTGCGCCACCCCTGCGAGGCCGGTGATCGGCCTTTGGGGCAGCACCTGGGAGAACCTTCTCATCACGAGTATGGGAGGGGGCATCTCGTAGCTGAGGACAGTCGCCACGCCGTCCGGCAGGATCCTCGCCAGTGTCACCACGGCGTACGGCATGTCGGTGCCCTTCGCCTGTTCCATGGTCTTGACCACGCTTTCGAAGGCGTGCCTTGCCCCGGCTCCCGTGGAGATGAGCCCTAGAAGCCTCGATACGCACAGCTGGGCTGCGATGTGCGCCTTCACGCCGTGGCCGATGCCGTCGACCAGGACGACCGTCGTCGCCATCGGGGTCCTGTCCTTGCCCATGATGTCGCCGCTTACGGTGCCCGGCTTCATCGGGGCCTGCGCCCTCGTTATTTCGTAGTGTACATATCCCTCAACCATGAGGCCCCTCCGTCGTCGACGTTGCCCTCCCCTGCCAGTTCCACGAGCCTTTCCACCAGGGCCTCGCCCTGGGCGGTGCTCTCGCCAATCAGCTTGGCCATGGTCTGGGCGATCCTTATCTGGTGCTCCATCAGCTGCCTGGCCTGGTCGATTGTCTTCTCCCTCAGCTGGTCGAGCTTCTGCTTGTTTGCCTGGCTCTTGGTCACGTCGACTATGATGCCGACGTACTGCTTGTCCTTGGGCAGCGCGTAGATTATCTGGAAGCAGGTCAGCCCGTACCTTGCGTGGTTCGCCGTCATCGCAACCTGCGGGTGTATGCCCGAAGCCACCTGCTCGAATGGCTCGGGGTCCATCAGGTAGGAGATGTGCTTGCCGCAAAGCGATTCGGTGCACATGAAAAGGGTCCTGAACGCCGGGTTCATGCTAATTATCCTGAGGTTGTTGTCGAGTATGACGATGCCGTTGGGGCTCGTCTCCAATATCTTGTCGGTGCGCCGCTCGGCCAGCCTCTTGACGTAGGGCATGCACATCTCCGGCTCGGCGTAGCCTCTTATCACGGCTATGGCCTTGTCGCGGCAGCTGTCGTAGCCGCACGCCCCGCAGTCGAGCCTGTCCTCCGGAAGCGACTTGCCCGTGCTTTCGAACACCAGCTGGATCTGCTCCTCGGTGATCTCCTCCCCCACTTCCATCGGATCGGGTGTGAAGGCCGCGCCCAGGCCGGGCCAGAACCTTGCGGGGTCCCCGGCTCCCGCCCGCTTTGCCGGCGCCTCGAACCCTAAGGCGTCCTCCGCCGCCGCGTAGTCGAGCACCCTCTGGCGCCTCTCGTAGACGCTGCCTTCCTTCGGCATCCCTGGCCCGTTCACGCACCCCTGGCGGCAGAACATCGGCTCGGAGACGACGCCGTTGCCGGCTTTAGCGCTTTCGATGATGTCCCTCACCTCATGGAAGCCGCTGGCCGAGACCACGCTCCCCGACAGGATGTCGGTGTCCATGGCCGATGCCCTGATGCTCCCCCCCAGCAGGGGATAGCGCCTTGCCTCGCCCTCCGGCCTTTCGTCGAAGCGGGATTCCTCGCAGTTTATGAGCTTTATGTCCTCGAGGTCGAACCACTCGGTCAGCTCCTCGTAGGTCAGCACGGCGTCCACGGCGTCCGCGTTCTCGGGCCTCATCGCCTCCGCCTTCTTTGCGATGCAAGGGCCGATGAAGACGACCCTGACGGTCGCGTCCGTGCGGTCTTCCAGCATTGCCTTAAGGTGCCTTCCGTGGGCCACCATCGGGGATGCCGCCTTGACGAGGAGGTCCGTCTTCTCGGGCTGGTACTTCTCGACGTAGCTCACCACCGTGGGGCATGAGGAGCATATGTGGCATCCGCTTGGGTCGGCGGCCGCAAGCTCGGCCGTCTTGACCGCAGAGCGGTACGCCCCCGTCGCCGTCTCGGCCACGAACCTGAAACCCAGCCTCCTTAGTGCGCCCGCGATCCTCTTCTGCTCCGCCGGCGTGCACAGGCCCGCGAACGAAGGGGCGAGGCTCGCCGCTACGAAGTCCCCGGCATCGATGTAGCCCCTGACCTTGTCCAGCTCCCTTATGTACTGCTTGGCGCCCTGCGGGCACTCCCTGACGCATGTGCCGCACGCTATGCACCTCTCGGGCACGACGTAGGCCTGCCCGTCCCTCAGGCGTATGGCTTTGACCGGGCAGACCCTAAGGCACCTGTGGCAGTCCCTGCAATGCGCCTTGTTCGTGTACACGACCTGTATGACCGGTTTCTTCTCTTCCATCTAGGATCTCCCCCTTGCCCTTGCGATGATAGCCGATAAGGCAGGAACATGCAATCATGCAATTCCTGCCTCACTGAAGGGAGTGCCGCCCTTCCCGGCCGTCTTCCCGGCATGGATATTCGTTTTGAGTCCAGGCGGCCGTCCGGGCCCGGCGGGATCGCTTGCCGGACCCGGCCCTTGCCGCATCTGCCATGCCCCTTGGCTTAGTCGGCCACCGCTCCCATGGCGGCGAGTTCGGCGTCCAGTGTATCGAGCGCCTGCTGCATGGTGCACTTCCTTATGACCTTGTCTCCTATCGAGACCGTAGGCCCTAGGTCGCACGCCTCGAAGCAGAACGTCGCCTTTATGTCCACGCACGAGCTCATGCGCCTGTCCTCTATGTGCTCCATCAGGCCTTGCAGCAGGTGCTGCGAGCCGCGGATCATGCAGCTTGTGCCCACGCACACCTTAACGTCCAGCTTCTTCTTGCCGCTGCCGGACAGCAGCTCCATGTCGGAGTCCGAAAGGCGCTTGCGGCTCTTGTACTTGGTGTGGAGCAGGTCGTGCGCCAGCTTGCCGCCGACGTCTCCCAGCGTGTCCTTGTATGTGTCGGCCACCGCGGAGTTGTCCTGCGAGCGGCGGGTGTCGAGCATCTTGTCGGAGTCGTACAGGCCCTTGGCCCTTCGCGCCGACGCGTCGCCGTACTTGGACACGGGCTGGCCCGCGCCGCCCACGCAACCGCCGGGGCAGCTCATGACCTCTACAAGGTCGTAGTAGCTCTTGCCTTTGCGTATGTCGTCGAGCACCTTCTGGGCGTTGCCGAGCCCGTATACGAGCGCGAACTTGAGCTCGACGCCGTTGACGGTCAAAGTCGCCTCCCTCAGGCCCTCTTCGCCCCTGACCTGCCTGTACTCCACGGGGGCGTACTTGGGCGCTCCGAGCTTTTCGGCCGCGAAGCGAAGCACTGCCTCGGTTACGCCGCCGGTGGCGCCGAATATGACGCCGGCGCCGGTCTTCTGGCCGAACGGCATGTCCATCGATTCAGGCTCTATGCTGGAGAAGTCCAGCCCCGCCTCCTCGATCATCAGGCCCAGCTCCTGGGTCGTCAGCACGAAGTCCACGTCCGCTACGCCGTCTTTGATGAACTCGGGGCGCTTGGCCTCGAACTTCTTCGCGGTGCAGGGCATTATGGACACGACCACCAGGTCCTCCTTCGCCACGCCCAGCGTCTCGGGAAGCACGTGCTTCGCTAGCGATCCGAACATCTGCTGCGGGGACTTGCAGCTCGAGAGGTTGGGCAGCATGTCGGTCGCGTACTGCTCGGCGTACTTGATCCAGCCGGGGCAGCACGACGTGAACTGCGGCAGCCTCTCACCCTTGGTCTTCCTGTTGAGGAACTCCATGCCCTCTTCTATCACGGTCAGGTCGGCGGTGAACGAGGTGTCGTAAACCGCGTCAAAGCCGATCATCCTGAGAGCCGCGACTATCTGGCCGGTGGCTATGGTGCCCGGCGCGAGGCCGAACATCTCGCCGACGGCGACCCTGACGGCGGGCGCGATCTGCGCTATGACCTTCTTCTTGGGGTCGTTGACCGCCTTCCACACGCCTTCGACCTCGGACTTGGGTATTATCGCGCCGGTCGGGCAGACGCTTGCGCACAGTCCGCAGTTGACGCACTCGACCTGCTTTAGGTCCTTGCCGAACGCCGGCTGCACCGATGTGTGCGAGCCGCGGCCCACGAAGTCGATGGCGCCTATCCCCTGCACCTCACGGCAGGCCCTTACGCAGTCGCCGCAGAGTATGCACTTGTTGGGGTCGCGCACCAGCGAATGGGAGGACTTGTCCAGCTCCTGGGGCTGGCTGACCCTCTTGTAGCGCACCTGTTCGATGCCGAAGCGCCTGGCCAGCGACTGCAGCCTGCAGCTTGCGCTCTTCGAGCAGGTCGGGCAGCTCTGGTCGTGGTTTGCCAGGAGCAGCTCCACCGCCACTTTCCTGATCGCCCTTATCTCGTCGGTGTTGGTCCTGACCTTCATGCAGGCTCGGGTGTGGTCGAGCAGGAGGTCACGACGCCCCTGCCTTCGATGTCCACGATGCAGAGCCTGCATGCGCCGTATACGGAAAGCTGCGAGTGGTAGCAGAAGGTGGGGATGTCGATCCCGGCCTTCCTGGCCACTTCCAGCAGGTTCTTCTCGCCGTTGAGCTCTATGCTCCTACCGTCTATGACAACAAATTCGCCCTTCATTTGACTTCCTGCCTTCCTATATGTTCGTCACGGCGCCGAACTTGCAGACCTGCGAACAGACGCCGCATCTAATGCACACATCGGGGTCGATCGAGTGCGGCTGCCTCACCTCGCCGCTGATGGCGCCCACCGGGCACTTCTTGGCGCAGAGCGTGCAGCCCTTGCACTT
>ERZ795044.3828-NODE-3828-length-12551-cov-4.724312_pt1 | contig 12551 bp, 13 predicted proteins | sample MGYA00375128_ERZ795044 | MGnify/ENA primary metagenome ERZ795044 (study PRJEB30173, sample SAMN05720213) | anaerobic digester metagenome | isolation source: active sludge of municipal wastewater-treating anaerobic digesters | place: USA | collected 2014-12-22 ... | reverse complement strand
AAAAGAATCGAATAGTCTGATTGTCAAGTATATAGGAGCAATTGACGACAATGCCGATGAGCCGGAAAATGTAAAAATCCGATATATTCAATTGGCCGTAGATGCATTGATTTCCGGAAATGAAGTGATTACAAAAGAAACAAAAGCAATCGGATGCACCATTAAATGGAAAGAGTAAAATGAATTTGTTTTAAATCCTTTACAATACGCTGATGATTAAGCATTAAGGTTTAACATTTGTCGTTGTTTTTAACGGAATTACTCTTAATTTTGACAAAAATATCTCTAACCAAAATAACATGAAAAAGCAATTACTATTTATTGCCATAATCCTAGCAAGCGTAAGTTCATTCGCTCAAACGGGAGTATGGTTATCGCAGGCTACAGGATTTACAACAGTTTCAACTGGTGTAAGAAATGTATCTGTTGTTGATTCCAACGTAGTTTGGATCAGCTCTTATGATGGATCAGGTGGCGCTGCAAATCGTCAGGATTTCTCTATGACGATTGACGGCGGAGCAAACTGGATGGCAGGAAATACTCCCGCACCGGTTTCTTACGATTGGTCAATGATCTATGGACTTAATGCTAACACTGCATGGGCATGTTTCTATAATGCTGTTGCCGGTTCAGGTGGTGGTATCTGGAAAACAACAGATGGTGGTGGTACTTGGACACAGCAAGGTCTTGGTTCTATTTTCGATGCCAATTCATTTCCAAATGTTGTACATTTTTGGGATGACAGCGTAGGTTTCGCAATGGGCGATCCAAATCCGGGAACTCAATACGAAATTTATACTACAACTGATGGTGGTACTACATGGACAAGAACTCCGGCATTGAATATTCCGGCATCTATTGCAGGTGAATTTGGAATTGTTGCTCACTACAATGTAATTGGTGATACAATTTGGTTTGACACTAACAAAGGTCGTGTTTACAGATCAGTTGATCGTGGACTTAACTGGACAGTTTCAGCAACAGGATTAGTTGTACCTACAAATGGTGCGATTGATATTTGTTTCACTGACAATTTAAATGGTATTGCTCGTCTTTATACAGCAACAACAGGAATCAGCACAGCTTATTCTACAGTTGATGGTGGTGACACTTGGACTTCTTTCACTCCGCTTGGAAATTTATTCGGTTCTGATATGAAACGTGTACCGGGACAACCGGGAATGATGGTCAGTACTGGTGCTGATGCAACAAACGGTTTCACAGGTTCTTCTTATTCAATTGACGGTGGTGTAAACTGGCTAGATATTGAACTAGGAACACAACGTACTGCATTAGGAATCGCTGATTCATTAACAATGTGGGCAGGTGGATTCACAACATCGCCAACAACTGATGGTATCTACAAATACACAATTATTCCTGCAATAACTTGTTCTGATCCTTCAATCAATCCGGGAACATCTAGTTCAAATGTTCCGTTTGTTTGCGAAGGAGATACAGTTATTCTAACTTCTACAGGTATGTTTGCTCCAACAGTTGGAGACTTTGCAGGTGAAGGTTGGGTATTGTCTTCTGCTGATATCACAGGTAGTGCTGATCCATTATTCGAGCCAAGTTTAGTTGCTTATTATACATTCAGTTTCCCTGCACCATCTGTAAGTAGCCGTCTGTTCATCAACGATGCAACATTGATCGATGGTTCAGCTTCTCTTCCATATGGTACTTACTACTGGACTCCTGTAGTATTTGGTAATGCAACAGCAGCAACAGTTCCTCCGGTATTCTTAGGAGATCTTACATTAGATCCTTCATGTACATTCTCTGGTACTTCTGTTCCTGTGATCGTTTATTCTCCAACAGATCCTGCATGTGTAAATGGAATCAATGAGTTAACTGCATCTCAGATCGCAATTTTCTCTAATCAAAAAGATCCAAATACTATCGAACTTACTTTGAATGCTGTTAATCCGGGAAAAGCGATCGTTACAATGATCGATCTTTCAGGACGTATCATCAGCACTCAAACAGTTTATGTTACTAAAGGTTCAAATCTTGAAATGTTGAATGTTGCAAATCTTGCATCAGGTACATACATGATCAGAGCTGAATTGAACGGAACACAAGCACAAACTAAAGTTGTGAAGTTCTAATTTCAATTAAATATATTTTGTGAAAAATCCCGTCGTTTGGCGGGATTTTTTTTTGTTTGATTATTTTTCGATAAATTAACATCTGCGTATGAATATAAAGTCGGCATATAATAAATGGTCAGCTACCTATGATGAAGTTGAAAACCGGACAAGAGACCTGGAAGGAATTGCTTTGCGAAAGATATTATCAGGAAAGCACTTTGAAAATTGTCTGGAGATCGGATGTGGTACAGGCAAGAATACAATTTGGTTAGAAGGGATATCGAATCATCTAACTTCAGTTGATTTCTCCGAAGAGATGCTTTCAAAAGCAAGAGCGAAGGTCCAGTCAGAAAAAGTTGAATTTAAGCAAGGCGATATCAATAATTCGTGGGATTTTACAGATTGGAAGTTCGACCTGATCACCTTCAGTCTGGTACTTGAACATGTCCGGGAACTTGACCATATTTTTGAACAGGCATCGAAACTCTTGACTGATAGTGGTATAGTTTATGTGGGTGAGTTACATCCATTCAAACAATATTCAGGTAGCAAAGCAAGATTTGAAACAGAGTCGGGGATTCAAATTGTAGATTGTTTCAATCATCATATTTCTGATTTTATTAAAAGTGCACATAAATCCGGACTAGCTCTTCTGCAATTAGAAGAGTATTTTGATGACGAGAACAAGACTGAACTACCAAGAATTCTTACTCTTGTATTCAACAATCAGAATAAGATAATTTAAAAAATCAAATAAATGAGGTTTACTTTTCTTTACATCTTTTTTTCTCTTGTTACTTTTCTATACTGTAAATCGGAGAATGCTGATACAACCATTTTGAGATCGTCATTTAAAAAATATGCAAATTCAATTCTGAAGGATCCTACTAATCGATGGTCAGAATATCCAAAGCCACCGGATTTAACAGACGAAGTTCTTGCAGGATTGGAAAAAGAATTGTTGAATGATTCAGCCAAGTATTATTTCGAAAAATTAGGTCCAACTGTTTTAACCGAATATCGTGAGTATATGGCATCATTAAAATATTTTGAAGGTCATAAATTCAAGTATTGTGTTCTTGCTATGCTTGCACATTGGAATCCTGATGCAAGAACGTATACTGCAATGTCGATGAATTCTCGATTGATGATTCGAAGAGAATCGGAAAGTACTGCTTTTGTTGAGACTTTTCCTGAAGATAAAGTAACACTTAGATTTCTCATATATTTACTTGAAAGTAATCCTCTGTTTATAAGTGGTAGTGAAAATGCAACCATTCATAGAAATTACATTTCAAATATTGCATGGAATATCGATTTGTATACCGGCGAGAATTTCACCGGCAGAAAATATATCAATGAATGGTATAAAAATGATCTAAACTTTGAATCAATCGTAATGAAGTGGAAGGAGCATTTAAAGGAAAAATGAAACGAGTGATAATTTCATTTATATTGCTTTCATTTTTTATCTATTCTGCAAGCGGAAATGATGGAGCGAAATTGTGTAAGGCAGTTTCTAAAGGCAAGTTCAACAAGGTAGAGCGCATTGTAAAACGGCATGTAAATGGGTTGCCTGAATCAAAAGAATCGGATTCCGGAAATCCGGCTTATCGAAGCATGGAACAAAATATCGACAGCCTTAAAAAGTGGTTTAAAAGTATGGATTGTGTTGATGATGCTTTTGATGATAAATGCCAGAATAAGATTGCAATTTATCCGGGATGGTCGATTGTAGGTGTAATATTTAAAACGGATGCAGGACTTGCGGAGAAGTGCTTTTCAATTCAAAAAGGTACAACAGGTACGATTAATATTCTCGGATGGCGGCCGAAGATTTCTCGGACTAAAAATAAACTTGTCTATAAAATTATGTATAATTGTCCCGGATTTATAGATGAACAGAAGAAGAATTGTGTTAAGTCTAAATGATTTGAAATATAGTTACATATGAAAAATTCTTTACTAACGATTTTAATTTTATTGAACATTCAGGTTAAGGCTCAGAATAGTGAGGAAGTGCAGCACAGATCCAGCACTTTTTATCCTCCGAATAATTCAGGATATGTTTCAGGGGATTCTGTTCAGCAAGAATTTTATCAGTTGAATCAATTGAATTTTGAGGCATTACGAAATACATATTCTGCACTTCCAATTGATCGTTGCCACCATGGGAGATTGAGTATGACGATCTGTATTGATTCGATCGGACAAGTTGCTTTTGTAAAGTTAATCAATGGGACTTCAAATAAAATGCTTGATAGTGCTTTAATCGATTCTACTTTTAACTTTCCGGGAAAGTGGAATTGCCTAATGCAAAATGGAAGTCCAATTGGATTCAAAGGGACATTTGCATTTGAACTCTATAACACTTTATATATAAGTAAGTCTTCGAGAAGTGAAGGATATGAAGTAGATACAAGAACAGGAGGCACCAATCATGTAATTACACATAGTCTGACAAGTGGTTACAATTACCATAAGAAGTGTGAAGACGCTGAGTTTTTCTACAATCAGGGTATTACAGAGGCTATAAAATTGAATTATAAAAGAGCGATCTATAATTTTACTAATGCTGTTTCTAATAACCCATACGATCTCGATGCTTTGTATAATCTGGCTTTAGTTTATCTAAAAGTAGACAAAGTAAAAGATGCCTGTGAATGTTTAAATAATTCAGCTGAATATGGCGATCATTCTGTTGATGAGTTGATAAAAACTAATTGCAAAGGGGTTAAAAAGTAATTTCGTTATTCACTATTGGTTCTAAAAGATCATTTTCCGAAAAGTAAGGCTGATTCTTGGTTTGGAAATTTTTTTGGTTTTTAAAATGGAGTGAAGCCAGTGAGTTTGTGTTTTATCTTTCATAACTATAAGGCTGCCGTGTTCAAGAAATACAGAAATTGTCTGTTTATTTGTTTTGTGCTTGAAAGTGAAATTTCTTTCTGCACCTAAAGATAAGGATGCAATATTTGGCGAGTCGCCAAGCGATTTCTCATCGTCACTGTGCCAGGAAACACCCTCGTCGCCTGAGTGATATAGGTTCATCAAACAAGAGTTGTATTGCGTTCCACTTATTTTTTCAATCATTAATTTCAATTCAAGCAATTCTTTTGTCCATGACAATGCGACCTTTGTTGTTTTTGAGTAGGTGTAAGAAAAACCTGCATCACCATACCAGGCGACTTTTCTTTTAGTAATTATCTTTTTACCGAAAATGATCGCTTCGTCATTTTTCCATTCAATGGAATTCATAAAGACATTGAAATATAGATCTGCCTGATCTTCCGGAACAATTTTCCCGAAATAAATGACGGTACCATCACCGGGGAGGATATTTTGATGTTTTAATGTGGTGTCAGTCTTCATATCTCATAGTACTCGATAGATAAATACTTATGCTTTTAAATTGTCAGATTGAATCACTTTTGATTTCGAAAATAGAAATGTGCTCCATCCAAATTTATCCTTCTTCATTTTCCAAATGAAACCATCAATAAAATAATGCATCAATTGAGGCAAAGCAAGCAAAGGGATGACGAGCGATGCAAGGCTCTTGAATCCGGTCAGATCGGGAAGTAAATTTGTAAGCGGAAAAACACTGTTATGCTCCTTCCAAATGAATCCATCCCATAACATTTCTTCAAGGTACGCAAGAACGACTAAAAATCCAACAAAGAGAAAAATGTTTTTCGGATTAAAAAATAGTTTCATCCAGTTTTCTTTCATCGTAATTTTCTTTTGCTGATTGTTGCCATATGCCCAGACGAGTGCGTAATACGGAATTCCATGACTAACAACATTGAGAAGGGTAAATGTCAGATCACCTTTAAAATAGACAATTCCCATGTACCAGGAAACAATCGTTCCTAACATCAACAGATTTTTGGGGAGATTGAATTTCTTTTCAGTGAAGACGATAAAAATTTCTTTAACCAGATAAATGAAAAGGATAGCCAAATAGATTACGAAAAAAGCGGGAATAAGGCCAGGTTGATTGATAAATAAAAAATCGTTTTCAATGAACCAATTGAAATTTTGCTGCCCTTTAAAATGCCAAAAAATGATTGGATATAATGTAGCCGCATATATCGTTACTGTATCAATCTTTCTGAAGAAGTGATTTTGTTTTTCATTTCTCGAATACAATCGCATAAAACCATATTGTTGCCGGATAAAATGAAATACTGCCAGATAAGCCATCGCTCTCCAGAAAAATAGTGGATGAATACTGTGAAGCATAACTCCCGTAAGATAGAGAAGGAGTGGGCTTAAGAAAAAAAGCATTCTGTTTTTTCTGATTGTTTCTTTGTCCATGTAGGTACGATAGATCGTACTATAGACATGACCAACATCAATACAGACTATCAATACAAACCAAAGAAGTTCACTTTCGTGCTTTTCATTAATAAACAAGTGCGGAAAAAAGTAAATAACAAGTAAGCAAGCGAAAGGCGGAAATAAGATAAATAGAAAATCATAAAGTCGGGACTTGATCCAGCTGTTTTCAGAGTTTATCATGTGTCCTGTTTTTCAATAATTGTTTTGCAGCGGCAATGCCTCTGTAAAAGGCTTGCTCGAATATAGAAATTCCGCTAACATCTGAATGAGCAAAATAGAGATTCTCGAAACCGGCTTCGAGAATTTTCCGGGATGGTTCACTTCTGAAGTTTTTAGAGGGACTGATCATTCCATGACCAAGAATATTGATTTCGATTTCTGTGATCGATTCTTCAATTTTTGGATGAGCTTTTTTAAGATCATTCACAATGAACTCTTTCCAGTAATTATCGTCTTTCGAATAAATTGATTCTCGTTCGGTTTTTGGATCGGATTCGGAAAAATTATAATAATAAGTAATTACAGTTTCTAATTTGCTTGAATCAATTGACTGATGGCATGCATTTACGTATCCTAGGGATTTAGATGAATACAAAACATTGTCCCAGCAAAGATCTTCTGCTCCATTTAGCGATTTTTTATTTTTGATGCTGATGTTAGCCACGAGCCACGGATAATAATTTAAAGTGTTGAAGTCAATTCCTGTATCGAAGGCGAGTATTTTTTTGTTTACAAACTGAGGACTTGCAAGTATTATATTCTGGCAAACATATTTTATACTTTCTTTGTTTTTTACATCATAAACAAAACAATTCCATTGATTTCCGTAACGTTCAACTCTATAAGTGAGATATTCAGTTTTTAGATGATTTGAAATTTCCTTTTCTAATTTTGCGGCGAGAAATTGATTTCCTTCCGGCCAAACAAGAACATCGCTTGACAAAGCATTCGCTGCTTTCCCATTCCTTGAAGCAAAGTAATGGATAGCTGCCCAGGCAGAGGTGTTTTCTATTGTACTTCCAAAATCATCTTTGCAACAATAGTTGAGGTACCAACCTAGAAAATCAGATTTGAATTCATTATTACGCAGATATTCAGCAATAGTAATTTTATCAAGACTTAAAAACTCTTCATCAGTGCTGCTTAATTCAAGAGGAATTGTAAATGCTGGTTTGTTGTCCTTACCGATTTTGTTCTTATAGTTTTCTGTAATTTCAGAGAATCGATTTATTTCCAGAACCTCCGATTCATTCAAACCGGATTTTGGCGGAAGACCATCGTGCCAGATTCCTCTATAAAAGAATCGCTCTTGCGGTTCAAAGCAAATAAAGTACTCATCATAAAGTGGAAGTCCACTGGAATCGAAGCCGGTTATTATTTTATGTTCATGTAAAAATTCGATTAATTCAGGGAAATTTTCATTTGGTATAGGTAAGTAATGAGCAGCGAATGGATATTTGGAAATTCGATTCTCGCCGCTTTTTGAATTGCCACCTGTTTTTGTATCAAGTTCAAATAATTTAAAATCGTGAAAGTTGTTTTTTTTCAACCATCTCGCAGCACTAAGTCCTGAAATTCCGCCTCCTACAATTATGGTATTTTCAATAATAGTTTTGACCGGTGCAGGAAACTTATTTTCTCTTAGCAAATGACCGGTTTTCGAATTTGCTCCGACTATTGTGACAGGAAAGGTGTAATTTGGGGAGAAAAAACGACATGCGTTGAGGAGAGGAATGGACAAAAATAATCCGCTCAGTTTTAAGAAATTTCTTCTGTCGATGTACTTATTGAACTTTTCCCCACTCATCTTCAAAATACCGAATTAAGATTTGATTGTTCAATTTATTTATTTCTGTTGGCAGATATGCCATATCTTTTGGGAATCGAATCATTTCATTGTACCGGATCTCGTCGTAATATTTTAATTCTTTTGGAAGAAAGTTCGGTGTCGATGGCAATGAATAGAATCCCATAACGTATCCCCATTCACCAAAGGAGGGGACATATAAATGATAGGGAAGCGTTTTGAATCCAAGTGATGCAATAGTATTGTTTACGCACCAAAACGATTTCCTTGCAACAAAAGGAGAAGTGCTTTGAACGACAAACGCACCTGCCGGGGATAACGATTTTCTAATTTCTTTGTAAAATGAATTAGAATATAACTTACCTACAGAAAAGTTGGAAGGGTCGGGTAGATCAATTATAATGAAGTCAAAGAGTTGTTGATTTTGTTTTAACCAACTGAAAGCATCCGTATTTATAATTTGCAGTTTAGAGTTTGAAAGAGAGTTGGAGTTGAGAGTCTTTAGAAATTCGGAATTTTTGAAAATTTGGGTTACAGATGAATCAAGATCTACTAAGATAATCTTGTTCACTGTCGGATATTTTAGAACTTCTCTTACTGCAAATCCATCCCCACCACCAAGGATAAGAACGCTTTTTGGGTCTTTCATTCGTGATAGTCCGGGATGTACTAAAGCCTCGTGATATCTGTATTCATCTGCTGAGCTAAATTGAAGATTATTATTCAGGTATAACTTGGTAATTCCTCTGTCACTGGTAAGAATAATTCTTTGGTAAGGCGAGGATTTACTGTATATGATGTTTTCGCTGTATGTTAAGGTTTCAGCATAGGTTTGAATCTGTTCAGCATAGACAAATCCAATGAGTAAGAATAGTACAGCGGTGATTGCCTGGAATTTTAGAAACTTTAAATAGCGGATCATGGGCTCAAATCTGAAGCAGAGAATTACTGCTACGATCACATTTAGAAGTCCAAAGAAATAGGAGGTTTTAAGAAGCCCTAAATATGGAACCATAAAAAGTGGAAAGAGAATAGAAGCAAAGAGAGCGCCGATATAGTCGAATGTAAAAACTTTTGATACCAATTCGCTGAAGTCAAATTCGTCCTTTAGTATTCGCATTAAAAGCGGTATTTCAAGTCCAACGAGAGTGCCGGTTAAGATTATCAGGCTGTAAAGAATAATGTGGAATCCACTGGCCTGTTCAAAGCAAATAAAAAGAATAGTTGAACTAACCCCACCGATAACTCCGACAAGAATCTCTATTTGTATAAACCAGCTTAGGAGGTTTTTATTTATGAATTTAGAAAGGTACGAGCCAATACCCATCGAGAATAAATATATTCCGATAATAGTTGAGAATTGGGTTACAGAATCGCCAAGAAGATAACTGGCCAAAGTTCCTGCGATCAATTCGTAGATCAATCCGCAGGTGGCAATAACAAATACCGAGATTAGTAGAAGTAACTGATTCTGTTTATCTTTGATTAATGACATCTATTAACCGTGAATTGCAGACGAAATTATAATGGCTATCGCTATCATGAAAGAAGCTGCAAGAATAGCCAATGCATTGTTTTGTTTTTCAATGATCTCTTTCCATAGATTTTCAGGTGAAATTTTTTCGATAATCCAGAATGATACCAATAGTATTGCAACACCTAGAACGGAGTAGACTAATGCTGCCATTAAGTATTTTAAATGTAATGCTTCCATTTGTTTCGTTTTTTAATTATTTGTGAAAATATGTTCGTGCGCCTGTTCTTTGTTGTGAGTGATTTGATTCAGTAAAGCTCAGAAATCGATAACCAATCGTCATTGAGTAGATGTAAACTCCAATCAAGACGGTGGCAAATAAAAGGTAGTATTTCATGCCTTTCAGATCTTTTATATCAAATAGTTTGTTATTCATAGGTCGAGTAATTACTGTTGAACCATCTTCTTTGTTCAAAACTGTTTTTTCTAAAGAAATAATATGTCGGGAATAGGGCTAAGAGCAGCAATATTATTAGACCATTAGAAAACATAAATACATTTCGTGTTACGCTCACTGTAAGGTCTACTGAATTCATTGTTGCAGGTTTGTCGGGGTAAACGATAAGATAGTAGCTTCCGTCAGGCACTTTAGAAACTACTTTAGAGATCCAGCTTTTGCCTTCAGACCAAGTGGAGCCATCTTCATATCCGTGATAATACTCAGCCTCCAGATCAAGGTCGTAAACATCTCCGGTCTTTTCATTAACAAGGGTAATAGCAGTATACATCCAGTTATTATCAATGTTTGTATTGATCTTGATCTCTGCATTACTTGTTCCACCACTTAGCTCAAAGGCTGAAGTATATATTTCTTTTCGATTATTTGCATCATTTATAGAGTATTGTTTTGAAAATACGGTTTCTTCTTTTGCGCTGTAATAAAAAAGAAATTGAAGTGCACTCCAGATTACAAATATAAAGAAGGAAACAGTTGACATCGTTCGTTTTTGAAACTTTCCAATAAACGGTTGAATCATTCCGACGCCTTTCCTTTCAGGAATGTTGTCTAATTTAAAACTACTTTTTATTTCATCCGGTAAAATATATTCTCCTTTGAACCAAGTGATATTTGTTGAAAGGGTTTCTTTTGATAAGAGATATGGAGGTTGAATAAATTCTTGTACCAATGGTACTTCATCAGCATCGAAGTCATAAAGGAATTCGCCTGAGGCTGCTTGGATCTTTGATTTATACTTTGCAAATCGATCATAAACTTCACCTTCAAAAATTACAATGCGCAGTTTGATTTCGGGTTGTGCATTGAGTTCTTTAAGATACATCCAGTGACCATCGTAAACTGAAAGATAAGCTTGCCCATAAATTGGATTAAATAATGTGAACTCATCCCAAAAGTAAACGGTTCCATTTTCTTTTTTTCGGACGTGATTGATAACTATATATGGAATTCCTTTGATTTCTCCTTTTGAGCCGATAGGTAATATTGAGGGAAGTTCACTTAAGCGAACTTCTTGGGTAGATCTTTCTAATGTTCCGAAATAGGAGTTTGAAATACTTCCACACATAGAACAAATGATTGAATAGGCATTTGAATTAAGATATGAAATGAATTCCCCATTGCATTTACTGCAAACTACTTTTGTGGCTTCGAGATTTGGATTTGTTTCTCCTGTCATGATAACCATTTTTTAAAATTTGCCAATGTGGAAATTTTGAGATCGGTAAGTTTGATTTCAATTCCTTTGAAAGCTTCTACTGTTGTTTTGTCATAAATCACAATTGTAGTAAGTGAAACAAAATCATTTGCTATTGCTTCGTAGATAAAAAGTTCGCCATCGTTAAAATCATTTTCAGGGATCTGTCCATCCATTCTAAATTTTATTTGCTTTGAAAGATCATAAATAGTGTAGTCAATTTCTTTTATTTTTACACTATCGCCGACATTTTTCCCTATTATTGAATTAGCAGAAATGCTTATAGGGTCGTTTTCAAAAATATAATACTTAAACCCATTTTCAATTAACCACCCATAGGTGTTATTGTCGAATTTCATTAGCCATTCATTAGTAATTGAATGGGTGTTAATACTTCTAATGTGTCCAATAATTGTAAATCTGATTTTCTTGTATTCGCCACTGGCATTTAATTCAATCACTTTAAGAGGGGAGAGGTCGTGCTTCAGTAAATATGCATTAGTTGCCTTGTGCTCTTTGTTGATGAAGTAAGTTTCCTGACAAGAAGGGCAGCAGATGACCAATGGCACCTGTAATTTAAGTTCAGTGACGGCAGAGCATTTTGGACAAGAAAAATTATTAGCTGTTATATTGGTCACAAATTTATCTTTTTAATCTTGATGTATTGATTTCCTCTGCCTCCAGTAAAGTTAAAAGCCCCGAATGAATAGTTTCGGCAATGTCATCATTGTACTTCATGTAATTGCTTAAAAATACATCGAATGTAACTCGGTTGTGTTCGGGCCATGTATGTATTGATATATGTGATTCGGTCAGACAGATTATTCCTGTATATCCTGAGTCAGGAAATTGGTAAAAAACTTCACCGACCTTTGAAAGCCCTAATGTGGTTATTGAATTATTGAGAAAGATTTTTACTTTTTCACTGTCTTTGAGTATTAAAGAATCTTTGACCGAAAACTCTGATATAATATGTAGACCTTTTTTATACAAGATTGGATTTTTTATTGATTCGGGTAAATGTAAAAAATATCCTGACATTTAAAAAACTAAGTAAGAGGAGTAGTTTCCGGCATTTTATCACCGGGATTTTTTTGACGGCAGTTGAAAGTTTAGCCACGAAT
>ERZ795044.3827-NODE-3827-length-12551-cov-6.332666_pt1 | contig 12551 bp, 14 predicted proteins | sample MGYA00375128_ERZ795044 | MGnify/ENA primary metagenome ERZ795044 (study PRJEB30173, sample SAMN05720213) | anaerobic digester metagenome | isolation source: active sludge of municipal wastewater-treating anaerobic digesters | place: USA | collected 2014-12-22 ... | reverse complement strand
CTCGTTTTCCTGGGCGATGGCGGGGCCTACTTCCTGGGCTTCTACGTCGCCGAGGTCGCGCTGCTGCTGCTGCACCGCAACCCGGCCGTGTCGCCGCTGTTCCCGCTGCTGACCTGCATCTACCCGGTCTTCGAGACGCTGTTCTCGATGTACCGGCGGCGCGTGATCAAGGGGCGCTCGGTCGGCATGCCCGACGGCCTGCACCTGCACAGCCTCGTCTACCGGCGGCTGATGCGCTGGGCGATCGGCAATCGCGACGCCGCCGCGCTGATGCGGCGCAACTCACGCACCGCGCCCTACCTCTGGCTGCTGTGCATGTTCGCGGTGGTGCCCAGCGTGTTGTTGTGGGACAACTCGCGCGCGCTCGGCCTGTGCATCGTGCTGTTCGCCCTCGTCTACATCGTGCTGTACGGTCTGATCATCCGTTTCAAGGTGCCGCGCTGGCTGGTTTCGCGCCGCTGAGACGCTTCTTCCCGCGGGCGAGGCGTATCGCCGATAATCGCGGGTGATGCAAACCGAGCAAACCCCGACGGACGGCGATCCCGTTCCGACACCCGCCCGCTTCGATACCCTCGCGCTCGACCCCAAGTTGCTGCGCGCCGTGGACGATTCCGGATACCAGACGATGACGCCGATCCAGGCCAAGGCGATCCCGATCGTGCTGGCCGGCCGCGACGTGATGGGTGCCGCCCAGACGGGCACCGGCAAGACCGCGGCGTTCTCGCTGCCGCTGCTGCAGAAGATGCTCAAGCACGAGAACCCGAGCATGTCTCCGGCGCGGCACCCGGTGCGCGCGCTGGTGCTGGCCCCCACGCGCGAACTGGCCGACCAGGTGGCCAACAACGTCAAGCAGTACTCGAAGTTCACCAAGCTGCGCGCCACGGTGGTCTTCGGCGGCATCGACATGAAGCCACAGACGGCGGTGCTCAAGGGCGGCGTCGAGGTGCTGATCGCCACGCCGGGCCGGCTGCTCGACCACATCGAGGCGAAGAACTGCGTGCTGAACCAGGTCGAGTACGTCGTGCTCGACGAGGCCGACCGCATGCTCGACATCGGCTTCCTGCCGGATCTGCAGCGCATCCTGAGCTACCTGCCCAAGCAACGCCAGACGCTGCTGTTCTCGGCCACGTTCTCGCCGGAGATCAAGCGCCTGGCCGAGAGCTACCTGCAGGATCCGATCCTCGTCGAGGTCGCCCGGCCCAACGCCACCGCCACCAACGTGGAGCAGCGCTTCTTCAGCGTCGCGCCCGACGACAAGCGGCGCGCGGTGCTCAAGATGCTCAAGGACCGTGCGATCACCCAGGCGCTGGTGTTCGTCAATTCCAAGCTCGGCTGTGCCCGTCTGGCGCGTTCGTTCGAGCGCGACGGCCTGCGCACCAACGCGCTGCACGGCGACAAGAGCCAGGACGAGCGGCTGAAGGCGCTCGACGCCTTCAAGCGCGGCGAGGTCGACGTGCTGGTGGCCACCGACGTGGCCGCGCGCGGGCTGGACATCGCGGACCTGCCGGCCGTCTTCAATTTCGACGTGCCCTTCAACGCCGAGGATTACGTGCACCGCATCGGCCGCACCGGCCGCGCCGGCGCCTCGGGCCTGGCGGTGACGATGGTGTCGCGCGAAGACCTGCGCAACATCGGCGACATCGAGAAGCTGATCAAGAAGAAGATCGAGATCGAGCCGCTCGAGCTCGAGGACATCGCGCCGCCGCGGCGCGAGCGCGTGCGCGCCGAGCGCGACGACGATCGGCCGCCGCGCGACAGCGCCCCGCGGGCCCCGCGCTTTGCGCCGCAGTCGCCGCCGGCCGACCCCTTCTTCGAGAAGCCCTACGAAGCGCCGGCCGTCGCTGCCGAGCCCGCCTGGGAACGCAAGGTGCCCGAGGCGCCGCGCGGCGTCTCGCCGAACATCAAGCCGAAGAAGCGCGTGGCGGCGCTGTTCGGGGCCAAGCAGACCGACGAGGTCTCGTCGGGTTGACGGCCGGGCCGTCGGCCCGTGCGGTCGTCAGGCCGCCAGCAGCGCGAACACCGCCGGCACGTCTGCCGGCAGGGTGGTGGGCCGTGACCGCCAGGCCGACACCGCGTCGCTGCGGGTGAAGCCGCCCGCCAGCGTCAGGCCGCAGCTCACCGACAGGCGCGTGGCCGGCTGCAGCGCCGCCAGCAGCGCCGCCAGCAGCGCCTCGTTGCGGTAGGGCGTCTCGATCATCAGCTGCGTCTGGCCCGCGCGACGCGACAAGGCCTCGAGCTCGCGCAGGCGCGCCGTCCGCGCCGGTGCGTCCACCGGCAGGTAGCCGACGAAGGCGAAGCTCTGCCCGTTCAGCCCGCTGGCGGCCAGCGCCAGCAGCAGCGAACTCGGTCCGGGCAGGGCCGTGACCGGCAGGCCCTCGGCATGCGCCGCCTGGACCAGGCCCGCGCCCGGGTCGGCCACACCGGGCAGGCCCGCCTCGGAGATCAGTCCGAGGTCCTCGCCGCGACGTGCCGGCCCGAGCAGCGCGGACCAGTCCGGCGCCGGGGCGTGCGCCGTGCCCTTGCGCGGACGCGGCAACTCGGTGATGTCGATCGACTGCAGAGGCTGCGCCAGCGGCACCACGGCATCGACGCGTTTCAGGAAGGCGCGTGCCGACTTGGCGTTCTCGGCCACCCAGTGCTGCAGCCTGGCCGCGGTGCGGATCACGCCCAGCGGCAGCACGTTCTGCAGGTCGGGCGGCGATTGCGGGTCGAACGCACCGAGGTCCAGCGTGTTCGGCACCAGGAACAGCGTGCCGCGTGGCGCCGTCATGGTGCGCCCACTGCGCGTCGCAGCGGGTCGAAGCCGGCGGCGCGCAGCAATGCGCTGGTGCGGATCAGCGGCAGGCCCACCAGCGCCGTCGGGTCGTCGGAGTCGATCGCCTCCAGCAGCGCGATGCCCAGCGTTTCGCACTTGGCGCTGCCGGCGCAGTCGTAGGGCTGTTCCAGCCTCAGGTAACACTCGATCTCGTCGTCGGCCAGCCTTCGGAAGCGCACCCCGACCGGCGCCAGCGCTTCGCCGACGTGTTCCGGCGTGCCGCGCACCACGGCCACCGCCGTCTGGAAGACCACGCGCCGTCCGCTCATGCGCCGCAACTGGTCGATGGCGCGCTCGTGCGTGCCGGGCTTGCCGATGGGCTCGCCGTCCAGGTCGGCGACCTGGTCGGAGCCGATCACGATCGCGTCGGGATGACGCTCCGCGACGGCGCGCGCCTTGGCCAGCGCCAGCCGGCGCGCGAGCCCGGCCGGCGACTCACCGGCCAGCGGCGTCTCGTCGACCTCGGGCGAGAGCACGTCGAAGGGCACGCGCAGGCGGCCGAGCAGCTCGCGGCGGTAGCGGGAAGTCGACGCGAGGATCAGGCGCGGTTCAGGGGTCATGCCCGGGATTTTCCCATCCGCCGCCGGGGCGCGAGGGTGCAGGGTCGCCCGTACACTGCCGGCATGAAGGAACGTCCGTTCGATCCCGCCCGGCTCGACGTCCAGCGCTTCGCCCGGGACGGTGCCGAACTGTCCGGCGCCTGGCCGCTGGCCGGCTTCGCGCGGCTGGTCGAGTCCGCGGTCGCCGACGACGGCGTGCCCGGCGTCGTGGACTGGCGCGTGCACGGCGAATGGCGCCGGCCGCGGGGCCACGAGGCGCAGCCCTGGTTGCACCTGTCGGCCACTGCGCGGCTGGCGCTGCAATGCCAGCGTTGCCTGCAGCCGGTGGCGGTGGACCTGGCGGCCGACCGCAGCTTCCGGTTCGTGGCCGGCGAGGCGAGCGCGGCCGAACTCGATGCGGACAGCGAGGAAGACGTGCTGGCCCTGCCGCGCGCGCTCGACCTGCACGAACTGCTCGAGGACGAGCTGCTGCTGGCCCTGCCCCTGGTGCCGCGCCACGACACCTGCCCGACGCCGGTGCCCATGAGCTTCGGCGACGACACTGCGGCGACCGTCGAGGACCCGCCCCATCCGTTCGAGGTGCTGCGCACGCTCAAGCGCGGCGGCCCGACGTGACTTGGCATCTTTGAAGGGTCCCATGCTAGAATCTTCGGCTTTTCCGCGTTCGAGTGGCCTGCGTGCCGCCCGGCCCGTGCCGATCCGCCGCGTGTGCTGCGGGCGTCGCAGGGCCTCCGGGTCGAACCCGCGGGCTCCAGGAGATCATCATGGCCGTTCAACAGAACAAGAAGTCGCCCTCGAAGCGTGGCATGCACCGCTCGCACAATGCCCTGAACAATCCGGGCACCGCGATCGAGCCGACCACCGGCGAAACCCACCTGCGCCACCACATCAGCCCGACCGGCTTCTATCGTGGCCGCAAGGTGCTGAAGACGAAGGCGGACGCCTGAGTCGTCTGCGGCCGGCCGCGCCTGCGCCGGCCGAAGTTCGGATTCGCGGTCGACGGTTCCGCGGCGCGCTGGCCTGCCCGACATGAGCGGCGCGCCGATCCGCCTTGCCGTCGATTGCATGGGCGGCGACCATGGCCCGTCGGTGACGCTCCCGGCCTGCCGCGCCTTCCTCGATGCCCATCCCGAGGCCGGCCTGCTGCTCGTCGGCCGCCCCGACTCGCTCGCCGCCGCTGCGGACTGGCCTCGCACCGAGATCGTGGCGGCCTCCGAGGTCGTCGAAATGGACGATCCGGTCGAGGTCGCGATGCGCCGCAAGCGCGATTCCTCGATGCGCGTGGCCATCGCCCTGGTCAAGCGCGATGACGCCGGGGTGTCCCGCGCCCAGGCCTGCGTGTCGGCCGGCAACACCGGCGCGCTGATGGCGGTCTCGCGTTACGTGCTGAAGACGCTCGAGGGCATCGACCGCCCGGCCATCGCCACCGTCATGCCCACGGTGCGCGACGGCTACACCACCATGCTCGACCTCGGCGCCAACGTCGACTGCAGCGCCGAGCACCTGCTGCAGTTCGCGGTGATGGGCAGCGCGCTGGTCGCCGCCGTCGAAGGCAAGGACGACCCCAGCGTCGGCCTGCTCAACATCGGCGAGGAGGTCATCAAGGGCAGCGAGACGATCAAGCGCGCGGGCGAACTGCTGCGCGCCGTGGCGGCCGGGGGGCACCTGAACTTCCACGGCAACGTCGAAGGCAACGACATCTTCAAGGGCACGACCGACATCGTCGTGTGCGACGGTTTCGTCGGCAACGTGGCGCTGAAGACGTCCGAAGGGCTGGCCGCGATGCTGTCCAACTTCATCCGCCAGGAATTCACCCGCACGCCCTACGCCAAGTTCGCCGCGCTCGTGGCGATGCCGGTGCTCAGGCACTTCAAGGCGCGCGTCGACCACCGGCGCTACAACGGCGCGGCGCTGCTCGGGCTGCGCGGGCTGGTCTTCAAGAGCCACGGCTCGGCCGACGCGTTTGCGTTCGAGCAGGCGCTGAACCGGGCTTATGATGCCGCCCGCAACCGACTGCTCGACCGTGTGCACGACCGCATTCTCGAGACGCTCGCCGCGCTTCCCGCGGCGTCCGACGTCGCGGCGGCCGACGCGCTGAGCGCCCCATGAGCAGCACCCGGCCTGCGGATGCGGCTCGAACCGCAGTGCGACGCACGAAGGTACTCCCTTGAGCACGAACCCGACTCGCTTTTCCCGCATCACCGGCACGGGCAGCTACCTCCCGCCGAACCGGCTGACGAACGCCGCGCTGGCGGCGCAGCTCGCAGAAGACGGCGTCGAGACCTCCGACGAATGGATCGTCGAGCGCACCGGCATCAAGGCGCGCCACTTCGCCGAGCCCGGCATGGCCTGCAGCGAGCTGGCCGTGCGCGCCGCTCGCCAGGCCCTCGAGGCGGCCGGCTGCCTGGCGCGCGACATCGACCTGATCATCGTCGCGACCTCGACGCCCGACATGGTCTTCCCGTCGACCGCCTGCCTCGTGCAGCAGAAGCTCGACGTCGCGGGCTGCGCGGCCTTCGACGTCCAGGCCGTGTGCTCGGGCTTCGTCTATGGCCTGACGGTGGCCGACGCGATGATCCGCAGCGGTGGCGCGACGAAGGCGCTCGTCATCGGCGCCGAGGTCTTCTCGCGCATCCTCGACTTCAAGGACCGGACCACCTGCGTGCTGTTCGGCGACGGTGCCGGTGCCGTGGTGCTGGAGGCGAGCGATGCGCCCGGCCTGCTGGCGAGCGAGTTGCACGCCGACGGACGCCACGTCGACATCCTGTGCACCCCGGGCACGGTGTCGGGCGGGCAGGTCGTGGGCAGCCCGCTGCTGCGCATGGACGGCCAGGCCGTCTTCAAGCTGGCCGTGGGCGTGCTCGACGAGGTGGCGCGGGCGGTGCTCGCCAAGGCCGGCCGCACCGAGGCCGACCTCGACTGGCTGATCCCGCACCAGGCGAACATCCGCATCATGATGGGCACCGCCCGCAAGCTCAAGCTGGCGCCCGAGAAGCTCATCGTCACCGTCGACGAGCATGGCAACACCTCGGCGGCGTCGATCCCGCTGGCGCTCGACTTCGCGGTGCGCACGGGCAAGGTCAAGCGCGGCGACACGGTGCTGCTCGAAGGCGTGGGCGGCGGCTTCACCTGGGGCGCGGTGCTGTTCGATTACTGAGCGTTCGGCTACGCTCGCTGTCCTCCAACAAGAACCATTTCGAGACAAGTCCGATGACGAAGTTCGCATTCGTGTTCCCGGGCCAGGGATCGCAGTCCGTCGGCATGCTCGATGCGTGGGGCGACCACCCCGCCGTGCGCCAGACCCTCGAGGAAGCGTCGCAGGCGCTGGGCTTCGACCTGGGTCGCCTGATCCAGGAGGGGCCGAAGGATCAGCTCGACCTCACCACCAACACCCAGCCAGTGATGCTGGCTGCGGGCGTGGCCTGCCATCGTGCCTGGCTGGCCGAGACCGGGCTCGAACCCGCGGTCGTGGCCGGCCATTCGCTCGGCGAGTACTCGGCGCTGGTCGCCGCCGGCGTGCTGTCGCTGGCCGACGCACTGCCCCTGGTGCGCTTCCGGGCCCAGGCGATGCAGGAGGCGGTGCCGGTCGGAGCGGGGGCCATGGCCGCGATCCTCGGCCTCGAGGCGCAAGCCGTGCGCGAAGGCTGCGCCGAAGCGGCGTCGGCGACCGGCGAGGTCGTCGAGGCGGCGAATTACAACGATCCGAAGCAGACGGTGATCGCCGGCACCCGCGCCGGGGTCGACAAGGCCTGCGAGATCCTGAAGGCCAGGGGCGCCAAGCGCGCGCTGCCGCTGGCCGTGTCGGCGCCGTTCCATTCAAGCTTGATGAAGCCGGCGGCCGAACGGCTCAAGCTCCGCCTGGCCGAGGTGCCCTTGTCGGTGCCGCGCATCCCGGTGATCGACAACATCGACGTGCGCGCCGAGTCCGACGTGGCGGCGATCCGCGACGCGCTCTACCGGCAGGCCTTCGGGCCGGTGCGCTGGGTCGAGATCGTGCAGGCCATGCGCGACCAGGGCGTGACGCATGTCTTCGAGTGCGGGCCGGGCAAGGTGCTGGCCGGCATCGTCAAGCGCATCGACCCGCAGACCGTGGTCGCGCCACTCTTCGACCCCGCCACACTCGCCGAAGCGAAAGGACTGCTGGCATGACCGAGATCCGCATGGAGGGGCAGGTGGCCCTGGTCACGGGCGCGTCGCGCGGCATCGGCCGGGCCATCGCGTCGGCCCTGGCCGCGCAGGGCCTGAAGGTGATCGGCACGGCGACGTCCGACGCCGGCGCCGCGGCCATCACCGAGGCACTGTCCGCGCACGCGGGTTGCCGCGGCCTGTGCCTGAACGTCAACGACGCCGCCGGCGTCGATGCGGCCTTCGACGCGATCGTCAAGGAACACGGCGCGCTGCACGTGCTCGTCAACAATGCCGGCATCACCCGCGACACGCTGTCGATGCGCATGAAGGACGAGGACTGGGACGCGGTCCTCGAGACGAACCTGAAGGCCGTCTTCCGCACGAGCCGCGCCGCGATCAAGCCGATGATGAAGCAGCGCTACGGGCGCATCGTCAACATCACGTCGGTCGTCGGCGCCAGTGGCAACGCCGGTCAGGCGAACTACGCCGCGGCGAAGGCGGGCGTGGCCGGCATGACGCGGTCGCTCGCGCGCGAACTCGGCAGCCGCGGCATCACCGTCAACTGCGTCGCGCCAGGCTTCATCGAGACCGACATGACCAAGGCACTGTCCGAGGCGCAGACCACGGCGCTGATGTCGCAGATCCCGCTGGGTCGCCTCGGGCACGCCAGCGACATCGCGCATGCGGTGGCGTTTCTCGCGTCACCGCAGGCCGGCTACATCACCGGCACCGAACTGCACGTCAACGGCGGCATGTACATGAGCTGAGGGGGTTTCCCCTGCCGGTGGGCCCGTCCGGCGAGCGGCCGCATTGACCTCCTGAGGTAACTGCGCTGGCCGTAGAATCGCGGGCTGTTTCTGTAAACACTCCCGGAGGAGTCATGAGCGATATCGAAGCACGTGTCAAGAAAATCATCGCCGAACAGCTCGGCGTGCCCGAAGCCGACGTGGTCAACGACAAGGCCTTCGTCGCCGACCTCGGTGCCGATTCTCTGGACACGGTCGAGCTGGTGATGGCCCTCGAGGACGAGTTCGGCATCGAGATCCCCGATGAAGAGGCCGAGAAGATCACCACCGTGCAGCTGGCGATCGACTACGCCGTCAATCACCAGAAGGCCGCCTGAGCCTGGCGGTTTCCTTCGACTTCAGCACTCGCAAGCGCATGACCCGCCGCCGTGTCGTCGTGACCGGGCTGGGCCTGATCTGCCCCGTGGGAAACACGGTGGAAGAAGGCTGGGCCCATCTCCTGGCCGGCCGGTCCGGCATCGCCAACATCACCAAGTTCGATGCATCGAACTTCGCCTGCCGGTTCGCCGGTGAAGTGAAGGGATTCAAGGTCGAGGACTACTTCCCGGCCAAGGACGCCCGCCACATGGACACGTTCATCCACTACGGATTGGCGGCGTCGATCCAGGCCGTGCGCGATGCTGGCCTGCCCACGGGCGCCGACCTTTCCGAAGAGCAGGCCGAGCGCATCGGATGCCTGGTCGGGTCGGGCATCGGCGGCCTGCCGCTGATCGAGGCGACCCACGGCGAACTCGAAGCCCGCGGTCCGCGGCGGATCACGCCGTTCTTCGTGCCGGCCTCGATCATCAACATGATCTCGGGGCATGTGTCGATCCATTTCGGCTTCCAGGGGCCGAACCTCGCGATCGTCACCGCCTGCACGACCGGCCTGCATTGCATCGGTGAAGCCGGGCGCCTGATCGAATACGGCGACGCCGACGTGATGGTCGCCGGCGGCGCCGAGTCGACGGTGTCGCCGCTGGGCATCGGCGGCTTCGCGGCCGCGCGCGCGCTGTCCACGCGCAACGACGACCCGGCCGGCGCCTCGCGCCCCTGGGACAAGGACCGCGACGGCTTCGTGCTCGGCGAGGGTGCGGGCGTGCTGGTCCTCGAAGAGTACGAGCACGCGAAGAAGCGCGGCGCCAAGATCTACGCCGAACTCGCCGGATTCGGCATGGGGGCCGATGCGTACCACATGACCGCACCGAACGTCGACGGGCCGAAGCGGGCCATGAAGGCCGCGCTGCGCAATGCCGGCATCAACGCCGACCAGGTGCAGTACCTGAACGCACACGGCACGTCGACGCCGCTGGGCGACGTCAACGAGACGAACGCGATCAAGCTGGCCTTTGGCGATGCGGCACGGCAGCTCGTCGTCAATTCGACCAAGTCCATGACCGGCCACCTGCTCGGGGGCGCCGGCGGCATCGAGTCGGTGTTCACGACGCTGGCGCTGCACCATCAGGTGTCGCCGCCGACGATCAACATCTTCAACCAGGACCCGGCCTGCGACCTGGACTACTGCGCCAACACCGCACGCGAGATGAAGATCGACTACGCCGTGAAGAACAACTTCGGCTTCGGCGGCACGAACGGCACGCTGGTCTTCAAGCGCGCCTGAGTCCCGGACCGGCGCCCGCGCGTCGCCTCGATGAGCGGCCCGCAAGCCTTTCGTGTCGAAGTGTCCGGCGCGCGCGCGTGGCGCCGGCTGACCGGCGTGCTCGGCCTGGGTTCGGCCGCGGTGCTGGCCGTCTGGGCCGGCCAGGTCGCATCGGGGCCCGCCGCGCTTGCGGCGTGGCTGGGGGTGTTCGGACTGACGGCGGCCGGCGCGCTGGCGTGGCGGCCGGTGCCGGATCCGGTCCTCGACTGGGACGGGCGCGGCTGGCGGCTGAACGTCGGCGGCCCCGGCCGCGACGGCTGCCGTGTCGATCTCGGCGTGGCGATCGATCTCGGCGGCTGGATGCTGCTCGAGTCGGTCGAGGCGGGCACGGGCGTTCGACGCTGGCTGGCGGTCTCGCGAGGCCAGGACCGCGCCGAATGGCACTTGTTACGCTGTGCGGTATATTCGCCGCGACCCCACCCTGGCGCCCACGCCGCGCCCGAAATCCCGCCCCCTGAATGAATGCCAACGACGCCGATGCTCCGCTGGTCGAACGCGTCAAGCTCGGCGATGTCAAGGCCTTCGAGATGCTGGTCGTCAAGTACCAGCGCCGGATCGAACGTCTGATCGGCCGCATGGTGCGCGACGTCGACCTCGTTCCGGACATCGCCCAGGAAACCTTCGTCCGCGCGTACCGGGCCATCCCCCAGTTCCGGGGGGAGAGCGCCTTCTACACCTGGCTGTACCGTATCGCGGTCAACACCGCGAAGAAGGCGCTGGTCGAGCTCAAGCGCGACCCGACCGTGTCGGAATCCGCACTCGCCGCCCGCGAGGACGACGATGAAACTTCGCGGGTCGAGAACGAACTAAGCGATGGCGAGACGCCCGACGCGGTGCTGGCGAGCAAGCAGGTGGCGGCGGCCGTGAACGCCGCCATCGAGGCCTTGTCCGAGGATCTGCGCCAGGCGATCACCTTGCGCGAGATCGAAGGCCTGAGCTACGAAGAGATCGCGGATCTGATGAACTGCCCGATCGGGACCGTGCGGTCGCGGATTTTTCGCGCGCGCGAGGCGATCGCGCTTCGTCTTCGGCCGCTGCTCGACACCCGAGAAGGGTCGCGCTGGTGATCGGATGACTGCTGGGAATTGTCTGGAGAAGTCGATGTCTGCTGGCCCTGAGAACGATTCGACGCTGCGCGAGCACCTGTCGGCCCTGGTCGACGGCGAACTGAAGCCCGGCGATGCCGCGCGCGCCTGCGCCGCGTGGCGCGACGACGCGTCGTGCCGAGCGACGTGGCACACCTACCATCTGATCGGTGATGCGCTGCGGTCCGACGACCTGGCCAGCGATGGGCAGCACGACGCGCAGTTCCTGAAGGCGTTGCGCGAGCGTCTGGCCCGCGAGCCCGTCGTGCTGGCCCCGGCACCGCAGGGGGTCGAGTCCGCGCCGATGCGCGCCGTGGCGGTGGGCGGCAGGCGCTGGGGCTGGCGTGCGCCGTCGGCGGTGGCGGCCGGCTTCGTGATGGTGGCCGGCGCCCTGGTGGCGACGCGTGAACCCGAGCGCCCGGCGGCCGTGGCGCTGGCGCCCACACCGGTCGCCAAGGCCGCACCGAGCGCCGCCGCGGAGCCCATCCTGGTGGCAACGAATCCGGCGGCCGCGCCGGTGGGCATGGTCGACGGCAAGTTCATCCGCGATGCGCGTCTGGACCGCTACCTCGCGGCGCACAAGCAGTTCGCCGGCAGCTCGGCGCTGGGTGTGCCCTCGGCCTTCCTGCGCAGCGCGACCAGCGACGCGTCGAACCGCTGACCGCACCGACCCTCACATGACGTCCCGAGCGATCGTCGCGCTGGCCTTGACCTGCGCAGCGGCCAGCTGTGGCCCGGCGTGGGCGGCGTCGCCCGCGGCCTCGTCAGCCACTTCGGCGGCGCCGAGCGGCGACATGCGCGCCTGGCTGATGCGCATCCACGACGCCGCCCGGCGGCGCAACTTCCAGGGCACCTTCGTGGTGTCCGGCGGGGGTGCCGTGTCGAGCGCGCGCATCGTCCACTTCTGCGAAGACGGCACGCAGCTCGAGCGCATCGACTCGCTCGATGGCCAGGCGCGCCACGTCTTCCGCCACAACGAGACGGTGCAGACGGTCTGGCCGGCGAGCCGGGTCACGGTCATCGAGAAGAGCCAGACGCTGCTGTCCTTTCCGGCCCTGCTGCAGGCGGGCGACGACCACATCGGCGATCACTACGAGGTCCGCTCCGAGGGCACCGGCCGCGTGGCCGGCCATGAGTCCGACATCGTCCGCGTGACCCCCAAGGACGCGCTGCGCTACGGCTACCGGCTGTGGGCCGAGCGCTCCTCGGGCCTGCTGCTGCGCGCCGACGTGCTCGGCGAGCGCGCCGAAGTGCTCGAGACCTCGGCCTTCTCCGACGTCGCCATCGGCGTCAAGGCGCAGCCCGAGCTCGTGCTGCATCCGATGAAGCGGCTCGACGGCATGCGCGTGTTCCGGCCGGTGCTCGAGCCCACGACCTTCGATGCCGAAGGCTGGGCGCTGCGCGACTCGGTGCCCGGGTTCCGCCAGGTGAGCTGCGTGCGGCGCGCCATGCCCTCCGCAGGCGAGGTCGGCACCGAGGGCGCGTCGCAGGTGGTGCAGGCCATCTTCTCCGATGGCC
>ERZ795044.3825-NODE-3825-length-12552-cov-7.822517_pt1 | contig 12552 bp, 9 predicted proteins | sample MGYA00375128_ERZ795044 | MGnify/ENA primary metagenome ERZ795044 (study PRJEB30173, sample SAMN05720213) | anaerobic digester metagenome | isolation source: active sludge of municipal wastewater-treating anaerobic digesters | place: USA | collected 2014-12-22 ... | reverse complement strand
CAGCCGCGTTGCACGATACGGAGCTTGTGCCAACCGGTTGCCGGGAGCGGGCGGTCGATCTGTTTTACAATCTGCTGCACCCCGTTTACGACGCGATAGAGTCGTATCTTCTGTTCCACTAGACTCGCTCTCAGTAGATAGTAATTGCGGTCATCCTTGGCCCGCCACAGCAGCCCGCCGCCGAGATCAGCCTTTCCCGCCACGGCGAGATAGGACACTTCCACGTCGATATTTGTGCTCTCGGTTCCCTCAAGCAGAAGGAGTTTGTGTGTCTGATCCGTCCCTTTGGGTTGTAGTTGGGCGAGCACTTGGGAGGCACTCTTTGCGCGGTCGGTGATGAGGATTTTCCATTCGCCGGCGGGGCGTCCGTCGAACAGCGTTCCCACGACGTAGGAGCCTGGCAGCGTTCCCGGTGAGGAACTATCAAACATCCATTGCCGCTGGTGCTGTGGAGTGCTTTCTGTTTCCTCCGCACCCAGGACACTGTCCGGCCAGAGAGTCCAGGAGCAGATCATCGTGATGAGTGCACTGGCGAGAAGCGCGAGACGAACACATGAAGCCATGGTGTGGTGCGGGTGCATCAGAATCCCTGTTCAATTAGCCCCTTGAAGACTGTCCCTTCGTCGGGGTGCGATTGTGGGAGGCCGTCGAAACAATCATGCTATCGGTGACGATCGGCCTGTACGTAGTCCGGCAGGTTGCCCGACAGCGCGCCGCCCTCGCTAGGGCATTTCCAGCTCGCGCAGTGTGGCCTCAGCCTGTTCCAGCCATCGCCGATTGGCGGGAGTATCAAGTTCAAGGCGGAGGTATTGTCGTAATTCCTGGGCCGCCTCCATACGTTGTCCCATACGAGCCAGCGCATGACCAAGGTTGAAGCGGATCTTGGCATCATTGGGTCGCAGGTGCAGTGCCGTGCGGAATTCGCTGATGGCGGCATCCGGTTGACGCTTCTCCATCAGTCCGAGACCCAGATTGAAATGTGCGTTGACATCGTTCGGTTGCAGGCTCGCCGCCGTGCGATATTCCGCAATGGCCCCGTCAAGATCACCCATCGCTTTGAGCGCCACTCCCAGGTTGTTGTGGGCATTCACATCGGTAGGATTGCGGCGTAGCACCGTCCTGAATTCCGCGATCGCCCCGGCCGGATCTCCCATCTCCTTGAGCGCCACCCCCAGGTCATTGTGCGTTTTCGAATCGTCCGGCTTCAGCCGCAAGGCTTCCTTGAACTCGACCATGGCCGCCTCATGCCGGCCGATATCGAGCAGTGTATTGGCCAGGTTCAGGTGCGCGGCGAAATAATTCGGTTGGAGCCGGAGGGCATGTTTGAATTCGTCGATGGCTTGTCCCAGATCCCCCTTGAAGACAAAGGCGACGCCGAGATCGTTGTGCCGCATGGCCTCAGCATCGGTATCGACCGGTTGTGTGATCTTATCGGTGGTGGAGAGAATCTGCTCCTCTTCCAGGACATTCGTGCCGGACAGGCCGGATGTGGCCGCAGGATTGTCCTGCAACGCGGGAGAGGCCTGTGTGCTGAACGGGAGGACAAGCCCCAGTGTCAGAATCATGGAAGCAGGATACATCTGGCGTGCCAAAATCTGGCTGCGGACACCGTCTCGCATGGGAGGCTCCTTCCGAGAAGTCGCAGAGGCAATAGCGTGAAAGGGCGGGGCCGGTGTCTGGCCCGCCATCTGATCGGGGTTACGGATCGTACAGCGTCAGATAGCCCGATCCGGTCGGAAAATTCAAGTTGAAAGTCCACCGCGCAGTTGGTGGACGTTGGTGGGGAGATATGAAAGGAGAGGGATCCCTTACTGAGGTCCAGCGCTGGATGCCGGAGAGGACGGGGAACCGGGATGCGGGTGCCATCCTCCGCCGAGGGCTTTGTAGAGACTCACCATATCGGTGAGCCGCGCGCGCTCGGTTTGCGCCAGTTGTGTCTCCGCCGCGAGCATTGTCCGCTGCGCATCCAGCACATCGAGATAATTCACCAGCCCTTTGCGATAGCGGACTTCAGCCAGGCCAACGGCGGCGGTGGCGGCAACCGCCTGCTCCCGCTGGCGCGTCAGTTGCTCGGCGCGACTCTGGATCGACACCAGGAGATCGGCGACTTCTCGAAAGGCGAGCAGAATCGTCTGTTGGTACCCTTCCAACATTTGTTGATAGCGCGATTCAGCCGCATCCAGTCTCGCGACATTGGTTCCCCCAAGGAAGATGGGCAAGGTCACCGAGGGGCCGATGCTGAAGTTAGCGCTATTGCCGGTGAACCAATTGGCAAACTCGGCGCTTTGTAACCCTCCTTGCCCGGTGATGGAGAAGGTGGGAAAGAAATAGGCGCGTGCCTGGCCGATGCGGGCATTCGCGGCAATAAGACCCGCTTCAGCCTGCAGAATGTCTGGTCGCCGTTCCAGCAACTGAGACGGCAGGCCGACTGGAATATCGGGCTGGACGATCACTTTCCTCAGCGACATTGGCGCGAGTGTCAGGCTACCGGGCGCCGATCCGGTCAGGACTTCCAGCCGATGGAGTTCCAGCGCACGCAAGCGGATCAAGTCTGGAATTTGCCCCGCGCTTTCTGCGACCAGGACTTCCGTCCGTTTCACATCCAGGTCGGAAGCCAATCCGACGGACGCCCGTTTGGTGATGATCTCCAGTGAATCCCGGCGTAGGGCCAGGGCGCGTTGCGCAATTTCGATCTGCTCATCCAACTCGCGAATACGAAAGTAGGCTTGGCCCACATCGCCGATCAAGGTCAGGGCAATCGCTCGGGCATCCTGTTCGATTGCGTGCGCATCCGCGGAAGCGGCTTCCATTCCGCGACGGATCCGGCCCCACACATCCAGTTCCCAGCGCAAATCGGCTGCTCCGTTCCAAAGGTCGAAACTGCTGCCGGGTCTGGCGAAGACCTGCGGGCCCGGTTGCTGGCCGGTCGCCAAGCCAAGTCCCGCCAACGTGTTTTTCGAGACGGAGATGTTGGTGTAACTGCTCTGCACGTTGATTTGAGGGTAGAGCCCGGCCCCGGCCGTGGTGACCGATGCGCGTCCTTCCATGACACGGGAGACAGCCCGACGGACGTCATGATTGCGTGCGAGCGCGCGCTCGACGAATGTCGTGAGTTCCTCGTTTCGAAATGCCTTCCACCAATCAGCGTCAGGTGTATGCGTGGAGGTGCCGGCGGCCAGAGGGCCGGAGGCGACATGAGTCCAATCGGCGGGTGTGTCAATCGCGGGCCGTGTATAGGCCTTCCCTTGCAGACAGCCGGTCAAAGCAAGGGCGACCATCACGAGGACTGTGGCAGCCGCGTGCATTCCAACGATGGGCCGATTCATTTCGACGACACCTCACCGGGACGTTCGCCCGCCTGTGCCGGAGTCGGCCGATCGGTCGGGGTCCGTTCGATGAACACATCAACCTGTTGCCCGGCATAGACGGGAAACCCAGGCCGCTCAAATCGATAGATGATTTGCAGGACGCGCGTGTCCACTCGTTCGTTGTTGTCACCGGTGAGGGATTTTTTCGGGACAATGTACGGTTCGATGCGAACAAACGTCAGCGGAATGGGTTGAGCCGTATTGCCTTTCAGGTAGGCCACGGCCGGTCGCTGCGGGGCGACGAGCGGAGCGTTCACCTCATCCACTTCTGCGCGGACCTGCAATTGTTGCATGTCTCCTAACAGCATGAGCGGTTCGGTGGCGCCGGTGGTCAGGGCGAATTCCCCGGCTCGGATATTCACTTGCAGGATCGTGCCGGCGCGCGGGGCGCGAACGGTCAGCCGATCCAGTAGCAGTTGTGTTTCATCCCGCTGCGCGATGACCTGTTTCAGCGCCGCCTCGAACCGGCTCATGGCGCGTTTCGCCATTTCTGCGGCATACCAGGTGCGTTTGACATCGTCGTCGCTGACGGCCCGGCTGTCGCGAACGGATTTCAACCGCTTGAGTTGCGTGTCGAGGTCACCGATGCGGTATTTTTGCTCGTCCATCTGCGCTTCTGCCGGTGGGATCGCGGCTTGTCGAGCCACCAATTGCGCGCGAAGATCACGATCGTCTAACTGCAGGAGTGGATCGCCCTCGCGTACCCTGTCGCCGACTGCCACAAAGACCTTGGTCACCAGGCCTGCAGCCGGCGGGCCGATACGCACGTTCTCATTGGCGGCTTCGATAATCCCGCTTGCCGCCACCGTGGTCTCAAAGGGAGACCGGGGCGGTTCGACCACCGGGGTCGGCATGGGGGCCGTGTTGCCGGCGGTCAGCACGGACCAGGCCGCGAACGCGGTGCATACAAGTGCGAGCCAGACACTGACACGATTGAGAATCATCATGCCGTCGCCTCTGGGTGAATCGGATGGACGCCCACAATGCGGCCGTCCGTGAGTTCCGCCATGCGATCACCGAAGTGGAAGACCCGGCTGTCGTGGGTGACCACGATGACGCAGCGGTTTGGCGCGCGCCCGACGTCGCGAATCAACTCCATGATCTTCTGCCCGTTGGGTCCGTCGAGGGCGGCGGTCGGTTCATCGCAGACCAACAGTTGCGGATCATTGACCAATGCACGTGCGACGGCGACGCGTTGTTGTTGTCCCCCGGACAGATTCCGGGGCAGAAATTCAGTCCGATCGCCGAGGCCCACGCGCTCCAACATCAGGCGCCCTCGTGAAATGGCCTCCGGCCTCCGCAAGCCCTGAATCAAAAGCGGGATGGCGACGTTCTCCGCTGCCGTCAGCGCAGGCAGGAGGTTGAATTGTTGAAACACAAATCCCATTTTCTGTCCTCGAAATCTGGTTCGTGTACCCGCGGTCATCGTGGTGAGCGACGCGCCCAGCACCTCGAGGTCGCCGGCGTCGATATCAAGAATCCCGGCAATGGCCGACAGTAAGGTCGTTTTCCCTCCACCCGATTCTCCCACCAGCAGCAATAGTTCGCCAAAATGCACATCGAGGTCGATGCCCTTGAGCACCGTCACCGTGGTCTCGCCGGCCCCGAAGGACTTCACCAGGCCTCGCACCTGCACCGCTAGAGAGGCAGGGGGCTGTTCCGGCATCGGAATGGCATTGTCTCCAGGACCATTCATTGACATCACCGAAAGACGATGGCCGGCTCCAGCCGGGCGAGTTTGGTAATGCTGATCAAGGCTGAAAGTGTGCAAATGGCTAAGAGTGCTACAAGTACCAGGAGCAGCAACTGCCAGGTTTCAACGAAGGGCAAGCCGCCGCCCTTGGCCGAAAGAAATCCAAATACTGTGGCAAGGCCGATGCCGATTCCGTACCCGGTCAGACCTACCGTAAAGGCTTGCAGCAGAATCATGCGCGCGAGCGTGAAGGTGGAGGCGCCCATGGCTTTGAGCGCGCCGAACTGTTTGAGGTTTTCGACCGTAAACAAATAAAACGTTTGTCCGGCGATGGCCATGCCGACGATAAAGCCCAGAATAATCGTGGTGCCGAAGTTGATGCCGATCCCGGTATTTTTGAGGACCCAGTTGATGGTCTTCCAGCCGAATTCTTCCGCACTGAACGCCCCCAGTCCGGTTTGTTCGTGGATACGGGCAGTGACTTCTGCCGCGGGAATGCCGTCAACGGCTTTCGCGAGCACGTACGACAGCGTTCGGCGCTCACGTGGCACATAACGAATGGCGCGTTCGTAGGTGGTATACACCACGGGAATGTTGGTGAAGCTCTTCTGCGTTTTGGCGATCGCGACCACCCGGGCCAATTTGTCATTCAACTCGAAGAGGGTCCCGATACCAATGACCGAGGGGCCACCCATTCGCTCGACCGCCCATTGATCCAATACGACGGCATCAGGTTCCAGAATATCTTCAAACCGTCCTTCCAGCACTTCGGCGGGCCGTCCGATGAGCGTGGGCGCGTCCAATCCGGTCAACGTGATCTGATGGTAATCACCGTTCGAGAGGCGAGCTCGTAACACGCCTTTATACAGAGGGACGGCCCACTCTACACCGGATACGCTGCGCACTCGGTCCACGGCGGTGGCGGCAATGGGTTTGACCTCGTCAACCTGTCCGATCCCCGGGTCGGTGACCCAGATCGGCACATTGATGTTGCTGATGCTCGATTGCGACCACATCATGAGGCCCCAGAAAATCGATCCCTGTTGCACGATCAACATGACTGCAAAGGTCAGCCCGCAGAGCAGCATCAGATACTTCGCGCGGTCGCCGAAAAGCATTCTGAGCGCCACGTAGTTCATTCGCCGTCCTCGCCGGCGTTGTGGTTGGGGGCAAAAGCCATGACGAGAGGCGCCTGCGGAAGGCGGATTTGATCATGTCGATGGAAAAAGAACGTGCAAATTCTGGCAATCGGGCAACCCTGGTGCAGGGCAACAGTCCAAAATCGCCGCACGTGCTGGCCATCGGGCTGCTGAACTTCATCCATCAGGCGCAGCGGTCCGGGAAATGGATTGGTGAAGGTGATCCCCATGGGGGCCAATCGCTCGGCGAGTCCGTCGGTCAGGAAGTCCAGAATGTCTCCGCACCAGGAGAACCGGCGGCCATCGCTGCTGGCCTCACCTGAGGGAAGCACGTGCTGTTGTCGTTCATCGACATAGGCTTGAATCTCACGTCCGACGGCCTCAGGTGTCAATTGTGAAGCAGTGAACTGCATGGAAGGACAAGAAAGCAGGTGTGGTGCCAGCACTAATATGGTCGCGATAAACTGGTGTATGAATTTGAAATGTATGCAAATTTTTGATGTGTATGGGAGGCGGGCGGGAGTGAATCTCTAATGGTATCTGCCGATATATTGGCAGAGGAGGTCAGCAGTGCCCATATGCGGGCAGTTACGAGGCCTGCTGTGCGGGGCGGTGAATGTCCAATTTCTTCATGCGATGCTGAAGGGTCGACCGCTTCATGCCGAGTTTTTCAGCGGCTCCCTGCTTTCCCGCCAGAACCCAATTGGTCCGAACCAGCACGTCCATGATGTGTGCGCGTTCCGCTTCCGCCAAGGTATGAGGTGAGGACGTGCGCTCCTGGCTGAGACCGAATCCATCCAGTTCATTCATCGTGAGGATGGATCCTTGGCTGACGATCACCGCGCGTTCCATGAGATGCTCCAGTTCCCGAACATTTCCCGGCCAGTCATACGCCGACAGCGCCTTCAATGCGGCGCTGTGGATGCGTGTTACCGGCTTGCGATGTCGAAGGCCATATTTCTTGGCAAAGTGGCGAGCCAGCAGCGGGATGTCGTCGCGGCGTTCCCGCAGCGTCGGCAGACGAAGTGGAAACACATTCAGGCGATAAAAGAGATCGGCACGAAATGCGCCGCGTTTGATGGCCTGTTCCAAATCGACATTCGTCGCCGCTAATACACGCACGTCTACACGGATCGTGTGGCTTCCGCCGACACGGTTGAACTCCTGCGCCTCCAGTACGCGCAGGAGTGTCATTTGGACATCGATGGGCAGTTCTCCGACTTCATCGAGAAAAATCGTGCCGCCATGAGCGAGTTCGAACCGGCCCAGCTTGCGGGACGTCGCATTGGTGAAGGCCCCCTTTTCGTGGCCGAAGAGTTCCGATTCGATGAGCGTCGGCGGAAGCGCCGCGCAGTTCACGGTGATGAGGGTTTTTTCCCGGCGTGGAGACAGCCGGTGAATGGCCTGAGCCACGAGTTCCTTGCCGGTCCCGGTTTCTCCCGTAATCAGCACCGTAGAATCGGTGGGGGCGACCATTTCGATCGCCCGAAGTGATTTCTGCAGTGCGGGGCTATCACCCACGAGGCTTTTCAGATCCAGCGACGCGCCCATTTCTTCACGCAGGTAGACATTTTCCTGCTCCAGTTGATCCTTGAGCCGTTGGATTTGCTCATAGGCCGAGAGATTGGTGATGGCATGGGACAGGTGAAAGCCGATTTGTTCCGTCAGGGCCAGGTCGCGTTCGGAAAATGCATTCCGCCGTTTGCTCCCGATGGCGAGGAAGCCATAGGGCGCTCCTCGGACGAGAAGCGGGCAGAGCATGGCGGAAAGCACCCCGAGTGACTCGAAGTACCGGTGTTCGGCAAATCGGTCCTGGTTGTGTCCGGTCAGCAGGAGGGGTTTGCCGGTAGTCAGGATTTCGGCAGCGGCCATCTGTTCGAACGGAAATTGCCGCAAGACATCCTGATCGATATCGACACCCTCGCAAGCCACGATATCGAACCAACGGTTGTGCGGATCACCGACAAACCGTACCAGGCCGGCTACGTCGTGGGGGATAACCTCCCGGAGAATCGGCTGAATCGAATGAATCAAATTGTCGAGCGTGAGTGTCCCCAGTACGACCTGGTTGTTGATGGCGACCAACGTGTCCCGTTCTTCAGCCGCTAGCACGGCAGTCAAGACCGGTGCGATGTGTCGGCTCAGCAGGTCGAGAAAGATCCGATCCTCATCAGAGAAGGCTTCCGGTGCGCCGGGCGCGACAGCGGTGATGACAGCCAGGGTCTTGGCCGTGGCGACAGTCACAGGATCAAGGGGCATTGTGATTGGAGAGACCAATACAGACGTGGCGCGGCATATGTGAGGTGCGAGTGCGTGGGCTTCGGTCCACGGGGACGCGCTGAGATCGCCCGTCAGGATCGCCTGTCCTGCGTGGACGGCTGCTTCCTTAATGGTGCCGGCAGCGGGCAATTGCGCGATAGGGTAGGCTGGCGAGGCCGGGTCGCGCAAACTTTCGGATACGGGTGAAAACGCGGCGGCCGCCTCACTGTACAGATACAAGCCAATGACGTCGCAGCCTAGACGACGGCTGAGTTCCTGCTGTAGTCGTTCGTCGAACTGGCGGAGGGTTTTCGCTTGAAGGAGCGCGCTAAGAATGGGGAACCACTCACGTGTGTCAGCCAGGGTGCCCATATGTGGGCACTCTACCATGCCTTGATTCTGAATAGGAAGGCAGGTAGGGGATGGGATGAGGTGAATGCGAGCTCAGGGTGGATGCGAGCAGTCTGGGTCGACTGCGGGGGTGTCATCACTGCGCATGTCTGGATTTGATGGCATCCAGGCGTGGTTTGTCGAGTGTGACATAGATCGACTTTTCCTGTGTCACAGTCACAGCGCCTGCTGCCTGGCCTTTGGCCTTTTTGACCCACTTGCGGCGGGTATAGATCACATCACCTTTCCCGCTTTTTTTCAGATCGCTATAGAGGAGTGCCAGGGTGGCCGCGTCACGTATCGTTTCCGGAGGCGGCTCGGTACCCTTGTCCAACCGCACGACGACATGCGAACCGGGCGTGCCGCGCGCGTGAAGCCAGAGATCTTCGCTCTTGGCGAGCCCGAAGGTGAGCGCATCATTCTCGCGAGCATTGCGGCCCACCAAGATAGGGTGACCGTCCGATGAGAGAAAACGGCGAAATGGACCGCGGGATTCCCCCCCGTCGACGCGCTTCCGCCGCGGGGCCGGTGATTCTCGTCCCGCAGGTCGTCCCTCCACGCTTGGCGCTTGCCAGGTTCCCTGTTTGATTGCGTCCAATTCGGTCTGGACCTGCTGCACTTCTGTGTCGATCGACGCCAGGCGGGGCGAAATTTCGCGTTGGGCTGAGACGAATTTACGGTACTTCGCAAAGTACGCATCCATATTGGCCTGCGGTCCTTTGGTGGGATCGAGCGGAATCGTCAGTTCGGGCAGTCGTTCATCGTAATAGTCGATCACTGCAATCGTATCCTGCCCCTTCTTGAGCAGACCCAGATTCGCCTTCAATAATTCACCGTAGCGTGCGTAGGGTTCATATCGTCCGGCCTGTTCGAGATCGTGGCGGAGCGCGGCCATCCGGCGGATGAGCTTTTTGAGATGCTTTCGCAGGCTCGATTCCCGCGCCCGGGCTTGATGCTGGTGCGACAACTCCGCTTCACGTTCCCGATAGAACGCTTCAAGTCTGGATGAAAGCGGAAAAGGATCGTGGTCGGTCTGCGGCTGCATCTCCGGCTCGGGAGCGACCGTCTGAAGGCGCGACAATCGAGACGGTGCAGCGGTCGGAGCCTGATAGGGTTGTCCGACACGGTCTTTATTGTGACGAAGCGAGGCGGCCACTCGGCCCTCTCCATCGAGAAACAGGAGATCCGCATTGCGGTTGAAGAGTTCTGCGATGAGAGAAACCGGTCCGTCCCGACTGGTGAGGTCAAGGCGAACGATCCGATCGGCGGACATGTGGTGAAGGGCATCGATACGGGCGCCCTGGATGCGAGCCCGGAGCAGCTGACAGAAGGAGGGGGGGGTCGGCGGATTGGGAAGATGCTGATGAATGAGATGGATGCGCGCCGTGTCGTCCCGCAGGGAGCAGAGCAGGCGGCGGGTATGTCCGGGGACACGAACCTCAAGGATCAGAGTGTCGGGGAGCGGTTGCGAAATTTTCTGGATCCAGCCTTCCGTGAGGGCCGGTGCCAGTTCTTGGACAATGGAACCAATTTCTGTCGCAGTTAGAGCCATTTTTGGTACGCCGTGCCCGCCCCGCGAGTCTTCATGTAACCGATCCTTTTTCATGGATCGGGAAGAGGGAGGGGCCTGTTTCGCTTGGGTGTCCGATTTTACCCATTTTTGTCCCATGAGACCAATTCGGTCACAAACACCCCAATTTGACCCGAATGGTTCGGATTAGGACAGCCATCTTTTTCGGCCAAATAAGGATCAGTGCCGGAGAGCCGGTGGCATCCACATTGCTTCTCTCCACATCACCTGGTGCTGAGTTGTACGGATGGGCAACAGACCGTCCCGTTCCGACGGGAATCTCACAGGCTGTCCGAAGGGAGGCGACTCATGACATGCACACGATGTGACGGATTAATGGTGATGGACGATCTCGTCGATCTCCAGGAAAGTTTTCATCCCATGCGGTTGCGCGGGCACCGCTGCCTCAGTTGCGGCAATGTGGTGGATAGCTTGATTCAACGCCACCGGATGGTGCAGAACTCCCACCTCCATCCTGTTCGGAGCACAGGGCCGGAGAAGCCGTTTCTCTTTGATTTGATCAAGCGCACGGCCTAACTCGCTCCCCGCGAGACCAGTGTCGGTTTCGCGGGGATGTCCTCCACGCAGGATTGTCCTCCCGCATATCGCGCGACGCCCGCTGGTCGCTTTCTCACTGCTGTGTTCTCCCCTTTCGCGGTGCTCACCATTTCGTCATGCCGGTGGTTCGGCGTCGTGCTGCCTGCTTGTCACCGTTCAAGCAGTCGCGTAGAGTGCGCGCGGCACTCTCTTTGACTCAGAAAGGCGATGAGTGATGACGGTTCTGGATGCGCGGATCCTTGAGCGGCTCATGGAGGAACTCCAACAATCGATGCGTGGATTGTTGAAGGACGTGTGCCGCGATTTCACACGCAACTATGCGGAGGCCACTCGCACGTTTGCGTTGCCGATCCACTGGTTTCTGTCGCTCGGGCAGTCCTTGACGCAGGCCGAGTACAGCAATTGGAAAGTGGTGGGATGGATCGAATCGCTGAATGACTTGCTGTACTTCGTCGATATCGTGGCCCAAGTGCGGCAGGAACGATCGCGGGGGGATATCGCCGAACAGTTGCGTGTCGAGTTCAGAGAAAAATTTTACGAACACGGCTATGCCGATGAAATTTTTCCTCGTGGCAAACCGGAACCGCGGTTACTCCTGGGGCGTTTGACGGCGCTCTGCCGCAGGCTGGCGCGGGAAATCACGCAAGAGTCAGTGTGTCTTGCGCCGAGGCTGGCCTGCACCTGGGTGGCCCAACAACGCCAGAGTGCCTGGGTGGTGCCGTGTGATCTGACCGCGAATGTGGAACGGGTGGAATTGCCCTGGGGCTGCGCAGTCGGTACTGCAGGTTTGTTCTACAAGGCGCCGGGGGCGGTGCGCACCGCTCTGCAGCGGGTCGAGGGCCAAGGGGAGTTCCTCATTACCGCGTCAGGGATCGAGTTGTTGGTCGGCGATCGCGCCTATCCCATGATGAAGTGTGGCGGCCAGGAGCGGTGGCAGTGGCGTCGTCTCGACCCGTTGCCGCTTCGGAAAAGCCGATACGGAGCACTCGTTCTTGGGCCGACACTTGTGTATGGGAAGGACAAGACGCCGGTGGGCGTGCGGCCGACGAAGGCGGAGATAGCTACGCGCATGCGCCGGGCGTTAGTGACCATCGCCGCTGCGTGGCCGGAAGGGGATCGATTGCTGGCGTTGTTGACCTCTCGCATCGTGCCATTGAAAGCCACGGGTGTGGTCAGCTTCAGCTACCGGCACCGCCCGGGGTTGTCCGCGATCAATTGTTTTGATCGCGATCAACTGGACCTGATCGATGACCTGATCCACGAAAACAGTCATCACCACCTCAATCTCCTCTTGCGCAAAGATGTGATGTATCAGCACGACCACAATCAGGAGATTTTCTATTCACCCTGGCGGCGCACCCTGCGACCGTTGCGCGGCATCCTGCACGCGACGTTCACCTTCACCATGGGTGCCATGCTGTTCGAGCGACTCGTGGTGTGGGGATCAGGCAAGGCCGGGAAGTCCGGGTGGAAAAAGGCCGGTCTCAACCAGCGTGATCTCTCTCGCGCTCGGTACCGGTGTCTTGAAGAAATCGAATCAGTTCGCTATTCGCTGAAGGATCTCGAGTATGCCGG
>ERZ795044.3822-NODE-3822-length-12554-cov-8.030562_pt1 | contig 12554 bp, 22 predicted proteins | sample MGYA00375128_ERZ795044 | MGnify/ENA primary metagenome ERZ795044 (study PRJEB30173, sample SAMN05720213) | anaerobic digester metagenome | isolation source: active sludge of municipal wastewater-treating anaerobic digesters | place: USA | collected 2014-12-22 ... | reverse complement strand
TACCCCGTGTCATGCTTCTTGTTCTGGTTGGTCTGGTACATCAGGTCTGGTTCGCCCAGGTAGTGCGTTATCTTGTACCGCTTCTTGCCGTCGGGCCAGGACACGACCCAATGCGGGTCGTTCGTCTTCCTCAGGTAGATCGACCCCTTCATACAGCACCCCCCACCATCACCGGATAAACGGGAATGGTACTCGGTGACGATGGGGGGTGTCAACTTCATCCTGGATATCCCCGGCTACCTACCCGAAGATCGACCTGGCCCAGGCAAAGAGCTTGAGGATGATCGCCTTGATGCCCTTAGGCTTATCCGGTGCCTGAGTGTCAATGATCGCGCACACAGTGACGGATGCCTCGCTCTCGTTGTTGCTCGTGTCGTAGGCCGTGACATAAGCACAGTATTCGATGTTCTCGAGGACACCGTTGATATCCGCGGTCGTGACATTGCCGACGTCGACCATGGTGAAGGTCAACTCGGACGCCGCCTTGTAGTACACCCTGTACCCGGCAAGGTCCTCTTCCGTGTTCGGGTCCCAGGAGACCCTGAGCGTTGCGCCCATGGCGAGCATGGGCAACAGGAAAACCAGTAGTGTTGCCAGAAACAACTTCTTCATAGCCAATCCCTCCTTGTGGGTTTTTTCATAGACCTTCTTCTCTCAGGTGACTCGCCACACTCTGGACGTGAGAGATGAAGATCCCGTCTGTCGGCATGGGATTCTGCCTCATGGTGTCGTTGAGCTCTTTGTTGTACGCGATGCCAATGGCGAGGTGCGTGGCTGTCAGGTTCGCCAGGACCTCCTTGTACCTGCCAGGGTTGTAGCCGATGATGATCCCTGCCCCGATGTTGATGCAGTCGGCGGAGATGCGTCTGTATGCCTCGACGTATCTGTTCCCCCCGACGACCAGGAAGAGGTTGTCCCCGGTCAGGCGCCCGATGTGATACTGGCAGTAGCCTATGTCCAGGTTCTTCGGGTGCAACTCCAGGCCGAGGGCGAGCCACCGGCGCGCGTTATCGAGATCCTTCCTGTTCGCATAGAGCATTATTACGGAATAGATGGTGTCGGACGGGTAGTTCGGCTTGCACTTGCGCTCGTAATACTCTTCCGCATAGGTCAGGGCCATGTCTTCGCGATGTGCCGTGATCGCAGACTGGATGATGTAGCGGTACGTCTCGGGCCTGACGCGGTTAAACAGGATCGACTGCTTGCGGTACTGCCGGAGCAGGATCTCCAGGTTCCTCCCCGCCTTCGCCACCATCTCCTCTTCCGGCAGGTCATAACCCCAATGTATGATCTTTATCCATGTCGCATGGGCGGCTTTCCCGTTGTGGGTGACGTGCTCGTGGACCGCGCCCTTCCACCTGACCCCCGGGGCCCTCCTGAAGAGGCGGTCTGCGAGAACCACGGCGCCAGGTCTTCCGTCGACGTACTTGTTCTCCAGGGCGACACGCACGACGCCATGATCCGGTATGGATGCCAGGCTCTCCAGGAGTTGGCCCTTGGTTCTCTCGCAGTAGAACTCCTCATCCGCATCGATCCACAGGATCCAGTCGCCGGTACACTTGGACAGGGCGTAGTTCCTGGCGCGCGCAAAGTCCTTCTTCCAGGGCGTCTCGAACACCCACGCGCCCATGCCCTCTGCGGCTGAGATCGTCCCGTCCGTACTCCCCGTGTCGACCACGATGATCTCGTCGACGTGGTTGCGTATGGAGAACAGGCACTTTCCGATGTTCTTCTCTTCGTTCCTGGCGATCATGCACGCGGAAATCTTCATCAGCACTCCCCCTTAACGTAGTCCTTCCACTTGTCGAGAAACAGTTGATGGTTCTCCTTGAGGATCTTGTCGTAGGGCAACGTCTCCGGGTAGGTCCTGAAGGTCGCCGACCCGTGGTGGAACACGAACACGTCCCTGGCGGCGAGGAGCGTCTTCCTCTTGAGGTAGATGCGCATGGAGAGGTCGTCGTCTTCAAAGGCGTTCTTGAACCGAGGATCGAACCCGCCGATCTCGTTGAGGATCGACTTGCGCACGAGGAGGCAGTGCCCGACCAGGCGATGGAGGGGCAGGGGATAGGGGTTCGGTACATACTCGTTTGTCGCTACGTTCTGCGGCCCGCTCACGTTGTTGCTCATGGGCCCTACCGCGCCGACCACCGGGTCGTCCATGTACCTGAGGAGCCCCGGCAACCACCCCGGCGTCACCTCGACGTCGTTGTTGAGAAAGCAGATGACCTCTCCGCCCGCGGCCTCGATGCCCTGGTTGCATGCCGGCCCGTACCCGAGATTCGTCTCGTTCGTGATCACCCGCAATCCCTTGATGGCGTGCCGTCTCAGGATCTCGGCGAGCTTCTCGCTTCCGAGGAACTCCGGCGTCGCGTCCGTCGAACCGTTGTCCACCACGATGATCTCGTAGGTGAGTCCGGTGGTCGTGTTCGCGACGATCTTGGATAGGCATTCCCTCAGGTAGTCCACCAGGTTCCATGTTGGTATGATGATGCTCACTCTTGACACTTCAACGCCTCCTCGATGAATTTGTTTATGTCTGGGGAGCAGAGCAGGGGTGCGAACCGGACGACCTTGTCGTGCGGCCAGTCCCACCACTTGATGCTCAGGAGATCCCGGACGATCCTTGTATTGAACCTGATCCTCTTGACCTTGGCCGGGTTGCCTACCGCGATGCCGTAGGGTTCGATGTTTTTCGCCACGACGGCCTCGGTGCCGATGACCGCCCCGTCTCCGATGGTCACCCCCGACATGATGGTGCAGGAGTTCCCGAGCCACACATCGTTGCCGATGACCACGTTCCCTTTCGACGCCGGGTGACCGGTGATGCCGAGCTCGGGGTGTTTTGCGGTGAACGGGTAGGTCGTAACCCACCCTGTTTTGTGGTCCCCCCCGAGGTAGATCTTCACGTTGGCCGCGATGGAACAGTATTTTCCGATAAACAGTTTTCCATCTGTATCGGCCCACCTGAGGACGTGCGGCTTGCCATAGGTGTGCTCTCCGATGACCACATACTCATTTGACAGCATGGAGCCTCCCCACTGTGTGGATTACCCCTGGCCCTGTCTCGATGTCCTTGAGGATCTCGATGGAGAACTTCGCCTTGATGCCGTACAGGTCTCTGTGCAGGTCGTCGATGTAGTAGAGCCAGGAATTGATGTTCCAGAACGAGACATGAGTGGGGTCCTGGAATGCACCACGCCCATCCGTTGACGGGATGACGATCTCCAGGACCCCGTTGGGCACAAGGACTCTCCAGATCTCTTCGATGACGTAGACGGTCTTGCCTATCGGGATGTGCTCAAGGATGTCATGCGCCCTCACCTCTTCGACGGAGTTGTCCTCGTATGGGAGTCCGTCGCACAGGTCATGGAGCATGTCGGGGTTGGTTCGGGGCGACTTGTCAAGGTTGATGTATCCGTCCATCGGCCTGAATCCGCTACCGAGGTTCAGTTTCATAATGGTCCTTTCAAAAAAGGGGAGGGGGTCGCCCCTCCCCAACAAAAAGGAGGATTCGTGAGCCTGTTTGTCAGATAAAGAGCTCGGAGTCTGTCGGAGCGGGAGGCTCCTCCCTCGGGTCCTCGCACCCATCAGGCACGTTGGTCAGGGCGATGCCGTCCTGTCGAGCCTTGTCGTGGAGCCAACAGACTGCGTCCTGGAACTTGCTCGCCGGGATCTCGGGCAAGGTGTTTGCGCCCATTGCTCCGAAGAACATGGCGTCCGTCTTCTTGTCCTTGAACTGGCTGAGCATCACGTTGAGCCCGTATTTCTGCTTCATGTCGAGGTGTTCAACCTGGGCCCCTGCTGCGTTTCCGGTTGTGGGCGCGGCGTCCTTCCTGGACCTGGGTTTCGCCGCCGCCTTCTTCTCGGGCTCCGCCGCCTTAGGCTTCAGGTTGCGGTGCTTGATGAGCATGTTGAGGAACCCCTTGGTGTTGTCCGGTGATGCCGCGGCGAGGGCGAGGATCTCGTGGACCGGCTTTCCCTGGGCCTTTGCCGTCTCTTCCGCGTAGGACAAGAAGGACCCTGCAGGGAAGACGTACTGCATGTAGTCCTCCAGTGTCTCGGTGATCGCGTCCTCGAAGTCGACCCTGATCTGGGCGAGCTCTTCCTCTGTCGGCCCCGTGGGTGCCTGTGCCGCCGCCGATGACGTGTCTTCCTCGGCCTTGGTCAGGTAGTCGACCCACCGCGCCTCACCGTCCCTGATGGCACGGTACATGGTTCGGAGTTCGTGGAGTTCGGCCGGGGTGATGGAGTCGGTCTTGTGCCTCAGGAACCGCTCGATGTCGAGAGGCTTGACGCCGATCTCGCTGAATCCGTCGAGGAGGGCCTTCTTCGCCGCATCGGGGTCCTTCGCGTCGCGCGCGCTGAGCGTCTTGCGCGCGGCGTCCAGTGCCTCGTCGATGATGTCCTGAGGGATGAGCCTGAGCCCCTCGTTGCGGATGACCTTGGAGATCTGCGCGGCCTCCTTGTTTGTAATCTCGTCGTCGGTCGCCTTTACTATGTAGACCGTCTCGTTGTAGGAGTTGAGCCGCTCGCCGATGATCTCGCGGTCCTTCTTGGACTTGCGCTCGACGGTCTTGGAGATCTGGATCTCCTTGGAGAACGTGGCGTTGGTCTCCAGGTCGGTCACAAACACCTTCACGCGGCGGACCCACTCGTCCTCGTAGATGGTCTGCGTCTCGACCATCACGTTCTGCCACTCGCGGAGAGCAACCTCCGCGAACCTGATCGACGGGCCCTTGATGGCCTTGCCGCCGACCGGTTTGGAGTATTCGACCCGCTCGGCGAACCCGGGACGCTTGCACGCGTGCAGGATCCTGTCCCTGGCCTGATCCGCATTGCGCGGCTTGTGGAGCGCCATGATGTAGGCCGCCTGGATCCGCGCCTTTGCCGCTTCCGCGGCGGCTACTGCCGCCGGGTCAGTTGCCGTAAGGGTATTCCCACCGTTTCCGTTCATGTTCATTAGGTCATTCATGCTTACCCCCGAATCATCTCTTTTTCGTAGATCTCCAGACCGGGGATCTTGCGGACCCCGCCGTCGATCATCTTCTGGATCGCCCCCGAATTGAGGCTGATCACATCCTCGGACACCTTTCCGGCCGCGACCGCCTTGGCAAGGGCCTTGATGTCCACCTTGTCCCTGTTGTAGGTCCACCGCTTGTACATGGAGACCTTTGCGCCCGTTGCAGTCCTCTGGACTGCGTCCACCTTGACCGCCGCTGGCACCTCGATAGGCGGAGGAGGTTCGACTCCAGCCTCGGCGGCCTCGGCGGCGATCTTCTTGTTCATGGCGTCGATCTCTGCCTGACGCTGTCGCTCGACCTCCTGTTCCCTGATGGCCCTGAGGCGGTTCCACGCCTTCATCTTCTCGTCGATGTTCGTGATCAGGTCGTCCAGGAGCTTGGTGTACCTGTTGGCTGAGGACCTGATGTTTTTGATGGTCGCCTCCGTTTCGCCGAGATGGGTCTTGAGGAGTTCTCCAACCTGCTTTATAATGGCCTTAGCCTCGGCGCGGCTGTTGATCAGTTGGTCGGCAACCTCCTGCGATTCAACCGTGGTCGAGGCGACCATTTTCGCGATAACCCCAACCCGTCCCTCGAACCTATCCTTGAGCCTTTCCGTAAACCACTCAGGGCTGATGGTGATCAGCGCCTTTTGCGGGATCACGGCGGGCTCGCCCGTGTTCTCGATCACCTCCCCGGTGACCGGGGGGATGTCGAACAGTGCTTCCGCGCTTCCCATGTCGTCCTCCTTTATCCGAAATAGTATTGTGCCTTGAGCGCGCAGAGAAACGCCTCAAGGTCGGTGTGCTCGAGGTTGATCTGATTGAACAGGGCATTGCTCCCGTCGGCGCGCGGACGAAGAGACCCTGCGCGGTCGATGGTGATGTCCTTGTTCTTCTCGATCAGGTGTTTGTATGCTCGGATCTGCCCCTTCCAGAGCGGGTCCAGACCGAGGGCCGATTTCCAGTCCACCAGGACGATATCCCCGTCGACGTGCTCGATGACGAGGTCGGGCTGTCCGCTGAAATGCCAGGTATCATCGTAGAGTCGCTCCTCGACGAGGATGACCTTCTTTACGTTGAGGTCGATCCACCGGGCCCCGGATGCGCAGTACCCCTCTATGTCGCCGTCCACGGGGGCCCAGGCGCCCTGAGCGTATGCCTTGAGGTAGCTGTGAACCCTGGTACCGCGGTCGGCGCCCATCTCAAACTGAGCCTGGACGCGCTCGGGCAGAGACGTGATGTCGACGCCGTATGGCTTGAGGACCGTGGTGACGGTCAAGTATTCATCCCGTCGCACAACCCCTCCCCTCCTTCCTGGCGGCCTTCTGGCGCGCCTTCTCCGCCTTGATGGCGGCCAAGTGATCCAGGTAGATCGGGCATTTGAGCTTGCCGCAGAACGCTGTCATCTGGGCCATGCAGATACCGCTGTCGATGCGCGGCTGACCTTTCCTCCTCAGGCATACAACGTACGTCCTCAGTGTCATAAAAGGCTCCTTGCTTTCATTCGGGCTTTCCTGCGGATGGAGTTGCCCTTGCGCTTGTCTTTATGGATCAGGGTGTACGAGGCATAAACCAGTTCCTCATAGTCCCTGATGGCTACTTCTTCATCTCGGCGATCGTAGAATATCGTGGTCGTGGCAAGGGGCGTGATCTCCAGGTACTCTATTCCTACTACAAGGTGGTCGCCGTGAACCTCGAAGTAGATGTACTCAACTGGACGCCGATTGAAGGTGAGCGTGAAACCGCAACCCTTAGCCATACCCATATGGTAAACATTATGTAGAGCGCAGTCAAGAGAAAAATACAAAAAAAAATACTTGACGACAAATAAACAACATGTTACTATCTCAACCATGGCGACAATCGACCCCATCTGGATACAAAAGATCAAAGAGGTTGGCATCACTTTCACCGCGCGCAAGATCGGCGTCTCGAACGCGGCGATCTGGCGTTGGATCTCGGGTACCGCCAAACCGTACGGCGACAACCGAAGGCGCCTCTGTGACTTCATGGTCAAGGAACTCCCCCCGGCTGAGGCCGAGGAGTTCCTGGCGTCCCTGAGCGCGGCGATTTTAGACATGCCTTCCCATACTGCCGTCGTCCGACAATAGATGCAAGATATCCTTGGGTAAATCAGGTTACCCGGAGGTATTTATGGAAAAGATGTTGGATCAGACAGGCGTAAAGCTCTCGCCCGAGCTCAAGGCCGAGATCGAAGTTGCGATCAGAACATACGCACCGGGGATGAGCGCCCCGGCCTTTATAAGGCTCGCTGTTCGCGTGCTATTGAGGCTCATAAGGCAACACGGGCCCCTCGCGATCATGTCTCACATGATGGGCGAGGAGGGGTCGTGATCGTCGAAATCTGCCTTCCACGGAACGCCCCCTCAGTGGGGCAACCTCCTCATACTTGGCCGGGGTCGCCAACCATCGGCTCCGGCCCTTTTTACTGCCCCTCAAACCGGCGGCCTCTGCCGGTCAGCACCGCTACCCGGTGCTCTCAAAACAGGTGCGTCCTAAGGTCCGCACGAGAGCACCGGGTTTTTTCGCAAGCAAAGTGGTTCATGCCTTATAGGCGCCCCCGGCATGAGCGCAGGGTACGGCGCGCCGGGGGATATTTTTTTAATCGACGAGGTTATGTCATGAAAGAGTATTCAGTCAGCGTCAATGACGCGAAACAGGATTATTTGGACACGATGACCATGTACTGCTCACGGCTCAGGTGTCGCATGACCCCTGAGCAATGTGCGTTCAACCAGGACCTGCCTCCTGTGATGAAGAAGATCCCGATGCACGCGCTCGTCCGCATGAAGCGGAAGAACATCAAGCTGTGGCGCGCGGTCATGAACGGACGGCGACAGCCTCCTCAGTGTTCCAAGTGCCCCGGTATCAATGGCGACAAACCCACAAAGAAGCGGCGCGTACTGATCAGCCTGGCAGAGTTGCGAGATGAAATGGTTTAAGCATCTATCGGGCTCACTGAACGATTCCCTGATCTACGAGGCGATCGAGACTTTCGGCTCGGATGCCTACCTCGTTTTCTTCGGTACGCTTGAACATCTTGCCGACGATTTTGACATTTCCAACCCCGGAATCGCACGCCTCTCGATCAAAAAATTAACAAAAAACATGCAGCTTTCTCGCCTAAAACTGGTCAAAATCCTGCAACATTTTGACAAGATTGCTCGAGAAAATCCGGCAAAAACCACCTCGTTTTTCGCAGAGGTCGACGGTGACCATGTTACCATTAACTGTCCTAAGTTCGTCGGGTTAAAGGACAATCATACAACAAACGAGGCTCGTAAAACTTGCAAGTCACTTGCAAGCGACTTAGAAGTAACTTTCCCCTATAGAAGCAGAAGCAGAGTAAAGAGTATAGATATAGTACATATTACTAAATCACATCCTAACGGATGTGATAGTCCGGTCGAACCGGACAAGGTCATCTGTCCACACAACGAGATCGTTGATCTGTACCACCAATTATTGCCGTCGCTACCCAGGGTCGTGTCCTGGCACGACACCCGCCAGAAATATCTCAGGTCGAGGTGGCAGGAACGACCCGAGCGGCAGAACCTCCAGTGGTGGTCCGAGTTCTTCAACCGGGTCTCGCGATCCGACTTCCTCATGGGCAGGGTTCCACCCAAGAACGGAGGCAAACCATTCAAGGCCGACCTCGAGTGGTTAGTCAGGCCCCTGAACCTCACCAAGGTCCTGGAGGGTCGCTACGATAACACCGCGCCGCGGCAACCACAGCAACGAGCCCTCACCGCAGAGGACACCAGGCGCATGAGGGAGGAATGATGAGCGGCGTACCCACGATGATGCCGAACAGCTTTGAGTACGAGCGCGCCATCCTGTCGCTACTGGTCGACCCCACGCAACAACAGATCGACAAGGGCGAGGTGTTCGATGCCCTGGTTGACACCGACTTCTACGACGTGAGAAACCGGGAGATGTTCAAGGCGTGCCGAGACCTCTATCTGCGCAAGCTACCCGTGGATATCATCTCTGTTCCCGACGTGATAGGCTCGGCGATCCCCATGCCGGCGTCGTATGTCTCCGAGGTGGCGGACGTACTTCCCGCAACCGACGTCGCGCACTACTGCGACACCCTGAGGGACTACTCCAAGGCCCGAACAGCCATTGCCGTGATGGAGAAGAGGCTCTCGCAACTCCGCAACATCGGCGGGGGGAGGATCCAGGACACGAGCGAACTCCTCGACGACCTTCAGCGGGAGATCCTCCTCATCGACTCCAGGGGGCGGAGCAAGTTCCACGAGCTATCCACCCTCGTGTCAGACGCGATCAGCAGATACCGCGAGATGAACCGGGGAGAGGCGACACAGCAGGTCTACACCGGGTACAACCTCATCGACGAGATCGTGTCCTTCCGCGGGGCACGTCTGGTGATCATCGCGGCACGCCCGTCGGTGGGCAAGACTGCGTTCGCTCTCAACATCGCGCGCAACATGGTTCGCGACGGCAACCCCGTGGCATTCTTCGAGCTCGAAATGGGGCGGGACGACATCACCGACAGGCTCATGGCGATCGAGGGAGACATCAACCTCCTCCAACTGGTCTACGGGGCGGGTCCATCCCCCGACTCCTGGAGGGGCATTCTCCAGGCAGGGCAGAACGTCTACGGATGGCCCATGATGATCGACGACGAGGGCGGCCTCCACGTCAGCGAGCTCAAGAGGAGGATCCGGCACGCGGCAAAATGCGGGGCCAAGGCAATCTTCGTCGATCAGCTATCGCAGATCAAGGGGCCCGGTCGCGGCTTGTACGAACAGAACACCATGATCGTGCAGGAGCTTTCGCGCGCCAAGAAAGAGGTCAACATCCCGATATTTTTGCTCTGCCAGATCAGCCGCAAACAGGAGGATGGCGGGAACAAGGCCCCCGCCATGTACATGCTGAAGAACACGGGGAGCATCGAGGAGGAAGCGGACATCGTCATGCTCATCGACCGGCCCTACGTCTACACGCGTGACGAATCGGACAAGTATGTGGCGCGCATCGACGTTGCGAAGAACAGACACGGCGCCCCTGGTCTCGTCGAGCTCCAGTGGGTGCCGTCTCGCGCGGCGTTCAAAAACAAAATCTGAAGAGAGGAGAGACTATGCCTGAACGGGAAGAGCGGGTACGGAGCGGTTACGGAAACATCTTCAAGTCGACCACGAAAAAAGAGGCACATCACCCTGATTATCGCGGGTCCATCAGCATAAACCGGGAGACCATCGAGAAGCTCATGGAGGATGCGACCGGGGAATTCATCGAGGTCGAGCTCTCTGGGTGGCGGAAGACCGACAAGAACGGCCACGCGTTTATCTCTGTCGGCATCGGAGACTTGATGGAACGGGTCAGAGCCCGGTACCAGGCCGCGAGGAAGAGGCGCACGGCACGGAGAGGGGGGGAGGAATGAGGGCCATCGTCGCGAGGCAGATCCACAGGGCGGCCGCACGCCTCATGCCGAGGTATGAGCAGATCGCACATCACCTTCCGCAACGCAGACCGTCGCACGATGCAGTCATGGCGCGCAACCCGTACCGGAGGCTATGTCGCGCGCTCAAGCAAAACCACCACAGGAAGGAGGAGGGGCTATGAGAAAACTCTGGGGCACATTCATCGAGGGCATCATCGTCGGAATGGTGATCGTGGTGTTCATTGTAGGCGCGCGTGGTTGCTCGGCGGCCCACGCGGACGAACTGTCAGAGGCAAAGATCACGGTCGACCTGTACCAGGAGAGGCTGGCACGCCTCAAGGCGGAGTATGACCTCACGAGCGCACGTCTCGCCGAAGCACTCGCACGGTATCGTGCCGCCTCGGAGGCTCAGAAGACCAACGACAAAAATGACAAAAAGGACAAAAATGACCAACGCACAAATGCAGGACCTCAAGGCGGGAAGACTGACAAACCGTGAGATATACGGCATCCTCGAAGGCATGAGCCTCAAGCCCAAACTCAGGAGTCAGGCCCTTATGGAGGAACAGTTGATCAAGGCGCTACTTACCGAAAAAAGAAAGGCCCGGGATTGACCCGGGCCGGTTCTCGAATAAAGGGGGTAGTCACGCCCCCCGCTTGCTCCTCCTCTCGATGAGGTATGCCGTGCAGTAGTCCCTGAGCGAGGAGATCACGGCCTCGCGGAACGTAATGTTTCTCTCCAGGCAGATCATCCGCACCGTTTTGTACAGGTCGCCTGGGATCGACCTCAACAGGTATGCCTTCTTGTCTTCGGCCATGTCAGTCCTCCTTGTCGTTTACCGCCGCCGCACGGAGGGATGTCATCTCGTCGGCTCCTCGTCCCTGCGCCCTGCCCATACCCGGTCTTTGCCGTAGCGGTGCTGACCGGGGAGACAAGCAAAGGCCATTGCGTATTCATGAGCCAGATATGCCGCCTCGTTCTCGTTCCCCGCCCGGTCGATCACCTCGGGCTTGCCCCCGTCGTACCGATACCAATTGGTACGTCCCCCCGAGCACCTTCTTGAGGCACTCCAGATTCTTCTGAGCCTTCGGCCTGTCCTCCTCCGGGCAGACCTCCAGCCAGCGTTCTACCCGCATGATGTCCGAGTAGAGGGCGGCGCGGACCTTCACGATGTCAGCGCGCTTCGGTGCCCTTGGGAGTGGGTGGGAGGAGTGGTAGGTCATGCCCACCTCACCGCGATAAAGGCCATCAGCCCTATCCAGCAGATCACGGCCACGGTCACGGGCACACCGTCTGCCCATGTCTCAACCGTCACGGCAAGCCCGAAGACCGTCAACCAGAAGGCCCAGGAGAGAAGGCGGGTCATGATGCGGTCTCTTCAAGTCCCAGCTCCTTGAGGTCTTTCTCACCCACGATCTTGCATTTCCGCACCCGGAATTTACCATCCGACGCGATAGGGATGCAGATGTCTGTGGCAGGGTCTTTAATGGTAAATTCGGCGATTAGTATGCGGTATCCGGGTTGCCACTCAGACATGCACCACGGCAGGGTTGCCAGATTGATGCCAGCTCCGCATTGCTCGTTCTCGTCAGGATTTATTTCCGCCTCGTATGTTTGCCCCGTGCGATACTGTATTTCGTTACGATAGGGGCCGTAACCGTTCTTATCGACCAGCTTATATGCCCGTACCTTACCCGGCTGATCCAGCAATATGTAGAGGTCCGTGGTTCGATGCTTATTGCATCCCATGGCACCCCGGAGATCGGCACCCCGGAGATTGGCGCCCCGGAGATTGGCACGCTGGAGATTGGCACCACGGAGATCGGCACCCCGGAGATTGGCACCCTGGAGGTAGGCACCCTGGAGATCGGCGCCCCGGAGATTGGCGCCCCGGAGATTGGCACGCTGGAGATTGGCACCACGGAGATCGGCACGCTGGAGATTGGCACACTGTAGATCGGCACGCTGGAGATCGGCACCCCGGAGATCGGCACCCCAGAGATCGGCACCCCGGAGATCGGCACCACGGAGATCGGCACGCTGGAGATCGGCACCCCGGAGATTGGCACCCCGGAGATTGGCGCCCCGGAGATTGGCACGCTGGAGATTGGCACCACGGAGAT
>ERZ795044.3820-NODE-3820-length-12557-cov-4.480083_pt1 | contig 12557 bp, 5 predicted proteins | sample MGYA00375128_ERZ795044 | MGnify/ENA primary metagenome ERZ795044 (study PRJEB30173, sample SAMN05720213) | anaerobic digester metagenome | isolation source: active sludge of municipal wastewater-treating anaerobic digesters | place: USA | collected 2014-12-22 ... | reverse complement strand
AGCTCCGCGCCTGGGTGGGGCAGCTCTGCGAGGCGCTCCAGTATGCGCATGGGAAGGCGAAGATCGCCCATCGCGATCTCAAGCCGGCCAATCTCATGACCGATTCTCGCGGCGATCTGAAGGTCGCCGACTTCGGCATCTCGGCGACGCTCTCGGATACGACCACGCGGGTGAGCAAGCAGGTGGGCTCGTCTGGTACGCCGGTGTACATGAGCCCGCAGCAGATGATGGGCGAGAAGCCCGCAGCGACCGACGACATCTATTCGCTGGGGGCGACGCTGTACGAGCTGCTGACCGGCAAACCGCCATTCTACTCGGGCAACATCCTGCTGCAGGTGCAGAACAAGGTGCCGCCGAGTGTGGCCGAGCGGCGTGCGGAGCTGGGCGTGGAGTCTGCCGAGGCGATCCCCGCCGCATGGGAGGAAACCATCGCGGCGTGTCTGGCAAAACAGTCCGAGGACCGTCCGCAGAGCGCGGCGGAAGTGTGGGGTCGGTTGAATGGTGAAGAGGGAAGAGTGAAGGGTGAAAGCGGCAGGCCGGACCTCGCGTCCGCGTCGGGATCGGCTGTAGGGCCCGACCTTGGTCGTGGCCGAGCGGCGGCGAGCAAGCTCGCGCCCTCCAAGTCAGAGGGGGCGGCTAAGTCGAAATTCCCGATGGCGCTTGGGCTGGCGGCGGTGGTGGCGTTGGGCGGGACTTTGGGCTGGTACTACGGGATCGAGCAGCCGGCGCAGCGGCGGGCGGAGGAGCAGCGTGTGGCCGAGATCGCCCGAGCGGAGGAACAACGTCGGGTGGAGCAGCAGCGCCAGGCGGAGTTGGCGCGTTTGGAAGCTGCGCGCGCTGAGGCGGAGCAAGCGCGGAAGGCGGCCGAGGAGCGTGCGGCGGCCGTGGCGCGGGAGCGTGATGAACAAGCGCGGCTGGCGGCGGAAGCTGCAGCCAAGGCGGAGCGGGAGCGGCAGGCCGCGGCAGCGGCCAGAGCCGAGCAGGAGCGTTTGGCCGCAGCGCAGGCTGCGGCGGAACAGGCGCGGCGAGCTGCGTCAGAGCGCGAGCGAGCAACGAGCGTGGCGAATACGAGCGGCGGGAGTCGCGGGGCGACGAGTGTGGCGGCTGGCCAGTCGATCACGATTCCCGGGCTGAATCTGGAGCTGGTACCGATCGCGGCGGGGCGATTTGCGATGGGCTCGACGAACGGGGGCTCCGACGAGCAGCCGGTGACGCAGGTAGAGATCACGCGGGCGTTTTGGTTGGGGAAGACGGAGGTGACGCAGGGGCAGTGGGAGGCGGTGATGGGGAACAATCCTTCGAGCTTCAAAGGTGCCACACGGCCGGTGGAGCAGGTCTCGTACGACGATGTAGTGGAGTTTTGCCGGAAGCTGACGGCGCGGGAGCGGGCCGCGGGGCGGTTGCCGAGCGGGTACGAGTACACGCTGCCGACGGAGGCGCAGTGGGAGTATGCGTGCCGGGCAGGGACGACGGGCGACTACAGTTTTGGAAATAACGCCGACGAGTTGAGCCGGTATGGCAACTACTGCGACCGCTCGAACACCAATGACTTCGACTGGAAGGACAAGAGCCACGACGATGGGCAGGACAAGACTGCACCAGTGGGCAGCTACCGTCCGAACGCGTGGGGTCTGTACGACATGCATGGGAACGTGTGGGAGTGGTGTCTGGATTGGTATACTGGTACGTTGCCCGGCGGCACCGTGCGCGATCCCGTCGGGCCGAGTTCGGGCGCGAACCGCGTCAGCCGCGGCGGCAGTGGGAGCAGCACCGCTTCGAGCTGCCGCTCCGCCAACCGCGACAACAGCGGGCCGGGCGGCCGCGACGACTACCTCGGTTTCCGCCTCGCCCTCAGTTCAGTCCCGTGAGCTCCAGCCAGAAGCGGAGGGGCGCGGGGACCGCGCTCCGAGCTCCGTGCCGAAGCGCCGAGCGCAGCCAAGCCAGCGACGAGCGGACGCGAGGCGCGGCGCGGCGTAGCGAGGCGCGCAGGCCGGCGGACGTGAACAACCGAACAATCGATATCGCATGCAAATCGCACTCTTTTCCACCGCGCCGGGCGACAGCCCGGCGCTCGACGATCTGAACCGGTTCCTGCGCGGGCACCGCGTGCTGACAGTGGACCGGCAATGGACCGGCGCGGCGTGGGTCTTTTGCGTGACCTACCAGTCGCCGGCTGGCGAGGCCGCTCGGGAAACGCCGGCGGCGTCGAAGATCGACTACAAGGCGGTGCTCGATCCGGAGACTTTTTCGTTGTTCTCGAAATTGCGCGAGGTGCGCAAGGCGCTGGCCGAAAAGGAAAGCCTGCCGGCGTACGCGGTGTTCACCAACGAGCAACTGGCCGAGATCGCCAAGGCCCGGTGCGCCACGGCGGGCGCGCTGGAGAAGATCGACGGCGTGGGCCCGGCCCGCGTGGCGAAGTACGGCGCGGCGATCCTCGCCGCGATGGCCGCGCCGGGCGCGGCGGCGACGGAGGGCGAGCGGCGGTGAAAAGCTGCAAGGTGCGACTGGAGCAGATCGCCGCCCCGGAGAACTTGCGCGAAGCCTTCCTGCGGGCGGCACGGGGCAAGGCCCACAGCGCCGAGGTGATCGCCTTCCGGGCACGGCTCGATACGGAGCTGGCCGCCTTGCGCGAGGAGTTGCTCGCCGGCACGGTGGAGGTGGGCCGGTTCACGGCGTTTACCATCTTCGAACCGAAGGAGCGGCGCATCCATGCGCCATGTTTCCGCGAGCGGGTGCTGCACCATGCGCTGGTGGGCCGGTGCGAGGCGGATTTCGAGCGCTGGCTGATCGACGACAGCTATGCCTGCCGCCGGGGCAAGGGGCGCGAGGCGGCGCTGCGTCGGGCCGAGCACTATGCGGCGCGCCACGAATGGTTTCTCAAGCTGGATGTGGCGAAGTACTTCGACTCGATCCCGCACGCCGTGCTGCTGGCCGCAGTGGAGCGGCGCTTCCGCGACAGGCGGGTGGTGGCGCTCTGGCGGCGAATCGTCGAGGCCTACGAGACGGCGCCGGGGCGCGGGCTGCCGATCGGCGCGCTGACGAGCCAGCATCTGGCGAACTTCTATCTCGGCACGATGGACCGGCTGGCGAAGGAGCGGCTGCGTGTCGCCGGCTATGTGCGCTACATGGACGACATGGCGCTGTGGGGCGAACGGGAGCAACTGCGTGAGGCGCGGCGGGCGATGGATGCGGGGCTGGCCGAGCTGGGGCTGAAGTTGAAGGGCAACTGGCACCTGCAACCGACGGCCCGCGGGATGGATTTCCTCGGCTACCGGGTGGGCCCGCGCGGCGCCTTTACGGCCGGCCCTTCGATGTGGATTTGCAGCATTGGTGGGAGGCGGGGCTGCGCATCCGCGGGATCGAGCCGTACCCGGTGATCCCGTGGGACAAGTCGGTGAGCGAAATCCGGGGTGGCGGCGGCAGGCCGCCGCGGCACGCGTGGTACTCGTCGATCGTGGCGCGCCTACGGTTTCAGATCCTGAACTGGAAACACTCGCGCCGGCCGGAGGTGAACTGCTGACGGCGCTGGTCGGGGTGTTGGATGAGCCTTGATCGAGGCGGCGGCGTGTCGGCGTATGCGGATACGAACGAGCCCCGCCAGTACGGGGCCGCTGGGCGGCGGTACTTGGCGGGGCTCGGAACTCGCCGGGGGGCGAGGGGCCGGGGGCCCGCCTCAGTCAGATGGACGGGCGGGCGCGCGGGCGGCGTTAACTTTTGTGACGCGCTTCGATCTCGCGGTTGATCTCGTCGATCTTGTCGTCTTCGAGCTCGTACTTGGAGATGACGAACATCGCCAGGCCGAGGAGGATGGCGGGCAACACGACGACGAGCCAGAGGATGCCCTGCTGGGCCGCGGCGGATTGCTCGGCTTTTTGCGCGTCGAATTGCGTCATCGCGAGCACGATGCCGGGGATGATGCCGCCGAGGGCAAAGCCGGCTTTGAAGAAGATGCCGGTGAGGGCGTTGACGACGCCGGCGATGCGTTTGCCGGTTTTCCATTCGCCGTAGGAGATGACTTCGGGGACGAGGGCCCACATGTAACCGGTGGCGACGATGATGCCGGTGGATTTCACGAACTGGGCGACATAGACGAGCCAGAGCTGCGTCTTGAGCGAGGGCACCGTCGAGATGACGTAGAGCATCGCCATGCCGATGATGGCGATGGTGAGGAAGACGTAGAACATGCGCTTCTTGCCGATGGCCCGTTTGATGGCGGGGACGAGCGGCATGAAGATGAAGGCGGGGATGGAGCCGAGGGCGTTGAAGACCGGCAGGGCGTGGGCCTGGCCGAGGTTATACTGCATGTAGTAAGCCGAGGCGGAGTTGCCCACGGCCATCATCGCAAAGGCGGTGATGAAGAAGAAGGCGAGGATGCGCAGCGGGCGGTTGCGGACGAATTCCGTGAACAGGTCCGAGTAGCTGACGGTGTGGCCCATGCTCTCGTCCATGACGACGCGCTCTTTGGTCTGCGTGAAGCAGTAGATCAGGAGGCCGAAGCCGACGAGCGCATACACGGACATGACCGCGAACCAGACGCCGGAGGCGGCGGGTTTCGACCAATCGTTGTCGGGGGCGAAATGCTGGATCAACGCAGGCACGCCGAACTGGACGGCGAGGCCGCCGAGGTTGGCCATGAACATGCGCGTCGAGGTGAGCTTGGTGATCTCGTCGGTGTCGCGCGTGAGCGAGGCGTTGAGCGCGCCGTAGGGCACGTTGACGAGGGTGTAGCACAGCGAGAGCGTGACGTAGGTGACGTACGCGTACCAGAGCTGGCCGGAAAAGCCGTTCCAGAAGGAGAGGACGGCGAGGCCGCTGAGCGGGATGCCGCCGAGCACGAGGTAGGCGCGGTATTTGCCGAGCTTCGGGTTGCGCTTGTCGACAAAGGCCCCGACGAACGGATCCCAGATGACATCGACGAGTCGGACGACGCCAAACATGAAGGCGGCGGCGCCGGGGCTGATGCCAAAGACGTTGGTGTAGAAGAACAGCAGGTAGGTCGCGACCGTCTGGTAGATCAGGTTTTGGGCGAGGTCGCCGGCGCCGAACCCGATGCGGGCAAACGACGACAGTTTATAGAAGCCTTTGGCGGACGGAGCCGCCTGAGAATCAGAGCTCATGATTGGGGATAGTGATTAGATGAGGGGGCTTGGTTAATTCACGCGCGCCCGCGGGTTGCGAGCCCCGAAACGCGCGCGGCAGGTCGCGTGCAGCCTCCCGTGCCGGGTGAGGCGGGGGAGCGTGGCGTTTTCAATCAGCCACTTGCGTCTCCATTTTTAGCCTGTCCCTATAATAGAGGTGTCTTTGTTCCAACTGTTGACCGGACGCCGGGTGGCGTGGCGGAGACGCGTGAATCCCCTGCGTTTTCCTGACTTCGGGGTTTGCCCCCAGACTTGCTGGGCCCGGCATGGGGGCAACGCCTGCGCGTGGCTCATGACACCGGCTCGCTTTTTGCCGTCACAGGCGCGGGGTAACCCGCCCCAGGCTCAATCCGCGCCGAGCACGAAGCGGAGGTCGGCGAGGCTCATCACCGAGGCCAGGCTTTCTTCCTGCACGATGCTGCGCGCCAGCTCGGCTTTCGCATGCTGGAGCTGGCGGATTTTCTCCTCGATGGTGCCGCGCGCGAGCAGCCGGTAGGCGATCACCTGCTCCGTCTGGCCGATGCGATGCGTGCGGTCGATGGCCTGGGCCTCCACCGCCGGATTCCACCACGGGTCGAACAACACCACGTAGCTCGCGGCGGTGAGGTTGAGCCCGGAGCCGGCGGCTTTCAGCGAGAGCAAAAACACCGGCTCGCCCTCCTCCGATTGGAAACGGTCCACCAGCGCTTGCCGGTTTTCCGTCTGCCCGGTGAGCATCAGGTGGGCGATGCCGCGCGTTTTCAACTCGGCCGACACCAGCTCCAGCAGCGTGACGAACTGGGAGAACACCAGCACGCGGTGCCCCTCCTCGATCAGCGGCGCGAGGGTGTCGAGTAACGCGTTGAGTTTGGCGGAGCCGGTGGTGGCGCGGTCGGCGGACGCCGTGGTGCGTCGGGCCTTGCCGGCCTCGAAACCGACCAACCGCGGGTCGCAGCAGATCTGGCGCAGGCGCAGGAGCGACTGGAGGATGTTGAAACGCTGCGTGCCGAACTCGCGCTCGTTTTGCACTCCGAGCAGCAGGGCGCGGGCACGCTTGAGCTCGGCGTCGTAGAGCTGGCGTTGCGCGCTCTCCAGCTCGACGAAGAGATCCTCCTCGATGCGCGGCGGCAGATCGGTGGCCACCTGCGCCTTGGTCCGGCGCAGCAGGAAGTGTTTCACCCGCCGGGCCAGGCGGGCGCGGGCGCCCGGGTCGGTCTTGTCGTTGAAGGTGCGCTTAAACGCCGCCTGCGTGCCGAGCAGTCCGGGCATGGCAAAGGCGAACAGGCTCCACAGGTCGAGCGCACGATTCTCGATCGGCGTGCCGGTGAGGGCGATCCGGTGCGTCGCGCGCAGATTGCGGGCCGTCTGTGCCGTCTGCGACTGCGGGTTTTTGATGTTCTGGCCCTCGTCGAGGATGACGGCATCCCACGTCTCGGCGCCGAGTGCTTTGGCGGCCAGGCGCAGTTGCGTGTAGTTGGCCACCACGAGGTGGGCTTTCGCCGGCACCGTCTGCCCCACGAGCGGCGCGGTCGTGAGCGAGGGGGCGAATCGGCGCGTCTCGATCTCCCAGTTGGGAGCGACGCTTTTCGGGCAGACGACGAGGGCGCGCAAAGGCCGCTCGGGCCTCGCCGCCGCCAGGTGCAGTAGCCAGGCGAGCGCCTGCACGGTTTTGCCCAGGCCCATGTCGTCGGCGAGCACGCCGCCCAGCCCATTGGCCGAGAGGTGCGCGAGAAAGTGAAAACCCTCCCGCTGGTACGGGCGCAGCTCGGCGGTGAGGCCGGCGGGCAGGGGCGGCGTGGCGATGGCGTGAAGCTGGGCGGCGCGTGCGCGCACCCGCGCCGCGTGTTGCTCGGGGAGCAGGCCGGCGATGCGTTCGTCGGCCAGTTGCAACGCGTGGAAACGTTGACGCTCCGGCGGGCCGTCGAGGGCTTCGGTATCGAGCCCGAGCTCGGCCAGGCGCTCGGTGTCCTCGGGGGCGAGGTCGAGCTGGAGGCGTTTCCAGCCCTTGCCGGCGAGTTTCACGAAGCGGCCGCGGGCTTTGAGCAGGAGCTGGATTTCGCGCTTGGTGAGGGTGGTGTCCTCGGCGTGCACGACGATCTCCAGATCGAACCAGTCGATGCCCGAGCCCGTGTCGTCGGAGCGCACCGCCACTTCGAGTCGGGCGCGCACCGCAGGTTGCGCCAGGCCGGCGAGTGCCGGATCGCACTCCAGCTCCGCGCCGGCGGCGCGGGCTTGCTCGACCCAGCCGGCAAATTCCTCGGGAAACGACTTTGTCACCCGGCGCCGCCAGGTGTCTTGGAACGGATTCCAGTGGAGGCCCAACTCTGCGAGCAGCGGCAGGGCCGCTTCCGCCGTGGCCACCTCGAATTCGCGCAGTCGCGGGCCCTGGGCGGGCGGGGGCACTTGCTCCACCCAACCTTGCGGTTCGCGCCGCCGCACCGGTCCCGGCTCCGGCCCCACGGCCAATAACGAGACTTCCAGCAGGTCGAGGGCGCCTGGATCGGACAGGTCATCGTCCCCCAACCGGCAGACGAAGCGCGGGCGCAGGTTGACCACTTCGATCTCCGGCAGCGCCAGCCCCTCGATGCGCACGCCTTCGCGGCGGAGGCGCCGGGTGGCGGCGGGCGTGAGCAGCGCTTCGCGTGGCACGGCGACCGGGCGGGTGTCGTGGCCGGGTAACGGTGCCGGCATGACAAACACGGTAGAGCCGGCCAGCGCCAGCTCCGGCGTGCCGGGCAGGCGCAAGAGCTCAAGCGGCGCGGGGGTGCCGTCGGCGCGCACGAGCGTGAAGGCGATTTCGTCGGGCTGGTCGGGCAACGGACGGCCGAGCCAGTACAGCGGCACGCGGGCTTCCGGAAAGGGTTCGCCCCGGGCATCGACCAGCAGGTGGCTCAGCGCCGGATGCGAGAGCAGCCAGCGCAACAAGTCGAGGGTGCGGGGCTCGCTCAGGCGGAGCGTCTGGGGCTCGGTGCTGCTCCAGTATTGCGGGCGGGTGCGGCCCAACTGGACCTCCTGCAGGAGCGCGAGCGTGGCCGGATCGACGCCGGCGGGGCTGGCCGCGAGCGCGGTAAACCAGTCGCGGGTCTGCGGGCCTTTGGCGGCCTGCCAGGGCGCGGTGTCGGCGTCGCGAAACTCCCAGATCAATTTGGGCGCGGCGAGGCGTAGACGCACGGCGCGCGGCAGGCTGGGCATGCGCGGCTCCATCGACGTTGCCAGCGGATCGTGGGCGAAAAGATCGACCCAGTGTGCGATGCGGCGCTGGCGTTCGCGCGCGGCCAGGCGCTGGCTGGCCGGTGCGGTATCGGTGAGCGGGCGCATGAGCGGAGGCAGGTCGCGTCCGGCCTGTTCGGCGAAAAGGGCGATGTATTGCCAGAGATCGAGCGGCGCGGCCAGCGGCGCCTGGGCATCCCACCAGCCCGAGAAAAGTGGGTAGTGACCTTTGAAACGAAAACCTGGGTCCCCGAGTCCCAGCCGGATGAGGTCGGCCTCGTACACGGTGCCGCGGTCCTTTTGGCGCAACCAGAGCTGCGTGAGCTCGTGCACGAAGTGGCGTTCTTTTTTCTCCAGCGGCCGGCCGTGGCGCTTCTCCAGTTGCGCGACCAGGGCGGTGGCTTGCGGCGGCTCCGCCAGGAGAATCTGGCGCGGGGGCGTGGTGGACTGCGTGATCATCGTGCCGAGCACGGTCATGGCGGCGGCGTAGGCATGCTTGCAGTCGCCACCCAGTGGGCAGGAACAGACGTTTTTCCAGCCGGCGCTGCCGCGGTAAAACCACTCGACCTCGTAGAGGCGGGTGCCTCGCGACTGGGCGGCGAATTCGGAGGTTTCGCCGTGCTGGTCCAGCGTGGGGCGGATGTCGCTTACGCGGCCTTCGCGCAGGTATTGGGTGCCGCGCTGGCGATCGCCATCGCCGAAACGCCGGATGGCCGCATGCAGATCGGCGCGCTGGCGTTCGGTGAGTGGGACAGGGAGAGACATGCGCGATGGGTCTGTTGCGAAGCCCGTGCGGAGGCAAGCGGCGAGGCAGATCCAGCCGGGCTGCGTTTTTCAGACGAGGTGAGCCGGCCCCTGTCACGGTTACCAAATCCTGAACACGCCCTCCGGGCCCTGCTCTCAAACAGGCGTAAAAACTGCACCACGGGCGTTTTCGCGCTGGAGCGCCTGAGCTTACCGCATCTGAGTGGCGTGACATGATGCGCCGCTCCCGCCTTTTCTTCGCTCTGGGCCTGATCTTTCCCGCTTTGCTGCTGGCCGATCCTGCGACCGGGGAAAGTGCCCACTACCGCACGGTGCGCGATCATGTGGGGGAGGGCGGCCAGGTGTTCGTTTACGTCGATATCGACGGCTACTTCACCCAGCTCGGCCACGACCTCACGACCGACATTGCCGCGGTCGCGGGCGATGAGCCGGCGCTGGCCATGTGGAAACAGGATTATGCGGCCCTCGCGGCCGACCTCGGCCTCGCCCAGTTGAAGGCCGTGGGGCTGAGCTCGCGGCCGCTCGGCCCGAATCGCTACGCCAACAAAATCTACCTGCACATTCCCGAGGGCCGGAGCGGATTGCTGCGCGTCTTCGGCGGGTCCTCGCATCCCTTCGCCACCGCGAAACTCGCTCCGGCGGATACCGACCTCTTTGTCGAATCGGAGTTTGACCTCGCGGCGCTTTATACGACCGCGCACCAGCTGCTCCAGCGTATCGCCCCGGAGATGGCCTCCCAGTTGCCCGGCGCCAGGGCGGTCGACGCCAAGGACCCGGTGGGCGAGGCGCTGGCCGCGTTTCTCAAAACTCCGGGCCGGCTCACGGCGATCGTGCGCCTCCATGGCACCGCCGCGTTCACGGCCGAGTCGTCCGAGTTCAAGCACGACATCCTCGTCTCCCTCGATGTCGGCGGGCCGCAATTGCTCGGCTACGTCCGAGGGCGGCACCCGAAGCTCAAGGAAACAAAGACCGCGGACGGGCGCGTTTGCTACGCCTTCGCCGAGAAGGGCGGCCTGCCGAGCCAGCCGGTCGTGGCGGTCGATGGCAACGCCTTCTACTTCGCGACCAGCGCTGCGTTTTTGCAGGAGTGCCTCGCGCGCCAGACGGGACTGCCGCAGGCGCCCGCTTTCCAGGAGGCGCTCGCGGCCACTTCGGCCGAGGGCAACTCCATCGTTTACGCCTCGCCGCGGCTCTTCGCTGCACTGCACGAGATGACCACTTCGTTGCCGCCGCTGCCGGGCTATGACCGGAAGTTTGCCGTTGCCCTGGCCACCCTGGGAAAACGTTTCGCCAAGATCGACGCCCCCGCCGTCTCCGTGACGAGCAACCTGCCCGAGGGCGTGCTGGTGCAGTCGCTCGGGCCGGAGTCGCTTCGCGAGCTGCTGCCGGTGCTCGGCCTGGCCACACCCGATCTCGCCGGCAACATCCTCCGCGTGTCGCTCCCGGCGTATGTCGCCGGACTTCAGTGGCAGGCGTCGATCAACCGCGAGGAGGCCGCGATACGCGACAATCTCGCGAAGATCTCCGCCGCCGCCACGGCCTATTTTGCGGCCCACGCCGATGCCGACGAAGTAGCTTTTGCGCAACTGTCGGAAACCGCGCCGGAGCTGGCGCAGCTCGCCCCGGTGGCGGGCGAAGAGTACTCGGCTATCACGGTGCGGCGCGATCGCGACAGCATCGATCTGACCGCGCCCAACGGCGCCAGCGCCATTTACGGCCGCCCGCTGACCGCCGACGAGCGTAAGCGGATCGAGGCAAACCTCGCACTCTACGACGAGGCCGCGGTGCTCCATTTCTCGGCGCATCCCGAGGCAACCAGCATGTCTTCCTACGAGGCCACCGAGGCCGGCGGTTCGCTCACCAGCACGCCGGAGTCCGTGATCGGCGAGCAGTACGACGACTTTTCCATCGAGCGCACGGCCACGGAAATCTCGGTGCGCACTCCGGGTGGCAACACGGTGACCTACCAGCGCGTGCCCGGCATTCGCTGGACATTGCTCAAGCGCCGCGTGCAGCAGGCGGCCGCCATTCGCGGGAATCTCGCCACGTTTTATGCCGCGGCGAGCGCGTATCTCGCCGCGCATCCTGACGAGAGCTACGTGAGTGGCTACGAGCTTTTCGGCGAGGAGTGCGAGCGCCCCGAGTTGCCTGCCGTGGCGGGCGAGAACTACCGCAGCGTGCGGCTCAACCGGAACAGCGCGGTTGTGTCCATCGAGGCGCCCGGCGTGGGCCCGGTGGTGTACGAGGCCGAGCTGCCCGCGGCCCAGGCCGACGTGATCCAGGCGAATCTCCGGAAACTGGCCAAGGCGGCCGCCAGCTACTTCAAAAAGCATCGGGATGAGAAACTGGTGGTGGCGGGCGAGCTGTTCGCTGCCGGTGTCGAGAAGCCTGTCGCGGTCGCTGGCGAAGATTACGAAACGCTCGTGATCGAAAACGAGGCCGCCTCGCTCATGATCGCGCTGCCTACCGGCCAGAAAATCACGGTGCCGCTGCGCTGATCGGCGGCGGTGATCGGGGGCTGCGAAGTCGCGCAGGTCCCCGATCCGCGTTTCTGAGCAGACTGGAAGTCTGCGCGACAACTGGCCACGACACTCGCACCGTTGGGCGGCCCTTCGACCGTCTTCCCCGCCCCCTCATTTACAGGCGATTGAGGGGATTGTCGTGGCGCGGTTTGGTTTTGCGGCATGCAAACGCTGCACACATCCTGTCGTCACTGGCCTTCAGCAGGCCAGTGACTTACGGAGCTATTTTCAGCCTGTCCCTGAACGGACCCGACCGGATGCTACTCGGCCTTGGATGACTGACCGCGCCCGCCTTTTTAGGGCTTGATATTAAAACCTAAAACCTGACCCCTTTTTCAGCTTTCTTGAAAGACCGTTGCTGTCCCTGCAACGAGCCACGGCTGTCCCCCGGGGTTAGGCTTTTTCAAAAGATTTCTCGGATTTCTCGACGAGCATTCGTAAAAAACGGATGGCCTTTTCCAAGTCCTCACGACGTACTAAGTGCCCATTCTGTGTTTTATTTAGCGACACGCGGGAGCGATGTGCGGCATCGCCACGCTTAGCAAGGAGTTCATCCAAGCACTGCCTTACCTTTGGTATATCCATGTTCGACCACTCCCAATACTGCGTCACATCCACACCTAAATAATCCATGAAAAGATTTTTTGTCTTTGTGGCATTCGGATTATTCAGACGCTTTATTTCTTCATTAAATTTCTTCGTGATAAATTCGGCAACTGGGCTGCCTGAGATAAAGGCGATGCGATCTGCTAAAGCTTCGGCAGCGCGATCTTCCACATACGATTCCCACGCGGTAAGTGCCATGATTAAAGCGGCCCGCTTCAGCACTTCAGCATTCGCTGGCGGTGGCTTTGTATTTATGGCGTCGAAATGCTGGAGAAGCTCTTCGGCGTCTTTGATAGATTCGGTGAATGCTGTGGATGCGCGGGACATAGTGTCTGTA
>ERZ795044.3819-NODE-3819-length-12559-cov-21.536468_pt1 | contig 12559 bp, 10 predicted proteins | sample MGYA00375128_ERZ795044 | MGnify/ENA primary metagenome ERZ795044 (study PRJEB30173, sample SAMN05720213) | anaerobic digester metagenome | isolation source: active sludge of municipal wastewater-treating anaerobic digesters | place: USA | collected 2014-12-22 ... | reverse complement strand
TTTGTTTTTACAAAAACCTTGCCACGCTAAAGTTCGGCGTTCCCAGGCGTTCCCAGAAAGGCCAAAGACAAGACAGACTAAAGTTCGGCGCTCTCGCGGCACCTCGAAGGCGTTCTCAGGGCGTTTCTCTGTGTCCTCTCTGTGTACTCCGTGTTCTCTGTGCGAAACTTCTTTTGTTTTTACAAAAACCTTGCCACGCTAAAGTTCGGCGTTCCCAGGCGTTCCCAAGGGTATCGCGCTGTCGCGCAAAGAAGGAGCGCTTACGCCGCGATGACTACACAGCGCTTCCGGAAGGGCATAATACCCAAAAGGCAATCGGGACGCAAACAAAAAAGGCGCCCGTAGGCGCCTTTTTTGAATTGGCTCTCGTTATCCGTTCGCTAATGCCGCGTGGGCGGCGGCCAAGCGCGCGACCGGTACCCGGTACGGGGAGCAGCTGACATAGTTCATCCCAACGATGTGGCAGAACTCGATAGAGTTCGGCTCTCCGCCGTGTTCTCCGCAAATGCCGATCTTGAGGTTCGGGCGAACGCTTCGCCCTTTTTGCGTCGCCATCCGGATGAGCTGGCCCACACCGTCTCGGTCTATTCTCTTGAAGGGGTCGAAGGCCAGAATGCCTCGCTCAAGGTAGTCCTTGATGAACTTGCCGGCGTCGTCTCTGCTGAATCCGTAGGTCATTTGGGTGAGGTCGTTCGTTCCGAAAGAGAAAAATTCAGCGTATTCGGCGATTTCGTCGGCCGTCAGAGCACCTCTTGGAACTTCTATCATCGTTCCAATGAGGTAGGGCAGATCCACACCGGCCGCTTTGATCAGTTCGTCCGCCTCGCGCTTGATGATATCGTGAAGCATCTTCAATTCTTCTTTCATCCCGACTAACGGAACCATTATTTCGGGTTTGGTTACCACGCCTTCTTTTTTCAGATCGATGGCGGCGCTGATGATCGCTCGAGTCTGCATCACCGCGATCTCGGGATAGGTCACGGTCAAACGGACGCCCCGATGTCCCAGCATCGGGTTGAACTCATGCAGCTCTTCTACCGTCATCTTCAACTCTTCAAGCGTGATATTGAGCTCTTGAGCCGCCTTCAGTTGCGATTCATGATCTTGAGGTAGGAACTCGTGGAGCGGGGGATCGATGAGCCGAATCGTGACAGGCAAATCGTGCATCGCTTTAAAGATGCCGTAGAAGTCTTTCTTTTGGATCGGCTCGAGTTCGTCCAACGCCTTCTGTCTATCCTTGAGCGTTCGGCCCACGATCATTCGGCGGACGATCGGCAGCCGATCTGCTTCGAAGAACATATGCTCCGTCCGACTCAGTCCGATGCCTTCGGCGCCAAACTCCCTGGCTACCGTCGCGTCTCTCGGGATATCGGCGTTCGTCCGGATGCCTAATTTACGGACCTCGTCCGCCCACCCCAGCAATTTAGCGAGCGGGCCTGAGAGTCCTTCGGGCTTGATGGTCCTCACTTTTCCGAGCAGCACCTCTCCGGTTGTCCCGTCTAAGGAGAGCCAATCTCCTTCATTCACCCGCGTGCCATTGACCACAAAGCACTTTTTCTCATATTCCACTTCCAGCTCTTCGGCTCCCACGACGGCGGGCTCGCCCATCCCTCGCGCGACAACCGCCGCATGGGAGGTCATCCCGCCGCGGGCCGTCAGGATACCTTGGGCGGCGGCCATCCCGCCGATATCTTCCGGGGAGGTTTCCACGCGAACGAGGATGACCTTTTCCCCCTTCTTCGCCCACTGTTCGGCCACCTTCGCCTCGAAAACGGCTCTACCGCAAGCCGCGCCGGGAGAGGCAGGTAGCGCGACGGTCAATACGCGCGCTTGCTTCTTTTCTTTCAAGTCAAAAGTGGGGTGCAGCAAGTTTTCGATCTGTTCGGGCGTGACGCGCTTCAACGCGGTTTTCTTGTCGATCACGCCCTCTTCGACCATATCCACCGCTATTTTCACGGCCGCGGCGGCGGTTCGTTTCGCATTACGGGTTTGAAGCATATAGAGCTTTTGGTTCTCAATTGTGAATTCCACGTCTTGGATGTCTTTGTAATGTTTCTCGAGTATGTCGAAGGTTCGGGTCAACTGTGCGTAGACCTCCGGCCATTCGTTCGCCATCTGGTCGAGTTGTAGAGGCGTCCGGATTCCGGCGACCACGTCTTCTCCTTGCGCATCCTTCAGGTACTCTCCGTAATACCGTTTCTCACCGTTGGATGGGTTCCGTGTGAACGCCACACCCGTCCCGCTTCTCTCGCCCATATTCCCATAGACCATAGAGACGATGTTGACGGCGGTGCCCAACAGAGAACCTTCCTGAACGTTGTTCAGCCTTCGATAGGTGATGGCGCGTTCGTTCATCCAGCTCTGAATCACGGCCCCTATAGACGCCCAAAGCTGCTGTTGCGGGTCTTGCGGAAACTCCTTCCCGTTTTTTTGATAGACCGCTTTGTATCGTTTGACCACTTCTTTAAGGTCATCGGCGTTCAGATCCGTATCTTGTTTGACGCCTTTCTGAGCTTTCACAGCCTCGAGTTCCTTTTCGAAATCCTCGTGAGGTATGGTCAAAACGACATCTCCGAACATTTGCATAAACCGGCGATACGAGTCATAGGCGAAGCGCGCGTTGCCTGTCCCTTTCGCGAGGGCCTCCACCGTCCGGTCATTCAAACCGAGGTTGAGGATGGTGTCCATCATACCCGGCATCGAGATCGCCGCACCCGATCGTACGGATACGAGCAAGGGGTTGACGAGGTCTCCCAACCTTTTACCCGTTTCCTTTTCCAGCATCTTCATAGCGGCTTCGACTTGATCCTTCAATTCTTCCGGATAGCGTTTCCCGAGATCGTAGAAGGTTTTACACACTTCCGTGGATATCGTAAACCCAGGGGGGACGGGAATCCCGATGTTGATCATCTCCGCAAGGTTGGCACCTTTTCCCCCAAGGATCTCTTTCATACCGGCGCCGCCTTCCGCTTTACTCTTTCCTAAAAAATAAACCCACTTCTTGCTCATTTTTCGGGTTCCTCCTTCAAATTTGGATAAAAAACCGGGCTCTATTATACCATGATTCCGCGTTTTCTGACGGATTCGACTGTATACGGGTCTTAGCGAAGGTATGCGCGGGCGGGTATCATCGAACGGCCTCAATTCCCTGTCGTCAGTTTGCGGTTGGGAAGGACTAGCGGCATCCCAGCGCGAAAGTCTTGAAATAGGCGTATAATACTTACCGTCTCTATGCAAAACCGAAAGGAGAGTAATTTCATGTACCAGTACGACACCTATTGCGGCCTCTATTGTGGCGCTTGCACGATTAAGAAGGCGAACGAGGACGGCACTCTTAATGAATTGGCGAGGGAATGGGAAGAAGACCCGAATTCATTGGTGTGCGAAGGGTGCAAAGGGAAGGTGACCTGTCATTATTGCATAGGTTGCCCGATACAACTCTGCAACCGCGAAAAAGGCCTCGAACATTGTGGGCAGTGCCCGGACTTTCCCTGCGAGCGGCTCCGGGCGTTCGACGCGGACAAATACGCGCACCACACCGGCGTCATCCGAAACCTCGTTGCCAAACGAGAGATTTCAACAGAGGAATGGCTGGAAGGTCAGGCCAAACGTTGGCGATGTGAAAAATGCGGCGCTCGGTTCACTTGGTATGACGAGTTCTGTTTGAACTGCGGCGCGCCGTTATACAATAGCGTAAAAGAAGAAGAGTACATCAAAATCGCGCGCCCTAAATAACACCCGCGCGCAGATTCTGACCCCGATTTGACCCGACGGGGAAGAGTCACAGGCTTCTTATTCGGCCCTTCAAACGATAGATAACGACGAAATGTGAGGACGCCGGCGTTCGGAAGGGGCGAGCTTTTACTGACGCGTAACGTCGCGTCTTAGTGCGGAAGCGGACAGTTGGCGGTCATATCGAGTTGCTGCAATTGAATCATCCCCGCTGCGATCAAAATGAAACCGATGATGATGGAACAGACCAGCGGGAAGATCATTTTCCAAAAGAGTACCGGCTCTTTGCGCTGAGTTTTAGAAAATAGCCAATTGATCCCAAATAGAATCGCGACAACCGGGAGGTACTCTAAACCGTAGAAATAAAAGGGCATATCGTTGATCTGATTCAAGCTGAAGTAGGCATCCCGGTTCGTTTGCCAAAAGGGCCACGGTTCGAGGAGGATGCGAGCCAGAAGATAGAAAAACCAGGTGCCGAATATACCGAAGAACATCTCCCGCACCCGTATCTCCTCCTTGCTGAGGCAATAGAGCCCTAAAACGATGCTGATAACGTGCACGGCATCATAAGCGATTTGCACTACGTAGGCGTGATTGCTCAGTGGGAATAGCGTGGAAATCAGGGCGACCACCGAAATAGGGTAGATGGCGATCGCCCCCTGTTTCATCCACTTCCGGTCGGTGATCAACCCCATCGCGCCCAAGAAGACGACAAAGTAGCAGATATAGATGAGGTTATGGAGGTTGTTGGTCGAAAGGTATTGTATGGTGCCATCGGCGTTCCTCTGGATTTTCAGGTCAAATAAATCTAAATCGAAGTGCTGATTCGTTCCTTGATAGCCACAGGATTGCCATTCGTACAGCCAACCGTCCCAGGTGAGGTAGAAAAGGGCTATCGCGATCCACATGAGCAAAAAAACGACACCGACTTTTTTTTCCGATGATCGGTTTTTCAAAGCCAAGATTGTCCTCCTTTTGTGCCCACTACTTCTTCCTGTTCAACGCCAAACGTATGAGTCGGTCCGAAAGATCCCAGTTCAGAATTCCTAACTTTTCCCATAGTTTCGGGTACATGCTAGATTTTGTGAAGCCCGGCACCGTGTTGATTTCATTGACCAGCACCTCTCCGGTCCGCTCCACATAAAAGAAGTCGACCCGGGCCATATCCCTCGCGTGAAAGAGTTTGAAGATTTCTAAAGACATCCGTTGCACTCGTTCAGCGACGTCAACCGGAATATCGGCAGGGATGATCAATCGGCTCGTCGCGCCGCCGGTTCCGTATTTGGTGGCATAGTCATAAAACTCCCCCGTATAGGAAACCTCACCCACCGGCGAGACGATCGGGTCTGTATCGCCCAACACCCCGCATTCCAGCTCTCGACACGATACCCCTTCTTCCACGATGACCCGATCCATCCACTTCAAAGCTTCCCTATAAGCGGACTCCAACCCAGATGCGTCTTTTACCTTGGTGACGCCTATCGATGAGCCGGAGTTCGAGGGCTTGATGAAAAGCGGGAATCGAAGGGTGTCAGCTATCTCTTTCCAGTTCGGGGACTCTCCTCGTAGAATGACCTTATACCGCGGTATCAGAAACCCGCCGCTGGCGAGCAAGGCTTTCATACCGATCTTGTCCATCGCCAAGGCGGAGGCCATAACATCGCTACCGACAAAATCGAGTTGCAAAGTGGAGAGGAAACCTTGAATGGTCGCGTCTTCGCCGAACTTACCGTGCATAACGGGGAAGATGACGTCCATCAACCACAAAGAGGAAGGAATCGCCCGTTGGGCCACGTTTTTTTCAGGAGGGATGCCGGGTGATGCGTATCGCATCTGATTGAACTGGTTGAAGTATCCGGATTCGCTGATATAGAAGGGGTAAATCGCGTATTTCTCCCGATTGTGATCGGTTTTCAAGGAATAGAAGACCATACGAGCCGATTCGATCGAAATCTTGTGCTCCGGCGAAGGTCCTCCGAAAAGCAGCCCTACCTTAATCTTTTCCCCCATGCCTCGCACCCTTTTACGATTGCGCCGCTGCAGACAATAAGGGAACCACCTGTTTCTTACGGGAGAGCGTCCCGGGAAGAAAGAGCGTGTTACCCTTCGGCTGCGCTTCAAAGGCGAGGGACACGAGCTCTCGGCTCTCCCCGGTGAATAGAAGCTCGGTATTCTCTTTCATCATGTCGGTTAGCATCAGGATGAGCAGATCGAAGCCCTTCGCCCGGCAGTATCCTTCCATAAACCCGAGGACTTCCTTTTTCATTTCAGCGCTGAACTCGGTTCCGAAGACGTTGATCTGGCTGATGCCGATCTTGTATCTCCCCAGCTCATAGGCCTTAAAATCCCGGGTGAATATCTCTTCGGGGGTCTTCCCCACGAGTACGGAGCCCGCTTGGAACATCTTCTGGGCGTATTCGTCGATGTCTTTGATCCCTGCAAGCTCAGCCAGTCGCTCCGCCATACGGATATCGGTGTAGGTGCAAGTGGGCGACCTGAACTTCAACGTGTCCGAAATAATCGCCGAACATAGGATCCCCGCTATCGAGCGAGAGGGCCGGATCCCGTTTTCGAAAAAGAGGTTTCCGATGATCGTAGAGGTGCTCCCCAAGGGTTCGTTCTTGAAAAAAATCGGCTTCCCGGTCTGGATATCCCCTACGCGGTGGTGGTCGATGATCTCCAGGATTTCGGCTTCATCGATCGTGCTGATGCATTGGGAACGTTCGTTGTGGTCCACCAGGATCACTTTTTTCTTTCGCTGAGAGATGAGGTGATACCGCGCGACCACACCGTGCACGCGGTTTTCATCGTCCACGACAGGGTAGCTCCGGTATCGGGTGCTCAGCATCGAGTCTTTGATGTCGTCCAAAAAGTCGTCCCGATTGAACGCGACGAGGTTCCGAGAGGTCATCAGGTACTTCACCGGAATGCTCTGAGGAATGAGTCTCGCCGTGGTGAAGGTGTCGAACGGGGTGACCAGAACAAGGCTTTTCTTCTCCTCTACCAAACGCTGCAGCTCAGGCGTCTCTTCAACGGCGCCTCCTGTGATGATCAGGCAATTGGCCCCTAACTTCAACGCCTCCACCTGGTTTTCCAGTCTATTGCCTGTGATCACGACATCGTTTTTTTCCACCCAATGTGCCATGCGATCGGGCGTCATAGCCGCGATCAGGATCTTTCCCGTCGGCGAAAAGTCCGTGACGTGACCGATCACCAAGCGCGCGTTGATCGTTTCCAGCACGTTTTGCAGAGGCGTATCGCTGATCCCGAGCAAATTGGTGTCAACCATATCCATATATTTGCTCGTGATATCGGATAACGTGACGATCCCGATCAAATGTCCGTTGTCATCGATCACCGGGAGCGTTTTGGCGTTGTGCTTTTGCATCAGGCTCCAGGCGGTTTTGACGGAGATTTCCGAAGAGATCGTGACCGCCGGATCCAACTGAAGGTCTTGCACTTGCAGCTTCAAGGTCTCCAAAAACATAGGAACCGGGAGCTTAAACGTGTTGAGCACGAACTCCGTTTCCCGGTTGATCTCTCCAATCCTTGCGGGGACAGCGCGAACACCGACCCCCGAACGCTTTTTTAAATCCGCGTAAGCGATCGCCGCGCAAATAGAGTCCGTATCCGGATTTTTATGCCCCACCACATATATGATATCTTCCAATCGGCATCCCACCTTTTAAAATGGACGGTGAAATTATAGCATAAGGGATGGATTTTCCGGCTTTCTCGAAGTTTTATACCGCCGGTCTCTTGAGTGACTTCGACCTCCGTCAACACAAAAGCCTACCTCTACCCGAAGCCGCTATGCCCGTAAGGTGTTTCTGTCTAGAAACCACGACTATCAAGCAACATGGGACCCGGCTGATACCCCCGCGGACGACCCGAGGGCTCGCCTTACGGCGTTTCGAACCCTTTCCGGATGAGTCGGGGCGTATTCTTTGCTTGAATTGGCGAAAAGTTTATGGTATACTATCGAGCAATTTTGGAGAGGTGGCCGAGCGGCCTAAGGTGCTTGCCTGCTAAGCAAGTGAGGGTGTTTGCCCTCCGAGGGTTCGAATCCCTCCCTCTCCGCCATGTCGCGCTCGTAGCTCAATTGGAAAGAGTGTCACACTGCGGATGTGGAGGTTGGGAGTTCGAATCTCCCCGAGCGCACCAATTCTATCAGGGAGTGGGATAGAAATGAAACGATCGAAAGAAGAGGGCGTATGAGGCTCTCTATTTTTTTATTCCTTTGCGCCGTCCTCTTCGTTTGCCCTTCGTGCACAACGACGGACACCGTACGCTTCGACCTTTACTTTCTAAACGCGAGCATCAGGGAACGCACCCTCGGTTTCATCGAGGGAGCGACGGTTTCTTTGGATTTATGCGTGTACGATATCAGCGATCCGGAGGTCTTGCGCGCCTTGGCGGGAAAGGCGGCGCAGGGAGTCGCGGTGCGGGTCGTCACGGAAGCGGACAACCTCGCGGAGTTAGGGCTGCTTACTCGGGAGTTAGAGGTCGTAGTCGACGATGACCGCGGCTTGATGCACTGTAAATATATGATCGCAGATGGAAAACAGGTGTGGGGAGGATCCACCAACCTGACGAAGACCAGTTTAGACAACCACTACAACGACATCTTCATCGCGTCCGACCCCTTCATCGTCCGGCGATTTCAGGACCATTTCGAACACTGTATGAACGGTCTGTTCAAAAGCGACCGCCCGTCTGCGAAAGAAAAGGGACCCGTCTACTTCTCCCCTGAGGACCTTCCCTTTAATGCTTTGATGAACCTGTTGTCGAGCGCGAAAGAAGAGGTGTTGATCGGGATCTATGCGTTTAGCGACTACCGTATAGCCCATTTTCTCAAGGTCCTGTCGGCGCACGGCGTGGAGATTTACGTTTTTGCCGATCGTGGATGGAATCAGGGAAGCCCTTACAGTCAAAGCGTCGAGGTCGATCAGTACACTCTTTTGAGATATGATCTCTTGGAAACGGGACTGATGCATCAAAAGTTCATCGTCGTGGACCGATCCGCCGTATTGTTCGGCACCTATAACTTCACTGCCTCCGCGGAGACGAAGAACGACGAATACCTGATCCTTTCACGAGAAGCCTCCGTTGTCGAGCGTTTTCGGCAACGGTTCTTCGAACTTTGGAAAGCTTCCGAATAGGAGGGGCTATGCTGACGGAACGCGGTATTTTCTTGGAAAGGGCGGCTTCGGGAGAGCTACGCGGTCTTGCGGAACGCCTGTCGCAGGTTCTCACCCATTGCGAATTGTGCCCGCGCCGTTGTCGGGTTGATCGCACGCGCCACATCGGTTATTGCAGGCAAAGCGCGGCGGTGAGATTGACCAACGCGGTCGTCCATACGGGTGAAGAGCCCCCGCTCATCGTTGGCGCCGGCTCCGGAGCCGTCTTCTTTTCTGGCTGCACATTGGGCTGTGTCTACTGCCAAAACTTCGGAATCAGCCAGCAGAATCGGGGATTCGATTACACCGATGAAGCCTTGGCGGAGATCTTTCTGTCCCTTCAAAGGGCTGGGGTCTCCAATCTAAACCTCGTCTCACCCACCCCCCACTTGAGAGCGATCGTCAGCGCCTTGGACATCGGCGCGCGTCGGGGTCTTTCCCTGCCTGTCGTCTACAACACTTCAAGCTACGACAACGTCGAAACGCTCCGCTGGATGGACGGGATCGTGGACCTTTTCCTTGCCGACATACGCTACACGTCCGAGGAATACGGCTTGAAGTATTCCGGGGTCAAGGATTATTGGTCCGTCACTCAAAAAGCGTTGCGGGAGATGTTTCGCCAAGTGGGCTCGAAAGGTATGATCATCCGGCTGCTCGTTCTCCCCGATGGGATCAATGGGACCAGGGAAGCGCTGCGCTTCGTTTCCGAAGAACTATCTACAAAGGTGTATATATCGCTGATGTCCCAGTACTTCCCCGTGTACAAAGCGCTCAAAATGCCTCCCTTGAACCGAAGGATCACCGCTCGGGAGTATGAAGAGGCGCGCGGCTTTCTCGAAGAATTCGGCTTCGAAAACGGTTGGTGTCAGGACTTCTAACCCTTGTCCGTCCAAGTGGGGGAAGCCCATAACGAAATCTATTCTACACTAGAAACAACCCGAAGCCCTTCGGAGTTCAGAGCGCAGGGGAGGACCTCCCACCTCGCCTGCAAGAGGGGAGCGAGTTCCCGGATGTAAGTGGCGATGGGCTGAGCTGAACCGTGAACCCATACCAGAAGGGTCGGCCCCGACCCGCTGATGGTGACGCCACCGTCGATTTTTTGGGATAAATGTCGCGTGATCGGCTCCCAATCGGGAATCAAAGGGCCGCGATAAGGATGGTGAACGCGGTCTTCGAAGCCGATCGCGAAGCTTTTGAGATCGTGTTGGGTCAGATTCCCCAAAAGCCAGGCCAGGCGTTGGATTGTCGCTACCACATCCTCTTTCGTGTAAAGGCCGGGCAGAACGGATCGGGCTTGCGCGGTCGACAGGCAGAAATCGGGAACGAGCGCATACAGGCGTGGGAATTGATGGACCGTGAACTTCCTGTACGAGAAACGATCCGTGCGATCATCGCGCAGCGCGGCGCAAAACCCTCCGAACAGCGCCGGCGCAATATTGTCCGGATGCCCTTCCAGTCGGCAGGCGCGTTCGAACAACTCCTCTTCGGAAAAGCGATCCCCCAAAAAGCGATTCGCCGCGGCCAGCCCCGCCAAGATACAGGCGGCGCTGCTACCGAGACCGCGCGCGATCGGGATCCGCCCTTCCAGATGCAAGCGAAGGCCAGGCGGCGTCTGCCCCACTTCTTTATAGAGTGAATGAAAGGCACGGACCGTCATATGGTCCGCGTTACAGAACTCTTCCGGGCAACCGGAAATCTCTATCCCCTCATCGCGCAAGAGAAAGGTGTACCGGTTTACGATGGTTAAGGCGATTCCGAGGCAATCGAACCCCGGGCCCAAATTGGCGCTCGTCGCGGGAACCACCACTTCGACACGTTGAGAGATACCGATCACCACCCTTCGAAGGCGTATTGGCGAAGTCGCTGCCGGATCTCTTCAGGATTCCCGGATTCAGGTTCTCTGCCCCTCACCAATCGTAACCGTCGGACGGCCTCCGGAAGGGGCCGGCCGGAGATTTCGCTCAAGAAGTCCAGCCGAGTGTGATCGTCGATCGATCCCGTATCCCGTTGTAAAGCCCGGAGCATCGCCTCTGGGAACTTGAAGGGACTGGCCGTGGAATGGACGACGCAAGGGGTATCGTCTCCGGTCGCTTTCCGGTATTGGCCAAGCGCATAGACCGCGACGGCCGTATGCGGATCGATGAGCAGGGCGCCATCGCGGAAGGTTTCCCGAATGGTTTCCAAGCTCTCCAGGTCGTTGCAAGTGGCCGAAAAGAAAAGGTCTCCGTCTTTCTTCGCGGACACATCTATCGAAAAGCGGCCGCACCTCGTTAAGGACGTCATCAATTCCGCGGTTTTTTCGCCTTCTCTGTCGAGGACCTCGAAAATCCAACGTTCCAAATTGGATGAGACCAAAATGTCCATCGAGGGCGAGAGGGTTTTCACGAGCGGTGAGTGCGCTGTGAGATCGTAAACGCCGGTACGGAAAAAATCGTTTAGGATTCGGTTCCGGTTCGACGCGCAGACCAAGCGACCGATCGGCAACCCCATACGATAGGCGTAGTAGCCGGCCAGGATATTGCCGAAGTTCCCGGTGGGGACGCAGTAGTTCACGCGGTCGCCGAGTTTGATAGTCCCTCGATCAACGATATCCTGGTAGGAAGAGAAGTAATAGATCACCTGGACCAAGATTCTCCCCAAGTTGATCGAATTCGCGGTGGATAAGACTATTCCCCGTCGGTTTAGCTCTTCTCTCCACTCGAGATCGTTCATCAGCGACTTGACCAATCGCTGCGCGTCGTCGAAATCCCCTTTCAACGCGAAGACGCGCGTGTTCGTCGCCTGCTCTTCTAGCATCATGGCTCGCTGGATGGACGAGATGCCGCCCTCCGGATACAGAACGAAGATTTGGATATCGGGGATAGACTGGAAGGCCGATAACGCGGCTTTTCCCGTATCGCCTGACGTAGCCGTCAGCACAAGTAATCGGCCGGTCTTTCCGGACACGCGCAAGGCGTACCTCATGAAGTGGGGCAGGAGTGTTAAGGCCAAGTCTTTGAAGGCCAACGTCGGACCGTGAAAGAGTTCCAAGAAATAGGTGCGGGCAAGTCCCGCCGAGCCGCCGCACTCTAATAGCGGAGTGATCTCCGGGTGGTCGAACCGTGTGGGGTATAGCCCCTCGAAGAGTTCCGAAAGCCATTCCATCGGCGCTTCCGGTAAAAACGTCCGTAGTATGTCAGGGCCGATATCCAAAAACCGCGGCCGATCTCCCTTTGCTCGTAGAAGGGAGAAGTGCGGGAATGTCTCCGGAACCCACAGCCCTCCGTTCGAAGCGGTCCCCGAAAACAACGCTTCGACGAGCGGGATGGACTGTGACGCGTCTCGTGTGTTCTGCGCTCGCATACGTTTCTCCTCCAACCTTTGATGGCCGATTATACCGCTTTTCAAGTTTTTGCGCTATAAGAGCGCGGGTGTAATGTCGAGACGCAACAAATAAAAGAAAGAGGAGGAGATCCGCCTTTTGTCCTTTTTACGCCGCGATGCAGCGCCCGGGCACTGCGAACTTTTGTTCGGTTTGTTCAGAAAAATAAAAAATGGTTTCGCACAGAGCACGCGGAGAACACAGAGAAAACTTCAGCATGGTGCTGACTCTCGATAACACATCTCTTCTTTGTGACCTCCGTGGTCTCTGTGTGAGTTTTTTTCCA
>ERZ795044.3806-NODE-3806-length-12601-cov-5.833493_pt1 | contig 12601 bp, 10 predicted proteins | sample MGYA00375128_ERZ795044 | MGnify/ENA primary metagenome ERZ795044 (study PRJEB30173, sample SAMN05720213) | anaerobic digester metagenome | isolation source: active sludge of municipal wastewater-treating anaerobic digesters | place: USA | collected 2014-12-22 ... | reverse complement strand
CGTCAGGTTTCGGGGAGCGCTACACCGCGACCCTAAGGCTCCTCAACGGTCAAGCATGCGTTTGCCGCGCTCGATATCTCGCTGACGAATGGCTTCTCCCAGGCGGTCGGGTGCGACTTTGAGCAGGGCGTCGCGGATCGCGTCGTAGGCCCAGGCGTCGAAGATCCGGCCAGTGGAGAGCTTGCGAAGCTTCGACGTATCAGCCTTTGCCTCCAGAAAAGTCTCCAAGTCCACATCGAGAAGCCGAGCCATTTGGTCGTCGGTCAGCTGTCGATTCGACTGCAGCTCGGCCAGGAGTCGTCCGGTCCGGGTCTCCGTTTTGGGCGGGGTGTCGGCGTCAAGGTCCTGTACTGCCGCCGCGATGGCGGAGCTGTTCTGCATCGCCTCCGCAGCCTCCGCCGCCGCTTCGTCACTGGCTCTGGCTGCTGCTAGGGCTCGAAGCTCGACCGTGTCGGTCAGTAGCGTAGGTTGGCCGGTCTCCGCCCGCTGAAGCATGCGGATCGCGTGGCGGAAGTAGGGCTCCGCCCCTGATCTGACGGCGGTGGGTGGCTCGGGGTGAGGAAGCAGGTTCCCGGGAGCACGATGGCCGTGGCGTGCGTCAGTGATGCCAGTGGCAAGCCAGAACGCGTACTGAGGCCATGTGCGCGCCACGTACTGAACCATCTCCGTCGTGGGGCGCTGCTTTTCGTGCCAGGTGTTCTTCCATGAGTCCTGGCCTATGCCAGAGGCCTCAGCCAATTGCTTGAACCTTCCGCGCCCGAAGTGATGCAACACGATGAGGTTCAGGCGGTCTCTGAGGTCCAGTAGGGCCGGTGTTGTGCCATCCATGCGCGAATTCTATGGAAACGAGGTGACATAGCCACGATCAGACGATTGTCGGGGCACAAAAAACACGAAGACGTTGCAGTCCGGCCCACATCGTGTATCATGTACACAAATATGAACTGAATTGGGCGTTTTGTGACCACTCCTGCTGAATCCCTACCTGTTGCGGAGGCGATCGCCGCCCCGACACCCGGTGTTGATGCGCCCGCCGCGCCATACGCCTTGCTGAGCAGTCAGCCTGAGGTGATGACGCTGGACAACCTGGGCCAGTTGCTCCAGATCCCCGTGAACACCCTCCGCGCCGACATGCATCGCAGCCCGGAAACGATGCCTCGGCGGTTGTACCTGCCGGGTCGCCGACTCGTCCGGTTCCTACGTGCTGACGTGGCGGCTTGGCTCCTGGCCAGCACGTCGAACGACGGCGTCATCGTTGGCGGCGCCGATGGCGACGCTCCGAGGGGAACTCTGTGACCGCATTGTTCGAGATGCCCATGGCTACCGAGACTTTGAACTCCGAGGAGTTGGTCGCGATCACGGGTTGCGGCCGTCGCGGCGATCAGGTCGCGTGGCTTCAGGCCGCGGGATGGACCTATGTGACCAACCGCGCCGGCGAGCCGATCGTCGGCCGTCTCTACGCTCGGCTTCGCTTGGCGGGCATCACGCCATCGGCGCTGATGGCGACCGGCGGCTGGGCGCCTGACTTCTCGTCGGTTCGGTGAGGGGCGGCCATGCGTCCGAAATCCACTGCCCGCGACCTGCCGCCCCGCATGCTGCGTCGAAAGAAGACGCTTGTTTCGGGTCGGACTTGGACTGCCTACTACTACAACGGCCGCGACGCCGAGGGCAGGCGCATCGAGGTGCCCCTGGGCACCGACCTCAACGAAGCCAAGCGCCGGTGGGCCGAACTGGATTGCAAGCCTGCGCCACGCGAGACGGGACTGATGTCTTTCGTCTTCGACCGCTACGAACGCGAGATCGTGCCCCTGAGGGCGTCGGCAACCCAGCGGGATTACATCGCCAACCTTCGCCAGTTGTCCAAGGTCTTCGGCAATGCACCGGTGGACGCGATCACGCCGCAACACGTGGCCCAGTACCGCGACAAGCGCGGGGCAAAGGTGCGCGCGAATCGCGAACTGGCCTTGCTGTCGCACGTCTTCAACCTCGCTCGCGAATGGGGTTACACAGCGAAAGACAACCCGGTCCGCGGCGTGCGCAAGAACCGCGAAACGCCGCGCGATTTTTACGTTGACGAACAGGTGTGGAGCGCGGTCTACGCCTGCGCGCCGGTCGAACTCCAGGATGCGATGGACCTGAACTACTTGACCGGCCAGAGGCCCGCCGATGTGCTGAAGATGACCGTTAAGGACATCAAAGAAGGCGCCCTCGAAGTGCGGCAGGGCAAGACCAACAAGCGGCTCCGAATCCTGTTGGACCTGCCGGACGGGTCGAGGAACGAACTCGGGCTGCTGCTGGATCGGATTCGGGCTCGCTCACGCAAGGTCAGCAGCTTGTTTCTCGTCTCAACCCCCGCTGGTGTGCCTTTGAACCGCTGGACGCTGCGTGTGCGCTTCGACGCCGCCCGCAAGGCGGCAGCCGATGCGGCCGAGAAGGATGGCGGGCTGGACGGGGCAGCACTGGCCGAGCGAATTCGCAATTTCCAGTTCCGCGACATCAGGCCGCGTGCGGCCAGCGACATCGGCGATCTGGCCGCCGCCAGCAAGCTCCTGGGACATACCGAGCAGCAGATCACTCGCAAGGTCTATCGGCGCGTGGGTGAGACGGTGAAGCCGACCAAGTAGTCAGCGTCAGCCATCCACCTGAGCGGATCAACAAGGACAAGGGCCGAGAGGCATCGCGATGACCGAGGGCGACAAGTTGAGGACCGAAAACAATGACTGCAGGCCCGCGCCTGCGAGGCCAGCAGGCCATGTCGGCATGGACGAGATCGCCGCGGTCGCGGACCGTGCAGAGGCCTTGGCGCAGGAAATCCGTTCCCGCGTAATGGCACCTGAGGCACGGAAGGTTGCGCCTGCCTACACCCGTTCGCAGGTGATCCGACTTTGCGGCATGGACCAGGTTCGGGCGCGCGAGATCAATCCCATCCCGAACTCGCTTCATGGCCGGAGGTTTTCTGTGGCTAACGCCCATGACATGGCTCGGGCATCGCGGGCAGATTGCATGCGCCCATCGTCGAGCGGTGCCTTCACCATCGCCGTGGCCAACTTCAAGGGCGGCGTCGGCAAGACGACGACTGCAATGGCCCTGGCGCAAGGCCTCAGCCTGCGCGGCCACAAGGTGCTGGCTGTCGATCTGGATCCGCAGGCGTCACTGACAACGCTATTCGGCATCTTGCCGGCAACCGAGGTTGCAGAAGATCAGACGGCACTGCCGCTGATGCGAGCTGAGCGCGCGACTCTGGGACCGTCGGTCCGGCCGACGTACTGGAGTGGTCTCGACCTGGTGCCCGCAGCGCCGATGTTGTTCGCCGCCGAAGTCGCCATTCCGAACCTGCAACCGCAGCGCGGAGCCCGAACGTTCTGGACCTTGCTGGAGCGTGGCCTGGAGAAGGAACGGCAGGCCTACGATGTCATCGTGATCGACACGCCTCCGGCGTTGTCGTACCTGACGATCAACGCGCTGATGGCTGCTGACGGCATCGTGGTGCCGACGCCGCCGACCGCGCTGGACTTCGCCAGCCTGGCGCACTTCTGGCAGCTCTTTGCTGACTTTCGCGCCAACCCGGAGTTCGTTCGTGGCGGCGGCAAGTCGTACGCGTTCATCCACGTGCTGCTCACGCGAGTGGATCCGGCCGACGTGGCAACGCCGGCTGTTCGTGAGTGGATCCAGGCCGCGTATGCGGAGTTCGTGCTCTCGGCCGAAGTTCCGAAGTCGACGGTGGCGCCAGCCATGGCGGCAGCGTGCGGTACGGCCTACGACATCGGACGGTACGAGGGGGCCAGAGCCACCTACGACCGAATCATCGGGGCCTACAACGCAGTCACGGCCTCGATCGAGCGATCGATTGTTGCGGCATGGGCTTCAAGCGCCGAGCAACCATCGGGTGGAAACGAGGTTTCCGTTGTTGATTCCGCGGATCGATCCGCATGTCGTGAGGTGAGGTAAGCCATGGGCATTGGCAAGCGCCTGAGCGAGTCCACGGCCGGTCTGTCGTCCGCGCTGGTACCCGCTGCTGGGGATCGGAAAGGGGAGCCACAGCCCGTCATGGCGCGCACAGCGCCGGGCCAGGTGCTGGCCGCGCACTCAGGCATGGTCGCACTTCAAGACGAGCTGACGGCTCTCCGTGAAGAGCTGAGTCGATTCGACGGCAGCTTGGTCACCAGACAGATCGACCCGACTTGCATCCGCCCCACGCGCTGGGCGAATCGCCATGAAGCATCTTTCGCGACGCCGGAGTTCGAGAGCCTGAAAGCCAGCATCGCTCTTGCCGGTGGCAACGCGCAGCCCGTCCTCGTCCGGGAGCACACACCTGACCAATACGAAGTGGTGTTCGGCCACCGTCGGCATCGTGCCTGCTTGGAACTCGGTCTCCCAGTGCTGGCAGTTGTGGCCGAGAAGTCGATGGGGGACCAGGAGGTTTTCCTGTCGATGGAGCGAGAGAATCGGGAGCGCGCAGATCTTTCCCCGTTCGAGCAGGGCCGGAGCTACCTCTCGGCGCTGGACGCTGGGCTCTTTCCATCTTTGCGCCGGCTCGCCGAAGCGGTGGGCGTCAGCCACACCTGGGTGCGCAAGTCCATGTTGGTGGCGCAGCTGCCCGATTCGGTCGTCCAGGCGTTCAGATCGCCTTTGGAGATTCAGCCGAAGCACGCAGAGGAGATTGCCGCGGAGCTGCAGCGTGACCGCGCCGGGGTCATGAGAAGAGCGGAGAAGCTGCGACTCGGCGACAGGCAGCTGTCCGCCGCCCAGACCGTGCAGGCCTTGCTACCTCGCAGAGCAGAAGGTGTTTCGAAGACGCCCATTCAGCTTGCCGGGCGCGACATCGGCAGTTTTTCGACAACTGCACGAGGGCGTCTGGTGATCTCACTCAACGAAGCAAGTGTCTCGCGGGAATCCGTGCCGCTGGTTGTGAAGGCGCTGACTGAGGTCATCGCGTCAATGGCAGCCCGAACGCCTGCGTCCACAGTCGCCGCGACGGGTGATGACAAGTGAAGACCGAGCGCAAGACTCCCGACGCTCCTGTCGCCGATCGGGAGCCACCGCACTCGGCCGAAGCGGAGCAGTCGGTTCTCGGAGGCTTGCTGCTAGACAACCGGATGCATCCCGTCGCCGCGGAACTGCTGACGGCGGCCTCGTTCTTCCGGTACGAGCACGGGCAAATCTACAGCGCCATCTTCGAGCTGGTGTCGCAGGGGCAGCCAGCGGATGTGATCACCGTCTTTGAGATTCTGGATCGTCGCGGGATAGCAGAGGATGTGGGCGGTCTGATCTACCTGAACGCCCTGGCGCAAAGCGTTCCGAGTGCCGCCAACCTTAGGCGCTACTGTGAGATCGTCAAAGAACGAAAGGCCCTACGGGAACTCATAGCAGTGGCTGACGATGCACGGAATGCAGCAATGAACTTGAATGGTCGTTCCGCGGCGGATGTGGTCTCGGAAGTCTTGTCAAAGATCTCAGCACTCGGGCGCTCCGTCACGGAACAGGGACCCGCGCGTGGCATTGATGCAGCGGACTTGCTGTGCAAGGACATGCCGCCGCCAATCTACATCCTCAAGCCGTTCTTGGCGGAGGGCTTGACGCTGCTGGCCGCGTCGCCGAAGGCCGGCAAGACGACGTTGATGCGGCAGATTGCCGAAGCCGTTAACTGCGGGTCGGAGGTGCTTGGCGAGAAGTGCATCAAGGGCGATGTGCTGTTTTTGTCACTTGAAGAAGGGGAAGTCCTTTTCAGGGAGAAGCTGAAGATGATGAAGCTGCCGGAGGAGAACCTTCGCGGCATCCGTCTGGAATTCGAGTGGCCTCAGGCCGCCCGTGGCGTTGATCGGCTGCGCGACTGGCTGAAGAGCCGCAGTGGCGAGAGGCCTGCGGCGTTGATCATCATCGACAGCCTCGCGCGATTTCGCCTCACGCCGTCCACGAAGGCGAACATCTTCATGGAGGACTACAACGCTTTGAAGATTCTGGCCGACCTGTGCAAGCAGTTTCCTGGGGTCTCGATCTGCGTTCTGCACCACACCACGAAGGCGAATCATGAAGATCCATTGGCATGCATCAGCGGCAGTCATGGCCTGACAGCTGCGGTCGATGGCTACATGGTGCTGACGAGAAAGTCCGGTGAATTCAAGCTGCATGCGGGTGGCCGCCTGTGGCCCATCGAGAACCAGGACTTCACTCTGCTGCGCTCGGGACAGCGGTGGTGGATGAACGGCGCGTTCAACGAAACGGCATCTGCATTGCCGCCCAAGCAGCGTCAGATTCTGGAATTGCTGGGAGCAGGTGCGAAGACGAACAGCGCCTTGTGCCAGCTCACGGGACAAGACAAGTCAGCCATGAGCCACATGTTGAGTGCCATGGAGCGCGCCGGCCTCATTCAGAGGTTGGCGGACGGCTGGGTGCCCCTGCATTGAAAGCAAGTGCCGTCGAGTTCGACTTTTCAAAGTCACTTTGAGCGTCGGCACGGACTGCACGATGGCTCACGTTGCGAGGTCTTCGGCATCGCGAGCAATGATGTTTTCCTCGCACGGCGTGCAGGTATGGCGTGCCCGCAGATTCACAACATGTTATAGGCGCCGCCGAGTACGCTTTGTGCATGGACAAGCAATCTAAAGCAGCTGCGATCAAGACCGCAATGGCAGCCCTTCAATGGGTTTCCGGTCGGTGCGACGGTGCAGTGTCTGCCGATGGCGAAGGCTTCAGCGGCACGGATGCCGTCCTTGGCAATGCACTTGCCGAGAAGTCAGTTTGGTCGCCAGCGGAGACCCAAGCAGCGCTGCGCCTCATCGTCAAGTACAAGAAACAAGTTGATCAGGCGGGCCTGAGCCGCAAAGGCCTGGACGAATTGGGCGCCTTGCTGACCGCCGATCGCGGAAGGGACGCGCCGCAGCTGCGAAAACGCGACGTGGTGAACGGCACGATCACAGTGGATGTGGTCGCCCAGAAGCTCGTGCTGAAGACCGGCTACCACGACAGGCTCGTACGTCAGATTCGCGAGTTGGTCGGCCGCGAGTGGGACGGCGTTACGAAGCGTTGGACCTGCACGTTGTGTGCCGAGAACGCGTTCGCTGTAGAGGAGCTCGCTGAGCGCTGGGGCTTTGAACTGCGCAAGCATGCCACATGGAATCAGCTGGCGCCGCTGCGCAAAGTCAGCCATGACGCGCGGTGGCTTCGCATCGACGGAGTCAACGCGCGTGCGATTCTGAAGTCACTTCCGCAGCTTCAAGGAAGGCCTGAAGTCGATGAGCGGGCCTTCGGTGCGATTCGCGCAGTCGGCGATGGGACGATAGAGATTGCGCTGCGGTCCTGGGTGATTCGCGAGGCGCGGTTGTGGTTCGAGGCATTACCTGAGGAGCAGGAGCCTCGCCTGGCTTGGGCTCGGGAGCAGGTGGCGACGATCCTGGATGCGGCCTACCCGAAGGCTCTGCAGGAGGAGCGGGCACTGTATCTCCGAGCGTCGGCGGCAAAGATGGAAGGCGCCGAGTGCGACGGCCTGCGCGCTATGCTGCCTGCGGCCCTGTCGGCCCAGCTGATGCCACACCAGTGGGTGGCGGTCCAGGCGCTGGTCCAACGCGAGCAGAGCCTTCTCGCCGACGAGCAGGGGCTTGGTAAGTCAGTTGAGATTCTGGCGGCCCTGGAAGCCACGTGCTCCTTCCCCGCGGTTGTCGTCGTGCCGGCGACTGCCATCCTGAACTGGCGCGATGAAGTTGCTCAGTGGCTGCCGCATCGTAAGGTGGCTTTGGCAGGTGGAGGCGTCGGCAAGAAGGAGCAGGGCGTGCCGTTCGCGGCGGCCGACCTCATCGTCCTCAACTACGAATCCTTTGACAAGCATGCCGGCGAACTGGTGGCGGTCCGGCCAAAGGCGCTGGTCGCCGATGAAGGTCAGTACCTGAAGACCCACGACTCGGCGCGCACGGTCGCTGTTAAAGAGTTCTGCGCCGCTTCGAGCGTGGGACGGTGCATCGTGGCAACTGGAACGCCAGTCCTGAATCGGCCATCGGAGTTGCTGACCCTGCTTACGCTACTGCCTGATCTGCTTGCCGAACTTGGTGGCTTCGCGCGCTTCGCATCGCGGTACTGCGCGGCGACGCAGCAGAAGGCCGGCCGACAGTTCTACTGGGATTTCGGCGGGTCGGCCAACCTCGGTGAACTTGCGAACCGCCTTCGCGAGTGCGGTCGCTTCATCCGCCGCGAGAAGTCTTCGGTACTGCCGACGTTGGCAGCGAAGCAGCGCGAAGAGTTGGCCGTGGAAATCAGCAACCGGCCCGAATACGACCTTGCGAAGCAGGACCTCGCTGCTTGGTTGAAGACAAGAAACAATCGCAGCGGCAAGCAGAAGAGGAAGAAGGACGAGGGCGAAGCGGCTGCGCTGCGCGCCACTGCCGAGTGGATGGGTTGGTCCGAAGTAGAGGCCCGGGAGATGGGGCTGGACACCGTGGAACGTGCTGAGGCTCTGCGGCGCATCGGCGCTCTGCGGCAGTTGGCAGGTGCAGGCAAGATCACTGCCGCCGCCGAGTGGATCGCGCACGTAGTTAAGGACGAGAAACTGGTGGTGTTTGCCTACCACGTCGAAGTTCAACGCGCGCTCGTCTTAGCAATTCACAAAGCGGGTACCGCAGAACCGCTGGAGATCACCGGCGACATGCCTGCAAAGGCGCGACATGCGGCGATCCGCACATTTCAGCAGGATCCGAGGCATCGTGTCATCGTGTGCTCGCTTGCGGCAGCGCGAACGGCAATCACGCTGACCGCGGCCAAGCGCGCCCTGATCGTCGAATTCGATTGGTCGCCTGCGGCCTTGGAGCAGGCAGAGGATCGCGTGCACCGAATCGGGCAGGCTGGCCAGGTGACGATCACCTACCTCCACGCCAGGGATACGCTCGACGATCGCATGCTGTCGATCCTCGATCGAAAGAGAGCGGTGATCAGCAAGATCTCTGCGGGCGATGCACCGTTTGGCTACAAGCCCGACGGCACGGCGAGGCTGCGCCCCGCTGGGCCAGGCCGGCCGGCGCTGGACGCGAGAACGCGCGCTGAGCGTCGCAAGGCCAGCAAAGCGCGATGGCAGGCCGCGAATCCTGAGCACATGCGCGACTACATGCGTGATCGCCGTCTGGCCAAACGAGTCGAGGCAGCCAAGCGTCATATCGACGATCACGACGAACTGCTGCGCCTTGGATATGAGCGGGTCCTGCGTGAGATGGGCGGCAGTAGTTACGTCTACTCTCGGAAGGACTACGACGACGAGCTTCATCAAGCCGCCGTCAAGGCGGATGCGGCACGCCAGTTTCTTGTCTCTATCGGCCGTGGCGAGCAGGACCTGGAAGCTGATCAGCCGATTCGAGGCGGCCGAGACTCGCACGCGCCGTGACGGACCAGCGAAATCTCATCCACTTCAACTATTTCAACTTCTTCAACTCCTTGAGCCACTTCCCGGGGGCAAGCCAAGCCATCCGGCTTGGAGTCCAAGTTGAGAAAGTTGAAATAGTTGAAGTGGTTGAAGTCGTTGAAGTGCTTGGCCTACGTTTCTGTCACCCGCCGGCAATGTCGAGCCCACGCTTCGAGCGCGCGCTTCGCGCGTTCAAAGCCAGTGGCTCGCTGTTGGGTCGGCGTAGCTTCATCTGAAGAGGCCGAGAGCAGGTATCCAGCGCCGTCGACGTGCTCCTGTGTCTGGGCTGCCCAAGATCGGAAGCTCTCTCTGAATCCCGCCGGAACGATCGCACGGTGTCCTTGTGTGGCGTCGGTCCAAGGCTGTAGGCCACGTGTGCGCCGCTGATCGTTCAGTCGGCGTAGGACGGCGGTAAGCGTCATGTCCGAGAGGGCATGGCCAGTCTGAGGCGTGGCGAAGACCGGACACTGCGGTCCCATGGGCGGCAGCGCCGCCGTGAGGCGCAGTGCCGGTTTCGACAGGGGAATCTGGCACGGCGTCCGAGTCCGCGATCGCTCGGCCGGAAGTTTCCAGGTGGCGTTTTCCATGTCCAGTTCCGACCATGTCATCTCGCGGACATCCCGCGGTCGCGCGGCCGTGAGGATCAGAAACTGCAGGGCGCGACTGGCAACGCCCGGCATGCGATCAAGAGCAGCGAATAGGTGGGGAACTTGATCCGCCAGCAGCGATGCGTGGTGCTCGTGCTGTCGTAACGACGCAGGCGACGCGAGAAGGCCGTCCAGGTGCCCCTTCCAGCGCGCGGGGTTGCTTCCGTCTCTGAAGCCCTGGGCTTCGGCGAAGGCCAGCACTCGCTCGATGTTGCCGCGCAGTTTCGTAGCGACCGTAGGCTTGGCGGTCCAGATCGGGGTGAGTACTGCAAGGACCGATTCGGTCGTCACCGATCCGATCGATGAATGCCCGAGCTGGGGGAAGGCGAGGCGTTCTAGGTCGCGCAGCACCAGTCCGACATACCGAGCATCTCGCCCGCTGGCCAGCTCTGCCGCAAGGAACGCCTCGGTGCAGGCCTTGAAGGTCACAGTCTTCGAAGTGGGTACCTGGCGAGCCGCCCTGGCGGCCCTGCGCTGAAGTGCGGGATCGGCGCCGTGGCCGATCTTCTCGCGCAGGGAGCGGGCCGCGTTGCGAGCCGCCAGCACGGTCACCGTCGGGAAAGCGCCGAGGCCGAATTCACGTCGCCGTTGGTCGACAGTGATGCGAAGCAGCCAAGACCGCGCACCCGTGGCCGTGACCTGTAGGCAAAGGCCAGTGACGCCGCCGACGGCGTGCGTTCCTGGCGCCGAGATCGCCGCGACCTCCGTCGCGGTTAGCTCGCGTGCGACGACTGGCACTCTTTCTACCCACCTTCCTACCCGCCATCAATGTGGAGATTCTGGAAGAAGGCAGGGCACAGAGCAAGTCGTTTTTGGACCTGCTTGGTGGTGTCTTGACGAAGCCGACGCTCCGCGCTCCGGCAATGGGAATTGAGTCTTCGTGCTGCCGAGGCGCTGCAGCAATGGACGGGCGTCTTACTCGGCTGAAACTTGCAACTTGGAGGAGGCGGTGGGATTCGAACCCACGGACGGGTTTCCCCGTCGTCAGTTTTCAAGACTGATCCATTAAGCCACTCTGGCACGCCTCCAGTTGCGGAGATGATCTCAAAAGTTGCGGAGACGATCCCTCGGGAACCCGCATGAACACTCACTTTCGTGAGTCGATGCACCTGATTTCAAGACCAGTGCCTTAAACCGCTCGGCCACGCTTCCCCCGCCCGCAGTGTACGCACTGCGGCGCGTGAGCTGATGCCGCGACGCGCCCTCAAGTCCTGAAGGGAGCGGCCGACAACCGGGATACGGTCGAATGCGGTGCGCCTCCTGCGCCCTCGGCCGGATTCCGGGGACGGCAGCATGTCACGCACGAACGAACACCTCGCCTCGGACCCCTCGGCGGCGCGTTGGCGATCGCGTGGGCTCGCGGCACTGCTGGGGCTGCTGGCCGGCACCGCGCTCGCGCAGCCGGTGCCTTCGGCGCAGCTCGACCGCCTGTCGGCCCAGGCCGCGGCCACCGGCAGTGCGCGGGTCATCGTCGGGCTGAAGATGCCCGTTGCCGGGCCGGCGCTGGCCGGCGCGCCCGGGCGGCAGGCCGCGCTGCAGCGCCAGGTCTCGATCCGGGCCGCGCAGGACGCCGCCATCGGCGAACTGCTGGCGGGCAGCACGGCCCGCGTGGTCGCGAAGTTCGACACCGTGCCGCACGTCGCCGCCGAGGTCGACGTGAACACGCTCGCGCGGCTGCGCGCGTCGAAACGCGTGGCGAGCCTCCAGGAAGACATCGCCGTGCCGCCCACGCTGCTGCAGAGCACGGCGCAGGTGAGGGCGACGACCGCCTGGGACTCGGGCCGCACCGGCAGCGGCTGGTCGGTGGCCGTGCTCGACACGGGCGTCGACAAGTCCCATCCCTTTCTCGCCGGCAAGGTGGTGTCGGAGGCCTGCTACTCGAGCACGACGACGCAGTCGAGCTCGGTGTGCCCCGGCGGCGCCACCAGCAGCACCGCCAGCGGATCGGGCGTGAACTGCAGCCTGTCGATCAGCGGCTGCAACCACGGCACGCACGTGGCCGGCATCGTGGCCGGCAGTGGCGCCCCCGACGGCTCGCACGGCGTGGCCCGGGGCGCCGGCGTGATCGCGATCCAGGTGTTCAGCCACTTCCCGGCGCAGGGCGCGGTGATGTCGTACACCAGCGACCAGATCAAGGGCCTGGAGCGCGTCTACGCGCTGCGCGATACCTACCCGATCGCCTCGGTCAACATGAGCCTGGGCGGCGGCCAGTACACCAGCGCCTGCGATGCCTCGCAGCCGGCGCTGAAGGCGGCGATCGACAACCTGCGCGCGGTGGGCATCGCCACCGTCATCGCCAGCGGCAACGACGGCTGGCGCAGCGCGATGTCGGCGCCGGCCTGCATCTCGTCGGCGGTCAGCGTCGGATCGGTGTGTGACAGCGGGCCCGACGCGGGCGCCTGCGGCACCGGCGCCGGGGGGGTGGCCTCGTACTCGAACATCACCTCCTTCGTCTCGGTGCTGGCGCCCGGCAGCCTGATCACCTCGTCGGTGCCCGGCGGCGGCTACGCCACGCTGCACGGGACCTCGATGGCCACGCCGCACGTGGCCGGCGCCTGGGCGCTGATGAAGCAGG
>ERZ795044.3799-NODE-3799-length-12609-cov-4.865859_pt1 | contig 12609 bp, 10 predicted proteins | sample MGYA00375128_ERZ795044 | MGnify/ENA primary metagenome ERZ795044 (study PRJEB30173, sample SAMN05720213) | anaerobic digester metagenome | isolation source: active sludge of municipal wastewater-treating anaerobic digesters | place: USA | collected 2014-12-22 ... | reverse complement strand
TTATAAAGCATTATTTCCAACAACACCATACGGACAACAAACTACTATTGGCGAGGGTGAACATTTAAAAAACCCATCCATGGTAAATATCATGGGATATTTCTATACCTATTATGTGCCTAATAATATGGCTATTTGTTTGAGTGGTGATATCGATTATGATAAAACAATTGCCCTCATTGATGCCTACTTTGGCGGATATTTCAATAAGCCTGTTGATGTACGTCATTTCGATAAAGAAAAACCATTAATGGAAGTGCAGCGCCGTGACGTTTACGGACAGGAAGCTGCAAGCCTGATGATGGGTTGGAAATTCCCAGGCGCCAATACCAAAGAAGGTATGCTGGGTGAGCTGGTTGCAGGCATGTTGTATAATGCACAGGCGGGTTTAATTGACCTGAATTTAAATCAACAGCAAAAGGTATTGTCAGCACAGACTTATTACACCGAGTGGCGTGATTACAGTGTATTGACGATGACCGCATCTCCACGTGATGGTCAAACCCTGGAAGAATGTGAGCAGTTGATGCTCGCGCAAATTGAAAAACTGCGAAAAGGGGAGTTTGATGATTGGCTGATTAATGCGGTTGTCAATGATTATAAACTTTCGCGCACCCGCTCCTTCGAAACAAATTCAGGCAGAGCAAGCGCATTTGTTTCGGCATTTATTCGCGGGATAGAGTGGGGGTCTTATGTGAACCGATATAATTCCATGGAAAAGATTACCAAGCAGGAGGTAATGGAATTTGTGAATGAATATCTGGGTGCCAGTAATTATGCGATTATCTATAAGCGTCAGGGTGAGGATAAAAATGTAAAGAAAGTTGAGAAGCCTGCCATAACTCCTGTTGAAGCGAATCGAGATGTACAATCGCAATTTTTAACGGATTTCATGAAATTGCCCGGAACACGCATTCAGCCGGATTTTGTTGATTACAAAGAACGCATTAAAAATGTGCCTTTGACGAACGGCGTGCCATTAAATTATATCCGTAATAATGAAAATGATTTGTTTGAATTGTATTACATATTTGATATGGGTACAAATTATGACGCCACATTAGAATTTGCGATTAATTTTCTACCTTATCTCGGAACGGATAAATACAGTCCTGCTGAACTGCAGAAAGAGTTCTTTAAATTGGGATTGTCCTTTAATGTGAATGTATCCACTGACCGTGTGTACGTTTCCTTGTCCGGACTGGAAGCCAATCTCGAAAAAGGTATTCAGTTATTTGAGCATCTCCTAAATAATGTGGTACCTGACAATAAGGCGTATAAAGAATTTGTTGACGGTATTGAAAAGGAACGCACCGATTTAAAATCAAATAAATCTTATATCCTTTCTGGTGCATTGGCAACCTATGCACGTTATGGCGCCGATAATCCGCAAACAAGTGATTTAACTATTCAGGAATTAAAAAACACCCTGCCGTCAGAATTAACCACTCAAATCAAACAATTAACTGGATTTAAGCATCGCGTATTTTATTATGGTATGAAGGATATTGACGCAGTAAAAGGCCTGCTGGATACCTATCATAAAACACCGGCCACTTTGCAGGATTATCCAAAACCGATTGTATATACCGAGCAGGAAACAAAATCGAATCAAATACTCTTTGTGCATTATCCAATGGGACAGGCTCAGGTGATGTTTATGTCGAAGGATGAAACCTTTAATAAATCCCTGCTGTCGGAGGCTCGTTTATTCAATGAATATTTTGGCAGCGGATTAAGCAGTATTGTTTTCCAGGAAATTCGTGAAACAAAAGCCTTGGCTTATTCAGCATATGCGAGCTTTACAACGCCCGCTAATGCAAACGAAGCGCATTATGTGCGCGCTGCCGTAAGTACGCAATACGATAAAATGCCGGCTGCTATAAATGCCATGCTTGATATCATGAGTAATATGCCTCAGGCGCAAGAGCAATTTGATGCAAGCCTCGAATCTGCACTCAAACAAATAGAAAGCGAACGTATCGTAAGAAGTAACGTGTATTGGAGTTATGAGAATGCATTGCGTAAAGGAATTAATTATGATATTCGTCGGGATATTTATATGCAAATGCGTGGCATGAGTATGCAGGATTTGCAGGGATTTTTCGACGACCACATCAGCGATCGTCATTATACCATTCTTGTAATGGGCGATCGCGCGAAACTTGACCTCAATTATCTGAAAACAATGGGCGAATTCAGGGAGGTGACACTCGAAGAAATTTTCGGGTATTAATTCTTGAAATTCATTTCCTATTTACAAAGGCTGTCGCAGAAATTGTGACAGCCTTTTTTTATGCATCATCTTATCGCAACCGCCTATCATGTGCATATACCCACCGGCGCTAACCTGCTTTCCAAACCGAAGACTCGGGACACCACTGCCCTCTGCCGGCCAATCATCTACCACATTTTCACACTTTCACACGCTCACATTTGCATTCCATCCCGAGTACTCGGGACTCCGCTGCGCTACGTCGGCTAATCATCCAATCGGCTAATCCCGAGTACTCGGGACTCCGCTACGCTGCGTCGGCTAATCATCCAATCGGCTAATCATCCAATCGGCTAATCGGCTAATCGGCTAATTGGCTAATCGGCTAATCGGCTAATCCCCCTCTTCCCAACATAACGTATTACTCCGTATTTTCGCACCATAATACTCTAGACTGTATGGCAGAAGTGATTAGAATGCCCCGTATGAGCGATACCATGACCGAAGGCACCTTTGTGGAATGGCATAAAAAGGTTGGGGATACGGTTAAATCCGGTGATATTCTTGCCGAAGTGGAAACCGATAAGGCAACCATGGAGCTTGAAAACTATGTGAAAGGCACCCTCCTGTACATTGGCGTTGAAAAAGGCCAGGCTGCTCAGGTAGACCAGATTATCGCTATCGTTGGCAAAGAGGGTGAAGATTTCCAGGCGCTGTTACAAGATGCCCCGGTGGCTAAATCAGAACCTAAAACTGAGGTTGCACCTGTTTCGGAGCCAAAAACAAGCGCTCCTGTTGAAACACAATCAGAAAGTACTGACGACTCCAGAATAAAAGCTTCACCACTCGCCAAAAAAATCGCGAAAGAAAAGGGCCTTGACCTGCAGGCTATTGCGGGCACTGGTCCTGATGGTCGTATTATTAAAAAAGACGTTGAGCAGGTTCAACCACAATCAACCCAAACATCAACCACCCAAACCGCTATCCAAACCACGGTTGCCGGCATTGAAAGTTTTGAGGAAATTCCGGTTTCGCAAATGCGTAAGGTTATTGCGCAGCGACTTGCACAAAGCAAATTCTCTGCACCGCATTTTTATCTGACCATTTCGGTTGATATGGACAATGCCATGGCTGCCCGTGCCTCGATGAATACGGTTAGTCCCGTGAAAATTTCCTTCAACGATATGATTGTGAAGGCTGCGGCGTTAGCATTGCGCAAAAATCCACAGGTAAATTCAAGTTGGCTAGGCGATAAAATTCGAATCAATAAACACGTGCACATCGGGGTAGCTGTTGCTATTCAGGATGGTCTCGTTGTACCGGTTTTGCGTTTCGCCGATCATAAATCACTCGCACAACTTTCTGCTGAAACGGCTGATTTAGCTGCCCGCGCAAAAGATAGAAAATTGCAACCCGCCGATTGGGAGGGTAACACGTTCACCATCTCGAACCTCGGCATGATGGGTATCGAAGAATTCACCGCTATTATCAACCCGCCTGATGCCTGTATTCTGGCAGTAGGTGGTATACAGCAAGTGCCGGTTGTGAAAAATGGACAGGTAGTTCCCGGAAATGTGATGAAACTTACCATGAGCTGCGATCACCGTGTGGTTGACGGAGCCGTGGGTGCACAATTCCTTAAAAACCTGAAGGAATACCTCGAAGATCCAGTGCGCATGCTTATTTAATGGTGAACTAATTCACGTCCGGGCGAATTATATAATTATGCAAAAGAAAACGCTCGTAGTTGGCGCCAGCGAAAACCCGGAACGTTACGCGAATAAGGCTGTGCGTAAACTGAAACGCTATGGTCATCCGGTATTAGCTTTTGGTAAAGTGGGGGGAAGTATAGATGATACGCCAATAGAAACGGCTTGGCCCGAAAATGAGCAAATCGATACCATCACCCTTTACCTCAATCCTGCACACCAGCGCGCTTTTTACGATAGAATTATACAAGCTGCTCCCAACAGGATTATTTTTAATCCGGGCACAGAAAATCCGGAACTGGAATCACTCGCCCAACAACACGGTATTGAAACGATTGAAGCCTGTACCTTAGTTTTGCTCTCAGTCGACCAATATTAATTCCCTCTACCATTACAGGCATTTGAGAACAGCACTTTCACATACAGAAGAAAACTACCTGAAGGCTATTTTCAAATTGTCGGAGCTGAATGATGACAAAGTAAGCACCAACTCAATTGCTGAAAAACTGAATACGACTGCAGCATCGGTGACAGATATGCTGAAAAAACTGTCGACTAAAAAACTTATCAATTACGAAAAATACTACGGCGTTTCACTTACTGAGAAAGGCAAAAAAGTGGCCAAAGACTTAATTCGCAAACACCGACTCTGGGAAACGTTTTTAGTAGATAAATTGAAATTTAGCTGGGATGAAGTAGATGAACTGGCCGAACAACTCGAACATATCCGCTCCGAAATTTTAACCGACCGCATCGACTTATTTCTTGGATATCCAAAATTTGACCCGCACGGCGACCCTATCCCCGATAAAAATGGCAATATTGCTTATCATGAAGATGTTACACTGGATGCCATGCATAAGGGCGATCAGGGTATTATTGTTGCCGTTATCGATCACGCACCTGCATTTTTACAATACCTCGATAAAATAAATCTGGTTCTGCATACGCGTATTAAAATAAAAGAGGAAGAAGAATTTGACCAGAGCAAAACCATTATCCTCAATAATAAAATCGAAATCGTAATCTCTCAAAAGGTAGCGGCAAATTTACTGGTGCGTAAAGTGAAATAAACGTAAACCATCCGCTCCTCCGGCACCGGTATGCAATTGTTATCATTAGTTAGGTAAGGTGCTGTTCATGTAGGCCCAAAATAGCAATGCTTTCCGCTCTTTGGTTAAGAACCCGCTAGCCACAGCCGTTGTAACTGGTGATGTCTGCAGGCCGTTTTAGAATTAGGTGTATATAATTAGTAATTTAGACTAATCTAAAAAATATTTTATATTTGCCGTAAATTAGGAGGATGAGATGAAGAATGAGTTTATATCGGCCGGCACCGGGAAATCGCTGGAAGATGTGCACAGCAGTGTAGATACCACCGGTCGTGGCTCCCGATGGAAAAGGTTTCTGGCATTCGTTGGCCCGGCTTATCTGGTAAGCGTAGGCTATATGGATCCGGGCAATTGGGCAACCGACCTGGCAGCAGGCAGCAGCTTTGGTTATACGCTCATTTGGGTTTTACTCATGAGTAACCTGATGGCTATCCTTTTGCAAAGTCATAGCGCCAGGCTCGGCATCGTGCGTGGTCAGGACCTGGCTCAGGCAAGCAGGGCTACCTATCCGCCAATGGTCAATATTCCACTCTACATATTTGCCGAAATTGCCATAGCTGCTTGCGATTTAGCGGAGGTTTTAGGCTTGGCCATCGGATTAAATCTTTTATTCGGTATACCCTTGTTATGGGGGGTAAGCATTGCTGTACTGGATTGTATTTTATTGTTAATGATTCTCCATTTTGGTATTCGAAAAATGGAAGCCTTTATTATTTCAATGGTATTTATCATGGGGGCTTCTTTTTGTGTTGAAGTGTTTTTAGCCGGTCCGGAACCCGCAGGCATTTTCAGTGGATTTGTACCGTCAATTCCGAATAATACAGCATTATATATTGCCATTGGTATTATCGGTGCAACAGTAATGCCGCATAATTTATATCTGCACAGCGCCTTAGTGCAAACGCGCAAATTTGAACCTACTAACGAAGGCAAGAAACGTGCAATTAAATTTAATTTAATTGATAGCACGATTGCGTTGAACCTTGCGTTTTTTGTGAATGCAAGTATTTTAATTCTGGCAGCAGCGGTTTTTTATGCAAACGGACTTACCAATATTGCAGATATTCAGGATGCGCATAAATTACTTGAGCCAATGCTGGGCACGCAGTGGGCTCCTATATTGTTTGCAGTGGCATTAATTGCCAGCGGACAGAGCTCAACTATTACGGGTACACTTGCCGGACAAATTATTATGGAAGGTTATCTCAACCTGCGCATCACCCCCTGGTTGCGGCGGTTAATAACCCGTCTGCTTGCCGTTATACCGGCATTCCTGGTCATATGGCTGAAAGGTGAAGATCAAACCGGTGAATTACTTATTTTATCTCAGGTTATCTTAAGTATGCAATTGGGCTTTGCCATTATTCCGTTGATACATTTTGTGAGTGATAAAAAACAAATGGGAATTTTTACCATCGGAACACTCGCGAAATTGGCCAGCTGGATTACTGCCATTATTATTATTTCATTGAATATCAAATTGGTGTTCAGCACCATAATGGATTTATTAAACCAACCTGACAATTGGTGGGTTTATGTATTTGTAATACCAATTGCGGTGTATGGCATATGTTTATTATTGTATATCGCTATTAAACCATTTTTTGCTCAGTCGCCTGATCAGGTTCCACACGTACATCCCGTATTGCCGGCAATGCATATCACACAGTCCGTAGCATTTCATCGTGTTGCCATTGCAGTAGATTTTTCGATGCATGATCAAACTACTATTACGCATGCAATTTCAGCAGGTGGTAAGCAGGCCGAATATTTGCTGATTCATATTGTAGAAAGTGCAGGCGCTATTGCCTTCGGCAGATATACCAAAGATCAGGAATCGAAAAAAGACATGGAACAGCTCACGGCTTATGCAGATGCATTGCGTGAACAGGGATATACGGTAGAACCTGTTTTAGGATTTGGCAGACCTACCAGGTCAATCCCCGATATCGTAAATTCCAGACAGGCAGACATACTGGTAATGGGTGCACATGGACACAGAGGTATAAAGGATCTCATTTTTGGTCAAACCATTAATACGGTGCGCCACCGCATTCAAATCCCCATTTTAGCAGCGAAATAATCTCCTGCCTGCACTTGTGTATCTTTGTGGGGTGAGAAATCCATTTCGCCCCGGAGATAAACAAGTGTATGAAAAGGTAGTACAACCTGATGAGATTGCTGCATTTGAAAGCGGCATCGTACACCATGTCTATAGCACGTTTAGTCTTGCAAAAGACGCTGAGTGGAGTACCCGTCTGTTTGTGCTCGATATGAAGGAAGAAGATGAAGAGGGGATAGGCACCTTTATTGAAGTATACCACCGCTCGCCGGCAAAAGTAAATAGCAAGGTTACCTTTACCGCTACACTTGAAGAGGTAAACGGACATGAAATTGTGTGTTCTTTTATCGCAACTGTAGGCGACCGGCTAATTGCTGAAGGCAGAACCGGACAAAAAATATTAAAAAAATCTAAAGTGAATAGCTTGCTTGAAAAGCTGTAACGTAAATGAAGCCTCAGGAATTAAATGTGCGGAATAAACGGGCAACCTTCGAGTTTGAAATAATCGACAGGTATGTGGCTGGTATTATGTTGCGTGGCAGTGAAATTAAAAGTGTGCGTGAAGGTAAAGTAAGCATGAATGATGCTTATTGTCAGTTTCGCGATGGCGAATTATGGATTAAAAACTTAAATATTTCCGAATACAAACAGGCAACAGTTTGGCAACACGAACCGTTGCGTATGCGCAAATTATTACTCAGTAAAAAAGAACTCGGTAAACTCTTAGCCAAAGTTAAGGAACGCGGGTTTACCATTATTCCATTGCGCCTGTTTATGAATGAACGCGGTTTTGCAAAAATTGAAATAGCATTGGCAAGAGGAAAAAAAGTACACGACAAACGTGCTTCCATCAAAGAAAAAGATCAAAAACGCGACCTCGACCGATCTCTGCAACGATATAAGTAATGGCCAATATCTCCTCCTTCAAGCAGGGTTCTCTGGGAAATTGTGTTCAGGTGTTCATGTGTTCATGTTCAAAACCCAACTCCACTCACCACTCACCACTCACCACTCACCACTCACCACTCACCACTCACCTTATTCCTCATTCCTCATTCCTCATTCCTCATTCCTACCAATCACTCCACTTTCCCTGGCAACATAGGCACAAACCTGAAATTATCCCCTACTTCTTTTCGAAAATCACCACCACTGGTTTTGGTGAGTTTAATCATGAGTTGATCATCTCCCGTACCTAATGGTAACACAATGATACCTCCTGGGCGCAATTGTTTGAGCAGCGCCTGCGGAATTTCTTTAGCTGCAGCTGTTATAATAATTCTGTCGAAAGGAGCCAATTCCGGCAAACCGGCATAACCATCTCCAAAAAAAGTGTGTATACGTTGATAGCCCAATAAATCAAGTTGCTTCCGCGAGGTGTCATGTAATTTTTTAAAACGTTCAATAGAATACACCTCAGCCCCCATTTCTGCCAGCACACATGCCTGATATCCCGAGCCTGTGCCCACTTCCAGCACCCGCATCCCGGACTCCAGCTCAAGCCATTCGCTCATATAAGCAACCGTATAGGGCTGACTAATCGTTTGACCCTCACCAATTTGAAAAGCTTTGTCTTCATAAGCATGCCCGAGAAATGCCGGATCCATAAATGTATGTCTCGGTATGCGATTAATGGCTGTTAATACCCGCTCATCGCTAATACCTTTACTTCTCAGCAGTTCTACCAACTCCTGCCGCATTCCCTTGTGCCTGTATGTGTCTATTCCCGGATGCATCAACGTGTGCAAAATACAGCATTTGGGGTGGCATACTTTCCACGATTATGGCCGAATTATCCACATTCGAATTCAGATAATGCAAAATGCCGTACAGCATCCCTATTTTTAAGGCACGAAATTTGACAATAACTGTAGCGTACCAATTTTTTAAATCAAAGCTGTACATCACATGATGCAAATCAAAAGACTCTTTTTACCGGTATTGCTCCTCATTAGCATATCCGCCGGCGCGCAGGCTACTATTGGCCTCAATGCACAAAAAACGTATGACATAACACCTGCAGACTATGGCTTGGTGTTCGATACTATTCGCATTCCTACCGATGATGGTGCGTCTCTTTTCGGATGGCACTTGTACCCGGGAGAGAAAAGCGATAAGTCATCCAAAAAATCTGTAATCATCAGTCACGATGGAAACGGTAATATGGGCAATGCCCTCGAACAAGCCGGTAAATTCCTCGGCCTCGGATTCCATGTATTTATGTATGATTATCGCGGCTTCGGTAAAAGCTCAGAATTTAATGTAAGCCCGAAATTTTTCATTTACCAGCAATTTGCAACGGATTTAACCGGAGCAATTGAGTATGTGAAAAAATATCATGCATTGTTGAGTATTGATTTATATGGTTATGGAATCGGAGCAGGTTTATCACTCGGTGTTGGCGCTAATAACCTAAAAGTACACCGCGTAATTGCTGATAATCCTTATACCACTTTCGAAACCGTACAGAACAGATATGAAACCAAAACAGGAACGCGTATCATGATGCCTATGGGTTATAGCCCGACACTCCTTGAGCCAAAAATGGCGCTCGAAGATAAAGGCGAACACCTTCGAGGTATTCTCCTGATTGTTGGTGAACAAGGCAGCATTATGACCAACGCCGATATGCTCGAATTGCAGGCACTGAAGAAAAAAGTGACTACAATTTATACCGTTAAAGGTGTCGATAATGACAAAAACTTTAGTAGTAACCGGGACGAGTATTTTAAACAAATCAAGGCGTTTTACGAGAAATTCCCTGATTAATCAATAAACCCAAATATATAAGCAGCCATCGGAACCCCGGTGGCTGTTTTGTTTATAGTCAATCCCGTAGCAATACGGAGGTTTTGCCTTAGTATGCGATGCCTTATCTTTGCCCAAAATCTATACGCATGATCCCGATTAAATTTGGAACTGACGGATGGCGCGCCATCATTGCCCAGGAATTTACTACTGATAATGTGGCCCGCGTAAGCAAGGCAACTGCCGATTGGATTAAGAACACATCCGCACAGCCTTCTGTGGTCATCGGTCATGATTGCCGCTTTGCCGGCGCTCTATTTGCCGAAACAGCTGCAAAGGTTTTTTGTGCAGAAGGTGTACTGGTTTATATGGCTAAAGGTTTTGTGTCTACACCTATGGTGAGTTTTGGTGCCTTCACACTTAAAACTACTGCCGGCGTTGTCATAACAGCAAGTCATAATCCGCCATCCTACAATGGATTTAAATTGAAAAGTGGATATGGTGGTCCAACAATACCTGAGGATATTGCACTGGTAGAAAATATGATACCAGATACCTATCCAGTTCCGGATACTGATTTGGCAACTTGCGAAAAACAAGGTTTATTGAAATGGGTCGACCTGGAAAATATGTACTACGATCACGTGGTAAAAAGCTTCGACCTCGATACCATTAATAATAGTGGCATGCGCATGGGCTATGATGCTATGTTTGGAGCAGGTCAAAGTATTGCCCGCCGTATTTTTAAAAATATGGTGGCATTACATTGCGACGATAATCCCGGGTTTCACGGACAAGCGCCTGAGCCAATCCACCGCAACCTTACAGAACTCAGTAACTTAATTAAAAATGATCCTTCGCTTTTGTGTGGCCTCGCTAACGATGGTGATGCAGATCGCATTGGTATGTATGATGAGAACGGCAATTTTGTGGATTCACATCATATTATTTTATTGTTAATTCACTACCTGCACCAATACAAAAAGTACACCGGTAAAGTGGTAATCGCATTCAGCGTAAGTGAAAAGGTTAAACGTTTGTGCGAACATTATGGATTGGATTATGAGGTGACGAAAATTGGTTTTAAATATATCTGCGGTAAAATGGTTACGGAAGATGTGTTGTTGGGAGGAGAAGAAAGCGGTGGTATAGCTGTGAAAGGTCATACACCTGAGCGTGATGGCATTTGGTGTGGATTGCTTTTACTGGAATTTATGGCTAAAACAGGCAAGAATCTGAATCAACTGATTGATGAAGTTTATCAGATTACCGGCTCTTTTGTTTTTGACCGTGTCGATTTGCATATTACAGATGCCTTGAAAAACACCATCATGGATATTTGTGCCCGCGATGGATTTACGCAATTTGGAAATTACACCGTACAGCGCGTAGAAAAATTAGACGGGTTTAAATTTCACTTAAGTGATAATAGTTGGGTGATGATTCGTGCAAGTGGTACAGAACCATTATTGCGTGTTTATTCTGAATCGCCTAACCGCACGGAAACAGATACCATTCTTGAAACAGTTAAACAGGTGTTGCTGGCTCAATAATTTAGTTAGTAGTGCGGATATACCACAATACGTTTATGCAGATAGCCAACCACTCACCCAAAAGGTTATACTTTAAACAGGTGCTGTTTGGTTGTTTATTGATGGTATTGATATTGCCCCACAGCGCTGCGCAATCCACCACACCTGAAACCGGCAGATTACGTGCCTTTGTGACGCCTGCAGATACGTTTACCCCAAAAAGATTAGCCCTCATTCTTGGTACGGAAACAACTTTGTATACAGGTGCAACTATCGCATTATATCAATATTGGTATAAAGATTATCCTTTGTCCGGATTCCATTTTTTTAATGATAATGGTGAATGGTTGCAATATGATAAAATGGGTCATTTCTATACGACCTACTTTGAAACAAATATTACCACCGGATTTTACAAGTGGACCGGAATGGAAGAACATAAAGCCTACATGGCAGGGGCATTAACAGCCTCAGTGCTGCAGCTGACCATTGAAGTCTTTGATGGTTTTTCAGATAAATGGGGATTTTCTATTGGCGATTTCACGGCAAATACCTTAGGCGCTGGTTTGAGTGTAGGCCAAAATTATTTATGGGATGAACAGCGCATTCGCGTTAAATTTTCTTCCCATTATGAAGATTATTCCGGGTACGATGATATTGTTCAAAACCGCGCTGCTGAATTATTTGGTACAACAGGACCTGAAAAAGTACTTAAAGATTATAACGGTCAAACCACATGGCTGAGCGTAAATCCCTCTATGTTTATGCAGGAGGATACACGATTTCCGAAGTGGTTGATGATAAGCGGAGGTTATAGTGTATCAGGGTTATTAGGCGGCTACGAAAACACCTGGTGCGAAGATCCGCTGATGCGCCCGGAAGATTGTCCGCCTGAAGATTTAATTAATTACAACCATATCGAACGGTATCGGCAATATTATCTTTCGCTCGATGTTGATTTAACGCAAATTCCGGTGCAATCGCCATACCTGAAAATGATTTTCGAAGTTTTAAATATCGTGAAGTTTCCGGCTCCGGCAATTGAATTTAATCAGGGTCAGGGCGTGAAATTTAAACCGATATATTTCTGATAGGAGAGTATTCTGAATCTGATTTAATTTTTTCTCGCCACCTGCACATAGTGATCAAAGAAAAATTCGTGCTTAAGCTTTAAGGTCTGTAAAAGCGTAAAGCCTCTGTCGGTTATAAAGGCAGCATATTCTTGCAAATC
>ERZ795044.3798-NODE-3798-length-12609-cov-13.733551_pt1 | contig 12609 bp, 10 predicted proteins | sample MGYA00375128_ERZ795044 | MGnify/ENA primary metagenome ERZ795044 (study PRJEB30173, sample SAMN05720213) | anaerobic digester metagenome | isolation source: active sludge of municipal wastewater-treating anaerobic digesters | place: USA | collected 2014-12-22 ... | reverse complement strand
GATCGATCACTTCAAAAAGGAGGTCCGCATGTCTACCGTCCTTCAACCACCCACGCACAGCGCCCCTGCTCCCACCGACATCAACGACTGGAGCAACACGGCGATGAATGTCATCGCCAGCGCCTTGGGCATGGTGCCAGAAGTAGGATCTCTGCTCAGCGGACTCGTCTATATCCTGTGGCCGAGCGATCAGAACGACGTCTGGGACGACATTAAGGGGCAGGTTCAACAGCTCATCGATCAGAATCTCACTCAGCTCGTACAAAATCTGGAAACCCAAACATTGCAAGGTCTCAAGAGCTCGATCCAGGATTACCAGGATGCGCTCACCACCAACGATCCATCCAATATTTCGCAGAATTGGACCAGCGCGAAGCTCAATTTCGTCCAACAGCTGCCGCAGTTTCAGGTGCAGGGGTACCAGGTGGCCCTGCTTCCCTACTATGCCCAAGCAGTGAATCTCTATCTCGCGTTGCTGCGAGACGGTGTGCTGCATGGGAAGGACTGGGGATGGAAGGATGCCGATGTGGCCGTGGCGACGAAGGAAATGAACCAAGTCATCCAGGACGCATGCCAGTGGGTGGATACCACGTTCGGTACGGAAAATGAAACGCGTTTGGTGGCCTTTGGTCAGGCACAAACAGACTACCTGAAATTCACCGGCCAGAATAACCCTCCGGTCGACTACCCTTTAGGGCCGCATTACAATGTCAATGTCTGGAATCTCTATAATAACTTCCTGTTCTGGATGACCCTCAGGGTGCTGGATTTTCGGAATGTCTGGCCCTATTTCACGGGAGGACCGGTTGAGGTGGTGCTCACTCGTGAGATTTACGGCACGGCCTGTGGCACGTCCGATTATGAACTCATCCCCGATACTCCGTGGGAGACGATACCGACCCAACCGGTCAACAGGATCGAAGTGTTTGCGGGAGATCGAATCGATGGCGTCCGTCTGACCTATCCTTCCGGCGGCGGACCGAACGGGCAGACGCAAATCGTCTGTGGTGATCCGTTCCATAGTACCGGTGTCACGCTCTTCGCCGATCAAGACCCATTGGTTGAAGTGACGGTATATGCGGGCGACATCGTCAGCGCGTTGAGTTTTGAGGCGAAGAACGGAGACCAGTCAGGTCAAATCGCGAACAACAAGCCTCCGGGCAGTGAGGTCACCGTCCTCTGGGCGCCCCCTGGTGAGATCATTTCAAGTGTCTACATCAACGGCACCGACCAGTTTTACCAAAGCGCAAACCTCATAATTTTTGGATTCCAGTATCAGCGCAAGGCAACCGCTGATTTGACTGCATTGAGGCACCTCTACGTCGTCTCGCCGTCGCAGATCGATCTGACTGAATTGGCGGCGCGCTGCGTGACCAAGCCTGTCTCGATCGATGCGCTGAAGGCCGCGGCGGAAACGGAAGGGTGGGATGCGCAGCGCCAACAGTATCGGAACAGCCTGACGCGTCGGTCGACTGCCGCCAAACGGCCACGGAGGGCGTCATGACCACCGTCACGTCTCCAGAGGCCCTCTCCATTCATAAGTTATTGCAGCTTCCGGCCACCTTTGCCTGGAACTTCGACCCTGGCCACCTTTCCACGATCGGATGTTGCGGAGACATTGACGGCGACGGGCGCGACGAATTCATCGTCAGTTCGGCGCAAGCAACCAGTCCGGTCGCCTGTCTCAGTGTCTTGTCGTACGTGCAGCCGAATGAACTCGACCCCGGATGGAGCGGCAATCAGCAGCCGACGCTGGTAGTGCAGTGGTCATCCTCCGCCGGAATTCCGAATTGGATGTATCCTCCATCGCCGGCGCCACAGTCCTGCTCCAATTTCTCTTTTTGGTCGGCGGATGTCGATGGCGATGGAATTCAGGAAATCATCGCCTTCTTTCCCGGCTACACCGGAGCGTCTGCCAGCCTCGGTGTCCTCAAGTGGGACGGCCACAGCTTGAGCTGCGTGTGGCAAACGTTTGGGGTCATTTCGGGCATCCCAGGGACTCATTCGTGCCCGCTGGCGTCCGGACTACAGTTGTATCCCATGCAGAGTCCGGCAGGTGAGGGGGGAGACCGGATCCTGTTCGTTCAGCCCGTGTCAGGCCTCGGCACGCTCGTCGGCCTGATGGAGTGGAATGCAGGAGCGTTCAGCTCTGTGTGGCTGAATAACGGGTCGATCCCGGGGGCTGGGAATGTTCCTGCGTGGACGTTGGGCACCGTTGATCAGTTCGCGGTCGCGGATGTGGACGGCGATAAGGAGGATGAACTTATTCTCCTTGTTCCAAGCTATGCCAACAAGGTTAATCAGCTCAATCCTTCTCTGGCGGTGGCGAAATGGTCCGGCGGAGTACTGTCCGTCATCTGGCACGTCTCCTCGTCCGCGGGCAACGCTCCCGACTACGTGACCCAGTCGGCCAGTCTCTTTGTGGCCGATCTGGATGGTACGGGAGTTGCCAAAGTCATCATTCCCATGGCGGAATATAAAGGGATGGTGGTGACGGAGTGGGGAATCCCCGCTGCTCTCAACGTCATCTGGCGGTGCGGTCTAACGGTTCCGGGGATCGACGGAGCCCAGGACTGGGAGGTGAATGCCGGCGGGTTCTTCGGCGCTTCCGATGCATTCTCTGTGGCGAATCTTGACGGCACCGGCGATGCGCTCTTCATCATTCAGGCGACGAACAGCGGCTGGGCCGGCGTATTGAAGTGGCAAAACAGCGGTCTGTCCTGCGTCTGGCAGGGAACGGCCGACAGCTGGGGGCTCTCCTATTTCAATCAGCATTACCCGGCGCGCCTGAACGGCCCCGGCGAATCGCTGTTGGCCTTCGCACCCGGTGCGTCCATTGGGTTGTTGATGTGGTCGCCGGGAAATCTCACCTGTGTCTATCAATCTCACTATTGCGTGCCGGGTTGGAATCTCAGTTTTCTGGTGGCATTGCCTGCCACGCCGTTCACGCCGTTCACCGGGACACAGCTCCAACTCTATCGGCAAATGTGTGAGAGCCTGATCCCACCAGCGTTGGGAGCCGATGGGCAGACGGGTGACATTCGCTACCAATACGCCAATCTGACTAACGCCGAGACGTTTGCGGGATGGGCCACGCAGATCAAGGACATGCCGCCCATATCGGGGTATTCTCAAGAAGATTGGGATGCCGTGGCGCCGACCATTGCGGACGAGGCTGGTTGGGTCGGAACCATGTACGGATTCTCCGCGGATATGGCCGCTCTTGCATTGGCGATCAGCATTCAGCAGGACAAGGACTTGAACCACTGCTTCGGCAATCTCACCCTGGATCCCCTCACATCCCCGGCGCCGGTTTCGTATTGGGCCGGCGCGGTCATCGACGCGGCATTGTGGGGGCTCTCAGCGACTCCACTGGGCCCCGAGGTTCAAGTCGGCCTTGCATTGGCGGCCTCGCTGTTTGGGTCGTTCGCCGGCCAGCCGTCCTCAGGCGGCCCGCCGACCACCGTCGTTCAATATCAGGATTTTAAGACCACCGTCGATACGTTATTCAGCGATGCATTGAATGGAACCTATCTCGACCTGCAAGCCGTGATCACCGATCCTGTGAAGCTGCATGTTGCCGGGCGGCTTGCGGAAGCCCCCTGGTATTGGGGGATTACCGACAATGAGGTCGTAGCGGCCAACGGGACGAATCCGAACCGTATCATGTTCTATCAGATGCTCATGGCGGCCGAGTTTTCGTTGTTTGTGTGGACGAACGCGAAAGAGAATTATCCCGCGCACAGGTGGTTGGATTGGTCAGGAGGACACGAGTTGACCCCTATCGACGCACCGAGTTGGGCCTGGTGGAGCCAGCCGAATGCGGACGGAACCCATACGGTCTCCCTACTCGCTCAGGGAACCATCACCGAAGGAGGGCAGGGGGTGAATCTGGTCGCTTTCCCAATTCAGGCGCTGATGACCGATTTATTCACGAATCTACAGGTTCAACCGGCCGACATGACCTTTCAGCGGTTCGGGTGGGACAAGATTCAGAATCCCCCCAACGGCGACGCCTGGTGACATGCCGACGTAGTGAGGGCGCCTCAACCATATTCAGGAATGCATGATGCCCAAGAACATCATCGTCTGTACCGATGGCACGTGGAATCATCCCTCCGCCGCCGACCTGGCGTCGCAGGATTTTACCCCGGCCGATACGAACGTCTATAAGCTGTTTGCACTGTTGGCCGGAGAGGCGCAGCTGCGTTCTGCTACCTCTCGCGTCAAAACAATTCAGGGGCAGGTTGCGTTCTACGATGATGGCGTGGGCGCCGACGGCATCTGGGCGGTGCGGGTTGCGGAGGGAGCTACTGGCGAAGGTCTCGAACTCAAGCTGCGCGATTGTTATCAATTCGTGAGCGAAGCCTATGAGGCGGGTGACCGGCTGTACCTGTTGGGATTCAGCCGGGGTGCCTTCACGGCCAGGAGCCTTGGGGGGATGCTGACGCGCTGCGGGGTTCCAGCCAAATCGCGTCTCAACGGCGCCTGTGCGAGCCACGCCTTCGACGTCTACCGCCGGAATAGTGCCGCGGTGACGGCTCAATTTCGGACGGACTATCAGAGTCAGGATGTGGCAATTGAAGTGATCGGTGTGTGGGATACGGTGGGAGCGCTCGGGATCCCAATTGCGCTGTTTAGCCCGCTGGACCACCTGTTGTTCAGGTTTTATGACACCGCATTACATCCGAATGTGCGATTCGGATATCACGCGCTCGCGATTGATGAAAAACGGGAAAGTTTCACGCCGACCCTCTGGGACGTCCGCGAAGGGATCGAGCAGGTTTGGTTCGCCGGAGTGCATGCCGACATCGGTGGGGGGTACAAAGAAACCGGGCTCTCCGACCTCACGCTTGCCTGGATGCTCAGAAATCTGCAGCCCCACGGCATGCTCTTCCGCGATCTCGCCTTCGCCCCGAACGGCTCACCGGCGATTCTTGGAGATCCGCTGATGACGCCGATGCACGATTCCTGTAAGCCGCCCTTTGTCACCGCAAGGCCCGCGGTTCGAGCCATTCCTCCCTCCCCGACGATCCACATCAGCGTCCAACAGCGCTGCGATAAGGCGCAGCCTCCCTATCGGCCGACAAATCTGCCACCGGAGCCGCGCGCGTATGTGGAGTGAAGACGATCAAGAGTGTGAAGAGGATGAAACTGAGCCGGCAAGCGGGGAGATCTGCGCAGTCAGCGAGGCGTCGCGGTCTTGGCTTTCGCCATCATCTTGCAGTAGGTACAGATTTCCGCAGTGGTCGGTTGGCCGCAAGTCGTGCAGGGGTGGAGCGTTCGCTGATCCTTCTCAGCCATGGATTCCGTGGCGGGCTCCGGCTTGGTCTGCTTCTCGAGAAACCCCCAGTAAAATCGTTGCTTCGTGCCGGGTGATTCCGTCTCCAGCCGGTTGAGGACCTCTTTATAGAGGATCATCTTGGATCCCTTGGCCATGGGGCATTCTTCGACGATGTAATCGATGCGATTGACGACCGCGTAGGCGGCGATCTCGCGTTCGGAAAGACGGCAAAGCGGTTTGACCTTCTTGGCGAATCCTTCGACGGAGGCCGGCAAGGTGGGGCTTTGCTTGTCCAGATATTCTTCCTGCCAGTGTAATACATTGCCCAAGAGACGCGCCGCCTCATCATCGAGATTATGGCCGGTGGCCATCACGTCATAGTCCTGTTCCACCGCAGCGCGATTGAACTGATACCGCTTGATGGTTCCGCACGTCGAACAGGTCGGGCGATGAAGGACGGTGGCCAATTCACGAATGCCGGCGCCGGCTTCCTGCTCGACGACATGCACGATCAGTTTCGCGCCATGGGCGGCGGCCACGGTGTCGGCATAGTGGCGCACCTTCCGGTGCGATTCCTCGGAGTACGCGCCGATGCCGAGATTCACATACAGCGCGTCGGCGCGGTAGCCGAGGGTCAGCAGGATATGCCACAGGGCGAGGCTGTCTTTACCGCCCGAGACGGCCACAAGGATGCGGTCCTCGGACGTAAACATCTTGAACGACTTTATCGCGCGCGCGACCTGCTCGTGCACAAAGGTCGTAAAGCAGCCTTTGCAGAAGGCGGCATTGTGTCGCGGAAGGCTGATAACGGCTTTGGTCTTGCACTTGCCGCAATTCATAACTGTTCCGTCAATCGTAAATGGTGAGAGGAGGATCGCACAGTTCAGCCGCCGGAGATGACCGGCCGGATTTCAATCTGGTCGGCGTCGGCAAGCATTTCATCTTCCGTGACGAGTTCATCGCCCCGGATGACGAGATGCGCCTCAATCACCAGATTGAGTTCGCGTAGCAACTCCTTGGTGCGTTTGGGCCCTTTGATTTCAACCTGGCGTTGCGGGTGACTGAGATGAACAAGCATGCGCGATGATACGGCTGAGTTGTGCGGGATTGCAATCCGGTCGGGATGCTGTTGCCTGGATGTGCGCTGGTGCGGTAGGCGATTTCGGATGGAAGGAAGGGCACGCACCGATGGAGCCGCAGCAGTACGAACCTTCGCGCATAGGGTGCGACGATCTGCCGTTGGCTACTTGATGCCCGCGATGATTTGGTAAATCAGCAAGCCGACCACGCTGAGGAAGAGGAGGGCGGACCCGATTGCGAGACGCTTATATTTTTGATTTTGGAGATCCAGTTCACTGAACGTCTCGTCTTTCCATTCGAGGTTTTGCACTTTCACGATACCCTCCTACCTTCCTGGTGGTCGCTGCCTCCCCATCCCGTTACACGTGGATGAATGTCTGAATGTAGTGCGAGTGGGCGTTCGCCGTCCGGCGGCCCCCAATGCCCTGAAAAGATTACGTGGAATTTATACTTCGTCGTACTTGTGAATAGCAAGGAAAGATACTGGACAAAACTCACGTGTCCCCGGCGATTTGTCCAATACGTTGTCCTTGAAGTATCGCTACTCCAGAGGAATGTGAGGAAGTGATCGTGCGGGAGCGGTGCCACCGCACGATTTCCCTGGAGGCGATCCAGTGGGTGCTAGATTTCCGCGTCACGCAGGGCCTTCGCCGCTTCTTCCGGGGAGACCGGGTTGATGTAAAATCCGGTGCCCCATTCAAATCCGGCCACCTGGGTGAGTTTGGGGATGATCTCGATGTGCCAGTGATAGTAGTCCCCGGTTTTTTCGTGCAGCGGCGAGCTGTGCAGGATGAAGTTGTAGGCCGGGCGAGCCAGCACGGTATCCATCCGGCGTAACGCTTCGCCCAGCATAGGCGCCAGAAATTCGAACTGGGCGCGTTGGCACTCTTCGAAATATCCTGCGTGACGCTTGGGGAGAATCCACATTTCAAACGGAAAGCGGGGCGCGTAGGGGGTCAGGCAGACAAATTCCGGGTTCTCCAGCACCACGCGGGTGCCCTCCGACGATTCCTGCCGCAGGATGTCGCAATAGATGCAGCGTTCCTTCTGCTGGAAATGCTGCCGGCATCCGTCGATTTCTTCGAGGACGCTGGTGGGCACGACCGGCAAGGCGATGAGCTGAGAGTGGCTATGCTCCAACGTGGCGCCCGCCGTGGCGCCCTGATTTTTAAAGATCAGAATATATCGCAGCCTCAGATCCTTCTTGAGGTCGAGAATCCGGTCGCGATAGGCCCAGAGTACATCCTCCACCCGCTTGGCCGGCAGGTCGGCGAGGTGTTCCTTGTGATTGGGGGTTTCGATGATGACTTCATGGGCGCCGATCCCGTTCATGCGGTCGTAGAGGCCGAGGCCTTCGCGTCCCATATCGCCTTCGACATGCAGCGCGGGAAACTTATTGGGGATGACCCGCACGGTCCAATTCGGGCTGTCCGGCTCCGAGGCATGGGGCCGATAGGCGAGGATCTCTTTCGGCGTCAGACGTTCCTGGCCCGGGCAAAACGGACACATGGACGCAGAGGGCAGCGGCGCCGACGGCATAGACACGTCCTGGGGGCGTCCGCCCCGTTCGGTTGAAATGATGACCCAGCGGCCGACGATCGGGTCTCTTCTCAGTTCAGGCATCTCGACTCCTCTAGTTGTCAATGGTCACTGTGCAATGCTCGATGTCCAATGACGGGGTGGATGGTGACGACCTCATTGAACAGGGAGCCTTGAGCATTGTCGTTCAGACGCGCCACATGGTGGCTTCAAAGTCGTCTCCCGGCCGGTTGAAGGTGGCCGGACTGTGATGAGGATACCGCGCGATTTCCATCCCATGTTCCGACACCGTCAGCGTCAACCGTAGTTCTGTGTCGATCTCGATGCCCAGTTCTTTGAACGGTATGCCCAGCTCCAGAATTTTTCGCCGGCAGATCGTGCGGTAGGAGCCCCTGTCGCGATAGAGGCCGGACTCGTCCGCCCTGGAGAGCAGGAAGGTGTCCGCGCCTTCGGCCGTGAGGGCAAACGACAACTTATATTGCTGGATGCCCGAGCCGATGAACAAGTCTGCGGTGCAGTGCTCCTGGCGTGTCTGGGATCGTTCATCGAGATCCAGCCGGAGGTAGAGATGTTCGCGGTCGAACCCGAAGAGAATGGAGGTGAAGAGTCCTTCGGACTTCCACATCGCTCCCAAAGGCGGCGTCGGGTTGATGGTGCCGGCCCCGCGCCATTCGAAAAAATTGGAGACCATGCCGTCGAGGGTCGGGGTGATGAGCGCCAGCGGGAGTTGCACCAGGTCCAGGCCTTGCGGCGTGCGCGCCTCGACCAGAGGCTGATTCAAGATGTCGGGCGGCGTCACCCCGGCATAGGTCCAGACGTTGCGCAGGTGCGTGCGGAACAGGCGGTCGAATTCCTGTTTGTAGTCGGTATCGAAGTCGTCGCCGTACCACCAGAACCAGTCGCTGCCTTCAGCGGCATAGAGTTCGTCCCAGGCTGCGCGGGCCTTGTCCGGCGCCAACGAGGGCGTGAGGTCCACGAGACGGGCCCGCGTGTGCTGCAGGAGGTCCCAGCCGCGATTGTCTTCCTGGTGGCCGATCCAGATTTTAAAGTCCTGGTTGATCCAGGAGCCGGAATGTAACTGATCGAGGCGTTGAGGGGGCGGAACCGACTCCAAGGCTTGGCTCACGGTGTTCAATCGCACGCGGATGCCGTGGCCGATATGGAGCCCGTCCTGTTCGAAGGCGCGAAACAACAGGGAGAGGAAGCGTTCACCGCCGTCGTGGTAATGCTCCCAGGGATTCTCGCCGTCGAGAATCACGGCCAGGAGCCCGTTCTCCAGCGGAATGTCGTACGCGAGGCCGCGGATTCGCCTGAGCACATCGTCGGCGGCCGACTCCGGGGTCGTCTTGTGATAGACGAAGCCGAAGGCATCGGAAATATCCCGGTCGCGGAACACCATGGTGAGCGGCTGCTCCGCGGTGCCGACTGCGTAGGGCTGATAGAGATGATAATGACGATTCCAGGTCTGGTCGGCCATCTGAAGCGACCGGTAGAGGATACCTTCGTCCGTCGCCAGCCAGCGGATCCCGGTTTTGCCCAGGATGGGCAACAACTCAGGACAGACCGATCCTTCAGAGGGCCAGAGCCCGGCCGGTGCACGGCCGAACGTGTGCGTGTGGTAGTCGATTGCCCGCCGCACCTGGGCTTCGGCATCGGCCGGAGCATGGAATCGAGCGGGCAGCGGCAGGTCCGGTCTGGCGCGGCGAGTGAATTCCGAGTCGATCACGAGCGGAAGAATCGGGTGGAAAAACGGCGTGGTGGTCAATTCGATCTGCCCACGCTCCTGGAGCGCCGTATACATCGGGACAATCTGCCGGATTGCGGTCTGTTGCAGCGCCAGCACTTCCTGCTTGTCCTCTTCCGTAAATCCCCGATTCTTCGTGCGCAACTCCGCCAGACGTGGAAAGCGCTGCAGGCTGCCGTATCCGAACCAGGCGAGATTGTGCCAGACCTGGAGGTCCAGAAATTCCTGCGTCGAAAACTGTCTGGCCAGACGATCGAGGTCTTGCCCCTGGACGTCGACGCCACGTTTCACCAGCAGTTCCTGATAGCGAGGAAAGGGCCGTACCATGGTGGCCCAATTGGCGGAAAAGAAATGGCGGATCAGGAAGGCTTTTTCAGTCGGGGTCAGCTCAGCCGCCGGGCGCTGCGCATATTCCAGGAAGAGATCGCGGACGCGGCCGGTGGAGAACTCTTCCAGTTGCAGCAGCAGCGACGGCGTGAAGTTAAAGGTCGAGCGAGCCTCCGGAAATCGCTCCAGCAGGAAGGCCATGTCGAAGTAGGCCTTGGTGGCGTGCAGACGCACCCAGGGCATACTCGCGGACCCCGTGAGCGGGTCCGTGTAATACGGCTGATGCATATGCCAGAGGAAGCAGAGTTGAATGGTTTTCATCGGGAAGTTTCTTGCAGACTCCAGGGCAGTATGTCATAGGGGTAGGAGTGTTGCAATGAAAGGGCAGGATTGAGGAGCGCCTGTTTTCTTTCCGCCCGGGTGAGAGCGATCATGCGGTACGGGATCGACTTTGGTGTGAAACGGGGAGCCTGGCAGAATGGAATCGAATCAGATGGTTTCGCGCGAGATCCGTACAGCGCCGCTGGTATCCCCTTTTTCGGTCCTGCGGTATTGGGGCCCGGTCTGTGTGTATGCCGGACTCATTTTCTTCGGGTCTTCTGTATCCAATCCGCCGGAGTCCGTTTCGTCGCTAATGGAAAAGATCTCCGACAAGATCTTGCATCTCTGCGAATATGGAGTGTTTGGCGCCTTAGCCTATCGGGCCTGCCGGCACGGAGCGGGTGCCTGGGTGGCCCGGCATGCCGTCGTCGTGGCGGTGGCCGGTTGTGCGCTCTATGGCCTGAGTGATGAGATCCATCAATTGTTCGTGCCGCTTCGTCAGGGGGACCCGCTGGATCTGGTGGCCGATTCCGTGGGTGCCGCGCTCGGGGCCTGGACCTGGCGTCTCATGGAACGGCGCGCTGTTCAGTCATCTCTGTAGCCTCGACGCGTTTCGCCCGGTCCTGTCCCATCGATTCTTGCCGCGGTGTTTCTCCGATCCTCGCTCCTTTCCCTGCGTGATGACGATGCAGATGGTCCGCTGAGCTTGCCTTTCGTTGTTAACTTCTACCAGGCGTAGGCCTCTGGGGCGGCGCCGCCCGGGCCGGGAAAGATTGTGTCCAATGTCTTGAGGCTGTCCGGAGTCAGCGTCAACTCCAGCGCCGGAAGTGCGGTTGTCAGTTGCTCCATGGTGCGAGGCCCGATGATGGGGGCCGTCACAGCCGGTTGATGAAGAAGCCAGGCGAGGGCGACGGCGGCCGGCGTGGCATTCACGGTCTTGCAGAACTGCTCATAGGCTTCTAGCTTTGCGCGATGGGTCTCGATGTCTTTCCGGACGTCTTCGTCTGCACGCCGCCCGGTTGTGTGCGTGCTCAGCGCCCCTCCCAGCAGACCTCGCGCCAGGGGACTCCAGGGAATGATGCCGATCCCATAGGCCTGGCAGGCCGGGATGACCTCCAGTTCGACGGTTCGCTCCAGGAGATTGTAGAGACTTTGTTCCGAGATGAGCCCGAGAAAGTGGCGTGACTTCGCCATCTCTTGCGCCTGCGCGATGTGCCAGCCGGCGAAATTGCTGCTGCCGACGTACAGCACCTTCCCTTCGCGGCAGAGTTGTTCCATCGCCTGCCAGATTTCCTCCCAGGGGCATTCACGATCGATGTGATGCATCTGGTAGAGGTCGAGATGGTCTGTCTGCAGACGCCGGAGACTCTCTTCGCACGCGCGTTTGATATGCAAGGCAGACAGGCGCGACTGGTTGGGCCAGTCGCCCATGCGGCCATAGACCTTCGTGGCCAGCACAATTTTCTCTCGTCGCCCGCTGCCTTGGGAAAGCCAACGGCCGACAATCTGCTCCGTCACCCCTTCGCCGACTTTCCAGCCATAGACGTTGGCGCTGTCGAAAAAGTTGATGCCCCGTTCGAGCGCTTGGTCCATGATCGCAAAGCTGTCGGTTTCAGAGGTCTGCGGCCCGAAGTTCATAGTGCCGAGACAGAGGCGGCTGACCCGCACGCCTGAGCGCCCGAGATGAACGTAGTGCATGTGCGTCTCCTTGGGGTAGAGCAGATAGGATACCGGCTCGTGGTGAGGGCTGGCAACCAATCGGCAGACGAGGGGCATGCAGCAGGTGACTTTCTGCTGGCAGTTCAGCAAGGTTTGGCTATAATGCCGATCGTATGACAACGACAAATCCTGCCGCTCCCGCGGCACCGCTTGCCCCGCCGGATCTTGCACGAATCGCCAAGACAGTTGCGACCAAGCTCCCGTTTCGCGGCGATGTGACGGGGTTGACCCCGCTCGCCGGTGACGCATCGAATCGCCGATACTTCCGGATCGCCTTGAAGGGGACGCCATCGGCATTGATCCTCATGCAGTTGGCCGATCCGGAGGGTTTCAAAAAGTCTGAAGAAGCCGTCAGCGGCGCGTCCGCTCAGATTGCGGAACTGCCCTTTACCAACGTGCTCGCGCATCTGCAGCGTACCGGTGTCACCGTCCCGCAGTTGCACTATTACGATCGGGAAGCCGGCCTTTTGTACCTGGAGGATTTCGGGGATCTGACGCTGGCAGAGGCCTGCCGTGATGCGGATCACGCCCGGTTGGTTGCGCTCTATCGTCAGGCGATCGATCAATTGGTGCTGCTTCAAGTGAAGGGGACGCA
>ERZ795044.3795-NODE-3795-length-12614-cov-5.789076_pt1 | contig 12614 bp, 10 predicted proteins | sample MGYA00375128_ERZ795044 | MGnify/ENA primary metagenome ERZ795044 (study PRJEB30173, sample SAMN05720213) | anaerobic digester metagenome | isolation source: active sludge of municipal wastewater-treating anaerobic digesters | place: USA | collected 2014-12-22 ... | reverse complement strand
TTCAATTCTAATCAGGATTCTAATCCGGGAGATATCGGTATATTTAGAGATAAAAATGGTAGCGAGTACCTAGTTGTAACTGATACAGGTAGTAAATCTGTATATACAATATCCCTGTATGATAAGAAAGTTCAGAGTTTAAATGATAGTAATAAAGTACTTGATAAACCATATAAGGTATATACTCGGGATACTGGTATATTTATTTTAGATTTGGGTAGTGGGATATTAAAAGCTAAAAGTATTTCTGGTGGATTTGAACCGCTTGTTAAACTAAGTGGTTTAAGTATCCAAAATATCGGGGCAGATGATATTTCAGAATTTGCAGTACTAACAATTAATGAGAATGCATATGTACTGGATAGAGCACAAAAAACGCTTTTAAAATCAACTAACTATAGTGGAGGGTACAGTCTATCTGCACCGTATCTTTCTAAAGAGGAGTACGCGAAATCCAATGATGTATTTTCCGATTTAAGTGTATATATACTTGCAGAGGGAGAGAATGGGATATATAGATATGTTGGTACTCAAAGTGGTATGGTAGAAGCACCTATTAATTTAATAGGTATGGATTCTCCAATAAATAATGCCAAATACGGTTATACTATTGATGATATGAATGCAGGTCTATACATATTCGATGAGGGGAGTAGGAGAGTACTTAAGTTTGAGAAGCCAATGGAATCAGGAGAGAAAAGACATCCTAATGAATTACTTCTTCTAAATCAGTATGTTTTTGAAGATAGTGGGGCATGGAAGAGTGTTAAAGATTTTGTTGTAGATTTTAAAGAAGAGAATATGTACATATTAGATGGTACTACAATATGGAAAGTAAGATTGTAGTGATATAATCAGGAATGCAAATATTAAACAAAAAAGGTCTTCACAATTATGAAATATTAGAAAGATTTGAGGTTGGTATTCTTCTCAAAGGAGCAGAAGTAAAATCATTGCGAATGGGTAGGTGTAATTTAGGTGATTCATATGTGAAAGTAATTGGTGGAGAGTTGTGGTTAGTAAATACAGATATACCTAAGTATAAATATGATGGTTCCTCTAATTATGATTCGTTTAGGTCAAGGAAGTTATTGATAAACAAGAAGGAATTGATATACTTACAGAGTAAGATGAAACAGGGTAATCTTACATTGGTTCCTACGAAAATATATTCAAAGGGTGGTATCTTTAAATTAGAGATGGGGTTAGCAAGGGGTAAAAAAAGATTCGAAAAGAAGGCAGAGGAGAGAAAAAAAGATTTAGATAGAGAATTACTTGTAGAAAAAAGAAAATACATGATATAATGTTATAGGTTATGTCAGTAGAAATTAATCAAGAAAAATTAATAGTTCCAACAGAGATAGGGAGTATGACCCCAATTGAAAGTACTCCAGAGATACCTGTTGAGTCAATTCAAAATAACCCAGTAGTTCCCCAAAATAGTGTTACTCCAATACAGAATACCCAGGTAGAGCGAAACACACTTTCTAATAAAGATACTTCCAAGATAGATATTAATGGAGCACAAGATGGTATCGGTTGGTTTGCTCTAATGAATTCAAAAAAAGAGGGTAGCGATATAGAAGTTCTGTAAGTATACTCTCGATTACAATTCCCATATATGATATCCTTTGTATATACTGTTTAATCTGTCCATTCTTTTATGAAAGAATATATATTAACTCAAGTAGGACCTATGCCATCAGATGATATTGTTGTTGGGGATTCCGTAGAGTATCCTAAAGATTCGTATGATGAGTTTACGAACAATGATATTAATATCCCTTGGGGGTGGATATTTTTTACGATAGCAGTAATATCGTTGGGTATTCTTGGTTTCTTGAAAATAAAAGATAGATTAAAAAGAAAAGATAGAAATGAAAAAGCAAAAGAGTGGGTACTATTCGAAGTAAGAGTTCCAAGAGGTAATGAAACAGAGATAGGGGTAGCTGAGAAGATGTTTTCTAACTTAGTAGGTATTGGTGGGAAAGGGAAGGGATTTGCTGAGAAGTTTACAGTAAGTAATAGTGTAAGTTTTGAGATTGTAGGTACTCCTGGTGAGATAAGATTCTTTGTTTACTGCCCAAAGAAATTTGGAGAGCATCTTGAAAAACAAATACTTGGATCATATCAAGATGCAGAGGTGAGAAAGGTTGATGATTACAATATATTTAGTGAGAACTCTAAGGTCGCATTTACTAGATTAGAGTTAGACGAAGAGAGTTACTGTCCAATTAAAGTTGCAACAGATTTCACAGGAGATCCTTTAGCAAATATCTTAAGTACATTAAGTAAGATGTCTAATGGAGAGGGCGCTATGGTTCAGATAGTGATATCTCCTACAGGTAGTACATGGCAGAAGAATGGTTCAGGGTTTGTTAAGAAGGTGGAGAACAATAACTCTGATCCTGAAAAAAAGAAGATGAGTGTAAGTCAGGAGAAATTAGAGGCGATAGGAAAGAAAGTTTCTAAGAACGGTTTCGCTGTAGATATTAGGATAGTTACATCTGCATCTGATGAATCTTTGGCTAAAATGCATTTAGATAATATAGTGGCTGGGTTTGACCAATACAGTAATCCTGGGATTAATAAGTTTAAAAAAATTGATATTAAGGGTAAGAAGAAAGAGAAGGAGTTTATGTATGATGTTGTGTATAGAAGGGCTCGTTTAGAATCTAAAAGTATTTTGAATGTAGAAGAGTTGGCAGCTATATATCATTTTCCAAATAAAGATATTACTACACCAAATATAAACTGGTTACTTGCAAGAGAGATACCAGCGGCTAATGAAGTTAGTTCTGATATTAAATCCAAAGATACAGTATGGGTGGGGAATAATATATTTAGAGGTAAAGTTAAAGCTATATGTTACCAAAGAGATGATAGAAGGAGACATACATATATACTTGGTCAAACAGGTTCAGGTAAATCATGGTTAATGGTAAGAATGTTAATACAGGATATATACAATGGAGATGGTGTCTGTTTTATAGATCCTCATGGAGAAACTGCTGATATGATTTTAGAAAGGATACCTCCAGAGAGAGCGGATGATGTAATATATTTCAATGCTGGGGATTTTGAGAGACCATTTGGTTTAAATATTATGGAGTATTACAATGAGCAGCACAAACATCAGATTGTTAATAGTTTTATTGCACTTCTTTTAAAGATGTTTGACCCTCATAATCAGGGGTATGCAGGCCCTGCATTCCAACAAGCAGTTAGAAATTCTATGCTTACAGCTATGAGCGCAGAGGGATCTACCTTGATAGAGGTTGTTCGTATGTTACAGGACGAGAAGTGGGTACAGGAGAAATGGCTACCTATTGTTAAAGATGAACTTGTAAAGAGATATTGGACTGATCAGGTTGCCAAAACAGATCAGAAGACTAAATCTGAGAGTTTAGGTTACTTTATTTCTAAGTTTGATAAATTTACAACGAATTTAGCTATTAGAAATATTATTGGACAATCTCAATCTTCTTTTGATTTTAGAGAGGTTATGGATAAGGGGAAGATTTTAATTGTGAATCTTTCAAAGGGTGCTATTGGAGACGAGAATATGTCTTTTCTTGGTCTGTTACTTGTTCAGAAATTACTTGCCGCGGCCTTAAGTAGGGAGAATGTTGCACAAGAGGAAAGGAAAGATTTTTTCTTTTATGCTGATGAGTTTCAAAATTTTACTACTGATGAATTCGCATCTATTCTTTCAGAAGCAAGAAAGTATAGATTAAATCTTACTCTTGCGCATCAGTATATTGGTCAATTACCAGAAAATATTAAAAGTGCCGTGTTTGGTAATGTTGGTACACTGTTTATTACAAGATGTAGTAATGAAGATGCTCAGTTTCTTGAGCCACAGTTTGATACATATGTTAAGGCAACAGATATTATTAATCAAAGTTTGGCTCATTACTATGTAAAGATGTTATGTAATAATTCATATCCTGGGCCATTTTCTTTAGATGCTAGATATGGACCAAAATATCCAGAATCTGGTTTTGATATGAAGGTGAACAAAGAGGTAGCATCAATTATTAAAAATACATCAAGATTAAGATACGGTAGGGATGTAAATATTGTAAATATGGATATAAGTAGGAGGGCAGATTTAGATAAGAGGGAGGAAAGTAAACCAGAGGTTCAAGGTGGTTTCCCTCCTATAGATTTTTAAGGATAATAGTGCATAATCCTATTCTTTTTGATAAAATCATCTTGTTTATGGGAGTATAGCTCAGCTGGTTAGAGCGCGGTTCTTATAAAGCCGTGGCCGATGGTTCGAATCCATCTACTCCCATTTCGCTAACTTATAGTGGGAAAGTTTTTTAATTTCTTTTGAGATTATTGTGAAGATTATAAATCTTTAAGATTTCTTTCTGTTTCTGGTTTGTTGTTATCTATTAAGCCAAGATACTTCTCTGTTGTAGATAGTCTTTTGTGTCCAACTAGTTTTGATACTGTTACTAGGCTAACTCCATTCGCTAAGTGGTGTGCAATAAAGGTGTTTCTTAAATCATTTACCTTTGCATTTTTAATACCCGCTTTTTCAAATGCTTTATCTATCGTGGTTCTAATATTCCTAACGAGTAGGGGCCTACCATTTTTTGTCACATATAAAGTATCATCCTCTGTTTCAGGTCTAATATTTATGTATTCATCAATAGCTTTTTTAGCGGATTTATTTATTGGGACCTTTCTTGCAAGATGACTACCAAGTGCTTTAATATACAAAAAGTCTATTCCATCTTTTGATTTTCTAACATCGTCTATAGATAGAGTAGCTAATTCTCCTATTCTAATACCTGTTTGAAGTAAGACTTCTACAATAGAGTAGAGTCGTACATCTACCCTGCTAACATCTCGAAGTGCCCTATACTCCATCTCTGAGAGGACTCTTGGTGGTTTAGTTTCAAATTTAGGATGTGCCAACTTCTCTGCGGGATTGTCTGTGATAATAGAGGTTTCTAGAAGATGTCTATAAAATGTTCTTGTACTATTTATTTTTCTTGAAATACTCTTGGGTGTGTAGTTATTATCCTGTAAGTGTTTTTTATACGCCTCTAAGTCAATAATAGAGGTTTCTTGCATCTTAGTTACTCCCCGTGTTGAAAAGAAATTAAGTAACTGTTCGATGTCTTTTGCATATGCGATAACAGTGGCGTCAGACCTTCCTTTACTGTGTAGTTCATTAGCAAAACTTTCTTGATACTTAGCAAATTGAGGGTTTGATATTCTTTCCAATTTATTAAAAGAATCTAATTTAAAATGACCTAGTATATAAACTATGAGATTATAGCACCCCCCGATATAGAATATCAATAATAAAAACTATAGATTTATTTTGAACAAGTTTTCCTTTTCTGATAATATTTTTGTATGGAAAGAAGAATAAATATAAAGAATAGAGACAGGGTAGTTAAGAGTAGTAGTGGGTTAGAACTATCCAAAATATCTAGTAATTGGTTTTTTAAATTAGTGGCCTTAGCTATTTCCATAGCCCTTTTCTATTCAGTATTTAATTCTGCTAAGATTACAATTCAGAAATTAGAAATTTTAAGAAAGGCAGAACAAGAGGTTGAGGATTTAAGATTAACAAACTTACATTTATCTATAAGTATTAAAGATATGTCTACAGATAGATATTTAGAGAAAGAGGCAAGGGATAGATTAAACTTTGGAGGAGAGGGGGAGGTAGTTTTCGTAATACCTGAGAATTCCTTAGAATTAGCAAAAGGGAGAGTGGAGGAAATATTAAAACCAGAGGAGGGTGAGGTATATGAACAGAGTAGTAATATTTCCGAATGGGTGGATTTCATTCTGTCTGGAGTTTGAAATAGAAGTATATTTCAAGTATAATTGTCCTTGCAATATCGCGGGGTAGAGCAGTGGCAGCTCGTCAGGCTCATAACCTGAAGGTCGTTGGTTCGAATCCAACCCCCGCAACCATTTCTTATACTTTTTTCTTGTATGCAATGTATGGCCAGTTTCGACCTCTTTCCTCTGTATCTAACCCATATCCTTGTACCCACAAATTATCAATCTCAAATCCTAAATAATCTGGCTCTATTTCGACCTCTCTTCTATCCGGTTTTGATAAAAGGGCACAAACTTTTAAGGATTTAGGATTTTTTGGTAGGATACCTTCTTCTATTAACTTCTTCATAGAATTTCCTGTATCGATAATGTCATCAACTACAATGATATTTGCTCCCTCAATTGGGATTGTGTTCAGAAGTGTTACATCCGGATTCCCAGATGACACTTCTCCCTTTTTATAACTAGAAGTTCTTACAAAGTCCATTTTGATATTAGGATGTTTAACTGATCGGAATAGGTCTATAAAGAATGGGGTGGCACCTTTAAGTACACCAATTAAGACAAGTGGGGTGTCAGGATCATCTTCGTAGTCATCTGAAACCTGTTTGGCAATCTCTGAGACCCTTTCTTTAATTTGATCTTCATCAAATAGTATTTCAAAGCTAGGATCTTCTGCTTCTAGTTTTTCAACCATGATTGTTAATTTAAAATTAATCTCTCATTATACCTGCCTTCTAGAATGAAATATATATTTGTGATAGAATTGCTCTGTTGTTTTAATATATTAATGTTTTAGTAATATGCCATTAACAGATCAACCAGTAAAAGGAATGTATATTAAAGAAGAGAATAGGGTATTCTTCTTGCAAGATCGTATGTTAAAAACCCAAGGTAGGCAGGGTGGTTTAGTAATTATGAAACTTAAGGCACTGGATAACGGCCAGGTACTAAGTAAGACTGTTAAATCTGGAACTAAGGTAGAGTATGTTAATCCTGAGACTAAAGAAGTTCAATATCTATATAAGGATGATATGTTTTCCTACTTTATGGATATGGAAACATATGAAACTATAAATATCCCAAGAAGTGTAATAGGGGAGTATATTAATTTTCTCAAAGAGGGGGATAAAGTATTAATATTAATGTATGAGGGAAAGATATTAACTATCAAAGAGAATCCCTCTGTAGTTTTAGAGGTAATTAATGCAGATGAAGCAGTTAAAGGGAATACCGCAAACTCTGCGACAAAGTTAGTAACAGTTGAAACGGGGTATCAATTACAAGTTCCTCTTTTCATCAAAAAGGGTGATAAACTAAAAATAAATACAGAAACGGGTACATACTCTAGCAAGGCAAATTAGGATAAATTCTGGTATAATCTTTATGCATTTCGGTGGGATAGCTCAGTTGGTTAGAGCATGGGATTCATAAACCCAAGGTCGGTGGTTCGATCCCACCTCCCACTACCATTTCATTTCTAAATATTAAGAATATGCCAGAAGAAAAAAAAGAGAGTAAAAATACAGGAGTAAATATAATTAGGATTAGGCCTAAAAAGAAGATGTCCCCCGTTATGAGTATAGTTTTGTTTTTGGTTATGTCTTTCTTTCTTACTTTAGGTATTAATCTTTTCTTAAATCAGAACTCTAAGGGTCAGGAGGTGCCATTAAGTGAAATAGTTTTGTATATCTCTGAAGGAGAGTATGAAGAGGTGATACTTAGGGATGATATGGTCTTAATTTCCCAGGTTAACAAGGTAAAGGGAGAGGATGTTGTTGAAAAAAAGTATGCTTTAATACCTCAGGGTGTTGATTTCTATGGCATATTAGCTGATGCACAAATTGATATTAAGACATTACAGAATGATTTCTACAAACCTAGATTAGGTATTTCTTTTGGTGATATATTGTCATTTCTGTTTTTAGGTGCAGGAGTAGTATTGGTATATATTCTAATCAAAAATATGCAGAAGTCTGGTGGTCAGATTATGGATTTTGGTCAGAGCAAGGCTAGATTACTTTTTGGTAAGAAAACAGGTATTACTTTTGAGGATGTTGCTGGTATAGATGAGGTAAAGGATGAGTTAACTGAGATAGTAGATTTTCTTAAGAATCCAAAAAAGTACTTAAATATTGGTGCAAGAATACCTAAAGGTGTTCTTTTAGCAGGCGCTCCTGGAACAGGTAAGACACTTTTAGCAAGAGCTGTAGCTGGAGAAGCGGGTGTTCCATTCTTCCATACCTCTGGTTCTGAGTTTGAAGAGATGTTAGTTGGTGCAGGTGCATCAAGGGTAAGGGATTTGTTTAATAAGGCAAGAAAGGCAGCTCCATCTATAATATTTGTTGATGAGATAGATGCTGTTGCGAAGAAAAGAGGTACTGTTTTGCACTCTGGTGCAGGTGAGCAAACTCTTAATCAGATATTGGTTGAGATGGATGGTTTAGAGGGTAGAGAGAATGTAATAGTGTTAGCCGCTACAAATAGACCAGATGTATTAGATCCAGCAATTTTAAGACCTGGTAGATTTGATAGGTTAGTAGTTGTTCCTATGCCAGACTATCAGGGTAGGAGAGAGATTATTGGGGTACATGCCAAGAACAAGAAATTTGAGGAGGGTGTTGATTTGGATTTAATTGCAAAAAAAACAATAGGATACTCTGGTGCTGATTTGGAAAATCTATTAAATGAAGCCGCTATTATGGCTGCAAAAGAAGAGAAGAAGAAGATTAATCAGGGTGATCTTTTAGAAGCTTACTTAAAAGTTAAATTAGGAAGAAAAAAGAAAGGAGAGATAGGGGAAGAAGACCTTAAGGTTACAGCATATCACGAAGCGGGTCATGCAATAGTTGCGAAATTCACTAAATATGCAACTCCTGTTGAGCAGGTATCCATTATTCCAAGAGGAATGGCAGGTGGTGTTACAGTATATCTTCCTGAGGATGATAAAAAACATGTGTACAAAGATGAGTTACTTGCAAGTCTTAAGGCAGCATTAGGTGGTAGAGCTGCAGAGGAGCTCTTTATTGGGAGAATTTCTACAGGAGCTTCTGCCGATATAGAGCAAGCAACCTCTACTGCAAAAGAGATGGTTACTCAATGGGGAATGTCCGATAAATTAGGTATGGTTAAATATGGAGATGTTGAGGAAACAAAACATTTAGGCTATACATATGGTGGTGGTAGAGACTTTAGTGAGAAGTACGCTGAGATAATAGATTCGGAAGTTAAGGACTTAATAGACAAATCGTATGCAGACGCAAAGAGGGTCCTTTCTGAGAAAAAAGAGTATGTAGAGAAATTAGTAAAACTTCTTTTTGAAAATGAGGTTGTATCTAAAGAGGAGTTTGAATCTCTTTTTAATGAGTAATTGTAGTAATACGATTTCTTTTGTAAAATATATACATGATAAAGGAATCTCAAAGAGACACATTTCTTGCAATTGATGCTAACGCTATTGTTCATAGAGCTTTTCACGCATACCCATCTACACTTCAGACATCTGAGGGTATTCAGGTAAATGCAGTATACGGATTTACGGTCATGTTACTGGAAGCACTTAAGATATTCGGACCTAAGTATGTCCTTTGTGCAATGGATACTCATGCACCGACCTTTAGACATGAGATATTTACAGAGTACAAAGCAACAAGAAAACCAACAGATCTTTCTTTGATAGATCAGTTTCCATTAGTAGAAGAGATACTTAAAGCATTTAATATCCCAGTTATTAAGAGGGAGGGTTACGAAGCAGACGATATATTAGGTACTATTTCGAAATATGTCTCAGAGGGCCAATGGAGCAAAGAGGATTTGGATTTGTATATACTTAGTGGGGATAGAGATCTTCTTCAATTAATTAATGAAAGAACATATGTATGTTTACCCAATGGAAATTTCAAAAACATTGTAGTATATAACTCGCAGAAAACAAAAGAGAAGTATGGATACTTACCAGAGCAAGTAATTGATTACAAAGCATTGGTAGGAGATCCTTCTGACAATATACCAGGTATAAAAGGGATAGGAGATAAAACAGCCTTACAGCTCTTAGAGAAATATGGGGCCTTAGATGGAATATATAAACATATTAACGAAGTGGAGGGTAGGTCTAGAACACTAATTGCGGAAGGGATAGAGCAGGCAGAGTTTAGTAGAGAGTTAGCAAAGATAGATAGAGATGTTGATGTAAAGGTACACTTAACAGATTGCATACTCAAAGACTTAGATAGAAACCAATTAGATTTTACATTTAGAAAATATGCATTTAAATCCTTAATGAGCAGATTGGATGACATATTTGGTAAAAATATTAAGTCAAAGAATATGTCTCAGTTAGATATGTTTAGTAAAGAGAAAGAAGATATTAAATGGTCTAACAAGGAAGAGGTAAAGAAAGTGATTGAAGAGAGTAAGGAGTTAAGAATTGCATATGTTGGAGAAGAAGAATCATATGATTCCCAATCGTATATATGTATTAGAGGAATCCCAGAAGACAAGAAGGCTATCGATATAATAACTCGGGAAAATGATATAACTAAACTTCTTGATGGGAAAAATACAGTCTTTTATAACTTTGAAGAATTAGTAAGTAAGTCTAATTCTCTATCGATACACAATCTCTCTACTTACTATGATATTGTACTTGCAGAACATATTCTTCACTCAGATAGAAGGGGTCCTAAATTAAAAGATTTTGCTTTCGAATATTCAGCAAAGATATTAAATGAAAAATTATCTTCTTCAGATATGACTTCGATTCTTAATACTATCGAGGAGTCATATTTTAAACAACTTGAAAAAATAGATAGCCTTGAGCTATATGACTATACAAAACAAAGTATAGAGAAATTTCTTAAGGTCTCAGATGGACACCTATTAAGTTCAATAAAGAAGATTGAACTCCCCATATCTGTAATCCTTTCTAAGATGGAAAAAAGAGGCTTTAGTATAGATATGAAGAAGTTGGAAGATATTAAAAAAGACATAGAAAAGGAAATAGTGAGTGTCCAAAAAGAGATATACAGTATAGTGGGACATGAGTTTAATATTAATTCACCTAAACAACTTTCAGATGTACTTTTTAAAGAATTAGGATTACCTAATAAGTCTAAGGGAAGTACAAGAGAATCTGTTCTTGATGGTATGTTAGGAATACATCCAATAATGGAGCAACTACTGTATTTTAGAGAGATATCTAAGGTATTAAATACATATGTAGATCCTTTATATAAAAATAGTAGAGTAGATGATAACGGGACTTATTCTGTTCACACAGATTTCAAACAAACAGGTACAACCTCTGGGAGATTCTCATCCGTAAATCCTAATTTACAGAATCTTCCCCTAGAAGGTGTATGGGCAAAAAGATTAAGAGAGTGTTTTGTAGGAAGAAAGGGATTTAAACTCCTAGGTATGGACTATTCACAAATGGAACTCAGAATTATGGCAGATATATCAAATGACAAACTGTTAACCCAAGACTTTGTAAATGGCCTAGATATTCATACAGCAACAGCAGCAAGAGTATTGAATAAAAAGATGAGTGAGGTTACCCATAAAGAGAGAAGCTTAGGCAAAACTGTTAACTTCGGTATGATATTTGGACAAACCGCATTCGGTCTTTCATCATTGCTTGGTATAGACAGAGAGCTTGCTGGTAAATATATTCATGCATACTTTGATCATTACAAAGGAGTAGAGGAGTATATGAGGAAGATAGAGTATGAAGCGTTTGAGAAAGGATATGTTCAAACTATGTTTGGTACAACAAGGAATATATCGGGTATCAGATCTCAAAACAAAAGAGCACGCAGTGCTGCGGCAAGAGAGGCTATTAATATGCCAATACAGGGTAGTGAAGCAGACATTATGAAATTAGTAATGAGAGATATCTACTCTTTGATTGAGAAAGAGTATCCGAAACAGGCGTATATTTTACTTCAAATCCATGACGAAATAGTTTTTGAAGTAGAGGATTCTGTTATAGAGAAATTTGCAGAAGAGACAAAAAAGATTATGTTAGAGAGAGTGTCTTTAGATGTCCCTTTGGATGTGCATATGTCTATCGGCAGAACACTATCGGAGTTAAAGTAGATATATTTAATTTTTAACATATTAAAAATGTTTAAAAAGATAACCTATCTTCTATCAATGATTCTTGGGATATTTGTAGTATTAAGACTATTTAATAAAAAGGAGCAAGTATTTGAAATTACGAATAAAGAGGATTTAGGTATACCTAAAAAGGAAATACCTAGCAAGATGAATAAAGGAAGCCTAAATAGTAGGCAAAATGACATACTTAAGCTTATGAGTAAGAGAGAGATTCTACTACCTTCCGATATATATCAACTACATCCCAATGTATCAACTAGAACACTAAGAAGAGATATGACATCTTTAGTTGAATTAGGTCTTGTACACCAAGAGGGTAGTACTAGGGATACTAAATATATATTACAAAAATAGTATGTATAAATACTCAGAGCTTTGTACTCTATTTGAAAAATTAGAAAAAACTCAATCAAGAAATGAAATGTCTGATGAATTAGCCCAATTCTTTAAGAGTTGTGATAGCGAAGAGATTGAAATCATCACGTATATGATGCAAGGAAGAGTTGCTCCTATGTTTGTAAATTCGGAGTTTAATTACTCTGAGAAAAGCCTAATACGTCTTCTATCAACATATTTTTCTAAAGATATAGACAGTTTAAGAAAAGAGAGTGGTGATATTGGTGATACCGTTTATGAGATAAAGAAAGGAGAGGAGAATAAAGGGAATAGTTTTGATATAA
>ERZ795044.3793-NODE-3793-length-12615-cov-7.704618_pt1 | contig 12615 bp, 8 predicted proteins | sample MGYA00375128_ERZ795044 | MGnify/ENA primary metagenome ERZ795044 (study PRJEB30173, sample SAMN05720213) | anaerobic digester metagenome | isolation source: active sludge of municipal wastewater-treating anaerobic digesters | place: USA | collected 2014-12-22 ... | reverse complement strand
TGTTAAGCATTGGCTCGAACAGCAACTCAGAAGACTTTTTCTGGCTAATAGCGCAAAATACTTGAGTATAAACCGTAGCGGGGGACTGTCCAAAGAATTTCCATGGCGAGCGCATCATAGATAGATGCACACCGATATACATATTAACTAAAACGGCTAGGTACGAGTTGTGGGTTACTGTGTACCCTGTTGTTAGGAATAACTTCTCTTCATCGTCAATAGCGATACATGCACCTCCGATATCGTCAATCTCCTCTATTCTATCAATAAAGAGATGCTGTGTTTTTGACCTGCTCCGTTCTCGTTCGAAACCTCTATCAATCCACTCTTGTTTTCGTTTAAGCGAGAATACTGGAAACGCGTTCTGGGGAAATGAAATTGAAACCACATATTGATCGAAGTTCGCATTTTTAAGTTTTTCTTTTATGCGGGTTGAATAAGACGCAAGTCCACCAAGCCCGCGAACAAGCTCGATAATTCCATCTCGAAGTTTTTCACTCACAGTATAGAAAACAGCCATTCCTGCCTTTTTATGTGCAGATCCATCTGTATCCATAAGTCCTTGAAGAAGCGCTATTCTGTTTTCAATTGAATCATAAAGGTATTCATTAGGGATGAACTTTGAATGACAGTATGTATTTAAGAGACCTAATTCTCTTAAACATTTTCTTATTTCCTCTTCGCCCCCTCTTGTAGCTACTCGAATCACATGATTACATGATGTAGTTTCAAACCACCTAGAGTATATTCCTAGATTTGCAAAATCTCGATTTACATGTTCTATAATTTCCTCGTCGTCACCACCAATAGATATTCCTGAATCAGATAAAGAACCGTCTCCTAGTAGCGCTCCTAATGAGTACGGAGGTATCTTATGAAGCCTTGCAGTATGTTGCACTGGTTGCGTAAGAGGAATAAACCACCTATCTTTAGGGTTGGCTTTGATAGATTTAATTATTTCTTCAGTAGTAATAATCTTCCAACACGGCTCAGATTTCTGTTTAACATACTTCTGTAATTCTTTGTTCCATACAATCCCGTTGCGGGATTTCGCTGCTTTCCAGTAATGCGGACCCCCAGATATCACGGATCTACCATCTGCAAATGTAATTTTATACATCTTCTCTTTTGGATAGTCTTGCTTAGATGTAATTTTAGCCGATCTACCGTTTGGAGTACATACAATATCTCCGACTTGAATAGTTCTAACAGTCTTGGGACCTGTTGGAGTATACACTAATTCCTTATAAGACAACATTTTACCCCAACCGATGTGCGGGTAAAGTACACATGTACGATAAGGCTTAGTCGGGTCGAGGTATTCTACGAATGCCTTTTTAACGCGAGGATAAATTGTAGGTGCGATTGGTCCTAGGTACTTTTCAGTCAGGAATTCTTCTGGAGTCGGAGGTCGATCGCGGTAGTTCACTCGCCAACTGTTCGAAAGCAAATCGCCCTTTTGATCTTCTGTTAAGTCAGGATCAGAGAGAATAAAATCAATTGCAGTCTTGATTTGTTCTATATTTAGGCCCTTCATAGCCTGCGAATCGAGCGCTGCGGGATCCCCAGATAGTATATCTGTTAAAACATATTGCAATTCATTAAGTAACTTAGGATCAAAAGTAGCTATAGGTGCTCCCTTCTGGTTTTCCATAGAGAAGGGATCGGTTGACATATGCTCTCCTTATAAGTATTCGAATTGAAGTCCCTTTAAGGCCCCACATCGAGCAGGCTTTTTTCGCCGAATACTTGCACCTAAATTAGTAGGAGAGGTATCAAATCGAATAGCTGCTTCTTTAATACTAGAAAAAACTTCTCCAGTTTGAACACACCGAACCTTTTTACATCCATTCCTATTACCTATCGACAAGGCTGATCGACGTTGAGAAAGCTCTAATTGCTGCTCTTCTGATCGATCTCTCCAAGTCTGACGCTTCTTTTCTGCCGTAGGCATCGTTTGTGTTCTAGCAGCATCTCTATCAACATAAGAGGTTTTCTGCAATTTACAAGAACTCCATTCAGATATCTTCTGCGTTCTTGCTTTCTTCATAGCTTGAGACTTTTGAAATCTGGTCGAAGGATTAAGCTGAGCCTTACTCATTGCTTCCCGGTATTCTTTAGTCTGCATTGTTTGTCGTAACTTTGCTAACCAGGCTTCTCCTAAATTACCGCCACCAGCTTTTGCGGCGATATTGTATTCTGGTTGTAGGCTAGATATTTCAAATTCTTCTAGTCTGTCTGCTTCTTCCTTTGTTAATATATTGTCGTGTAGAATTTGCTTCTTGAACCTATCTTTTCCATAGTAATGCAAAGCGTGTTTTATGTGATACCCGCTACCAAAGTAGGTATCTAGAGCAGCTCCGGCTTTCTTAGTTTGCCCTACATAGCGATTTCCATTAACCAGATTAGTTACTAGATAGATCTTCCAAACTTCCACCTTACTACTCCTAGTCACTAATTATAATAGCCGCTAGACAGTTAGTGGCAGTTGTGGGAAAATGACTAAAATGCGGATCAAATGCTCGGGCTCACCGTGCGAGCCAACAGTCCTCTTAGTTAAATGCGAGGCAATAACCAAGCGCGCCGGCATAAAGCGCAGCACATCTCTAACACCTATCGTGCACGAACAACGAAGGTGACCCTTAGGAGGGTCAATCATGGCAGTCGACAGAGAGGAATTCCGTCGCAGAGCTCAGGAGAAGGCTAAGGCTGTTCTCCAGCAGAGGAAGCTCAAGGAGTCTGGCGAGGTCGTTGGCATCGCTAATAACTCCGCTGAGCAGTCGAACGTAGAGGGCAAGCTTCCCTCAGGCGTTCTCAAGGTAACCGAGGAAGAGAAGAAGGTCCTCGATGCTTATCGCAAGTGGAAGGAGACTCGAGGTTCTTCCAAGGCGAAGTCACTCAAGGAAGAAGACGAGACCGGTGGAGACGCCGGTGGAGAGCCAGCTCCAATGGCAGAGACCAAGGAGCAGAGGATTGCTCGTCTTAAGAGGAAGGCCGAACGCCGACAGCGCGTAGAGGCTCTTAAGGCGAAGCTCGCTGAGAAGCGCAACGCTGAGAAGCCAGATGCCATCCGTGAGCAGGCCAAGGCTCTTAAGGAGCGAATTTCCAAGGTTCGCACGTCCCTCAAAGCTCTCAACGAGGAGGGCGAAATGGCTCCCGCTACCCCGATGGCTCCGCCAGCCGGCGCAGCTACTGCTCCTGGCGGAATGCCTGGAATGGACGGGGCTCTCGGAGCAAATCTACCGCCCGAGATCACTGCAGAGATTCAGAATATCGCCGCAGCCGCTCAGAGCCTAGCTCAGATGGCTGGCGTCGCTCCTGCTGCTCCTACCGGTGCAGAAGTCGGAGCTGATATTCCTGCAGAAACAGCCGGGGCTGCTGGTTCTGGTATGCTCCCAGAATCCGCAAAGGCCGAGCGCGTTGCTCGCATCAAGGCTCTTCTCGAGAAGAAGAAGGCTGAGAAGGACAAGGAGAAGAAGGACGACAAGAAGGCTGATGGCAAGGCAAAGCCCTTTGAGAAGAAGAAGGAAAGCGCCAGTTGCCCGAAGTGTGGTAAGGAGCCTTGCGAGTGCGACAGCACTGATAAGATGATCGAAGAGGCCAGAGCTCGCGCTCTTGCTCGCCGCGAGGCACTCAAGAAGATCCGCTCCGATGCTATGCAGGAGGCTTCTTACGATGCTGAGAACGCTGCTACCACAGACGTTCAGGGTTTCGTGAAGTCCGCCCTTGATACAGCAGGTGCAATGGGCGGAGCTCAGGCTACCGCTTATGGCACAGCTAGCAAGGATCAGATTCAGCAGGCTGGTGTAAAGATCGGCGGAGCTGACGCTTCTATGCCCGGCAACAGTGGTGCAACAAGCTCCATCAAGCCGGCCCACGTCTGGAAGGCTCGCGATCTTAGCTACGGCGGAAAGATGCCTGACAAGCTCCCGAAGAACCTTCCTGAGGGTGTCGAGGAGAGCTGGGACCAGAAGCATGTTGATCACTACATTGAGCGCCGAGAACTCAATTTCAAGAAGCTTCTTGAGAACGGTCAGCTAGGTTAATAGCTTCGCATCTAACAGAAGGGCAGCATAACGCTGCCCTTTTTTATTGTTTTCATCTTCTGTGACTAACTATGGTAGAACTACACGTCCTTAAAGGAGACTTTCATGGCAGAATTGAAGCCAGGTATTAGCCCTGTTTCTGAGATCGATCCTAAGATTCTCGATCCAGATGGACTCTATATTCCGCGAGACCCAGTAGAGGTCGCAGAAGAGCAGCAGATGATTACTCGTGGCTCTAAGGATCTCTACCAGGCTCCATTTAGACCTCCATTCAATGCAGTGGATCTTAGTCAAGAATCGAATATCAATCCTCGCGCCGACGAAAAGGAAGCTAAGGGTCCGATATCTAAGCACGCCGCGGCTAATAGAGATCATTCAAAAGACGGTGAGCGGGATCTCGATTTTATAGAAGATGAGTATATGAACAAGGCTCCTAAGGAGGAGATGCTTGAGAACTATTCTATTGACCAGCTCGAGGCGCTCCTGGAAGCAGAAGAGGGCGGTGGTCCGAATCGCGTCGAAACTTTGCCTGTTCATCCTGATAGTGATGATAGTGAACTTGTTAACGCAGTTCTGAATGATTATCGCAGCGCGTATGATGGTGTGTCTACCTTCGACGAGCTAATGCAGGACGAGCCAGAATTCGAGGGTGGCACGGATACCGGAATCCCGGACTTCCTAAAAGAAGCTAAGGTCTGGAAGGGCCGAACATTCCGCGAGTCTCGTGGCGAGCTGGAAACCTTCTTCCGCGAGAATCCCAAAGCCCTTAAGAAGGATATCAAAGCTGCGTACCAGGATCATAAAGACTGGGCCCAAAAGAAGGGAATCGAAGCCGCTTGGCCGGAGACATTCAAGCGAATGCTAGCTAGAGCTCAGACCTCTACAGCAGCTACACCAGCAGCCAATGAACCGCCGAGGGAGCTTTCGAAGAGCTCTCAAGAAATTGCCGGCGACATTGAATCCACGGGATCTTCCCACGTAGAAGACACCTTCCGAAACCTGATCGATGTTGCTTCTAAAATCGCTTCTCGTGAAACAATGGCTCCTCACCATGGATTCATCTATGGAACAGGTGGTGTTGGCAAGTCCTACTCGATCGTAAGGACAGTAGAGGATATTTGCGCATCTGATCCTAAGCTTGAGCGCTGGAAACTCCTCAAGGGATCTACAACTGCAGCCGCTCTCTATCACCTGCTCTTTAAGTATCGCGATGGTTGGGTAATCATCTTCGATGATAACGATGGCGTCCTGAATGATGTTAACGCAATCAACTACCTTAAGGCAGCAATGGATCCCGATCAGCCTCGCTTTGTTTCCAAGTCATCTATCCGAACCCTTGAAGACAAGGAAACGGATATGGCCCGATACCTCAAAGAAGATATTCAGTTCTACGAGTCTCGGTTCGATGATGACGAGGAAGAAGAAGAGGATTCCGAAGAAGAGCTAGAGGACGACGAGGTCCTCGATACTCGAGAGACTGATGACGATATTGATAGAGAGATGCTTCGCAAAAAGAATCTACGCGCCATGCGTGATGAAAAGTTCACGTACTGGATTGATCACGTGGACCCAGCTATCGACCCCGCTACAATTGAAGATGATGGCGAAGAGGGCGAAGGCGGTGGTTTCGGCGGCAAGCCTAAGCTTCCTCCTGAGTTCCAGTTCGCTTCTCGAATCATTTTCATCTCTAATAGACCAGACCTTCCACAGCCCCTTCAGGACCGAACAGAGCCCGGCGAGGTAAAGCTTTCCAAGGCTGAGATTCTCGATCGTATCGAGGCCATCCTTGATCACCTCGTAGACAAGGAGCCTAAGCTTCTAGCTATGAAGGATAATGGACGAGCTCTTAAGATTGAAGTACTTCACTACCTACGCGCTTGCGTCAAGGCAGAGGACGAAGGAATCTCTGATAAGGGTGGCGAGGCATTCGTAATCAATGCTCCGTTTACATTCCGGCTATTCGCGCGCTGCGTAGCGTATCGTGTACTCTACCCAGACGTTTGGAAAAAGAGAGTTATTCGAGCTCTCCGCGAGAAGTCAGCAGGAAAGGTACGCTAAAATGGAAGAAGACTTTGGTGATGTTTCTAGCTTCTCTCCTCCGCAGCATTTTGAGAATTTGCTGAAGGCGATTAAACGAAAAGAGATAACTAAGCCTCCAGTATCAAGTCTTCTTGCACGAGAAGGATATGAGGATATTCAGGATTTCTTCGAAGAGCTTGAAGTAGAGGATCCAGCTGATCAGAGTGTATATCTAGCATTTGAAGGTATGTACCGTATATACTCTACTAACAGACTATTCGAAGCTCCTGAAGGACTCCCATTTTTCATTGGCGTGGAAGTAGCTGATGAACAAGGCATTCTTTTTCTTAAAGATAAGCGGTTGGTAGACTACATAGATTTTGATTGGTAATGGAGTTCTCGAATGATAAGAAAACTCAGCGAAGGTGGGGCGGCGATCGGAGGTAGTCGAATACCGAGGGACCGTGTTCAGCCTACTATAGATGCATATGTCGAGCAAGTTCTCTCAGCTATTCCATATGATAAGTATGAACCCGTCGGTAGCACCGGTAAGAAAGCTACGAACGGAGATATTGATCTAGCCGTCGAGACCTCTCTCACACTCGAAGAGATCTCCACAGCGCTCAAGTCCCTTGGCATCGAGCATATTGTTGCTAAGGGACTAGGAGAGCTCAATACCAAGTTCCCGCAGTATGACGAGAGTGGCCCAACCGAAGAATTTGTCCAGGTTGATCTTATGGTCGGACCACCAGGAGCTATAGATTGGCTAACTTTTGTATACTACGCTCCTTTTGAGAATGAAACTCAGTATAAGCCCCTTAATCGAACCGGAACGCTCTACGCGCTTCTTCGCTGCGCTACAGAGGAAGTTCGCGAAGATGGGCTGACATACTTTTATAGCATGGCTCCTAATCGCGGCGTCTTTCAGAAGGCTGGCAAGAACGTTGTTAACAAGAAGGGTGTAGAAGAGTTTAAGTCAGACCGAGCAGAAGAGGGATACCACCAGGACCCGATGTTCTTCTGCGAAATGATCAGTATGACATCTAGCGAACACTGGTCTCCCGACGAGCTAAAAGATACCTGCGAACACATCTGGGCGAAAATCAAACAGAGGTATTCTCCTGAAATCCGAGCTCATATAGATGAGTACATCCGAGGGTTCTCCGAAAATCAGAAAGTACCCATTTCGGGACCAGTTGTACTGGATGAATCGATACATCATATAATAGAAGCAAAGACGTCTCACCTTACTCACGTAGAAGACCTTCTATACGACGAAGGTGCTGCCGGTGGCGAGAAAATATTTACGTATTTAGAATCTCTCTTCGATGAGTTGAAAGGTAATACTCCTAAGGCACAGCTTCGTACAACTGTAAAGATAGATGGTAGCCCGGCAGTTTGTTTAGCTTCTAGCTATCCGGGGATATCAGGGCCATTTGTTGGAACGAAGATGACGTTCAGCCCTAGAGCTCCTCAAATCTATCAGACTCCAGAAGAGATTGACGCTAAATATGGTGAGATTCCAGATCTGGCTAATAAACTTAAGGTAGCTCTCTCTGTTATTCCTCGATTAGGTATTCCTGCTGGTGAAGTTTGGAAGGGCGACTTTCTTTTCACTGAAGAAGATCTGAAGGTTCATAATATAGGTGGCACCGATTACGTTACCTTCCAACCAAATACTATTGTATACGCTGCTCCTATCGATTCGGAGATCGGTCACAAGATCATGGACTCCCGGGTTGGTATTGCGCTACATACGCGATATAGCGGAGATGATCTGAAGACTGCTGAGAGTACTGCATCCTTTGACATCGATGCTAGCCAGCTGAACCAGCTCCCGGATGCTTTTATTATCGATGCGAATATGCCCTCAATTGCAGGCTCGGTCACCCTGACAGCTGAAGAGACTTCGAGCGTTGCAAGTATTCTCTCCTCTGCTAAGGAAATGTTTGATTCAATTAGAGACTTTATTGAAGAGGTCTCCCTGAATAACACGTATGCTGATATTCTTAATACTTACGAAAATCAAGCTATTAGAACATCCTCTGGGGAGACTCAATTCACTGAAGGGTATGTCGATAACTTAATCAAGTGGGTTCAGGCAAAATATACAGCTGATGCTGAAACCAAGAAAACAGATAAGGGAAGAGCAGGCGTTTTAGAGCGCAGAGATGCTATAGTAGATTTCTTCGGGGTAACGAACCGGGATAACTTCATTGCTTTATTCGAGCTTCAGCATAGTATTGTGCGTATTAAGAACTTCTTAATCAAGAAGCTTAACAATCTATCAAAGCTCGTTCCATTTGACCGTGAAGAGGACGGTACTCTCAAGATCACAAACAACGAAGGCTTCGCTGTTTCAGATATAGAGGGTAGCATTATCAAACTCGTCGATAGGTTAGGCTTTAGTCGAAAGAACTTCGCTCGACGGGCGCCGCCAAAGCTTACCGAGCGAGCCGGCGCAGCCGCCGTAACAATGTCCCCTGAAGATCTCAAGGCTCTTTTAGAGAGAGAGAATCTTTCAGTGCAGAGGCAGGTTAGCTCTACGCACTGGAGAGTTCTAGTAGATGGAGGACAAGACGCTCGTCAAGACGCTCTACGATCCTTTCTCGCAAAGTACAAGCCAGAAGCTGTGTTAGCTAATCGACGAGACATTCTTTTCCACGGATACAAGCTCGAATTCAAGTTCGATGTAAAGAATCGGGGTCAGATTTTCGAGGATACTCTCGTTGTAGAAGCTCAGCAGGAACTAAAAGCGCATAAAACAAAAAATCTAGGTACGCTGAATACCCTTCTTAGTAAATTCCTACCCGATCGATATGATCTCTCTTTTATGGACGTGGCCTCGATCGCAGGAACAGGAGCTCTAAATGTCAGGCGGCCGATTCGTCAAGACCTTCTGACAGCTAATCCTCCAATACTCGTAGCACTGCCTGCAAATGTAAAACCCGGGGACTGGGCGGGTATCGGGTATGCACTAGCTGATGCTAGGGTTAATTTTAAGGATGGTACGTTCATCAACGTGTCAGTTAAGTCTGGTCCTACGGTAGCATTCATAAACGCAGGGTTAGGCGGCAAGAGTAAGTGGGAAGGAACAGTTCAGAATATTTTGTATGCTCTTGGCTTCGCAGAAATCGAGGTTAAGCACATTATGAGAGGCTTCTACATAGCAGGAGAGAATCGCAGAATAAACATTGAACGCGGTATGGCAGAGCTTCAAGAGAATACTCTCGATGAACGAGAAGAGGTGGATGTTCGATACGACCTTGCTGTAAATCAAAAAGCTATAACTCAGTTCATAGCTAACGCCATAGGTGGCGACTACCTCATGGTCCACGATAATCACGCATACTGGATGGGTACTAAGGTTCGAAACTTCTTACTTAAGAACCTCGAGCTCGTCAAGGTTCAGTTCCCTGGGCACGCTCGTTCCCAGCTAGATATCCTGATGCGATCAGCAGGGCTATCTCAGATACGAGTTCAGATTCGAGCAGAGAGAGGTTCTTATACCTTCCCGACTCGTCTTCAATGCTCATATGCAACCAACACGGACGCGCTTTCCAAGATTACTCAAGTTTATGAGGTATAGGACTAACTGGGTATTAAGGAGTACAGGCTATGGGATATGATACAACGTGGCTTTACAAGCACGGGGTACTAGAGGAAGATTCTTCTCTCAATGGATGCATTATTGCATTCAATCCTCGTAACAGCGCACTCCTCAGTCGCCAAGTTGAAGCCTTAGCCAAGGAAACAGGCTTCGATTTTCATATTTATGAAAACTACCGAACCGAGATTCAGCTTCTTACTGCTGCTCAGCTCGCCTTTGACGAGGGATACGAGAAGCTTCTTGTATTAGCATCCGTCGATAAACTAACAGAAACCGAGCGGCTGATCAAATCATACTATACGTTCAACGAAGTGCAGGCTTTTGCTGAGTCGATCCCTACGCCCATGCCATTGACGGAATTTGCAAAGGCTCGAGCTGATAAGGAACTTCTTCGCGAAGCTGGACCGGTAGCTGCACCTGCAGCAGCTCCATCCCCCGTCCCTGCACCCGCTCCGGGCGCTGCTCTTCTTCTTGTCGGAGCCCTTCATGCCAATCCTCCGGTTAAGGGACATGCTCAGATGATTCAGGAAGTACTGGATCAGGCTAAGAATGCAGAGGTGCTTGTAAAAACAAACCTTCCTAAGTTTTATCCAACCTGGGTTAAAGGCGGTAAGCAGGTTCACGTCCGTATCTTTCTAAGACGCCCGGAGAGTGGGGGAACCAACCCACTCGCTGCTGGTACACGCATCAATCTTCTGGCAGACGGAGATGGTTATGCAGGGCTATATGATAACCAGGGTGTCAGCCCTTCTCGTGTAAACCCTCCACTTACAAGCACGTACGAAACCTTTATACCTGGTAATCATAGTGTCTCGGCTGTAAAGCAGATTCAAGATTTTACTGCACAGCTGCCCGTCGGAGGAGTTATTGGTTTTTCTCCAGCAAGTCAGCTTCAGAATGTTACCAACCTATTCAACTCATCTGTAGCGTTTAATCAGCTAGATGGCGGGCGCGTCCCTGTACTTAAGATGAACTCTTCGGATGTAGACCGGTGTGATACCCAGCTAGTCGCTGCGGCGATACAGATCGGCGCAGACTGCCTCAATCAGACTATTATTGCAACAGCTAAAAAAGAAGACCCTGCTGATCTTAAAAAAGAAGAAGGCCCGGTGTTTAAGGGCACGCTTGAAAGTGCAGATTACTTTACTGTCCAGCTTATTATCGCCTTGCATCAGTTCTCCGGTCCAAATGGAGAGAAGATGCGCAATCAGGTACTCACTACAAAGGACCGCCCTAATAAAGGAATCGCTGAGTACTTCAAGGGTATCTGGGAAGCTATTCCGGAGGCTGACCGCATTCTTCTAAAAGACATAGGTTCTGGGACAGGGGTAGGAGATATTGTAGGTATCGTGAAGGATATTGCTAAGATCGGTAACGCGATTGCCGGTGGTGGTAAGAAGTCTCAAAAGCAGATTGAGCAAGAAGAGAAATGGAAGGAGACCATAGAAAAGCTCGGATACGATCCCATTAAAATGGTTATGCATCCGAGCTATAAGGCTGTAAAGGCTAAGTTAGATGTTTAACTAACGAGGCAGAGCCTATTTCGAATTTCGAGAAGGAGCAGGTCTAAGGCCTGCTCTTCTTTTATGTTAAGGCTTGCATACTGCTTAAAAGATGCAATAGATTGGCGTACCTTTGATTTTCGGAATGTAAGAAGGATATATAAACGAGCGAGGATAGATAGACGATATGAATCTACAGCGTAGTCGAATTCTTCAATAATATCACGAACGTTATCTATAATATTTTCAAACTGAGATTCATCCATCTCAACAGAGAAGGCAGGACTGAGGGGATGAAGATTCATCTTATCTTGTAGATCACCTAGCTCTGTTTTATTGCCAGAATCATCTCCAACGATAGCGTTGAGAGACATGTGCGACTCTTCTTCCCAGTTACCGTATAGAGATTCGAGAACCTTCCAACGAAGAAGACCACCAAATGAATGTTCAATTCTAAAGTTCGGCTGATTATACCTTTCCATAATCTTAATAGCACTATCAGTAGCGACAGCTAAAACGTGCTCAGGGTCGAGGTATACCTTTCCTCTATTCACCTTTAGCGTAAGCGATCGAGCATACTTGATCATTGTATCAAACATCTCTCTCCACGCTTCAGGATCTCTTGTAGTGAGATAAATCTCCTGTAGTTCTGATAGGCGTATCTCTGTTTCAGGCTTTTGTTTTGCCATCTTGTTCTTTCCTTATTTGCTCGATTGCCAGCTGGGTGTTGAATTGAGCGTCCGGCCACGTAAGGATATGGATGCGGGAGTCCTGAAAGAGATCAGGATACTCCCGCACCATCGTCTCTACGGCACTCTCTTTAATGATTAGTGTCGCTAGAGTCATTCATTACGCATCCTGGAGCTTAGCTAGAACTGCATCATAAACTACATTACCAGCCTGGTCCGTGTACTTAAGTTGGATGCCTGCTCCATGTACAACATCGGGATCAAGATCGTTGAACCTGATCTCAAGAAGACCAGTATCGAGCATCCTGTTAAGAAGGATTCTCAAGGAGTCGCTAATGAGAGTGAACTCAGCATTCGGAATCGCGGATGGGCTGGAGGCCGAGCCAGGTTCTAGCGTAAGCTCCTTTTCTACCTCAGTAGAGGGGTGATGATAAGAGAGCACCATCTTCTCGGCAGCAGTAGCCGCATCTACAGACCAGGTAAACGTGATTGGCTTCCAGACGGAAGCTTCGAAGAGCCCGGAAAAGAAATCAATAGCTTCAGCAAGGCGAGATGGCTTGACGAAAATGGACTGGACGTGGCTATCCTCAGGAGTGATAGCGGTGAGGTCATCCTGACCCGGGATAGAGATCGTACAGGGATCGATAGCTAGGATTGCCCAGAAGGCTGGGTCTGTAGCTGACTGCCAACGAATAAGATTCTTATCCTTAGATAGCGTGAAGTTCGGGCTGTCCTGGGCTACGAAGTCC
>ERZ795044.3787-NODE-3787-length-12625-cov-4.480668_pt1 | contig 12625 bp, 13 predicted proteins | sample MGYA00375128_ERZ795044 | MGnify/ENA primary metagenome ERZ795044 (study PRJEB30173, sample SAMN05720213) | anaerobic digester metagenome | isolation source: active sludge of municipal wastewater-treating anaerobic digesters | place: USA | collected 2014-12-22 ... | reverse complement strand
AAAAGAAAATCAATGTTTTTGAAACTGTTCAAGAATTGAATCCTGACATTTGTGTAGTGGCGGCCTATGGGAAAATAATTACCAAAGAAACCCTGGAAATACCAAAGTATAGTTGTATAAATTTTCATGCTTCCCTGCTACCTCTCTTGCGAGGTCCATCTCCAGTTCAATATTCTATTCTAGAAGGACATGATAAAACAGGGGTTACTATCATGGTGATGGATGAAAATATGGACACAGGTCCAATGCTTTCTCAAGTGGAAATTCCAATTGATAGTAAAACTACTTCCACCATCCTTCGCGCACAAATGTTGGAAAAAGGTTTGCCACTTTTATTGAATACCGTCTGGGGATTTATCAATGGTGAGGTAAAACCACAGATGCAAGATAATGATAAGGCAACTTATTGCAAAATGATTGAAAAAGAAGACGGCCATATTGATTTTAATAATTCCGCCGAAGTAGAAGAAAGAAAGATCAGAGCGTTTGACATGTGGCCCGGGGTTTTTACTTTTTGGAATGAGAAAAGACTGAAAATATTAGAGATAGAGCTAGCCAAAGATTCTGCTGGTGAAGGTGTTGGAAAAGTTTTCCTCGATCAGAATAAAAATCTTTGTGTGGGCTTTTCTAGTGGTTATTGGATAATCAAAAGATTGCAGATAGAAGGAAAAGGACCTACGGATGCTCGAGATTTTGTGAATGGTAACAAGGATTTAATCGGAGCTATATTAAATTAGGCTAATTCATTAGTTCGAATATTTCATTGCGGCGGATAAAACTTTTTAGAAATCCGCTCATAGTTTGCATTTGAGAAACATTTTTCTCTATAGCACTAAGTTTCAGGTTTTCCTGATCGATAGACAGATCGTAGCTATACCAACCTTCTTTGGTGAAAAGGTTTTTTGGTGGATACAAAAATGTGTATTCCTGCAGTTTCTTTTGAGGTGGATATAATGTGTAGTGCACAAGATAGGTGTACATCTTTGTATCGAGTCTATTTTCACTCTGAACTTTCTCAATAAATTTATAGACTGCGCGATGATCAGGGTGTTTGTCTCTTGGATGTGACGAGATTATTATAGTAGGTTTGAAATCGGTATATATTTTCTGAAGATCAGAGGCTAGGTTTTGCCCAGTATATGATTGCTTTTCTTTCATTGTTCCATGATAGGGGTTATAGTTAAACTTCGTTCCTTTAGAAGTGTATGGGGTATTATAATAAGTGTTAAGCATAGGCTCAAGTCCTTGATCTGGGTACCCCAAGAAAACAATATCAGTTTTTTGCAATCCCAATGTTGCAGCTGCGGATTCTCCTTCGCGCATTCTGTTTTCTCCTAGACTAATAAACTCGTTTGGGTCTGGGTTTATAGTTTTGTTTTCAGTTATAACTGCGCTAGTACTATTATCTCCATTTGTAACATAAACGATTTTTATCTTTGCTCCCACTTTTATGGCTTCTTGGATTAGCCCACCAGCACCCAAGACCTCATCATCAATATGTGGGGCTAGAATTAATATCCTATCTTCGTTACTAAGATCTGGGAGGGAGGCAAGTGTTCCCTTGCTCAATAGCCATCCTCCTAGTATTCCCAGACCAAAAAACCAAAAAGCATAGATCGCAAGGATAGCAATGACTACCTTGCGATACTTTTTTAGGCTTTCGCGGATTTTGCGCACAGTATTTTTCAACATGTTGTGGACTTTTATAGAAAGTATTATATCATATTTATTGCGGATCAATTTTTTTCTTGACTTTTGGCTATATCAGGTATAAAATTATGAAAGAAAATAAAAAGATCATCTTTTTGTTTTTTATGTTTTAATTACTAAAAAGGAAGCAAAACTAAATATGTTGAGAATTAAACTAGTAAGAGCAGGCAAAAAAGACCATCCTACATGGAGGGTTGTTGTAGTAGAAAAGACTAGAACTGGTAAAGGTGCGGCTACAGATTATATTGGTAGCTACAACCCAAACGTAAAACCAAAAGCCTTCAAGCTTGATATTGAGAAATATGCCGACTGGTTGAAAAAAGGAGCTCAACCTACTGATAGTATAAAAAGATTAAAAGGTAGATATATAGATAAATCAAAAGACTATCAGAAAGAAGTTGGTACAAAATTGTATAAGAGTAAGAAACCAGAGGAAGAAAAGAAAGCAGAAGCTCCAAAAGTAGAGAAAGCTGAAGAACCTATTGTTGAAGAAAAAGCAGCCGAACCTACCGAACAGACTGCTGAGCAAAAAGAAGATACTGTTGAGGAAAAAGCTGAGTAAAGAAAAAAGATATAAACAGCTTTACAATATTTTTTGTTTATTTAAAATGAAATTAAATATCGCTGGAAACGGTGATAGGGTCGAGAATAGCAGTAATAGCAGGAACAGAAAACAATGGAAGATGATGTAAAGCTTTTAAAGACGATTGTTGAAGCTATTGTTTCAAATCCAGCTGCAGTAAAAATCGAAAGAAAAGTTGACGAAATGGGTGTATTGCTAGAGCTTTCTATCGATGCAGCAGATATGGGAACAATCATTGGTAAAGAAGGAAAGACAGCAAAAGCTTTGAGAACTATCTTGAGAGCATTTGGTGCAAAGAATCAGGCTAGAATTAATCTAAAGATTATCGAGCCAGAAGGTTCAACAAGAGCGCCAAGAATGTCTGAAAGCGACGAATTATAATTTTTTGAAAAATAGAAATTAGAGAAAGCCACAGTTCACTAGGATTGTGGTTTTCTTTTTCAATAAAATATGAAAATAGATATAATTACCTTATTTCCGGAAATATTCAAGGGTCCTCTTACGGAGAGTATTATTTCGCGTGCTCAAAAAAAAGGAATTGTAAAAATAAAGACTCATCAACTACGTGATTGGGCAATAAATAAACATGGGCAGATTGACGATAGGCCATATGGTGGTGGAGCGGGGATGATTATGAAGATTGAATCTGCTTATAATGCGTTAACCGAGGTTTGTGGTTTTAGAAAAACTGGGTCGCAGAAAATTTCCAATTTCCAATTTCCGATTTCCAATGGCGGAGTGGCAAAGCCACATATTATATTATTGACGCCGAAGGGGAAGAAATTCAATCAAGAAATGGCGCGAAAATTATCAAAAAAAGAACATCTAATTTTTCTTTGTCCGCATTATGAAGGATATGATCATCGCATCGAATCGTTGGCTGACGAAAAAATTTCAATCGGAGATTATATCTTGACTGGAGGAGAATTGCCGGCAGCGGTGATTATCGATGCAGTGGTGAGATTGGTGCCGGGTGTGATAAATGTAGAAAGTTTAAAAGAGGAAACATTCGGAATGAATCAGGAATCAGGAATCAAGAATCAAGAATTAAAATTCGAATATCCACAGTACACACGTCCGGAAATATTTGAAGCAACTATCCGCGGTAAAAAAATAAAAAAGCGTGTTCCAAAAGTTTTACTTTCGGGGAATCATGCTTTGATCGCGAAGTGGAGAAGGGAAAATGCAAAATAAAAAAAGCGCTTCCTTGTAGGTAGCGCGTTATGTCGGTTGGATTGGAAAATTTTTAGACTAAGTTTTTACAGCGATGGGTTTGCGGATCATCATGCTATTTTCTGCATAAGATCTTTGAGAATCTTGATAGCCTTTCGGAAGTCGTTGTTCTCTACAACTGGTACTTTATCTTCGACTTCACTTCCCGGAGGTATTGTGCCAAGATCCTTGTCATCCTCTTGGCAATCGCATGTGTATATTACGCACGGGATACACATTTCAAAACACTTTTCGGCTACAAGATATCCCAGTATTTCTTCGCTGTCCGTTTCATCATCTCTGAGGATGCGTGAAGCAGTTATTACGCCTCTTATCTCCCCGTTTTTTTCTAACGACTCAACTGCTTCTTGTTTTGTTTTTGATATTACGCAGTTGAAACCGTTTTCTCGAATAAGACGTTCTGCTTCACGATAACGAATACAGTCAACGACCATCACTTCCATCCGCTTTGGAGCGTATTTCTCTCTGACGGTTTTTTTACATTCAACATTCTTGCATATCGGAAGTTTTGCTAAAGACTCTATTGTTGCAATACAGTCTGCAGGTTTGGCACATCCGAGACAAAAACCTTCCTCAAATGAAGATATCTTTTTAGGCATTTGGAGTACCTCGTTGTATTATAAATATACAGATTTCTATCGATAGATAGGATAAATAAATTTTAGCAGAAAATGGCGATAAATACAAATAAAAAAGCGCTTCCTTGCAGGTAGCGCGTTATGTCAGTTGAAAATCTTCCTCTGGAGGAACATCGGCGGGCTGGGACTTTGCGACGATGAGCTCGTGAAGTTTGCGCATTGCTCTTTCCCAATCCTTGTTGAGAGTAACGGGAACACCGAAATTATTGGATTCTGCTCTCTCTGCACAGTCGATGTCATCGTTATCGCAATGTACGGCGGTGCAAATAACGCAAGGGATTCCCTTTTCGAGGCATAATTTTACGGTACGTGGTCCGTTAAAACTGCTCTGGTCTGAAATATGATCAGGGAAATTGTTGTCCAAAAGGACCCCAGCAATATATTCATTATTCTCGATCAGTTCCTTTGCGCCGGGCATGTAAAGTATGCTTTTAAAATAAGGCATAAACGCGGCGGCTTCCGCAGAAGAATTGAAATAGCCAAAGTTTTCTCCCGGGTGGCGATGTTCTGGAACGACATAGGTAGGAAGCCATGCCGAAGCGTGGAAATAGTCATACCCAAGGTCGCTTACTACTTTGATCGCTTTTTCGGTCTCGGCTTTTTTGTCTTCTACTATCAGTATAGTTGGGGGTACGCCCTTTCCCATATTGTCACCTCTCAGCAGTATTTTATTTGTTAAACGATACACTGCTTAACATCAATATATTATAACAAAAACAGTGGTACAAAGCAAATTTATCATGATATAATTACTAGATGAGCAAATTCAAACTTCATTCTACTTTTGAACCGACAGGAGACCAGCCTCAAGCGATTGAGAAACTTTGTGATGGAATTGAAAAAGGTTATCGCGATCAAACTCTTCTTGGTGTAACTGGTTCAGGCAAAACTTTTACGATGGCAAATATCATCAATAAGGTTCAAAAACCTACCCTGGTTATTGCACACAATAAAACTCTGGCAGCGCAATTAGCATCAGAATTTCGCCGGTTTTTCCCGGAAAATGCTGTTCACTATTTTGTTTCATATTATGATTATTACCAACCAGAGGCATATATTCCTCGATCTGATACCTATATTGAAAAAGAGGCAACGATCAACGATGAAATAGACCGTTTGCGTCACGCAGCAACCTATTCGCTGCTAACCAGGAAAGACGTGATTATCTGTGCTTCGGTTTCTTGTATCTATGGTCTGGGAGAGCCAGAAGATTATCTGAAAATGTTTTTTGGTTTTGATGTTGGGCAAAAAATATCTCGCGAAGAAGCGATTCGCGAATTGGTTGATCGTCTGTATGAGAGAAATGATATCGAGCTTTCACGTGGGAAATTTCGAGTGCGAGGAGATATCCTAGAAATCGTCCCAGTGTATAGCGAGGAAGTTTATCGCATCGGATTTTTTGGCAAAGAGATCGAGTCAATCGAAAGATTGGATAATATTACCGGTGAGTCTCTTGAGGAGCTTGATCGTGTAGAAGTGCCTCCGGCAAAACATTTTATGACCGAAAACAAAAAGCTCAAAGAAGCTTTCAAAAATATTCGCAAAGAACTGAAAGAAAGAATTCAATTTTTCAAAAAGAATGATAAATTGCTCGAGGCAGAAAGAATTGAGCGCAAAACAAATTATGATCTGGAGATGATTGAGCAAATAGGCTATACAAATGGGATCGAAAATTATTCTCGCCATCTTTCTTTGCGTCCAGCAGGTGCTCCGCCGTCAACTTTGATTGATTTCTTCGGAGATGATTTTCTCCTATTTATTGATGAATCGCATATGACCGTTCCACAAATCGGTGCGATGTACAATGGAGATAGGGCGCGTAAAGATTCTTTGATCGAATATGGCTTTCGGTTGCCCTCGGCGCGCGATAACAGACCGCTGAAATTTGAAGAATTTGATAAAAAAAGAGGGCAGACGGTCTATGTTTCGGCAACTCCTGCGGAATATGAATTAAATCTTTCAAATCCCAAAGGGACCCCTCCGGGGCAAATTGTAGAGCAGGTGATTCGCCCAACAGGACTACTCGACCCCGAGATTGAGGTAAAGCCAACTGAAAATCAGGTTGATGATCTGATTGAACAAATCCGTTTAAAAACCGAAAAGAAACAGAGAGTTTTGGTAACGACTTTGACCAAAAAATTAGCGGAAAGATTATCTACATACCTTGCAGAGCTGGGAATAAAAGCGGCATATCTTCATAGTGATGTTGATACGATGGAGCGCCTTGATATCCTGCGATCTCTGCGCGAAGGAGTTTATGATGTTTTGATAGGAATAAATCTTTTGCGAGAAGGGCTAGATTTGCCAGAAGTTTCGCTGGTTGCGATACTTGATGCGGATAAAGAAGGATTTCTCCGCTCGACTCCAGCGCTTGTCCAAACTATGGGTAGGGCAGCGCGTCATGTAGAAGGTAAGGTGATAATGTATGCTGACACTATTACAAAATCGATGCGGAAAGCAATCGATGAAACAAATCGTAGAAGAAAAATTCAAGAAGAATATAATATCAAAAACGGGATTACTCCAACATCTATTACGAAAGTTGTGCCAGAAGATGGGGATTGGAGAGAATCTGTAGAGACACAAGGCTTTGCGTCTAAAAAACACGAAAAAGATTTTTGCGGGATTCCAAAAGATGAGGCAAGAAAAATTATCAAAACTTTGGAAAAGAAAATGGATATTGCGGCGCGAAATTTACAATTTGAAATTGCTGCAGAGTTGAGGGATGAAATTGAAGAGCTGATGAGATTTAAATAAAAAAGGGTTTAGTCTTAAAGACTAACCCTACATCGCATAGGCTTCGCTGAATGATATTGCGAGGTTTACACCATCGTAATAAGCCCTATCATTAGGATCGTGAGGAGGCTTCACTGTAAAATCGTTTTGGCCCTGCCCACGAATTTAGATAGTGAAAGATATCGGACTCTGTGTTGAGATGAAACCTCGAGAGAACTCCATTGCCTCGCCCAGAGTTCCACATTCATGCAGATGTCCTTGTTCTGTGATTCCGGAGACGCTAACATGATATCGAATTCCTTCACTACTTTCTACTTGTGACACAACTATTCTTGTCCTCTGTTTTCCCATACGGAAGTTTGCCCTCTATTCTATTAGAATGTTGTCTGCCCTGTCTAAAATTATACCACAAAATTAGTGTGAATGGCAAAAATTGACTGATTGAATTATTTATTCTAAAATGGCAGATGTAAGTCAGAACATTGACATATTATTTTCGCTTCATTGTCAGTATTTATGCAAACCGACCTCTTGTGTCTCAATCCTTCTTGGATTCCGGGGGCGTTATTATATTTCAGGAGATAATGATATGTTTATCACTATAAAAGAGGGTTTTTCAATGAAGGTCATAGCAGAAAAAAGCTATAGTTCTAATATAAAAACACTGGAAAGGGTAATTGACGGCAGGGGTATTTCCGGTGGGGATGTTGAAAGCGATAATATCAAAGCTGGTGTAAAATACTGCGTTGATCTTATCTCAGCGACCGCTGATGTTACGAAAAAATACATCGCATCGGAAGCCTACAGGTATCTGGAGTTTTTGTTGAAGAGAGGGGGTTTGTTCCTGGGAGAGGCTGGCATAGCATTCTTCAGGGAGAACTGTGCAAACATAATAGAGAAAATGAAGATAGAACTGGCGGCATCCAAAGGGGATGGCGAATTTCAGAAAGGAAGAGGGGAGTGCACAATATATTCTTTTTATCCGCCAGGAGTTTATGAATACTTAAAAAACCTAGGCAATAATCTTCGTTATGATCTGGCTGATCTTCCCTTCCTTTCGCTTAATAACTATAATTCTCCAGAAGATTATGACATGTATAGTGGTTCGGGATATGCTTCAGACGGAATATCGGGCGGCAGCAAGTATGTATTGTTCGTACGCGCAGCAAGCGATATACCGCGCGACTAATGACGGCTTCAGCGCCGTTTTTTATTTGGTTAAAAATACCAAAATAAATGCTATAATATTTTTATGAATAATAATCTAAAAAAAATTTTTGAAAATATCCCGAATTCCCCTGGCTGTTATAAATATTTTGATAAAAACGGGAGACTTATTTATATTGGAAAAGCGAAGAATCTCAAAAAAAGGGTGAGTTCATATTTTAATAAAAATCATAAAGATATTAAGACCCCTGTTCTAGTCGAAAATATTGCTGATATAAAATGGGAAACTACTGGGAGTGAAATCGAGGCTCTGATTCTCGAATCATTGTTAATCAAAAAATTTAAGCCAAAATTCAATATTAAAATCAAAGATGATAAAGATTTTCTTTGGGTGAAGATAGACATGAAACAAAAATTTTCGATGCCAGAATTGGTAAGGAGACAAAATATTGACAAAAATGGGCAAACCCCGCCCATTCGGGACGGGGTAAGGCTCTTTGGGCCTTTTACGGATGCAAAATTACTGAGAGAAGGGCTTGTAGTTCTTCGAAAGATATTTCTTTGGCGCGACTGTTCTGCTGTAAAATTTTCTTCATATGCGAAAAAGGGAAGACCATGTCTGGAATATCAGATAAAAAACTGTTCAGCGCCATGTTGTAATTTTATTAATGATAATGATTATCATTTAGGTATAAAACACCTAATTCGTTTTTTTGAAGGTAAGAAAGAAAGCATAGTTCGCGATATGACGCGCGAGATGATGAAACTCGCAAAAGCAAAACGATTTGAGGAGGCAGGAAAGGTGAGGGACAGGATCAAAGCTCTTCAGCACATAGGCGCTTCGCTTTCTTTGAATCAAGAATCAAGAATCAAGAATCAAGAATTTGGGGTGGCTTCGCCACATATTATTAAAAATCTGATTTCAATATTAAATGCAGAGCTGGGATATGACCTGAAGTTCAAAAAAGATTTCAGGATAGAGTTTTATGATATTAGTAATACGAGTGGAACGGAGGCGGTGGGATCAATGGTAGTATCATCTGGTGGCCAAATGGCAAAAGATCAGTACAGGAAGTTTAAGATCAAAACCGTTAAGGGGCCGAATGACTTTTTGATGCTTCGAGAAGTTCTCTGTAGAAGAATCAAGAATTATGAATTAGGAATTAAGAATGAAAATCATGATTCTGGATCCATGATTCATAATTCAAATGATGACATGCGATTTAGAAATAAAAAAGATGCTAGCTTTTCTCAAAAACCAGACTTAATAGTATTGGATGGTGGGAAACCGCAACTCGGGGAGATCGCCCAATTGTTTGGTGAATTAAAAATAGACATTCCCCTGCTTGGATTGGCGAAAGAAGAAGAGGAAGTTTTTGGAGTTAAAAGTTATAAAGTTGTAAAATCTATGAAGTTGAATATAGCAAAAAACTCTCCGGAGGGGTTTTTTCTGCAAAGAATTCGAGATGAAGCACATAGATTTGCTGTCACCTATCATAAAAACCTGAGAAGCAAAAAAACATTTAAATCAAGATTGGACGAAATAGAAGGAATAGGGCCTGTGACCAAGAAAAAATTGCTTTTGAAATTTGGTAGCGTTAGTGGCATAATCAAGGCAAGCCAGAGAGAATTAGAAAATGAGGTGGGAAAAAAATTAGCCAAAGACTTAAAAGAACAACTTTAATTGATAAATATGCAGAGCAAAATCAAAATCCCCGAATGGGAAATAGAGTTTCGTGCCGACAGATCTTCAGGTCCTGGTGGACAAAATGTAAACAAAACGGCCACTAAAATTACGCTTTGGTTTAATGTGCGACAGTCGAAGAAACTTAGTGAGGAGCAAAAAAATATTTTAGATAAAAAATTAGCGAATTGGATAAATAAAGATGGCAATATTGTTATATCTGAACAAAGTAGCCGTAGCCAATGGACAAATCGAGTTAATGCGATAAACAAATTGAATGAAATAATAAATGATGCCCTGATTCCTGAAAGTGTCCGTAGGGCTACAAAGATAACAAAAGCGATAAAGGAAAAAAGGGCAGAAGGTAAGAAAATACATTCTTTGAAGAAAAAAAGTAGAGAGCGAATAGATTTCTAATTATTTTGACCTTTTCCTCTCTTTGTGGTATCATTGTGGATAGCTGGTTTGACTAGAGAAGGGTTTTGTTTCCCTAGAGTAAAATAAAAATAAAAAGAGCAAAACAATGGGTAAAATCATAAAAAGATTTTTTGTGGGTTGGGCTATAAATGCATTAGCGATCTATATAGCTTCCGCATACATCAGCTTTGACGAATTCTATTTTGACTATGGAAGCTGGAAAAATCTAGTAGTGGTTTCCTTGGTGTTTAGTATATTGGCTCTTTTTATAAAACCGTTTGTAAAACTTCTCGCATTACCATTCAGATTAGTTGGAGTAATATTCTTTCTTCTTGCGGATGGTTTTGCACTTTATCTAGTCAGCTTTTTTGTAAGGGATTTTACAACTGGTGATGTAAAAACTACCCTGATAGCTGGAGCGATAATAGGGGTGGTTAATTTCATAGCACATTTGATAATTAAATAATTTAAAAAATTAAGCGAATTGCGACGTGTGCGGGTGTAGTACAGTGGCTAGTACGTATCCTTGCCAAGGATAAGACGAGGGTTCGATTCCCTTCACCCGCTTTAAAAAGGTAGGGCACAATGCATTATGTTTATGTATTATTAAGTTTGAAAAATAGGAATTGGTTTTACGTTGGGTTTACAAGCGATTTAAAGAATAGATTTTTGCAACACAATTCTGGTTTTGTTAGGTCAACCAAGGCATATGTACCACTTAAGTTGGTTTATTATGAGGCTTATTTATCAGAAAAAGACGCTAGAATAAGAGAAGGGAATCTCAAAACTCATCAACAGAGAGATTTTTTAAAGAATAGAATTAAGAATTCAATAGACGACGAGGCCTGATAGCCAAGTGGTAAGGCAGGAGTCTGCAAAACTCCCACCGCCGGTTCGATTCCGACTCAGGCCTTTGCGCTGGCTAGATGAGTCCGATTAATGTATGTTTGACAAAAAGATGTTAGGATTAGTGAGTAAGGTCAGGCTTTCGCCTGACAAAACTCCCACCGCTTATTCGGTTTGCCGCTTCGCGTCATCAGGCATAGCCTGACGATTCCGACTCAGGCCTTTGTAAAAAGTAATAAATTAAAAGGAGAAATTTTGCGAAAGCCCAAGAGAACAAATCTTTGGGGCGAGAGTAAAATTTGAGGAAATGGATTTCTCAAAAATTATAAACATAGCGCAAATTGTAATATCTGTCATATTGGTTTTGGCGGTATTATTGCAATCTCGAGGTGCTGGTTTGTCTGGAACTTTCGGAGGAGATAGTGCGGTATACACTACTCGCCGTGGCCCAGAAAAACTTCTTTACTGGTTGACGCTAGTTTTAGCGATTATTTTTGTGGGACTTGGGGTGGTTCGTCTAATAATAAAGGTTTAGTAGCATGAAAAGACCGTCTTTTAGGCGTCTAAAAATATTTTTTAAAGTACTCTGGAAAAAGCTTACAGTTTTAGAAAAAGCGCTTATTGGCTTTTTGATTTTGATTTTAATTCTCGATTTGGCAGGATTCTTTGGAATCTTTTTTAAAGTGAATGAAGAGGACGTATTACCAGAAAAAGGCGGTATTTTGGTTGAAGGTATGATTGGGCAACCACGTTTGATAAACCCACTTTTTGCCAGAACAGATACTGATAAAACTCTTTCGTCTTTAGTGTTCTCTGGCCTTGTTAAATATAATAAACAACGAGAAATTATTCCTTCTCTGGCTGAGAGATGGGAAGTTTCGCAAGATAAAAAAGACTATAAATTCTTCTTGAGAAAAGATATTTATTGGCATGATGGAGTTCAATTTAATGCAGAAGATGTTTTGTATAATGTAGCTGTGTTGCAGAATCCTGATTATAAAGAAAGTTTAAAGGCTGTATGGGAAGGTATAGTAATAGAAAAGAATGATGATTTTACGGTTACTTTTCATTTACCGAAAACTTACCCATCATTTTTGGATAATGTAACTATTGGGCTAGTTCCTCGTCATGTGTGGGACAGTACACCGGTGGCAGACTTTTCTAAATCGCCATTTAATCTAAATGCTATAGGAACGGGATCATATAAGATTGATGGAGTAAATAGAGACAAGGATGGCAAAACGACTTCTTTGAAAATGGCGGCTAATCAGTCTCTGGGTGATGCATCTCCAAACCTTCAGACTTTGGAACTAAGATTTTATGATGATACCGATAGTCTTTTGAAGGGGTTTAAGATGAGGGAGTTTACTTCTTTTGGAATGTACTCTTCTGAGAGTGAACAGGTGGCAGAAAATACTAGAGGGTACAAAAACTATAGTGTAAATATCCCACAGTATGTTGCAATCTTCTTGAATAAAAAGAAAAACCTAGCATTGGGCGACGTGGCAGTAAGGCAGGCTTTATCCTATGCTTTGGATAAAAACAAGATAAATGAAGTTGGTACCTACGGTGCCGGTATTGTAATTGATAGTCCGATACTGCCAAATTATC
>ERZ795044.3786-NODE-3786-length-12628-cov-5.542353_pt1 | contig 12628 bp, 12 predicted proteins | sample MGYA00375128_ERZ795044 | MGnify/ENA primary metagenome ERZ795044 (study PRJEB30173, sample SAMN05720213) | anaerobic digester metagenome | isolation source: active sludge of municipal wastewater-treating anaerobic digesters | place: USA | collected 2014-12-22 ... | reverse complement strand
ATATTGCTTATGAAAATGCGGAGAAAATTTACAGGTTTATGTCGGTCGGGGATAAAGTTATAATTACCGGGAAAACACCAAAGGGAAAAGTGGAAATTGCGAATGTAAAAGAGTAAAAGATAAATATTATAATATTAAAATATTTTAATATTTTGTTGGGTAAAAATCGCAAAAGTTATTGATAATTTTTGACCTTGACACTATGTTTAAACTATGGTAATATAATATCGTAAGCACTTTGATAAAAAGCTGCTTTTTTTATACCTTAACCAAATTTTTAAAATTTAAAATTAATAATTTATAATTTTTACATCGTATGTCATCAGAAATCGTCAAAGCCATTCAAGCCCTTTGTGAAGAAAAAAACCTTTCTTTTGAAGTGGTGATGGAAACTATCGAGGCCGCTTTAGCCGCCGCTTATCGTAAAGATTTCGGCAATAAGCAACAAAATATTAAAGTAAAATTTGACCCGGAAACCGCCGGGGTAGAAATGTGGGATGTCAAAACTGTGGTAGAAGATATTGAAGAAGAGGTTTTGGAAAAAGCTCAAGAAGAACTTTTTGCTCGTCGCGAAAAAGCCCGTGAAGAAGAAAGAGAATTGACCGAAGAAGAAATCGCTGATTTGCCGCATTTCAATCCGAAATTGGAAATAATGATTAAAGATGCCAAAGAGCACGACAAAAAAGCCAAACTTGGCGATGTTTTGGAAATTCCACTGGAGATTCCGCATGAATTTGGTCGTATGGCCGCTCAAACCGCTAAACAAGTGATTATCCAAAAAATCCGTGAAGCTGAACGTAATATGGTTTTCGGTGATTTTAAAGATCAAGAAGGAAAAATAATTATCGGTACTATTCAACGCGCGGAAACAAGAAAAGTTTTAGTGGATTTGGGTAAAGTAACCGGTATCGTGCTTTCCGATCATCAAGTTCGCGGTGAACATTATCGTCCTGGAGCCAGAATGAAATTTTATGTAGTTTCAGTAAATATGGGCGTTCGCGGACCGGAAATTATTTTATCTCGTACTCATGAAAATTTGGTGCGTGAAATTTTTACTCAAGAAATTCCGGAAATTGCCGAAGGTTCGGTGGAAATAAGAGGAATAGCCAGGGATGCCGGTTATCGCACCAAACTAGCCGTATCTACCGATGACAGTTCTATTGACCCTATCGGTTCTTGTATTGGACAACGCGGTGGACGTATTAATACTATCATCGAAGAGCTTAATGGTGAAAAAATCGATGTTATTAAATACAATGACGATCCGACTGTATACATAACCAATGCTATGGCGCCGGCCAAAATTAATTCTGTAATTTTGGATGAAGAAACAAAAACAGCTCAAGTTCTGGTAAACACAGATCAATTTTCTTTGGCTATCGGTCGCAGCGGACAAAACGTTCGTTTAGCTTCTCGACTAACCGGTTGGGCTATAAATGTCAAAGACGAAGGTGGAAGCCAAGAAGTCAGTAGTGAAGAGTCCGCAGAAGAGTCAGTGACAGAAGAAGAAAATGAAGAATAAAGCCAAGATATTGGATATTAAATTAAAATTTAAACAAACTGTCATCCCCGAGAAGGCGGGGATCCAGGAAAAATCAAGACAAGCCACTGGATTCCCGCCTTCGCGGGAATGACAATAAAATTCTCGTGCCTATGTTCTCTCAACTTTTTCACGTCGTTTTATATCAGCCTATATTAAATATATTTGTTTTTCTTTATAACATTATTCCCGGACACGATATCGGAGTGGTAATATTGCTGATTACACTGCTTGTTCGCGCGGCGGTTTATCCTCTGATGTCTTCTTCTATCAAATCACAAAAAGCGGTTCAAGATTTACAACCAAAAATAAAGGAAATCAAGGAGCAATACAAAACCGACCAGCAAAAACAAGCGATGATGACTATGCAGCTTTATAAAGAAAATAAAGTCAACCCGTTCGCTTCTTGTTTGCCTTTGCTTGTACAATTGCCAATTCTTATTGCGCTTTACATGGTGATGCGAGATGGTTTGGTTTCTGATAATTTGGGTAGTAATATATATCCTTTTATTTTTAATCCCGGTAAACTTAACAATATTTCCTTTTGGATTTTTGATATGGCCAAAACCAATTTGGTGTTGGCAATTTTGGCCGGAGCAGCTCAATTCTTTCAAACCAAAGCCATGTTAGTCAAACAACCGCCTAAAAATGCCGGCGAAGGCGCCAAAGACGAACAGATGATGGCGATGATGAATAAACAAATGCTTTATTTTATGCCGGCAATGACGGTTTTTATCGGCGCGACACTTCCAGCCGGGCTTACGCTATATTGGTTTTTCTCCACTCTTTTGACTTGGGGACAGCAGGTGCTCATATATAAACAGCGTGATGCTAGTAAAGTTTAAAAATATTCCCGGCTTCTTGCCGGGTTTATTTTGTTAAATTTAAAATTCAAAAGGTAAAACCAAAACAAAGTGTCATCCCCGCGAAGGCGGGGATCCAGACAAGTTTACCACTGGATTCCCGCTCGGAGGCGGGAATGACAGAACTTTGGGTTTTGAGTTATTTGAGTTGGGACTTGGTCATTTTAATATTTTACGGTATTATATTTTAGTATGGACGAAATACAAAAAGCCATTATCAAAACCCTGTCTTTCTTTTCTCTATTCTCTTATCCTCTAACTAAAGAGGAAATTTTTTCTTATCTTTGGAAATTGAAAACCGACAATAATTTATTATCGGAAAAATTGGAAGAATTGGCAGATAATAAAATTCTAGCAGAGAAATACGGTTATTATTTTTTACCCGATAGAGATATTACTGAAAACCGCAGACAACATTTTTTGGAAAGTGAATTAAAACTCAAAATTGCGCGCAAAGCGGCAAAAAAGATTAGCGGAATACCTTTTATCAGCGCGATATTTGTTTGTAATTCAGTGGCTTTTGGGACGGCGGAGAAAAATAGCGATATTGATTTTTTTATTGTAACAGCTAAAAAACGTCTTTGGTTAGTCAGGTTTTTAACCAATATAATTCTACTTATTTTTGGTTTGCGGGTGGGTAAAAATAAAACTGGCAATCGAATATGTTTATCTTTTTATTTAAACGAAGAAAATTTGGATTTAAAAAATATTCGTGTTGTGCCGGAAGATATTTATTTGAGTTTTTGGCTGGCGACTTTATTGCCACTTTATGATCCGCAAAGGATCGGTGATAAAATTATCAAAGAAAACCGTTGGTTAGCGGAGCTGTTACCAAATTTTCCGGAAAGTTTGTCTTTTTATATCAAAGAAGTTAAAAATGGCAGAATAAAAAGTTTTTTTAAAAAAATATTGGAAAAAACCTGGGGCAAAGCTTACGGAGATTTGATGGAAAAACAAGCCGCGGAAGCTCAAAAAACAAAATTAAAATTTTCACTCAAAGAACAAATCGCGCCAAATGTTGTTTTGGATGATGCCATGCTTAAGTTTCATGAAAATGATAGGAGAAGAGAGTATTATAAGAAATGGCTTGAAAAATTACAAGATTACAAGATTTAAAGATTACAAGATTAATTACGTACGAATTTACGAAATAACACCTGCCCGCCAATGGCCTGAAGCCGTAAGGCGAATGGCAGGCGGGCAAAATTACGAAAATATTTAATATTCAATCCGCCTTCGCCATTTGGGCTACGGACGGACAAGTATCCAATATTTTCTTTTGGAATGAAATATAAAAGTATTTATATTATGACCAAGCTTATAAAATATTTATCACTATTTATTCTCTTCGCCCTCCCTTTCCAAACGCGGTTGATTTATAAACCGGCGTATTTGGACGGATATTTTATGGAATGGTTTAGTGGAAGTATCTATGCGGTAGAAATATTGATTTGGATAGTAATAGTTTTGACTTTTTTTCGTTTGGTTTTGAATAAAAATTTTTGGATTCAAATAAATCAAGTCAAAGATATAAGAGACCGTTTGATGAAATTTATCCGACCAACTATTTTTTTACTAGCTTTGGTAGTTTATCTTTTTATCGCTCCGTTAAATAGAGATTTGGCGCAGATGAAAATATTTTTTCTCCTTGGCGGAGCTTGTTTTGCTGTTACGCTTTTATTAAATAAAATAAGTTTCAAACAAATTTCTCTGATGCTTTGGAGCGGGGGAGTGTTGCAAGCGATTATTGGAACCGTCCAATTTATTGTACAAAGAACTTGGGCGACCAAATGGCTGGGGTGGGCATTGCACCAACAAAGCGATCTCGGGGCTGCAGTATTGCAAACCGGCGGTGGCGAGCGCTGGTTACGGGCTTATGGCAGTTTTGGTTGGCCTAATGATCTGGGGTTTTATTTGAGTATAATGTTCATTTTGGGTTTTTGGCTTTATCAAAAAACGCAAAAAGAAAAAGAGAAAATCATGTTATCTATTGGTCAGCTTTTGATAATGGCCGGATTGTTTTTTAGTTTTTCTCGCGCTGCGATTATAGCGCTATTTGTTGGATTGTTGTGGATTTTTTGGCGAGAGGGTAAGAAAATCTTACAACCTCTTTTTTGGCCGATAATTTTATTTGTTATTTTGAGCATTATTTATTTACCTCTTTTGCAATCCAGAGTTACAGCAGAAAATTATCTAGAAAGCAGGTCTATCAATGAACGTGTTGGACAATATGGAGAGTTCAAAAATATTTTTGAAAAACATCCGATGTTGGGTGTGGGTCCGGGAAATTATGTTTATGCGCTTTTTGTTCGAAATCCCGGCTTATCACCTTGGTTTTATCAACCTGTGCACAATGTTTATTTATTATTTTTGGCTGAATGGGGGATAATCGGATCAATTTTTATCTTATTTTTGGTTTACTGGCTTTTCAAAGAAATTTGGAAAAATAATCGCGAAATCTTGCCCATTTGGGTTTTGGTGGTCACAGCATTTTTGTTTGACCACTATTTTTATACTAGCTACAGCGGAATATTGATTATTTGTATATTGGTCGCTTTATCCGTCAAGGGTCCATACTTGACAAGTTCAAAAAGCGGTTGGTAGTAAATATTGATGGTTATTATTTAAATATAGAAAGAATAAATATTTTGATAAAAAAGCGCCCTGCTAATAGCAGGACGCTTTTGATTTTTTTACAATTTATGATAAAATGAATTAAACCATTTTAAATATATTTGGCTATTTAATTATGCTTCAAAACTTTGTTCATCTTTTTTCATATTTTTCTCCGGAAGTCGCTACTTTTTTAATGGCGATGACACCGGTGGGGGAATTGCGTTTGGCTATTCCGGTTGGAATTTTGGCTTACAAATTACCTATTTGGAAAGTTTTTATTTTATCAATTATCGGCAACAGTATTCCGCCCCTGGTTATTTTACTTTTAGCCGGTAAGTTTCATGCTTGGGTTCACAAAAAATCAGGATTTTTATCCGCCAAATGGATAAAAGCTTTAGATAGAGCGCAAGAAAAATTTTCCAGTGATTATAAAAAATACGGACTTATCGGTTTGATGATTTTTATCGGCATTCCCATTCCTTGGACCGGAGCTTATACCGGCGCACTGGCTGCCTTTGTTTTTGGGATACCGCTCAAAAGTGCCTGGCCGTATTTTTTGGCGGGAATTAGTATTGCTGCTACGATTACTACGTTGATAACTGTAGGAACGGGAAAGATTTTTTAAGGGGCGAAAGATTAAGATTAAGAATAAGATTAAATTATGAAGGAGGTTTTGCTAGATAGAATTAGTGTTTATCAAAAAGCTATTTCAGTTGCCGATGATATTTGGGAAGATGTTTTAAAGTGGGGAAAATTTCCAAAAGATAATATTGGGGGACAGATTGTCAGAGCTGTTGATTCTGTGGCAGCTAATATTGCTGAAGGATATGGTAGGTATAATTATGGAGAAAAAATTCGTTTTTATTATTTTTCACGCGGTTCCCTTTATGAAAGTCAGTTTTGGATCAAAAGAGCTTATGTTAGAAAATTAATTCAAAAAGAAAAAGTCATTGAATATCTGCTAATTTTTCAAGAAATTAATAAAGAATTAAATAAATTAATAAAAGCCTGTAAAGATAAAAAAAATAAAGCGTAGTTTTAATTTTAGTCTTATGCTTAATCTTAATGAACTCTCTACTAAAATAAAGTTTGCTATAGAACTCTTAAAAATTGATGAGCTGAAACGCAAAATGGCCCAACTTTCCGAGCAAATGAATGCCCCTGATTTTTGGTCCAACCCGGAAAATGCCCAAGCCATATCATCTGATTATCAAGATATCAAAAAAGAAGTGGAAAAATGGGAAAATTTGTTGACGCGTGCCAAAGATTTACTGGATTTGCAAAACAGCGGTGATGCATCTTTGGAAAAAGAAATAGAAAAACAACAAGAAGAATTGGAAAAAGAATTTTCCGAATATGAACTTTATTTGTTGCTTAACGGCCCTTATGATAAAAATAACGCTATAGTAGCGTTTCATGCCGGCAGTGGCGGTACAGAAGCTCAAGACTGGACTGAGATGTTGTTGCGTATGATTTTACGGTTTAGCGAATATATGGGTTGGAAAACCAGAATTTTGGATGAATCTCGCGGGCAAGAGGCGGGCTATAAATCAGTAACCGTGGAAATCAAAGGGCGGTACGCTTATGGTTATCTCAAATCCGAACATGGTGTACATAGGTTGGTGCGTATTTCTCCCTTTGATGCGGAAAAAATGCGCCATACATCTTTTGCTTTGATGGAAGTGATGCCCGAGCTTGATGAAGAAGTTAATATTGAGATTAAGCCCGAGGATTTGCGCATAGATACTTTCATGAGCGGTGGTAAAGGCGGGCAAAGCGTAAATACTACATATAGCGCTGTCAGGATAGTCCATATCCCGACCAATATTTCCGTCTCTTGTCAAAACGAAAGATCACAACAACAAAACAAAGAAACGGCAATGAAAATTCTCAAAGCCAAATTGCACCGGTTGGAGGAAGAGCGCCTAGCCAAAGAACGCAACGAATTGCGCGGAGAATACAAAAGTGCAGAGTGGGGGAATCAAATACGCTCGTATGTGCTACATCCTTATCATATGGCCAAAGATCATCGCACTGATTTTGAAACCACTGATCCGGAAAGTTTGCTTGAGGGAGAATTATTGCCGTTTAGCAGGGCGTATTTAGAATGGATCAAAAAGTAGAAAGTTAAAAGTTGAAAGTTATAAAGTTAGTTGAATGTGAAAAAAATTAATAAAAATCAAATTGATGAAATTATCGCGCAGTTGAAAACCGGGCGGACGGTTGTATTTCCAACAGAAACTTCTTACGGTTTGGGTTGTGATGCGACAAATAAATTTGCGGTGGATAAAATTTTTCAAATAAAAAAAAGAGAAGCCGACAAACCGCTTTTAGTTTTAGTTAGCAGTATTGAAGAAGCGAAAAAATATTTGGTTTGGGACGAGATGCTTGAAAAATTGTCAAAAAAATATTGGCCCGGTGCTTTGACTATCATCGGACTTTGCAAAAACCCAAACGCTCTACCGCGGGGTGTGGTTTCACAATCCGGAAAATTGGCGGTTAGAGTTAGTGCTGACAAATGGTTAAAAGAAATTACCAACAGACTCGGCTGTCCGTTAGTGGCGACATCGGCTAATATTTCCGGACAAAATAATATATATAATTCTCTGGAAGCGGAAAATATTTTTTCCGCGCAGATTTTAAAACCGGATATTTTGGTAGATGGCGGTCAGATTCCGATAGTAAAACCTACGACCATTGTTGAAGTGGAAAACGGTGTTTGTAGTATAGTTCGCCAAGGTGATTTAAAAATATTATTCAAAACTTTTCCGACGGCGGCTTTTTGTTGGACAATAGTTAGTATTTTGGCTTTATTTAGCGCTTTTTTTATTCTACTTTTTTCCTATACCTCCGGTCTTTATATCAATAATCTGACTTTTTCAATGTTGTCTATGAAGGTAAATCGTCCCACTTGGGTGGTTGGCGCAAAGAACCCTCTTATTTTTGTCAAGGGTCTATACTTGACGGCTTATTCAGCCGGTAGCTCAAAAAAGATGGCTCAAATTATTGATTTGATTAAACGTACCGAGCTCAATGCGGTAGTGATTGATATCAAAGATTATAGCGGTTTGGTGCTTTATGATAGTCAAGTTCCGCTGGTTGTTGATTTGAAAAATAAAGATAATAGACTGGGGGATGTTAAAAAATTGATTGAAAAATTACACGCGGAAAAAATATATGTGATTGCCAGACAAACAGTATTTCAGGATCCGGTATTAGCGCAAAAAAAACCACAATGGGCGATAAAAAGTAAAAGTGGCGGGCTTTGGCATGATCACAAAGGTCTCTCTTGGGTAGATCCGACTAAAAAAGAAGTTTGGAAATATAATTTGGATATTGCCAAAGAAGCTATCAAACTCGGATTTGATGAAATAAATTTTGATTATGTGCGTTTTCCGTCAGATGGCAATATGAGCAATACCCTCTATGATGATGAAAGTAAAAAGAAATACGAAGTAATGGGAGAATTTTTCCGTTATTTAGACACCCATCTGAGTCATGAGCCGGTTTGGATCTCTCTGGATTTTTTTGGATTTACTATGGAAAAAAAGGGAGCAGATGATATGGCTATCGGTCAGCGAATAGCAGATGCGGTTGATCAAGTTGATTATATTTGTCCGATGATGTATCCATCTCATTATCCGTCCGGGCATCTCGGGTTAAGTAATCCGGCAGCCAATCCATATGCGGTTTTTGAAAACGGGATGAAACTCGGAATGCCAAAATTTGAAGGTAAAAGAGCAAAAGTTAGGCCGTGGATACAATCCTTTGATTTAGGGGCAGTTTACGATGCAGAAAAAATCCGCGCGCAAATAGAAGTTGTTGAAAAATATGCCGATGCCGGTTGGTTGATGTGGAATGCGAGTAATAGGTATACAGATGCTGGTTTAAAAAAACCCTAAACACTAAGCTCTAAATCCTAAACAATATTTAATCCGCCTTCGTCCGCATAAAACAAACTACAAACGGACAAGTATCCAATATCCAATATTTAGTAGTTAATATTTGGATTTTGAAATTGTTTAGAACTTAGAAATTAGAATTTAGAACTTTTATTTTTATGGAAAAATTGTTTAACCCCGATTATCTCCAACATCTATGCCAAAAATACGGTTTGCGTCCGAGTAAACAATATGGGCAAAATTTTTTATTAAACGAAGAGGTTATAGAAAAAATGATTGAAGCCGGGGAGATAAACAAAAAAAATACAGTGGTAGAAGTCGGTCCGGGTTTCGGGGTTTTGACCTTGCCAATTAGTCAAAAAGCTGGCAAAGTGTTGGCTTATGAAATTGAAAAGAAAATTCAACCGTATTGGGAGGAAAGATTAAAAGAACACAAGAATTTAGAAATTATTTGGGGCAATGTGTTGTATAGTAAAAAGTTGAAAGTTGAAAGTTATAAAGTTATCGCGAATTTGCCTTATCAGATAACTTCGCAAGTGATTAGGTTTTTTTTGGAACAAGAAAATAAACCGGAAAGTATGGTTATCATGGTGCAAAAAGAAGTGGGGGAGCGAATTTGCGCCAAACCAGGAGATTTGTCGGTTTTAGGCTTGTCAGTACAATTTTACGGCGAACCGGAAATAGTGGCTATCGTATCCAAAAATAATTTTTATCCCGAGCCAAAAGTTGACTCAGCGGTTATCAAAATAACTTTAAAAAAAGATTTACCCGAAATAAATGAAAAAGAGTTTTTTGATTTTATTAAAGCCGGATTTATCAATAAACGTAAATTATTGATAAAAAATTTAAAAAATTATTTAGGGAAGAAAAGCAAGGAAACAATAGACATGGCTTTTGAAAAAATGGGTTTTTTGAGCAATGTCCGCGCGCAGGAACTATCGGTTGAAGACTGGATAAAACTTTTTACAATGATAAACTCGCTTTAAAACGGCGAGTTTTTTGTTTTTTTACCGTCATTCTGAGCGGAGCGAAGAATCCCTTATAGTTTAACTTATCTTCTAAAACTTTGTTTAAGAGATCCTTCTCCGCCTAGGCGGATCAGGATGACGCTTCGCGTCACTTATCCACTATCCCCAAAAAGTAAAAAATGGTATAATGAAAAAGTAGAAAATTTATCTAAATATGGACGAAAATCCCATAAAAACAGGGTTGACTTTGGAGCAAAAACTCGGTTTTGCGTTTTTGTTTATTTTTGCCGTCTTATTTTTGATAATAAGTTTTTTTCAGATTAGGGCGAACCTTTATCGTCCTTATGCTTTGACTAATGCGGTTCCTGATATTTTGATTAAAGAAAAATTTAGTGATCCGACTGAAGCTCTTCATTTTCGAGATACTGACAAAGATGGAATAAATGATTTTGATGAAATTTATATTTATGGTACTAGCGCTTATCTGGAAGATACTGACAGTGATGGTATAAGCGATAAAGATGAAATTGCTCAGGGTAAAAATCCGCTTTGTGCCGAGGGTGGTTCCTGTGAAAAACAGCAAGAAGAAATTATTTCTTGGAAAGGTTTAGAAAACTTGATTCAAGAAAATGTTTTAGAAAATACTTTATTTGACCCTCAAACATATTTGAAAGACCCAAAAGAATTAAAAAAATTATTAATTTCTTCGGGAGTAGATCAAAAATTATTAGATGGCATAACTGATGAAGAGTTGGTTTTGGTTGGTCAAGAGATCTTTGGTTCAGAAGAATTTATGTCGGCTTTGAATATACAAATTAACGACACACAAACGACGACTCAAAAAACATTATCCAAAGAAGAATTATTTTCCAACCCGGCTCTTTTGAGACAAGCTTTACTTGATACAGGATATGTAAACAAAGAAGCCCTGGATAAGTTAACCGATGAAGAAGTTAAAAAAGCAGCCGAACAAATGCTTGATTTTACACCTTAATTTATGTCTGAAGAAAAAACAATTTTAGTAAAAAAGAAAGACGGTACATTTGTAAAAATGAAGCTTTCTGATTTAAAAAACAAAAAAACACCTGTTTTGAACAGTGTTGTTAATTCAAAAAAAGAGCCTTCTTTACCTGTAAAAAAAGAAGAAAAAGCGATACTGGATAAAGACGATATTAAAAGCCCTCTTGAAGATGAAGATCTAAAAAATATTTTACCCGGTAGTTTCAACAAGAGGGAAAAAGAAGTTGAAGAGATTTTACAAAGCCTTTCTTTCAAAGTTTCGGATCAGGCTTTTACTAATTTGAAAAATAACTTAATACTTTTTTTGAAAGATATTAAAAGTGAAGATCAGATAAGTGACGTTTTGACACAGCCGGTATATTTGGGCGGGGCTGATTTCAAAAAAGAACAACTAAAAGAACTTTTAAATCTGGCTAAACAGAAAATATTGTTGATGAGCGAAGAGAAGAATGAAACATCCGGACCGCTCAAAAGAATAGCTCCTTTGAAAAATGTTTTGCCGATGAAAGAAGGAGAAACACTACCGTCACCCTCCTCTCCGTTTAACGCTTTTGTCCACAAACCGCCTTTTAAAAAAGAAGTAAAAGAAATAAAATCACTGGATGATTTGCTTGAAAAAGAAGAAAAAACGGTAAATGTCATTTCTCAACTAGTAAAAAATAAGGAAAATAAAATCGGCCCGACGAGAGGAGATATCTTGCCCCCGAAAAACACAGTTATAGGTCCGGTGGAAGAAATTAGGAATTTTACCGTCAATGATTTGCGGCACTTAGCCTCCGTTTCCGAGCAGGCCGTTTCCAGATTACAACAAAAATTTACCAATCTCAAAGAAGAATCTTTTTTACTGTATCTGCAAGCTTTGGAAGCTTGGCAAAAAAGTCCGTTATATAGAGATTATTTAGAACAAATTTGCGACAGTTTTAATCAAGGTAAAAACATTTTAACTATCAATCGCAAAACCGACAATCTGACTCCGGAAGAGATAAGTTTGATTATAAAAATGGAGAAAGAGATTTAATATTTATAAACAAATCTTGAAAATTTGGCGGGTTTCGTAAATCAAAAATAAATTTTTGGCTTAACTCAACTTTTAAAATCATGGAACAATTTGTCGTGCCACAATTTATCGATGTAGAGGATAAAATTATCGGTCCGGTAACGACGCGTCAGTTTGTTATTCTATTGACGGCTGCTCTGATTATTTTTATTGCTTACAAGTTGACTGATACGGCTTTGTTTATTTTTTTATTATGCTTAGTCGGTGGGTTCGCCCTCATTTTGGCTTTTGTCAAAATAAACGGACAGCCTTTTCATTATTTTTTATTAAACATCTTTCAAACCTTGCGTCGGCCCAGTTTGCGTATTTGGGATAGGCGTTATAGCGATATGGAGTTGAAGATGATCAAGGACCTGCAAAAAGTCGCCCCGACGGAAGAAAAAATAAAAGTCAGACAGATAACCCATAGCCGGATTCGCCAGCTTTCATTGGCGGTAAATACCGGAGGTTATTATGGCCCGGAAGAAGAAATTAATTTACCAAAAAGAATATGAAAAACGAGCAAATGACAAAAAAGAAAAAAAGTATTCCCAATTCCCAGGCCCATGTGCCGATAGCGGAGATAAAAAACGATACCGTAGTGATGAAAGACGGGACATTGCGAGCTGTTTTGATGGTCAGTAGTATAAATTTCGGTTTGCTTAACGAAGAAGAACAAGAGG
>ERZ795044.3785-NODE-3785-length-12628-cov-6.646147_pt1 | contig 12628 bp, 12 predicted proteins | sample MGYA00375128_ERZ795044 | MGnify/ENA primary metagenome ERZ795044 (study PRJEB30173, sample SAMN05720213) | anaerobic digester metagenome | isolation source: active sludge of municipal wastewater-treating anaerobic digesters | place: USA | collected 2014-12-22 ... | reverse complement strand
GATCGGTGGCGCCTTCCGCATCCCCGACGTAATGCGCCGGGCCCAGGTCAAGCTGCATGAAATCGGCACGACCAACCGCACCCACGCCAAGGATTTCCAGGAAGCGATCAACCCGAAAACGGCGCTGCTGATGAAGATCCACACCAGCAACTACGCCGTCACCGGCTTTACCGCTGCGGTCGACGAGAAAATCATCGCCGAAATTGCCCACGCCGCCGGCCTGCCTTTCGTCATCGATCTCGGCAGCGGCACGCTGTGCGATTTCGCCGCTCATGGCCTGCCCGCCGAACCGACGCCGCAGCAAGCTTTGGCCGCTGGTGCCGACATCGTCACCTTCTCTGGCGACAAGTTGCTCGGCGGCCCGCAAGCCGGGCTGATCGTCGGCCGCAAAGACTTGATTGCGAAGATCAAGAAGAACCCGCTGAAACGCGCATTGCGTGTTGGCAAAACCACGCTTGCCGCACTCGAAGCGACGCTGCGCCTTTACCGCGACCCGGACCGCCTGGCCGAACGCCTGCCCACCCTGCGCCTGTTGACCCGGCCGGCGGTCGAGATCGAAGCCCTCGCCCAGCGGCTGCTGCCAGCAGCACAAGCTGCCCTCGGCGCCTTGGCCGGTGTTTCCGTCGAACCTTGCAGCAGCCAGATCGGCAGCGGCGCCTTGCCGGTCGAACGTCTGCCGTCTGCGGCGCTGGTCTTCCGCCCAACTGCAAAAAAACCGGGAAAAACCCTGTTGACCGTGGAAGCCGCCTTCCGTGGCCTGCCGACGCCGGTCATCGGCCATATCCGCGACGATGCTTACCATCTCGACCTGCGCTGCCTTGAAGCGAAGGATGAAGCACGTTTCGTCACCCAGCTGGCCCTGCTGAAACTGGCATGAGCTTCTTCGCCGACCTGCTGCGCTGCGCGCCGTTGGCACTACGCCGGACAAGCGGAATGAGGGTGCACACGATGCTAAGTCACTTCACACACCAATTATTCCCCGCCCCGCCGTTCGCCCCTTCGACAAGCTCAAGGCAGCCTCTGAGTAGCCCGCCAAGCAGGCGTATCGAAGGGCAATTAATCGGGAACACGCAAACCCCATGATCATCGGCACCACCGGCCACATCGACCACGGCAAGACGACGCTGGTCAAAGCCCTGACCGGGGTCGATTGCGACCGCCTGAAGGAAGAGAAGGCGCGCGGCATCACCGTCGACCTCGGCTACGCCTACACCGAAAAGCTCGGTTTCATCGACGTGCCAGGTCACGAAAAGCTGATTCACAACATGCTGGCTGGCGCCACCGGTATTGATTTCGCACTGCTCGTCATCGCCGCCGACGATGGCCCGATGCCGCAGACCCGCGAGCATCTGGAGATCATCGAACTGCTCGGTATCCGTCAAGGCGCCGTCGCCTTGACCAAAATCGACATTGCTACGGTCGACCGGAAAAAACAGGCAAAAACGGAAATCACTGAACTATTGGCCGGCACTGCCCTGGCCGACGTCCCGATTTTCAGTATCTCCGCCACTACCGGCGAAGGCATTGCCGAACTGCGCCACCACCTCGAAGCAGCTGCCGTCAGTTCGGAACAGCGCAATCCCGGCGGCAGCTTCCGCCTGGCCATCGACCGCTGTTTCACCCTCTCCGGGGCGGGTACCGTCGTCACTGGCACAGCCTTCGCCGGCAGCGTCAAAGTCGGCGACCAATTGCTGCTCTCGCCGCCCAACAAACCGGTACGCGTGCGCAGCCTGCGCGTTCAGGATGCCCCGGCCGAGGCCGGCCATGCCGGGCAACGCATCGCGCTGGCGCTGGCCGGCATCGAAAAAAGCGAAGTCGAGCGCGGCATGTGGATCGTCGCCCCGAACCTGCACGCCCCGCTGCGCCGCTTCGACGCCAAGATCCGCGTCCTCGCCGGCCAGCCGCCGCTCAAGCACGGGACGCCGGTGCACCTCCATCTGGGTGCTGAAGATGTACCGGCCCGCATCGCCCTGCTCGGCGCCGATGAAATTCCGCCGAGCAGTGAAGATTGGGCGCAAATTACCGTCGACTCGGGGGGCAGCCGTTGTCTCCATAGTCGTGACATAGGCGCCCTGGCCGGCGACCGCTTCATCCTGCGCGATGCCTCGGCTCGCCACACCATCGGCGGCGGCCGCGTCCTCGACATTTTCCCGCCCAGCCGCAAGAAGCGCAGCCCGGAACGCCTGGCCATGCTTACCGCGCTGGCCGATGACAATCCGGCGGTGGCGCTGCAACTGGCCACCGAGCAGCAGTTGGCCGGGGTCGACCTCGACGCCTATGGGCTGAACCGCAATCTGGATGCCGCGACGCTGCAAGTAATCAGCGCCCAGCTCAAGCTGAAATTGGTCGGCAACACCGCCTTTTCCCCAAGCCATTGGCAGGCGCTCGAAAGCCGGCTACTCGCCGCCCTCGCTGCCGAACACGAACGCGCCCCCGACATGCCCGGCGTCGAACGTGACCGCCTGCGCCGCCTGACGCTGCCCACCCTGGCCCGCCCGGCCTTCGACAGCCTGCTCAGCACGCCGCTGAAAGATGGCCGCATCGCCCAGAGCAACGCCTGGCTGCACCTGCCGGAACATCGCGTCCAGATGTCGGCCAGCGACAGCGAGCAGTGGCTGGCCTGCCAGGCATTGCTCGATGCCGAGCCCTGCAACCCGCCACGAGTCCGCGACATTGCCAAGTTCACCGGAGCTACCGAAGAAAGTGTGCGCTCGCTTTTCAAACGCGTCGCCCGCCTCGGTGAAGCCTACCCGGTGGCGCACGACCACTATTTCACTGCCGCCGCCGTTGCCGACCTGGCCCGCCGCGTCGCCGCCCTGAACGCCGAACACGGCTTCGCTCGCGCCGCCACGCTGCGCGACCAAATCGGTGGTGGGCGCAAAGTCGCCATCCACATCCTCGAATTCTTCGACCGCATCGGCTACACTCGCCGAGCCCGCGATACGCACATTCTGCGCGGATCTCCGGAGCAATTCGGCTCATGAACAACGGAAGGAATCGTTCCCCGGTGGGGCGGCTGGTCTTCAAAACCGGCAAGGCCTGTCAAACAGGCTTGGGTAGGTTCGACTCCTGCTTCCTTCCGCCATTTTTCGCGTACTAAATGGCTCATCAACCTTTCACCGGCGCCATCCCCGACGACCGCCTCTACTGCCCCCGCTACGATATGTGGGTCCAGGAACTGGACAATGGCGAAATGCTGATCGGCGCCACCAGCTTCGGGGTTTTTCTGGCCGGCGACGTTATTGCCTTCACCGCCAAACCGAACGGCGCTGAGGTTGAGTTCGGGCGCGGCATGGGCACTCTCGAATGCCGCAAAACGGTGCTCGCGGTGCACGCGCCGATTTCCTTTGTATTGCTTGAAGGTAACGAAGCTGCCGAAGAGCACCCAAAACTGGTCCACAACACCCCGCATGCTGAAGGCTGGATGGCGCGAGTCCGGGCAACCAACTGGGCCAACGAAAAGGCGGCGCTGGTTGATGCCGCCACCTATCGCCAGCACATCCACAAAATCGAACCGGAGGCCAGCTTTGACTGACAAACTCGCCCTGCTGATGTGGGCGGCCAGAGCGGACCGCCCTGAACTCTGCGTCACCCCGCTGATTCACGCGTTAGCCGCCCGGGCGCTGGATTGCGAGGTGGAAATCCACTTCGCCGGCCCGGCCGTCCGGCTGCTCGTCGAAGGCGTCGCCGACGGGCTCTTCGCAACAAGCGCCCAAGAAAAGTCGATTGGTGAATTCCTGCGCGAAGTGGCCGCTGAAAATGTCAGTTTGTTCAGTTGCAGTATGGCAAAAGCAGCATGGATTTCGGCGGATGAAACCCTGATTCCAGAATGTTCAGGGGCCGCCGGCGCGACCGCCTTCGTCGCCCGCACGCTCGACCCGGCGTGGCGGACGCTGGTTTTCTGATGCCCCGCCTACACATCACCGGCGTCATTCTCGCGGGCGGCCTCGGCCGGCGCATGGGCGGCGTCAACAAGGGGCTACAGCTTTTGAATGGTCAGCCACTGGCGCAGCACGTCGTCGAACGTTTCGCGCCGCAAGTCGATGAACTGTTGATCAACGCCAACCAGAACGGCGAGCGCTACGCCGCCTTCGGCCATCGCGTCGTACCGGATCAGATTCCCGACTTCGCCGGTCCGCTGGCCGGCCTGCATGCTGCGCTCTCCGCCGCAACGCACCCGCTCGTTGCAACGGCGCCCTGCGACTCGCCCTTCCTGCCGGCCGATCTGATTTTTCGCCTTTTTTCCGGGTTGACCGCAGCCAATGCCGATATTGCCGTCGCCCGCACATTTGACCAGGCACACCCGGTCTTCTGCCTGTGCAAACGCGAGGTACTGCCACACCTGACAGCGTTTCTCGTCAGCGGTGAGCGCAAGTTCGGCCGCTGGTACTCAACCTTGAACAGCATCGAAGTCAGCTTCGATGACGAAGCCGAAGCCTTCGAGAACATTAACACCCGTGAAGAACTGGGACGTTTCGAGGCTCCACCCGAGCGCTAATCCCTAGTTACGCCGGCAGGCAGACGTTTCCCTGATCATCCAGCGGGAAAAACGGGTTCCAGCAGACCTCCCAAAGAAAGCCGTCGGGGTCGGCAAAATAGCCGCGATAGCCGCCCCAGAAAACCTTGTCGGCCGGCCGCACCAACGTCGCCCCCGCGGCCACCGCCTCCTGCAGCAAACGATCGACGGCGTCTGCCGACTCAACGTTTTGGGCCAAGCTAAAGCCGGCAAAGCCGCTGCCCACCGGCGAGACCTGGGCATCCTCGGCCAGCGCCTCGCGCTGGAATAAACCGAACACGACCGTGCCGGCATTGAAGAAGGCAATGGCCTCCTGACTACTCGACGATTCACGCCAGCCAAGCGCCGCATAGAAGGCGCGGCTGCGGGCCAGATCGCCGACGCCAAGCGTGATGAAGCTGATATTTTGTCGCATGCGAAACACCTGAACCGGGAAGCGGATCGCCAGTCTATACCGGCAGCGCTTGGGCGTAATATGGGCTTTCCCGACCGTTTGAGACCGTTGCCATGAAACGCCGCTTTCCGCTGCACATTCATATTTCGCTGCTCTTCATCGCCCTCATCCTCCTGGTCGGCGGCGTCATCGGCGTACTTGGCTACAAGATCAGCCGCGACATTCTCGAAACCAGCGCCAGCGAGTTGAATAGCCGGATCGGCCGGGAAACCGAAAACGCTTTCACCCACATCGTCGCCCCCGCCGAAATGGCGACACGGCTATTGAGCTTCGACAGCATTACCGAGGCCCGCTCACTCGATGAACGCCTGGCCAACCTCGGCTTCATGCGCGAAGCCCTGAGCAATTCCGCGGCCTTGAGCTCGCTCTATATCGGCTACGGCAACGGCGATTTCTTCCTTGTGCGCCGCATCCTGGGCGAGCCTGAACGACAGTTTTTCGCGGCGCCGGCACAAACCACTTACATCGTCCAGAGCATTGAATATCAGGATGGCGCAGCGCGGGGCCGCTTCATTTTTCTCGATGCCGCGCTCGCCCCATTACGCAGCGACGAGCGCCGCGACTACGCCCAAACCTTCGACCCGCGTCAGCGCGACTGGTACAAGGCGGCCCGGAGTGCGCAAGGACAGATCAAGACGCCGCCTTATGTCTTCTTCAGCAACCAGAAAGTCGGCATCACCATCTCCAATCGGGCCCACAAAGGCGATGCCGTCGTCGGCAGCGATATTCTGCTCGAAACACTGAACCAGTCACTGGCCGGACAAAAGGTGACGCCGGCTAGCCAGGTCGTGCTGGCTAACCAGCTCGGCCAGACCATCGGCTACGAAGATGCGAGCAAGGCGGTCAAGGTGCCGCTTAGTCCGGATGGCAAACCGGTGCTGGCCGACATTGCCGACTTGGGCTCCCCCGTACTGGCGAGGCTGGCGCCGGTTTTGCGCCAGATGAACGGTGCGCTGAACCAGACTTTGTCGCTTGCCGTGGGCGATGAAAAATGGCACGCCGCAATCCAGACGCTTCGCCTCGAAGGCACCCAACCCTTATTTCTGGTTACCGCAATGCCTGATCGCGAACTGATGGCAGCGGCCTACTCGCAACTGCGCCAGGCCTTGCTGGTGATGGGCCTGGTTATTTTGCTCGCCATCCCGATTACCTGGACGCTGGCGCGGAATATTTCGCAGCCGATGCGTCAATTGGCGCACGAAGCCGAGGCAATCCGGCGCTTTGAGTTTTCCCAGCCGATCAAGGTTGAGTCGCTGGTGCTGGAAGTCAACGACCTCGCGCAAATCATGGACAGCATGAAACGAACGATCCGGCGCTTTATCGAAATCAGCACGGCAGTCGCTGCCGAACGGGACTTTGACCGCCTGCTGCCGCGCCTGCTCAGTGAAACAATTTCCGCAGCCGAGGCCGATGGCGGCCTGCTTTATTTGAATGACCACGAAAAACTGCTGCCCACCACCGCGCTCAAGTCCGATGGCACGGCGCTACCGCTCAGTGCGGCAAGCATTGCTGCAACGGCGACCGAAACCCTGCTCGGCAGGGCGCTCAGCAAGGGCCAGACAAGCAGTGGCCAACTGGATGAGGCGGACATTGCCGCGCTGGGTCTCAGCGAAACGCTGGCGGCAACCGGCGCCAGGCATGCGATCGCCGTGCCCTTGCTCAATCGCGACAAAAATCTTGTCGGCGCCTTGCTGCTGCTGCGCCATGCGGAAACCGATGCGGCTCGCCTCAGTTTCATCGAAGCCGTTTCCGGCTCGGCCGCCGTGTCCCTCGAAAACAAGGAACTGATCAAGGCTCAGAAGCTGCTATTTGCCGCCTTCATCCAGCTCATTGCCAGCGCTATTGACGCCAAAAGTCCTTACACCGGCGGTCACTGCGCCCGCGTGCCGGAACTCACCAAGATGCTGGCACGGGCCGCCTGCGCCGAAACGAGCGGACCTTATCAAAACTTCCAGCTCAACCCGGAAGAATGGGAAGCCGTGCATGTCGCGGCCTGGCTGCATGATTGCGGCAAGGTCACCACGCCGGAATACGTGGTCGACAAGGCGACCAAACTCGAAACCATTTATGACCGCATCCACGAGGTGCGGATGCGTTTTGAAGTGCTCAAGCGCGATGCCGAAATCAGCAGCCTGAAGGCCATTGCTGCCGGTTCGCCCGCGGCCGATGTGCACCAGACCCTGTGCGACACCCTGGCAAAAATCGACGACGACTTCGCCTTTGTCGCCCATTGCAACAAGGGCGGCGAAGTGATGGCGGCGGAGAACCTGGCTCGCCTCCAAGCCATTTCGCAGCAAAGCTGGACGCGAACACTGGACGACCGGATCGGGATTTCCCACGAAGAACTGGCCCGCAAGGCACGGACGGTGGCGCCGCCACTACCGGTCAGCGAGCCTTTGCTGGCCGATAAACTCGAGCACCAATTTGAGCGCCGGGCACAAGACCGGATGCCCGCCGACAACCCGTGGGGAATCCGCATGGCGGTACCCGAGCTGCTCTACAACAAGGGCGAGGTTTACAACCTGGGGGTTGCCCGCGGCACGCTATCGGAAGAGGAGCGCTACAAGATCAATGAGCACATCGTGCAGACACTGATCATGCTCAACCAGTTGCCCTTCCCCAAGCACCTGCGCCAGGTGCCCGAGATTGCCGCCGGCCATCACGAGAAAATGGATGGCAGCGGCTACCCGAGAAAACTGCACAAGGCCGAGATGAGCCCGCTGGCCCGGATGATGGCGATTGCCGACATTTTTGAGGCATTGACTGCGGTCGACCGGCCTTACAAGCAGGGAAAGACCCTCTCGGAATCCATCAGGATCATGTCCTTCATGAAGAAGGAGCAACACATTGATCCCGAGCTGTTCGACCTCTTTCTGAAGTCAGGCGTCTATCTTGAATACGCGCGGCAATTCATGAAAGCCGAGCAGATCGACCACGTCGACATTGCGGCCTATCTCGATCAGGCGCCGGCGGTCTGAGCGCTATCGGTTGTGACGCCGCTGGTTTCGCCAGCCACCTTATCGCCCAGCGCCAGCGTATCGAGAATAAAGGCAGCGACGGCGGCCGGCTGATTGAGATTGAGCCAGGGCAACGCGCTAGCCACCGGCGCATCACTGGCGATGGCGATGACATGCGGATCATGCGGAAATAGCTGGGGCTTGCCGATTTCCGCCCGATAAACCTCGATTTTCGGGATCGGCTCATGCTTGAAACCCTCGACCAGCACCAGATCGCAAGGCGAAAGCTGGGCCAGCGCCTCGCTGAGTTTCAATTCAGGCCGCCCCCGCAACTCGTGCATGACCGCCCAGCGGTTGGCCGATGTCACCAAAACTTCGCGGCAGCCGGCGTGCCGATGGCGGTAGGAATCCTTGCCCGGATAATCGACTTCGAACTCATGGTGGGCGTGTTTGATCAATGAAACCGCCAACCCCCGCGCTTCAAGCAAGCCGATAACCTGCTCGACCAGTGTTGTCTTCCCGCTACCGGACCAGCCGGCAAAGCCGATAACTTTCATCTCTATCCGTCTATGGGTATGCCCTTGAACGGCGGCAATTATCCATACTTCCGGGAAAGAGTCGCGAAAATTCACCGGCTCGGTATTGTGGAAAACCGATAGTGCGTTGCAGCAATAATTCTCTATATACTGCTGGAGCAGGATAAAAAATACACATACAAGGATTACAGCAATGAACGTCAAAGTTCACTATCGCATTACTCAGGATCGCGCCGGCATCCCGCAGGATTTCGCCGCCGCTCGTCGCTTCGTCACCAGTGAAAATCAGTCGATCGAAGACATGGCCAAATCAGTGCTGGCCGCGGATTACCAGATCCCGCTCCACGCTGTCGAGATCTGCCGGGTCGAGCACTAACCGCCGCCGCGCTGCGTCGCGCGGTCAACCCGCGAAACCAGTTGTTTTGCCGCAGCAGCATCGCCTTCCAGCACGCTGATTTCAACGCGCAGGGAGGCGAGTTGCAGTGCACCAATTTTCAGTGCTTTTTCGCTCTGCAGCGCAAAATGCAAGCGGACGCCGCCCTCGACCAACAGCAGGCCGCCCGACGCCTCGCTCACGGCATCGCCAAAAACCAAGTTCAACGCACGCTGAAACTCGGCCGGCGTGCTGCTCATCTGCCGAACCGGGTGATCGCTCCAGGGAAAAGGGCCGTCAGCCACCGGCAATCGGCGGCCAGACGGCGAGAACGTCACCGTCCCGCAACACAGTCGTTACTCGCTCATCCGACGGCACAAAAACCCCATTAATCAGCACCAGATGCGTCAATTTCGCCGGCAACAAAAATGGCGCTAAAACCGCGTCGACCGCAACATTCTCGGCGACCTCGATCTCTACCCGGTTGTTCTTGCTACCGGCCGGCAGATAGTCCGACAAGGTGGCGTAAAGTTTGACCGTGACGCGCATGAGTTAGCTGTTTGGCCGCTGACAGGCGATGTAGGCTTCGACAAAGCGGGTGGGCGTTTCCAGCAGTTTCGGCTTCCAGGCCCCGAGTTTGGTTTTGCCCTGAATCAGCCCGCGCAAGGCGCCAACGTGTTCGGTCAGGCCCACCGAAGTCGCCCCGACCAGCACCTCCCCTTGAAACTGCAGGCTGATGTAACGGCCATTCGCTTCATCGGCCCGCTCGACGCCATCGCCACCCTCGACGCCTTGCCATTCGCCGAACGACGAGGAAATCATGCCCATCGAATCGAGCACGTTAATCGCCAGCACGCCCTTCATCTCGGTCGGCTGCCCGGCCATGTTGAGCGCGGCGATCCGCGCCTGATCAACGGCGTTGGGTTGAATCGCGGAAACCAGATGCCGGCCACTGAACAGGTCCGGCGCCTCGGCGACGTCGCCCGCAGCATAAATGCCGGGCACCGAGGTCTGCATGGTCGCATCGACCAGAATGCCCTTGGCAACATGGACGGCCGTGCCTTCCAGGAAAGCGACGTTGGGCGCGACGCCGGCGGCGACAATCAGCAGATCGCATTCAAGCTGGTCGCCCGTGGTCAGGGTGACGGTCAACGGACTATTCTGGCCTTTTTCGATACGATCAACGCCAGCTTTCGTCACCACATTGACCCCCTGTTTTTCAACCCAGCGCTTGATCATGCCACCGGCTTCCGGCGTCATCATGCGCGGCACCATGCGGTCGCCCATTTCAACCACGGTCAGGTGCACGCCGCGTTTGACCAGTGCTTCCATGATGATGCAGCCGATAAACCCGGCACCGAGTTGCAGCACGCGCGAGCCCGGCTGGGCGCGGGCAGCAATGGCACGGGCATCTTCCAGCGTCCAGCAGGTTTGCGCCTCGGGCAGGTCGATCCCGGGAATCGGCGGACGTACAGGGTGTGAACCCGTCGCAATCAGCAAGCGGTCATAACTTTCAAAGTGACCGTCCTCGAACAAAATTGTCTGTTTTTCAGTGTTGACCGCAACCACGCGCCCGCGCCGCTGTTCAATGCGCAGGCTGGCAAAATGACCGGCCGTTTTGCGCAGGTACGTACCGGCCTCATCAATGTTGCCTTCCAGCAGATAGGGAATGGCCATCCGTGAATAGGGCGGCTCATCTTCATTGCCGATCAGCAGAATGTCGTCAGCCGGCGCAACGCGGCGCAGCGTTTCGGCGGCAACGACGCCAGCCGGCCCATTGCCGAGAATAATGTGTTTCATAAGTGCTCTCCGAAAGGAAAAAGCGGGGAAGCGACTGGCGCAACCCCGCTTTGTGGCATGCCAGAAATCAGAGGCCCAGCCGTTCCAGCGTTGCCGTCTCCGGCACGCCTTCCGGCGTCCAGCCACGCACCTGGTAATAGATCGGCATCATCTGTTCGACGCCACTGACCACCCCCTTGCCCGGCCCGGTCTTGCAGGGTTCGGTCTTCAGACGCGGCGGCAGATCGTCATCCTTGCCGGTCAGGCCAGCCGCCAGATTGAACTGACGTTCCATGTTCCAGATGCGTTCGCCGACCAGATTCAGTTTCTCCATTGACCAGTCGCCTTCGCAGGCCGCCTGAATCTGCGGCTGCACATCGGCCAGCGTCCAGGCGAAGCTGGTGAAGACGCAAATACCGGCCGAGTCGAAGACGCCGGTGGCATCCTGAAAAGCCTTGAGCAATTCCGGCTTGCCTTCGGTCGCCAGCGGATCGGTCTTGACCGGAATGCCGAGCACTTCGGAAGCGACGGTATAACCGCGTAAATGACAGGCACCGCGGTTGGAGGTGGCATAACCCAGGCCGATGCCCTGGATGCTGCGACCGTCGTAAGCCGGGAATTCCTGACTCTTGACGCTCATCGACAGATCCGGGCGACCGTACTTGGCGCACATGCGAGCGCTCCCCAACGCCAGATCCTTGCCGAAGCCTTCGCCTGCGGCGGTCATTTCAGCCAGCTTGCAAAGTGCCTCAGCCGAGCCGAAGGGCGCTTCAAGCCCGATCTGCTCCTTGCTCAGAATACCCAGCTCGAAAAGCTCCATCGCCGCGCCAACCGTCGTACCGAAAGAGATCGGGTCCATACCATGCTCGTTGCACAGCATATTGACGTACTGCAGCGCCTCCAGATCGCCGACGCCATTGGCTGCGCCAAGCGCCCACGCCGCTTCATATTCCAGACCGCCGGAAGCCCCCCAGTATTTCGGGCTGTTCTTGACGCTGAAGTGCGTCTCGTCCATCTTGGAAATCCGACCGCAGGCAATCGTGCAACCGAAGCAGGCGGCGTTGGTCACCAAGTGCGCCTTGCCGTCGGTCGGCCGCTTTTCATGCATCGCTTCGGCCGAAATCTTGCCGGCATCCTCAAACTGCACGTCGCGGTGGTTACGTGTCGGCAGCGCGCCCATTTCGTTGATCACGTTCATCAACACTTGCGTACCGTAAGTCGGCAAGCCCTGGCCAGTCACGGCGTTGTCGGCCAGCACTTTTTTGGCCGCGGTCGTCGCCGCCAGGAATGCGGGAAAGTCACGAATCCCGGAAACGCCCTTGGTGCCGCGAATCGCCACCGCCTTGAGATTTTTCGAGCCCATCACCGTACCGACGCCGGAGCGGCCAGCCGCACGATGGAGATCATTGATGATGCCGGCGTAAAGCACACCGTTCTCACCGGCGCCGCCAATCGAGCAAACCCGGGTCAGCGGATCCTGATGCAGACGCTTGATGGTTTCCTCGGTTTCCCAGCAGCTCTTGCCCCACAAGTGCGCCGCATCGCGTAACTCGGCCTTGTCGTTTTCCAGCGCGAGATAAACCGGTTTCGGGGATTTGCCCTCGAAAATAATCATGTCCCAGCCGGCATACTTCAATTCGGCGCCAAAGAAACCGCCGGAATTGGAGCAAGCAATGGCATTGGTCAGCGCGCCCTTGGTCACCACCGTGTAGCGGCCGCCGGTTGACGCCATCGTGCCGGTCAGCGGGCCGGTCGACATGATCATTTTGTTCTCGGGTGCCAGCGGATCAACCTTGGGGTCGATTTCCGAAACCAGATATTTCGACGCGAGGCCGCGTGAGCCGAGGTAATCGTTGGCCCACTCCATATTGAGCGGCTCGGGAGTGCAGGTGCCGGCAGTCAAATTGACGCGCAGGACTTTTTTATTCCATCCCATGATCTCTCCTCCTTATGCCGCGACGGCAGCAGTGTTGGCCTTGGCGGCCCAGGACCGCATGCGGTCCAGCCCGGTCC
>ERZ795044.3784-NODE-3784-length-12631-cov-5.198394_pt1 | contig 12631 bp, 11 predicted proteins | sample MGYA00375128_ERZ795044 | MGnify/ENA primary metagenome ERZ795044 (study PRJEB30173, sample SAMN05720213) | anaerobic digester metagenome | isolation source: active sludge of municipal wastewater-treating anaerobic digesters | place: USA | collected 2014-12-22 ... | reverse complement strand
CGGCCTGCAGTGCCTGATGCAGGCGTTCGGCCTCGGTTTCTGCGGCGATGACTTCGTCGCGAGCCAACTCCGCCATCTCGGGGTCGTCGTCTGAGCGCTCCAGGATGGCGCGGGCCGACGACGCATCCAGCTCGCAGGCCTCGTATTGCCGAAAGAGGCTCACCACGCCTTCCACTTCCGAGTACTCGCGGTTCAGCGCTCTGAAACGCTGCATGTCGGCGGCCACGGACGGGTCCGCAAGGGTTGCCTCGAGCTCTGTGAGCCGCAGCGCCAGACGCTCGAACTGTTGTCGAAGGGAGTCTTTCATCGGGATCCGGGTTTGCGGCGCTGCCGTTCAATGGGTACCGGCGGTGCTGCCCAGTTCCGGCGCGTGCTCCACAAGTCGCCCGGCCGGCGACGTGGCGCTACAGCAAGGTAGGGTCGGGATCGGGAGCGTTGGAACCAGCCGCTGGTTGCCGCCGGGTCGTGCTGCCGCTGTTTCGCAGGAACAGGCGCGAAACGGTGTGCGTCAAGTCGGCGCGGCTGTCGACGTCGGTGGCATTCAATTCGACCAGGGTTCCATGCAGCATCTTTTGCGTGAGGCCACGCGACAGCGATTCGAGCACCGCCTCGATGCTTTCGCCTTTGGTCAGCATCTTGCGCGCCCGTGCGATCTCGACCGCGCGCCACTCGTCAGCCTGAGCGTTCAGCGCCTGGATCAAGGGCACCGTTCCCCGTTGCCCCAGCCAGTTGACGAAGCCTTGGACGCCGGTCTCGATGATGGCCTCGGCCTGCTGCACAGCCGCCTGCCGCTTTTCGCCGGCGATCTGTACCAGCGACGAGAGATCGTCCACGGTGTACAGGTAGACGTCAGACAAGCGGCTGACCTCGGGTTCGATGTCGCGCGGGACCGCGAGGTCGACCATGAACATCGGCCGCCGCCGCCGCGCCTTCAGCGCCCGTTCTACGGCGCCCAGTCCGATGATCGGCAGCGTGCTCGCGGTGCAGGAAATCACCACGTCGAACTCGCCAAGACGTTGGGGCAGGTCGGACAGCGGCAGCACTTCGGCGTTGAATTTGCTGGCGAGCTTTTCGCCGCGTTCACGGGTGCGATTGGCCAGCGCCATGGCCCGGGGTTTTCTGGCGGCGAAGTGGGTGGCGACCAGTTCGATCATCTCTCCTGCGCCGACGAACAGCACCTTGAGTTCGGTCAGGTCTTCGAAGAGTTGTGAAGCGAGCCGCACCGAGGCGGCGGCCATGCTGATTGAATGCGAACCGATCTCGGTCGAGGTGCGCACTTCCTTCGCCACAGCGAAGGATCGCTGGAACATCTGATGCAGCGTGGTGCCGAGCGTGCCTGCGGTATCCGCCTCCCGCACCGCCTGCTTCATCTGTCCGAGGATCTGCGGCTCGCCCAGCACCATCGAGTCCAGGCCACTCGCCACCCGGAATGCATGCCGGGCGGCGGCCTCGTTCTCCAGCACGTACGCGTGCTCGCGCAAGGCCGATCCCGACATCCCACCGACTTCCGCCAGCCACTCGAACGCCGGCGCCACCAGACCCGCGTCGGCGCCAACGTACAGTTCGGTACGGTTGCAGGTCGACACCAGCGCTGCTTCTGGCGAGCGCTGCAAGCGCTGTCGGAAAGCCCGCAGCGTTGGCGCGAGCTGTTCAGCAGAAAAGGCGAACCGTCCGCGCAGGTCGATGGGCGCGGTGGCGTGGTTCAAACCCAGTGTGAATACGCTCATATCTGTCAGGCAAAATTTACAGCATTCCGCGAAACCAGCCCACCGCGTAACACCGGATAAGTCCGGGACGCTTCTGTCGCCGCGTCATCGAACCCCAGCGCTCCTTCTCGACCATGAACCTTTTCGATGTCGTGTGGCACATCGCCAATTTTGCTGCACCTGCCCTGCTGCTGGGAGCCATCAGTTCCGTGGCGGCCAAAATGCTGTGGCGCAGCCAATTGCGCGGCTGGTCCTGGATCCGGTTGTGCGGCGTGGCGGCTGCGGCAAGCCTGATCGTTTGTGTCGCAGGCCTCGTGTTCTCCGGGCGTGACGGCAAGATGATCACCTACGCCGGCATGGTGTTCGCATGCGCTGCCAGTCTCTGGTGGAGCACCCGACAGCGCTGATATGGGCTGGAACTCGGGAATCAAGCCCGGTCAGGTTCCAGCGGCTTCACCGCGAAGTGAATTCGGGTTTGCCTGCGTGATCGTCACCTCGATCAGCTGACCGACAAGTTGCGGGGCGCCCTTGAAGTTGACTTTCCGATTGCAGATGGTTCGGCCCATCAACTCGTCCGGGTCCTTGCGCGAAGGCCCCTCGACCAAGATCTGCAGACGTTTCCCGACCAAGGCCTGACTGATCTGCTGGGCGTGGCCCTCGATGGCCGCTTGCAGTCGCTGCAGGCGTCGAAGCTTGACCTCCTGCGAGGTGTCGTCTGGCAGGTTGGCGGCAGGCGTGCCCGGTCTCGGGCTGAAAACGAAGCTGAAACTGGTGTCGAAGCCCACGTCCTCGATGAGCCTCATCATCTTCTCGAAGTCTTCGTCGGTCTCGCCCGGAAAGCCGACGATGAAATCGCTCGAGAGGCTCAAACGGGGCCGCACTGCGCGCAGCTTTCGCACGGTGCTCTTGTATTCCATCGCCGTGTAGCCGCGCTTCATCGCCATCAGGATGCGGTCGCTGCCATGCTGCACCGGCAGGTGCAGATGGTCGACCAGTTGCGGCACCCGCGCGTACACATCGATCAGCCGCTGCGTGAACTCGTTCGGGTGGCTGGTCGTGTAACGGATGCGCTCGATACCCGGGATCTCTGCCACGTACTCGATCAGCAGGGCGAGGTCGGCGACCTCGGCGGTATCCCGGCCCATCGCGCCCCGATAGGCGTTGACGTTCTGGCCGAGCAGCGTGATCTCCTTGACGCCCTGGTCGGCGAGACCGGCGACCTCGACCAGCACATCGTCGAATGGTCGAGATACCTCTTCGCCACGGGTGTAAGGCACCACGCAGTAGCTGCAGTACTTCGAGCAGCCTTCCATGATCGACACGAACGCACTACCGCCCTCGACCCGCGCGGGTGGCAGGTGATCGAACTTCTCCACTTCCGGAAAACTGATGTCGACCTGGGCTCGCTCCTGCGTGCTGCGGCGGTTCAGCAACTCGGGCAGCCGGTGCAGGGTCTGCGGCCCGAACACCACATCAACGTAAGGCGCGCGATCGATGATCGCAGCCCCTTCCTGGCTCGCAACGCAGCCGCCCACGCCTATCAGCACGCCCTTGGACTTCAGGTGCTTGACGCGACCCAGGTCGCTGAACACCTTTTCCTGCGCCTTTTCGCGCACGGAGCAGGTGTTGAAGAGGATCAGGTCGGCCTGTTCGACGTCCGTAGTCGGTTCGTAGCCTTCGGCCTGCCGCAGCACGTCGACCATCTTGTCGGAGTCGTACTCGTTCATCTGGCAGCCGAAGGTCTTGATGAAGACCTTCTTGCCGGCGCCGGGCATGGTCATGGTTTGGTCCAGGTCTGTGTGCCGGGGTCGAAGCTCCAGGTGATCGAGTGTTCCGGCTTGGTGGGCCACGGCTTGCTGGCCTTTTCTTCATCGCGGAGGATCCACAGGTCCTTGATCAGCCCGGTGTTCTCCAGTGTGTAGTGGACAGTCTGCTTGGTGCCCGTGAGCGTGCCAGACAGCACCATCATGTTGTTCTGTGCGCGCAGGCGTGCGCCTGGAGACAGTCGCGCCGGCGCACCGTTCAGCGTCACCTCAGGCGGCACGCCGAATGTGACCTCGCCGCGAAGTGCGTTCTGCGGAAACAGCCTGGTCGGCAAAGCCTGTGCCCAGCAGGGTGCGGCGCTGGCGATGGTGAGGGAAGTGATCAAGGCGATACAGCGGTACATGGTGTCGTCCAGTGGCTGTCGGTGGCGTATTGTCGATCTGTGCCCTGGCCTTGTGGCGAGGGCACAGATGAAAACGGCTCCGGGTCGTGAAGACGCGGAGCCGATCTTGAATCTGGTGGCGCTTCAGGGATTCGAACCCCGGACCTGCGGATTATGATTCCGTCGCTCTAACCGACTGAGCTAAAGCGCCTCAAGCCCTCAATTATAGCTGGGTCTGAGCTGTCGCGGCCACCGCCCGGCGTCGTTGCCGGACTCATCAGCGCTTGCCAACCCAGCATTGCATGTTCAGCTTTTTCAAGAAGAAGACGCCACCGGTTGCACCAGTTGCTGTTCCGTCGCCTGCTGCTCCAGCCATGGGCAGCGTGGCGCCAGTGGCGCCGCCGCCCGTCGCGCCTGCGCTGCCGGAGCGCCGAGGTTGGTTCGACAAGCTGCGTGCGGGTCTGCGCAAGACGGGATCCGGCATTGCGCAGGTTTTCACCGGCACACAGATCGACGATGCGCTGTACGAGGATCTGGAGTCTGCGTTGCTGCTGGCCGATGCCGGTGTCAACGCCACCGAATACCTGCTCGCTGACCTCAAGCGGCGCGTCAAGGAAGCGCGCGCCACCGATCCGGCTTCGGTCAAGGCCCTGCTGATCGAGGCCATCACGGATCTGCTGCAACCGCTGCAGCGGCACCTCGTCGTGGGCGAGCACACGCCGACGGTGATCATGGTTGTCGGCGTCAATGGAGCTGGCAAGACCACCAGCATCGGCAAGCTGACACGCCACTTGGCAGAAGGCGGTCAGAAAGTGCTGCTCGCTGCTGCCGACACTTTCCGCGCGGCAGCCAAGGAGCAGCTTGAAATCTGGGCCGGGCGCAATGGCGTCGAGATCGTCAGCCAGGACGGGGGCGATCCGTCTTCGGTGACTTTCGATGCCGTCAGCGCGGGTCTGGCGCGTCGTTGCGACGTGGTGATCGCCGACACCGCGGGCCGCTTGCCGACGCAGCTGCATCTGATGGAAGAACTGCGCAAGGTCAAGCGCGTAATCGGCAAGGCGCAGGCCGGCGCTCCGCACGAAGTGCTGCTCGTGATCGATGGCAACACCGGTCAGAACGCGCTCACTCAGGTCAAGGCTTTCGATGACACATTGCAGCTCACCGGCCTGATCGTCACCAAGCTCGACGGCACGGCCAAGGGCGGCGTGCTGGCCGCAATCGCACTGTGGGCTCGACAGCGTGGGCGCGGGGCCGGAGAAACCGGCACAACCGGCCCGGTTCCGGTCTATTTCATCGGCGTCGGCGAGAAGCTCGAGGACCTGGAAACCTTCGATGCAAGGGAGTTCGCGACCGCGCTGTTGGGCTGATCGTGCGCTGGCCCCAGCTCAGCGCATGCCGCCCATGCCCTTCATGCCGCCGAGGCGCTTCATCATCTTCATCATGCCGCCGCCCTTCATCTTTTTCATCATGTCGCGCATCTGCTCGAACTGATTGAGCATGCGGTTGACTTCCTGCACCTGAACGCCGGCGCCCGCTGCGATGCGGCGCTTGCGGGTCGCCTTGATCAGATCTGGCTTGCGTCGTTCGAGCGGGGTCATCGAGCAGATCATGCCTTCCATGCGGCGCACGTCGCGCTCGGCGCGATCCATGTCGACCGCACCCGCCTTGGCCGTCATCTGGGACGGCAGCTTGTCCATCAGACCGGCGAGTCCGCCCATCTTCTTCATCTGCGAGATCTGCTGCAGGAAGTCGTTCAGGTCGAAGGCATCGCCCGATTTGACCTTGTCGGCGAGCTTCTGCGCCGCGGCGATGTCGACGCCCTGCGTGACCTGCTCGACCAGCGCGACGATGTCGCCCATGCCGAGCACGCGGCCTGCGTGGCGATCTGCATCGAACACCTCCAGTCCGTCGATCTTCTCGCTGACCCCTGCGAACTTGATCGGCGCGCCCGTGACCTGGCGCACCGACAGCGCCGCGCCGCCGCGCGAATCGCCGTCCATCTTGGTCAGCACGATGCCGGTGAGAGGCAGCGCTTCCTTGAAGGCCTTCGCGGTGTTGATCGCGTCCTGGCCCTGCATGGCGTCAACCACGAAAAGCGTTTCGATCGGGTTGAGCGCAGCGTGCAGTGCGCTGATTTCCTGCATCAAGGCCTCGTCGATGGCGAGCCGACCGGCGGTGTCTACCAGCAGCACGTCGAAGTAATGCTTGCGGGCGTAGTCGAGGGCGGCGTTCGCGATGTCGATCGGTTTGTCCGCGGCGCTCGACGGGAACCATTCAGCGCCTGCCTGCTTCGTCACCGTCTTCAGCTGCTCGATGGCAGCCGGACGGTACACGTCGGCCGAGACCGTCAGAACCTTTTTCTTGCGTTTCTCGATCAGGTGCTTGGCGAGCTTCGCGGTCGTCGTCGTCTTGCCGGCGCCCTGCAGGCCGGCCATCAGGATCACCGCCGGAGGCTGCACCGTCAGGTTGATGTCGGCAATCCCGCCAATCTCGTTGCTGCCCATCGTCGCCGCGAGCTCGCGGTTGACGATCCCGACCAATGCCTGACCTGGTGACAGCGAGCCCACCACCTCGGCGCCCAACGCCTTGTCCTTCACCCTGGCGATGAAGTCGCGCACCACCGGCAGCGCCACGTCGGCTTCCAGCAGCGCCATGCGGACCTCGCGCAGCATTTCCTGCACGTTGGATTCGGTGATGCGGGCCTGGCCGCGCATCGTCTTGACGGCGCGACTCAGTCGCTCTGTGAGGGTGGAGGCCATGGGGAGGTCGGCGGCGCCGGGAGCGGCGTGACGCGAAAGTACACTTTGGCGATGAGTCTATCTTCTGAGGTCCGTCGGTGAATGCGGCTGCGTTCCCGGCCTTGTTGACTGCCGTCAGCCTGATGGCCCTGCTGAGCTACGCTGTTGCTGCAGCGGTGGCGGAACGCGCGCCCGGCGGATTGCGCTGGTTTCTGCTGGCCGGCTGGCTGCTGCATGCAGCGGCGATCGGTATCGACACCACCGGCATCGGGACGCAGGTGCAGGGTGCGCGCTTCGGCTTCGCGCCGGCTCTTTCGGTGACGCTGTGGCTGGTGATCAGCGTCTACGTCGCGGAGAGCAGGTCCGTGCCGATCAGTGGTGTGCGGCGCGCGCTGGCGCTCCTGGGCGCGATTGCAGTGTTGCTGGCGTTGATGTTTCCGGGCGAACTCCGGCCGCACGCCGCGTCACGATGGGCGCCCATCCACTGGGTGCTCGGGATCGCGTCTTATGGCCTGTTCGGTGCCGCCGTGCTGCATGCCGCGATGCTCAACCGGGCCGATCGGCAGATGCGACTGAACCTGCAGCCGGCGCGGCTGGTGGGGGCGGTCGCGCCGAGCTCCGCAGCACCGCCAACGGGCCTGCCGCTGATGCGTCTGGAGCGCCTCACGTTCCGCTTCGTTTCTGCGGGTTTTGTCGTGCTGTCGATGGCGATCTTCCTCGGCTGGCTGTTCGCGAGTCCCTGGCGATGGGATCACAAGGTGGTGTTCTCGATCCTTGGCTGGCTCGTGTATGCCGGGCTGCTGGCAGGCCGCCGCCGTTTCGGGTGGCGCGGACCGCAGGCCACCCGCTGGGTATACACCGGTGCGGTCCTGCTGCTGCTGGCATACGTGGGTTCGCGCTTCGTGATGGAGGTTCTGTTGAACCGGCCTCTGGGCGTGTGATCGAAGCAGGCCCAGGGTGACTTAGAGGGCACGAGCCGCGATGAAATTCTTCCTGCTGCTGGGTTTGTTCCTGCTGGTGGTGTGGCTGTTCCGCGGAGGGCGACGCAGTGATGCCCCGCCTGCGGACGACCACTCTGCAACCACCGACCCGCGGGACGCACGCCCGTCCGGGCACGAGGAAATGGTTTCCTGCGTCCATTGCGGTGTCCATCTTCCAATGAGCGACGCAGTTGGTGATGCTGCGGGCTGGTTCTGCGGGCAGGCGCACCGCATCGCTCACGAGAACGCCGTGCCGCCGAATTGATGGACATACCGGCCGCGCCACCGAGCGACCGCCGCAAGGCAGATCGTCGCAAACGACCGCGCGGCACACGCTCCGGTGAATCGTGGTTTGGCGCCTTCAGCGGGGATGCGGATTCGCAGTTTCACGAGGAGGGGCGGCGGGAGCAAGCGCGCGAAGCTGATGGGGCTCCTGCGGACTCGGGAGCCGAGATCGACTCCCGGTTTCTGCCGCGGGATGGTGAACTCAGGGCGCCCGCCGGGCAATCCGCGTTCGATCGGATCTACCGTGCTTTCCTGAGCGCCCGCGCCGCACTCGGCGTGGCGTTGATCGCCACCGTGGCGGCGGGCGGCTTCTTCGGGGCGCTGCCTGGCCGCGGCGTGATGTGGGTCAGCCTCGCCTACGCCCTGATTGCGGTCGGCATGTGGCTGACCCCGGCTTCCGGGTCCGAGGAGGAGCACGCAACGGCGCCACGTCTGAGCCGCCTCCAGTGGCTGGCGGGAATCGGTGTCGACATCGTGTGCTTCACGGCGCTGCATGTGCTGTCGAAGGCCAGCAGCCTCAACTTTGCCGCGCTGCTGGTGCTGCCGGTTCTCATGGCGGGCGTGCTGACGCGGCGTGTGCAGGCGCTGGCGACCGCGGCGGCAGTCGCACTGCTGCTGCTCGGCAATGCCTGGATCGGTGTGCTGGGCGGCGGCGATGCGGCGTCCCTGATGACGCAGGCCGGGCTGGCTGGCAGCGGGCTGTTCGTCATCACCGTGCTGGCGGGCGAACTCGCCAGCCGTTTGGCGCGCGAGGAGCTCACGGCCAAGGACAGCATGGAACTGGCGCGTCAGCAGGCCCAGCTCAACCGCCTGGTGATCGAGGAAATGCAGGACGGTGTCCTGGTGGTCGACCGAACCGGCCGGGTGCGCGCGGCCAATCCGGCTGCCAGGCGCTTGCTGGTGCGGCGCGGCCTCGGTCGGCCGGCGCCGTTCCAACTGCGCGGCGTTCCGGCGTGGGATCAACTCGTCAAGACGGTCGAACGCGGGTTTCATGAAGCGGTCTGGCCCGAAGCCGGCCGTGACGTCGTGCTGCAGTTCGAGCAGGGCACGACCCGCACCTTGCGTGTGCGCATCCGTTTCACTCGACGCGCGGACGAGCCATCGGCCGAGGAACTGTGCGTGCTGCTGCTCGAGGACGTGCGCAGCATGCAGGCCCGGATGCGGCAGGAGAAACTCGCGGCCATGGGTCGGGTGTCTGCTGGAATCGCGCACGAAATCCGCAATCCGCTGGCTGCGATCGCGCAGGCCAACGCGCTGCTTTCGGAGGATGCTTCCACGCCGGGCCAGCAGCAGCTGACGCGGATGGTGGCCGACAACGTCAAGCGACTCAAGCGCATCGTGGACGACGTGATGGAGGTGGCTCCGGGTACCTTGAGCGAGGCCACCGTGATCGACGCCAGTTCCGAGGTGGCGGCCGCTTGCAGCGACTGGGCCCAGGCAGGCTCGCTGGATCAGGGCGAGGGCAGCGTGCTCAAGGTCGATCTCCCCGCGGAACCGCTCGGCGTGGTCTTCGATGTCGAGCATCTGCGGCGCGTGCTGATCAACCTGCTCGACAACGCCCGCCGCCACGCCACCGACCGCCCGGGCTCGGTGCACGTGCGTCTGAGCGCGCTCGACGAAGCCACGGCACAACTCAGTGTCTGCAGCGACGGCCCGACGATCCCCATCGATGTCGAGCGCTATCTGTTCGAGCCGTTCTTCTCGACGCGCAGCCGGGGCACTGGGTTGGGCCTGTATATTTGCCGGCAGCTCTGCGAGCAGTACGGAGCCAGCATCGACTACCGGATGCGTCCGGCAGCCGAGCCGAACCGCAATGATTTCTTCGTCAACATGCGTCGCCGGGCCGGGCTCGCCGCCGAGCCGCGGCAGCAGCCTCCGGTGTGATGCACGGAAGCATTGAACGAGTCTTCGACATGTCTTCCCCCGCTTACTTCAGCCTGCTGGTCGTCGATGACGAGCCCGACCTGCGCACGCTCTACGAACTGACGCTGCTGCGAGAGGGCTACGACATCGAGACCGCCGGCAGTGTCGAGGAAGCCCGGCTGCACCTGCAGGACCGTGTCTACAGCGCCGTCATCACAGACATGCGGCTGCCCGATGGCACGGGGCTCGACCTGCTGAGCTACCTGGAAAGCAACGCCCGCCGAGAGAAGGCCATCGTCATCACCGCCTACGGATCGGCAGAGAACGCGGTGGAGGCGCTGAAGGCAGGCGCCTACGATTACCTGACCAAGCCGGTCGATCTGAAACAGTTTCGTGCGGTGGTCGCGTCAGCGCTCGGCAGGGGGCCGTCGACCGCGCCCAGCACGCTGCCCTCCAGCTTGCCGACCGAGCGCTCGCTGCAGTCGGTCCCTCCGACGGCGGACGCAGCAGTCGCTCGTTTGGCCGGTGACCTGTCTGGGGCACGGGTCGAACCCGTTGTCTCGCGGGAGGCGCACTCTCCCCTGCGACCACCCCCGCAGATGGCGACTGCCGCGGCGTCGCCCAGTGTTGCGCTCAACCGGATGGCCGGGCAGTCGCTCGCAATGAAGCAGGTGCGTGCGCTGGTCGACAAGGTCGCTCGCAGCATGGCTCCGGTGCTCGTCAATGGAGAGTCCGGCACCGGCAAGGAACTGGTCGCGCGAGCGATCCACGAGGTCAGCCCGCGCAGTGCACAGCCATTCATCGCAGTGAACTGCAGCGCCATTCCCGAGCACCTGCTCGAGGCCGAGTTCTTCGGTTATCGGCGTGGTGCATTCACCGGGGCCAACGAAGACCGTGAGGGCTTCTTTCAGGCGGCGGACGGTGGCACCTTGTTCCTTGACGAGATCGGAGACCTTCCGTTGTCGATGCAGTCGAAGCTGCTGCGTGCGGTTCAGGAGCGATCGGTGCGACCGGTCGGGGCCGTCACCGAACTGCCTGTCAATGTGCGTTTGCTGAGTGCCACGCACAAGGACCTCGGGGCCGAGGTGCAGGCCGGCCGATTTCGGCAGGACCTGTATTACCGGCTCAACGTGATCCAGATTCGCGTTCCGCCGTTGCGCGAGCGACTCGAGGACCTCGCGAGCATCGGCGAGCGGGTGCTCGAACGGATAGCCCGCGACGCTGGTGTCTGGCCGCCACCGAGGCTGACGCATGCGGCGTTGCAGCATCTCGCCGGGTACCCCTTTCCCGGCAACGTTCGTGAACTCGAGAATCTGCTGCATCGCGCGGTGGCTCTCTCGGGCGGCGAGACGATCGATGTCGCGGATCTGGGCCTGCCGACCGATCCGCAGGGCGAGCTGCTTCATGGCGATGCAGACCGTGGCGCCACGCCGTCCGATGCCGTGAGCTCGATGCTGAGTGCGGCCGCGCGTGTCGAGGCTGCGCAGAGCATTCCGCAGGCGCAGGTTCCGCCGGTGGGTCTGCCCAGCGATCTGGCGGCCTACCTCGACGACATCGAGCGCGACATGCTGTTGCGCGCTCTGGAGCAGCACCGATTCAACCGCACGGCCGCCGGAGCCAGTCTCGGACTGTCGCTGCGGCAGATGCGCTACCGCATGGCACGGCTTCATGTCATGGCTGGCGCCGACCCGCACCCCGATGGCGAGCGTGGCGCTGGCTGAGGTCGACGGCGACTGGCATCGGGGCTGGTGGGCGAGGGCGCGACATTGCCCATCGCCGAATTTCGGGCTGCGCCCGACCGGAGTCGTTCCGACGCTGGCCGTGGTGCATTCGATCAGCCTGCCTCCTGGCACCTACGGTGGTGCGCAGGTCGAGCAGTTCTTCCTCAATCAGCTCGATGTTTCGGCGCACCCCTATTTCGAGCGTCTGACGGGCCTGCGCGTGTCGGCCCATTTCTTCATCCGCCGCGACGGTGCGTGTATCCAGTTCGTGTCGTGCCTCGAGCGCGCCTGGCATGCGGGTGCTTCGATCTGGCGCGGGCGTTCGAACTGCAACGATTTTTCGATCGGCATCGAACTCGAAGGCATTGAGGGGGCGGGCTTCGACGACGCGCAGTACGCACGGCTTTGCGAACTGCTGACATCATTCGTCGGTCCCGCAGGCTCCATCGATGTTGCCGGCCACGAGCACGTCTCCACCGGCCGCAAGGGCGACCCTGGCTGCGGATTCGATTGGGGTCGGACGGTTGCTGCACTGGGCTGGCCCGCACGGTGTTTTCCCGAGGGCATGGTCACCGTAACCTGAGTGAGGCGGTGACGTTGCACCGGCTCCCTGGGCCGAGTTGCGACTTCGCCGAAGCCTGACCTGAGTGTCCGTGCGTTCCGCCGTGAAAGTTCAGGCCGCAGGCCAATGATTTGGCGGCTTCGTGAAGTGCGATGCAACGCGCTCGCGGGTGTGCAGGGCGGCGGCCGATCAGCACCCGACGAACTGCATTGCAGGTGGCATCGTTTGGCGCGATCGTGGAGTGGTCAGTTTGTGCCCAAGACACTAGCGGTAGTGCTTGAAGCGGCCCGGGACCCCAGATATAGTGTGCCGATGCGCCAAGTCTTGTCAGTCGCTCCTACGCCTTCCAACGCACCGACAGCCTCGGCTGGTTGCACTCGATCGTGCAGTTTCGGTGGCGCGGGGTCCGTCCGTTGACCTGAATTTTGTCGGGCCTGCCGGCGGCCCTGAGCGCCGGCATCGACATCACCCGAGCAGTGCGGTCCCCGACCCCTCTCCAAACCAAAGGCCATTCATGCAAGCACTCCAATCCACGCCGGGCGCCTACCCTTATGTTGCCGAGCGGGCGAATACCGCTGCCGTTGCACCCGCGTCGGCCTTCGACGCGTTTCACATCATCCGCCGCAACGG
>ERZ795044.3772-NODE-3772-length-12642-cov-22.796854_pt1 | contig 12642 bp, 6 predicted proteins | sample MGYA00375128_ERZ795044 | MGnify/ENA primary metagenome ERZ795044 (study PRJEB30173, sample SAMN05720213) | anaerobic digester metagenome | isolation source: active sludge of municipal wastewater-treating anaerobic digesters | place: USA | collected 2014-12-22 ... | reverse complement strand
TCCGAAATGGGCCGGCCCAGAGGTTGGGAGTTTCGCAAGGTTCGGAAGGATGGCAGCGTCATCTGGGTGCGAGAAACCGCCCAGGCTGTGCTGAACGACCAACAGGCTCCGGTTGTGCTGATCGTGTGCGAGGACATCACCGCCATGAAAGAGGCGGAACTCGCCCTCCACGACAGCGAAGAATTTAAGAATCAAATCTTACGTAGCAGCGCCGACTGCATCAAAGTGTTGGACCTGGAAGGCCGGCTCCAATACATGAACGACGCCGGGCAGACGATTTTACATATCAGGGATCTCAATGCCTACCTCAATAGACCTTGGGTGGATCTTTGGGAGGGGGATGATCGGAATGCCGCCCTGGCTGCATTGGAAGCGGCCAAGGCCGGCGAGGTCGGAAAGTTCGTCGGCTTCTGCCCCACCACCGACGGAATCGCAAAGTGGTGGGACGTACAGGTCACCCCCATGCTCGACACGCGGGGCTATACCCGGCGCCTCCTGGCTATTTCCCGTGATATCACCGACTACAGACAGGTTCAGGAATCGCTGCGCGCCAGCGAAGAGCGACTCGAATCGGTCATCCGCGGATCGAACGATGGATTCTGGGACGGCCATGTGCTTCCCGACCAGCCCTGGTACTCGCCGATGACGCCGGTCTGGTGGTCGCCGCGCGTGCGTGAGATGCTGGGATATAACGAGCAAGAATTTCCCGATATCCTCGACAGTTGGGCCTCCCGACTGCACCCGGATGATCGCGAAATCGTATTCGATCGGCTCACGGACTGCCTCAAAAATGGCAGCTCTCATTACGACGTCGACTACCGGTTGCTGACCAAGCAGGGTGACTACTGCTGGTTTCACGCGCGGGCCGAAGTGTTGGATCGGGATGCGCACGGGTATGCGCTCCGCATGGCCGGCTCGCTGCAATGCATCACGGAGCGCAAGCAGGCAGAAGCGCACCTACGCCTCAGCGAAGAACGGTTGCGCAGGGCCCTGACCGAATCGGAAGTCGGCATCTGGGATTGGGATCTGCAGTCCGACCGTCTCTACTGGTCACCCGACGTCGAGGTCTTGTTCGGTCTGACCCCCGGGTCTTTTCCCGGCACCTATGCCGCTTATATCGGCCTGATTTATGCGCTGGATCGCGGGTCGGTCCTGATGCAGATCGAACACAGTTTGCACGACCAGGCCACTCTCAACATCCGGCATCGCGTCGTGTGGACCGATCACAGCATCCATTGGCTGGCCTGGACCGGCCGTATTCATCGCAACGCCGACGGGGTCGCCACACGCGTCCTCGGTATCGTTCACGCGATAAAGGGGCACTCGGACACGTAGACAGGGGGCATTCGGCAATCGCTCACGGGGCCGGCTGGATCGACGAGGATACAGACTGTGACGTTCCCATTCGTACAATCACCCTCCACCACGGGCTCCGCCGATCGGTTTCGACGGAGCCTGAGTTGGACCGTCATCGCCCTCGTCTGTCGGCTCTTCAGTCCCGGGCTGGCCTCGGCCACGGACGTCGTCATTCTCAAGTCGTCGGACATCGCCGCCTATAACCAAGCCATCAGCGGCTTCAAAGCCGCCCTTCCAAACGACGTCGTGCTCGCCGAATATGATTTACAAGGTGATTTGGAGAAAGGACGGAAACTGACCCGCAAGATCCGTGCAGCCGACCCGGCACTGGTGTTCGCCGTCGGCTTGAAGGCGGCGAAGGCGGCACAACTCGAGATCGTCGACATTCCAGTGGTCTATGCCATGGTGCTGGATCCGGCCAAGTACGGGCTTAACGCCCCGAATATGACGGGCGTGCTCATGGAAATTCCAATGGAGCGGCAGCTCATCATGATTAAATCCCTACTGCCTCGTCTCAAACACGTCGGGACCTTGTACGATCCATCCAAAACCGCGACGCTGATCGAAGACGCGCGGCGACTGCTCAAATCCAACGGGACGGAACTTGTCCCGATCCCGCTCAACAACGAGCGGGATGTGCCGGGCGCTCTGCGCACCTTGCTGCCGTCGATCGACGCATTGTGGCTCGTCCCTGACTCCACCGTGCTGACCGATGAATCGCTGCGGTTTATCTTGAATACCGCATTGGAGGAACGCGTGCCGGTGGTCGGATTTTCCCGCGAGTTCGCCCGAAGCGGGGCCCTGCTGTGCCTGTCGGTCAACTATGGCGATATCGGACGACAAGCGGGGCAACTCACCCGCAAGATCCTGGACGGTCACCTCTCACTCCCCGCAAAACCTTTACACCCGGACCGTATCGAAATGAGTCTGAATCGTAAAACCGCCAAGTTCCTCGACATCGAGATCCCCAGAGACCTCGAGGAAAAGGCCGACGAGCTCTATTGATGAAAGGACCCACCGTGAAAGGCCCCGCGCACTACCTCACCTCACCCTCGTTGTACCCGAGCGGCCCGGGACGATTTATCAGTCTCAGGACGAAGTTCGTCGTATTTTTCAGCTTGATCATTATTCTGACCTGCTCGGGAATGAGTTGGTACTTCATTCACAGTAAACGCATCGCCATGACCGAACGAGTGCAAGATCTCGGAACCATTCTGGTCAAGAATCTCGCCCACAACGTACGATACGGCATCATCATCCAGGAACGAGTCATCCTGGAGCAGTTCATCGACGGTGTCATGGGAGTCGACGAGGTGGTCTATGCGCTGATCACCGGCGCAGACGGCCAGATCCTCGCCGCAAAGAGCAAAGGCAAACTCGACAGCCCGCTCGGGACCGTCCGATCGGCAGAACGACCTTTTTATCCGCGTCCTGACATTGCGGACGCGGTGATCAAGCATTCAGGCACGGAGCCGACCATCACGCGCCTCAGGCTCAGCGGTGCGGACACAATCCCTCTGCGGGAGAAGGACTCGACCCTTCCAATTTCGACATCGGGCATTCACGAAGAGACGTTCTACGATTTTGCCATCCCGGTGATGAAGCGCTCGGAATCCCGCCTGGAAGCGCTGGCGCTCCAGGAGGAAGAAACACGCAAAGCGGCGAACGCACCGACCACCCCTCAGGTCTTCGGCGTCGTCCAAATCGGCTTGACCGAGGTGCCGATGCAACGAGAACTGGCGAAAGTTCTGCGAAACTTTCTCCTGCTCACCCTCGGCATCATCACGGCCGGCATTCTCTGCACGAATCTGCTGGCCCGCCGGATCATCACTCCCTTGCGCCATCTCGCCGCAGGCGCACGCAAAGTCAGCGAGGGCGATCTTTCCACCTTTGTCGTTCCGACGACCCAGGACGAAGTCGGCCAACTGACGGCGCTGTTCAATTTGATGACCAAATCTCTTCAAGAACGCAATCAGGCCATCTCCGCCAACCTTGAAACCATCCGGCGACATGTCACGCAACTGACCACCTTGAATCAGTCCAGCACAGCCATCACCTCCACGCTCGACCTTGACCGGCTCCTCTCAATTGTATTGCAGCTGCTCAGTGAAAATTTGGGATTCGCCCGGATGGTCCTGTTTTTATGGGATAGCGAGCGAGGCATCGCGACGGTGGGGCAAATGCTGGGCATGCCCCCGGAAGTGGAAGAAGCCGCTCGGCGGCTTGAGATTCCCGTGTGCGAAGACGGCGGGTTTGCCGCCGAACTTCTGATACGTGGCAAGCCCCTGTTCGTTCCGAGCATTGAGCCGGTCGCCGATCGCATCTCCCCCGCAGTGCTTCCCTGGCTTCGTCAGGTGGGAATCTCCTCCTTCGTCGCTGCGCCTCTTCGGAGTCAACAGCGGATTCTCGGCTACCTGGGCGCCGACCGAGGCACCCATCCCTGCAGCCAGGAAGATCTCGATCTTCTGGTCACCATTGCCAGTCACGTGGCGGTTGCCGTGGACAATGCGCGCGCCTATACCGAACTGGCCACGTTGACGGACCATCTCGAACGACGCGTTCAGGAACGAACGCATGAATTGCAAGCGGTGAACGAGCGCCTGCAGGAGCACGACCAACGGCGCTCGAAATTTGTGTCGGTCGCGTCGCATGAATTACGCACGCCGATGACCTCCATCAAAGGTTTCGTCGAGAACATGCTGGACGGCCTCACCGGTCAACTCTCAGAGCGGCAAGAGCACTATCTCCAGCGGGTGAAACACAATGTGGATCGACTCACACGAATCATCAATCAACTGCTGGACTGGTCTCGCCTGGATGTCGGCCGGATCGAGATCAAGCCCGAATCACTGCACATCGATGAGTTCGTCCGGGATGTGGTGGAGAGCTTTCAGACACTCGCCGCCGAAAAATCCATCGTCCTCGAAGTCCTGTCCTGCGAACAACCGATCACCGTGCGTGCCGACCGCGACAAGCTGGAGCAAATTCTTTGGAATCTGGTCGGCAACGCCATCAAATTCACTCCACCTTCAGGACATGTCTCAGTGAGCTGCAGCATCTGCGACGCGAGGTACGCCCAGATTACGGTGGCCGACACCGGCTGCGGAATTGCCCCCGACGAGTTACCCCATGTCTTTAATGAGTTCTCCAAGGTCGAATCAGCCATGCCCTCTTCACAAGGGGCGCAACTCGGGCTCTTCATCACGAAGAGTCTGGTGGCCCTGCACGGCGGACAGATGTGTGTGGAAAGCCGGCTCGGTGTCGGAACTCAGTTCTACTTCACCTTGCCTCTCGACAACTCACCCGCATCGACGCCGTAGCAGGCTATGTGGTAGTGCGACAGCGTCCCCTCGGCTGTATCCGATCCGATAAACCCCGCATTTATTTGAACACTCGCAGGCAGCGCCACACGGCGCACACGGCTTCCCTCTCTCGCTGTTCCTCACAGAATCAATGGGTTCCCGCTCTGTTGGCTCACGCTTCATCGGCGCACCGGCGGCATAGGTATTGCGCTCACAGCAAATCGTGAAGACTTCTCACAATCCGGAACAGTCGCACCATGCGCCCTCCCGTTCTCATTGTCGATGACGATCCGGATATCCGGGAATCTCTCACGGACATGTTAGGTCACGAGGGATACCTCGTACACAGCGCCGCCTCCGGAACCGACGCCCTTCAACAAGCCAAACAGACGCGCTACGACGCAGCGCTCCTCGACATCCAATTGCCCGACCTCAACGGACTCTCGGTCTTGAAAGTGCTCATGGAATTAGATGCGAGTCTCCCCGTCATCATCCTGACCGGAAACGTCACGCCTGAAAACACGATCGGCTCTCTGGCCAAAGGGGCCTTCGCGTATCTGACCAAGCCCTATAATTCCCAAGAACTCAAAGCCATCCTTCGCCGGGCCGTCTCGGTGAAAGGGCTGGCCGTCCTGGCCGAGCATGTAGAGGAGGCGCTGCAGGCCAGCGAAGAACGCTTCCGGGCGTTGGTGGAGTCGGCGACCGACGCCATGGTGCTCGCCGACCAGAGCGGCCTCATCATCTGGTGGAACGGCGCCGCCGAGCGAATGTTCGGTCACACCAAAGAAGAGGCCCTTGGGCGCCCGCTGACCATCATGATGCCGGAACGGTTTCGCGCCGCGCACGCGGCCGGCGTCACACGTCTCGCCCAGGGTGGAACAGCCACGATCATCGGGCATACCATCGAAATGGTCGGCTTGACAAAAACCGGAGACGAATTCCCGATTGAGCTCTCGCTGGCATCCTGGCGTGCGAGTGAAGGGATGTTTTTCAGCGGCATCATTCGCAATATTGCGCGGCGCAAACGCGCCGAAGAGTCTGTCGTCAGGTTGAGCCATCAGAACGCGCTGATTCTCGACAGCGCCGGGGAAGGCATCTTCGGACTAGACCCGCAAGGATGCGCCACCTTCGTCAACGCAACTGCGGCGCGGATGCTCGGATGGAGCGCGGCAGAACTGATCGGCAAGCCGTTGGCACCGCTCTTCTATCGAATCGGCAACGACAATGCGCTGTACGCCTCAGACCCTTTCTGTCTCCGCGCAGCGCTTCATGACGGCGCCATTCACCGCATCCAGAACGAGACCTTCGCCAGGAAAGACGGCTCGCTGTTTCCCGTCCAATACGTCACCAGTCCCATCCGTGAGCGAGACCGGCCGGTCAGCGCAGTCGTGGTCTTCCAGGACATCAGCGCTCGCAAACAGCAGGAGGGCCTACAGCAGGCACAACTCTCCGTCAGCCATATCCTCGCGCAAGCCGGCACCGTCGAAGAAGCCATCCCGCAACTTCTCCACGTCGCAGGCACAATGGGTGCGTGGGATATGGCGCTCTTGTGGCAATGCGGGCCAATGGGAGACAAGCTGACTTGTCAGGGAGGCTGGATCCGTCCCTCACATCGATGGGATGAATTTCTCTCGGTCTGTCGCAACAGTGAGTTCCCGCCGGGGATGGATTTCCCTGGCATCGCCTGGGCCTCAAAACTCCCGCTCTGGATATCGGACGTCCTGGCGGATTCCCGATTCACCCGCGCACCGACCGCCTCTCGCCTGGGTATTCACGGGGCCTGCATCGTCCCCATCCGGACCGGCAGCATCATCCACGGAGTGCTTGAGTTGTATACCGAACAGCGGCGGGCCTCCGACAGCCACGTGATTCAGATCCTCGCCGACACGGGCATGAAGATCGGACAGTTCATCGATCGCACAGGAGCCGCGCAGGCATTACGTGCGGCGCATCACATGACTCAGAGCCTGCTGGCCAGTCTGCCCGGCGCCATTTTCCTGTGCGGAAGCGACTGGCACGTTCAGTATGCCAATGCGCTGGCCCATCAGTATTTTGCGCCTCCCGGCGAATCGCTGATCGGCCGTCCGCTGTGCGAATGTCTTTCCCTCAGCGAGCCCGCGCTCCAACAGCTGATGCTGGAATGGAGCACGCACACGTCAGACTCGCCTCATCGGCTCTCTGAACGTGAGTGCGAAGTCGCCGCACGGTTGTATCGCTATCGGTTTTTTCCGGTCTCGACCCCGGAATCCCCGCAGTACCAAGTGGGCATCCTGTTGTGGGATATCACCGACGACAAACAACTCCAGGATGAACTGATCCAGGCTGAAAAACTCTCCAGCCTTGGCACCATGGTGTCCGGTATGGCGCACGAAATCAACAACCCGGCCCAGGCTATCCTCAGCATGGCCGAGTTGATCCAGGATGAGGACGATCCGGACACGATAAAACAGTTTGCCGCCGATATTGTGGGCTACGCCCGTCACGTCTCCACCGTTGTGCGGGACTTCTCCGGCTATGCCCGCGCGGCCGGCAGGGATGGAGAGACGGAAATCGATGTGGCAGAACGTTTGCTCGAAGCGGTCAAGATGGTCCGGCGAGGGCCTCATTTCGGCCACGTGGAGATCGCCACACAGTTCGAAGCCCCTGTGTTTCTTCGCGCGCGAAAGGGAGAAGTCGATCAGGTGTTTGTCAACTTGATCAGCAACGCTATCCAGGCCATGGAGGGGATCGGCTGCTTGACGTTAGCGACCGGTCTGGACGGCAGATGGATCCAGGTGACCATTGCCGATACCGGTCCGGGCATCCCGGATTCCATCCGCCCGAGGATTTTCGATCCGTTCTTCACCACCAAAACAGCCGGCAAAGGGACGGGACTCGGACTCAGCATCGTGCACAAGATCGTGACCAAATATGCCGGAACCATCACGGTGGACAGCACCGAAGGCGGAGGCACCACCTTCCGGTTACGGTTTCCGGCACTCGTTCAGTAAGAGAAACCGTCACGATGAGGGTATGATTCGATTGTAGCCTGACGAGAAGAGCCTCGCGAGGAGTCAGCCGGCAAACTTGAAACCGCGACAGATATCAGGACTGTGAGCGAGGAGCGTACGCCCGCTTAAATACCGAGCGCAATCCGAAATAGGCGAATGAATCTTTCAGGTTGGAGTACAGGCGCTTGAACGCGCCCATGTCGGGATTCGTCACATACTCCATGGTCAGTACGATCCGCTCTTCCTGCTCTCCGAGCGGCGTGACGGCATGCCAGAGTTTGTCGCCATTGAAGATCACCAGATCGCCTGGCGCAGTCGCCAATTCACGGTGCACCGGTTGTTTCCCCGGCACATCTTTGAAAAGATCGCAGACTAAGCGGCACTGCTTGGACTGATCGAGTAAGCCCATCAGAATGGTGTACCGGGCGCCTTTGTAGTAGGACGTATCGTAGTGATACCCGATGTGATCGCCGGCTTCCGTGTAGTAATAGAGCGCACAGGAATGGGGATCGTTGTCGGGACACAGCAGCAAATTCACCTTGGTCAACCGATTGAGCATCGCCCGGAAGGCGTCCGAGCGATACAGGTCGATGAACTGCGGCGCTTTCTCCATCACGGCATAATAGCCGACACTGCCGCCCTTCTTATGCCCGGGAATATAATTGCGGTTCAACCCTGACTTGAGCATCTGGGCTTGCTGAGCCAGGGTGGCCTCCACAAAATCGCGCGGCAAAAACTCTGGGATATACAGGAATTCGTTCTGATCCCAATATTCCTGCTCAAGCCGGTCGAGATCCAGCGCCGCAATCGCCCGCTCCACCGCCTCGGTCACGCTGCTTGTACAGGTTGGGCTCATACCTTCGCCTTTCGTGAAGCGTCGTTCGTATCTCGTCCGGAGAACGAGCGTATGGCGCATAGCTGGCAGCAGCAGTGGGCGAAGCAGAGCGAATGGCCAATAGCCGACGACAGGGAGCCCGAAATCAGAGGCGCAGAGCTTCTCATACCATCCTCAGCCATATGCTATAAGCCATGAGCTATACGCTCCGATCTCTCACGAGATACGCTTCACGATTCACGCGTCACGGATGTCGAGAGCTAGGGTCTGCTCAGCACCGGCGCCCGTACGATTTCTACATCGGCCGGGGCCTTGAAATCAAATAGGTCGTCCTTCAGTCCGCTGTTCGGCTTCAACTCTGAAAACTCAAAGGTCGCGATATTGCCGCTGACCTCATGCAGGGCGATCGTCTTGAGGAAGTACGTCTTCGGCTGTACTTCGATCACAATCTTCTGAATCGCGCGCTCCGGTTCGGCCCGTCCCTGCTTCGGAGTCAAAGAGACCAGCAGAATGCCCCCTGCGCCACGGTCCTTGTTCGCCGTGGGTTCGATGTCGAACTCTTCATCCAATTTGGCCACCCCTTGCAGCAATTGCAGCGGAGCCTGGGAAGCGGCCATATAGGTGAGCTTGCCCACCAGCACCTGCTTGTGCTCCGGCACATACATTTTGACGTCGTCTTTGTTGACGTAAATTTCTTCCGTAGCCGGTTCGATATAATCCCATCGGAGACGCCCGGGCTTCTTGATATAGAAATGTCCGGTCGAAATCACGGGCGTCGAAAATCCTTCGATCCTGGTTTTTTGCGTGAACGAGGCCTGCAAGTCCTTGGTCTTTTCATAGCGGGTCTGGATCTTTTTCACGACCTCTTGGACCTCCTGCAGAGACTGGAGGTCCACCGCCGGCTCATCGGGCTTCACCGGTTGAGCCACTGCCGGAATTCCATTCATGAGCAGCACAGCAACGATTATGAATATCCGCATCATGCCTCATCTCCACCGACCGGCCCACGACGGCCGAGGACCTCTCGACGCCCGTCCCGGCCTGCTGCTCCGACCACACCTTCCGCTTCCATCTGTTCGATCATACGGGCCGCCCGGGGATACCCGACGCGGAGACGCCGTTGAATCAGGGAAGCAGAAGCCTGGCCGGTGGACAATACCAGATCCTTGGCCTGTTCGTAGACTTCGTCCTTGGCTTGCTCCTCTTCCGCCTCTTCGATCTTGAGCGATTGGAGTTCCCGGCAGTACGAGGGCAACGCCTGCTTCTTGACGAATTCGACCACCCGCCGCACATCATCGTCCGACACATACGACCCGTGAATCCGCATCAGCTTCCCGGTCCCCGAGGCGAGATACAACATATCGCCGCGACCAAGCAGCGCCTCGGCGCCGTTGGCATCCAGAATCGTGCGCGAGTCGGTCTTGGACGAGACTTGAAACGCGATACGCGCCGGGAAATTGGCCTTGATGAGGCCGGTCAACACATCGACCGATGGCCTTTGGGTCGCCAACACGAGGTGAATCCCGGAAGCGCGCGCCATCTGGGCCAGACGCGCAATCTTGTCCTCCACATCTTTCGGGGCTACCATCATCAAGTCCGCCAGCTCGTCGATCATGACCATGATGTAGGGCAGGGGCTCCGGCGGACTCGGCTTGACCGAATCAGTCGGCCCATTGTCGCCGGCGGGCTCCGCATCTTCTCCCTTGGAGAGACGCTCCTCTTCGGACAGAAACGTCAGTTCGACCTGCTCAGGCTTGCCGGATTGCCAGACATCCGACACGGCCCCTTGCACCTCGGAAATCCGCCGGTTGTAGGCATCGATGCTGCGCACCCCCGCATCAGCCAGCAGCTTGTAGCGCCGCTCCATTTCCTGGACCACCCACCCCAACCCGCGCGCCGCCGATTTGGGATCGGTAATGACGGGACGGAGCAAATGCGGAATGCCATCGTAACTTTGGAACTCCAGCATTTTCGGATCGATGAGCAGCAGTTTTACTTCGTCCGGACGGGCGTTGAACAGAATGCTCAACAACATCGTGTTCAACCCCACGCTCTTGCCGGCTCCGGTCGCGCCGGCAACCAGCAGGTGAGGCATCGTTCTCAGGTCCGCACAGACCGCACCGCCGAAGATATCTTTCCCGAGCGCGAGCCCCAATTTGGAGCGTGAGCGCGAAAAGGCGTCGCTGGTGACGACTTCCTTCATGGACACCATTTCGCGATGAGGATTCGGCACTTCAATCCCGACGACCGACTTCCCGGGCAACGGCGCCACGATACGCAAGCTGATGGCTTTGAGTGCCAGGGCCAGGTCATCGGCAAGGTTGACGATGCGCGCGACCTTCGTCCCCGGCGCGGGCTCGAACTCGTACATCGTCACGACCGGACCCGGTCGCACCTCCGTCACCCGCCCTTCGATCGCAAAACTCTTCAGCGCCTTGGTCAGGATTTCGGATTGCAGTTTCAACTCATCGTCGCTGAGACGGGCAAGCGGGCCGGAGGGATCGCTCAGCAGTTCCTGGGGATCAGGCAGGACATAGCCGTCGGATACGGAGGGACTGGTCGCAACTGCTGCTGCCGGCTCGTCCGCCGACACCGCGCGTTTTTCGACCTTCATCGGGGGCTGAATCTTAGGGGGAATGACGGGAACGGGAATCTGCTCCACCGCTTCAGCCACCACCTGCACTTCGCGGTCAAAGTCCTGTTCCTCAACCTCGCGCGAAGCTCGCGACTTCTTCTCACGGACTCGCTTGGGCTGCGCCTCCTCCTGCTTCGTCGGCCACTCCGGAACCAGCCCGGCCATCCGCTCGCGCGCGGCCACCCACCAGTCGGGAACCCGCTGCAGCAGCGCTGTCAGCGACAGCGGCACCGTAAACAGGAGCGCCACCATCAAGCCGGCGAGGATCACGATATGCGCGCCGGTCGTGGCAAAGTAACTTCGGACCCCGTCGGCCAACACCTGCCCGATAATCCCGCCGGCCAGACCTCGATTGACCCAGCCGCTGGAAATCGTGGGCACCGCCGTCACTTCCAAATGCAGCAGGGCACTCAAGAACACCATGGCCGCCAGACCGCTGCCGGCGTTTCTGATTCGCATAGTGAGCGGGATCGGCGTGAAGCAACGCGCGCCGAGCAGTCCGAGAAGAATGGGAAAGAGGTAGGCGGCGCCGCCGACCATGAAAAAACAAGCGGCCGCCGACAGCGCGCCCACCGACCCGATCATGTTTTTGGGCTGATTGCCGGCTGCTCCGGATGCCGCAATCGATTTGGCGTCGCCGGGAACGAACGACACCAGACTGAGCAGGATCAGGAGACCGGCTGCGATCAGGAGAACCCCGATCACTTCGCGCTTCACATGAGAGGAACGGGAAGGGGCTGAGCGGGCGTCACCGCGCTTTGCCGTGGTGGATACACCCATGCGGCGGATCGTAGCACAGGGAAAACGCCTTTTCAAACAAACGGGGAATGTTGCGCAAGCCGATGAAGCCGCGCTTACTCACGCTCACAGGGACCGGAGTCAGACCGGATCGCGATCGAACGCGCGCGCAAGTGTGCGGTAGTCGTCGAGCGTGAGCATCTCGGCCCGGGCTTGCGGCGGCACGCCGGCTTCCGCAGTGGCCCGCGCAATCTGCTCGGAAGGATAGCCTTCATCACGCAGGGAATTCACCAGCGTCTTGCGGCGATGGGCGAACGACGCGCGCACCAGCCGCCGGAACCGTTCGTGCCGGACCGGCTCGAACCCTTCCTGCGTGTTGATCCGAAGATGCACCACCGCCGATCCGACAGTCGGACGGGGACGGAAACAATTCGCAGATACACGAAAGGCCAGTTCCACCTCGGCCGCCTCCTGGGTCAACACCGACAGCACCCCGTAGTCCTCGCTGTTCGGCTTGGCCGCCAGTCTGAGCGCCACTTCTGTTTGCAGCATAAGTACCAGACGATCGAGGCGGGCACGCGCATCGAGCAGCGCGAAGAGAATCGGCGTAGAGACGTAATAGGGAAGATTCGCCACCACCACCGTACGCAGCGGCAAGGTCTCGAAGGGAAAGGCGAGGGCGTCCCCGATCCGAAGGTCCAGGTTTCGGCAATGCCCCAGACTTTCCTGCAGATGAGGCTGCAACTGTGGATCGATCTCAACGGCAATGACGCGTCCCGCTTCGGC
>ERZ795044.3766-NODE-3766-length-12651-cov-4.082645_pt1 | contig 12651 bp, 11 predicted proteins | sample MGYA00375128_ERZ795044 | MGnify/ENA primary metagenome ERZ795044 (study PRJEB30173, sample SAMN05720213) | anaerobic digester metagenome | isolation source: active sludge of municipal wastewater-treating anaerobic digesters | place: USA | collected 2014-12-22 ... | reverse complement strand
AGTGCTGAGGGATATCCGTCTTTCTGGGCAAATATGGGATATCCCGTTAAACTCGTTTATTCTGATTCTGGCTGTGTCGAAAAACAGGAAGATGTCGATCTTTCAGAATGCGGCGGAACACCGGAAACAACAGATGAACAGCCGGAAACAGACACAGATACAGACTCAATTCCGGCAACAGATGATGACTCAGAAATCAGTAAAAAAGATAGTAATTCGGGTTGCGGTTGTTCAGTGCTGTAGATTTCTACTCATTAACCGAAGTGATGACAAAATTGAAGGTTTTCATGTTGTTCATGCCGGTTGCTGAATAACTTCCGTTTCTCAGGTATTCAACAAGGATCGGAGTAACCGTTATCGTGTCAATATGGTCGTCTCCCGTAAAAACATCAAGTCCGTCATCTTCGTCATAGACATCGAATTTCAGTACATCTCCGGAAATGAGAAATGTTTCAAAAGTGTCAGTAAAAGTCGCACAGTGTGAATCATCAGGCGGAGTTGTCTGGAAGATCTGCTTATCATTGAAATATGCAACGACATATGGCTCCGGCTCGGGCTTGAACGAAATTGAAGGGTCCCAGTTATCCCCTTCCCCGTTCTCATCGTTGACACACAGATCAATAAGTCCGATCTTCCACTTATTTAAAAAAGGATTTATGCAGTAATTCTTGAAGCAGTATTTATCTTCAGGGCAGTTTTCATGTTCTGTACAGGGAATCGGTTTATCAGTTGAATCTTCATCATTCACTTCGTTATCCGGCTCTTCAGATTCATCAGGAACAACTTCGTTTTCATCAGCAACGACCATTTCATCAGGTATGTTTTCATCTTTATCAACCACCTGTTTTTCCTTGCATTCTCCGTCATAGCAATAGAGATTCATCGGGCAGTCGGAATTGTCAACACACTTATCACTGCACACCCCGTCAATGCACTGCATTGTCTCCGGACAGTCGTACTTGTCAACGCAGTTTATCACATCACTTGTCTCCTCCTCCCCGCCGCAGGAAGAGATGAAAATGACAATAAAAATCGTGAGCGGAATTAAAATGTTTTTCATCGTTTATACCTCAAAATAAAATTATCCATCTGCCTGTTTTTCTTGAACCGGATCTCTTTATTAAATTCAAACCTTTAAGCTTTTGCACATTCCTCATGACAGTACTGCGATCCCTTTTTGTAACATCTGCGATCTCTTCATAAGTAACAAATTCATTGTTCCTGATGATTTCAAGAATTTCTTTCTGAAGCCGGGTTAAAGGCGCATTTATTAGTGCATTTATTGATGCATTTGTGGACACATTATATTCTGTCCGCACCTCTTTTACAAAACCTGTTTCTGAATTTGGAAGTGTAACTGAAACATAATCCTCTGTCGCTTTAAAAACCGGATCTTTGTTTAAGAACTTTTTCATTAACGGTATTACTTTTGTCCTGATCCCCATTCCCCGTGCATCAACATAACCGTAATCTCTCAACACCTCAACAATTACAGGGTTTCTTGCACACCTCTGTCCCGCTATCATTTTTTCGATCGTCATTGAATTTTGAAATGCCCCGGGGCTTATCACTTCAAGACGGTCTGAATAGCCGGCAACTTCAACATCTGCAAAACGGGTCCAGTCTCTGTGAGCGAAAGCATTGACAACTGTTTCCCGGATAGCTTCAACAGGATAAATGAATTTTTTTTCACGCCTGAGGTTGTTGTCAATTTTGTCAGATTCTTCAGAAATAAAAGGGGATAAAGCAAAAATAAATTTTTCAATAAGCCCGGCATCGATCAGCTCTTTAACGCCTGATGAAACTTTCCATCTTCCTACAAGCGGACTGTCAATAATTTCATCAAGAAGAGCTCTATACTCTTTATCTCCGCCCGGGAAAACCATAACACGCAACCCTGCATTCTTTAAATAACGCCTCGGATTTATTCCAAAAAGAAGCAGTCCTGCAACCGTTGAAAGAATTCTGCCGTCATCACTCTTTATAATAAAACCAAGTCCGCTCAAACGATCGATCCACTCTTCCTTCGATATAATAGAAGAAGGCTCGCCAAGTATATCGTAAATATAATTTTCAAGCCGGACATGATCAAGAGAGCTTAAAGAAGTTCCGGGAACCGGCATTACCTCAGTGTGGAGCATTCCTCCAACAGAATAAAGTTGTGCCTGCTGTTCTCTTGTTGCAAGCCGCGATGTGCTCCCTATTCTAATGTACACATCTTCACGACCATTGTTTCTGACAACATAAGGCTTTGAGATCCCTGAAGGAAAAGAAACAACAGCAACCTTCCTTCCATCAAGTTCAATTTCTTCATAAAAAGGAATTATTACCGGATGAACATATCTTCCAAAAACTGTATCCATAACCCATTCTTCAATATTTTTTCTTTTAATTCCTTCTATTTCTCCATTATCTGCAACACCTATAAAGATTTTACCGCCATGAAAATTTGCAAGGGCGACTATCTCTTTTGCAAGCTGTTCAGGCCTGATCTCATCAAGCTTAAATTCCACGCTCGAATTCTCACCGTTGCTAATTATTTCAAGCAATTCCTCTTTCCGCATCTTCAACCTCCGGAACCGTTTTTATAAAAAACCGGAAACCTTTATAGGTGCATTATACTTATTTTCTGCATCTTTAAAAGTTTATAGGTGCAAATCTTTACGAAATATTTTCCAGCCAAATTTTTGCCCACTCTTTTTTTCTGGTTTTGGCAAGATATTCAAGAAGTTCTTTTGCGTTGTTGAAAATTATGCCGTCAAGATTACGGATATCGTTGAAATGACATCCTTCCTCAACCGGATATGGATAATCCCGGCATGGATCAGGACGGTGTTCATAAATAGCGCATTTGTTGAATCCATCAAGGTTTTCGCATTTACCCATGACAAGAATTGACCAGTCGCGACCGTTCTTTAAGATTTTTATGTTCGGGTTGAAAAGCCACCAGACAAGTTCGTCAAAACTTTTTTTTGATCTCGGCTCCTTTTGAATGTCAATGAGAACATACCTGCAGCACATTCCGTTGCAGAATCTGCAGTCATCTGCATTGAAATACATCTTCTGTTTTTTTGGCATATAACTATCTGAATTTTATTGTAATTATTGCTATCGCCGCCATGATGGCCGAAATGATCCAGAACCTTGAAACGATCTTGGCTTCAGCCATTCCCTGATGATGAAAATGGTGGTGGAGCGGTGCTCTGAAAAGAATCCGGCGGTACATTTTAAAACCGATATTCTCCTGAACGAATGTCGAAGTTATCTCTATCACAAATATGGCTCCGGCAATGATATAAACCACTTCCTGCCTTATCAGAACTGCCGCTGTTCCCATTGTTCCGCCAAGGAAAAGACTTCCCATGTCACCCATGAAAACTTCGGCAGGATGAGTGTTGAACCATAAAAATCCAAGACCTGCTCCGATAATAGCTCCGCAGAATACTGCAATTTCTCCTGACCCCGGAATGTAATGATAAAGAAGGTGCTGAGCATGTATCACATTTCCGATGATATAAGAAAAAACACCGATCACAATGAAAATGAAGATAGAAGGGACAACAGCCAGTCCATCCATTCCGTCTGCAAAGTTCACAGCATTCGCTGAATAAACAATTATGAAAACTATCCACAGAGCTGTAAATATCACCGAATTGAACAGTATCCCCTTGTAGAAAGGGATCTGGAACGAATCCGCAAGATTCAAAGGTAGAGGCGTAACCGCCGGTGCAAGTACAAATATCGCCAAAGCGACACCGAACATGATCTGGATCGTAAATTTCACCGCCCTTGAAAGACCTTCATCGGGATTTTTGTTCTTTATTTTCAGATAATCGTCAATTCCGCCGAAAAGTCCGAACCACACGGCACTCGCAAGGAGCATCAGAATAAACGGATTCGTCAGGTCGCACCAGAGCACAGCGCTCCCGATCCCGGTTATGAACATAATTATCCCGCCCATCATCGGAGTCCCTTTCTTTGACTGAGCATTTATGTCGCCGTAAGACCGTTCAAAAGAACGGAAACCCTTTTTGTATAAGAGAATTATCAAAGGTCTGCCTATTAACAGAGTCAGAAAAAATGCGGTAACAAATGAGATCAGAGTCCGGGAAGTGATATATTTAAAAACTGCAAGTCCGCCAGTTTCAAAAAACGACTGAAAGATGTTGTATATCATTTTCCGACCTCCTTTGAAATTACTGAACGGCTCTTGTTGTACTGCTTCTTGAGCTCATATTCTGTCAGATATCCGTTGCTTGTGATGAGGATGCTGTCCATTTCCTTCAGTGCTGTGTCCGGATCTATAACATGCCTTTCCACAAGTTTTCCCATACCTTTATAAATCGCTTCCCTCACCTTCCATACTTTGTCGAAATAGCATCTGCTAAACTGTTTTAAAACCCTTGCTCCGTCATTTTCAATCCACGAAACCGCAAGGATCGATTCAACTCTTACTTCAAAACATCTGTGGTCAAGGTTTGCATAAAGTTTTTCAAGAAGTTTTTCTGTTTCTTCGCTTTGAAGTCCGTACTGCTTTAAAAACACAGGAATACATCTTGCGGCAGCAAATCTAGCTTCGTAATACTTATCGTCAAGGCCGGTCATGACGGCACTGAATATTTCGTGTCTCATATCTCTGTTGCATGAAGTGAGCTTTGAAAGTGCGTCAAACGCATCTCTTCTCACAAACGGTTTTTCGTGATCGCCTGTTGCCGACCTTACCACAAGAGGAAGCATTTCGCAGTAGTTTGCAAGGCCTGAAATTCTAAGTCCTCTTGCTTTGAGGATCACGCTTCCGCTTGAAAGATATGAATCAATTTTGTTTTTCAGAAGCCGCATTTCATCAGAATCGAGCTTTTTTTCGGTACCGTTTTTAATATTTTTCATGAACTGCTCAAGTGCAACTGAACCAAGCCCGAGAATTCTATCCTGCTGATATGTCACCCCTTCGACAGCTCCGGGTTTTTCACCGATCCCGCAGAAATAGAGGATATAATCAACTATTATTTCAGCAGGATTTCCCGGAAATATCGTTGTTGCAGTCTTTGACATCGCATAAAGCTTAAACTGATCCGGCTTCAGGTCATTAACAGTTTCCGCAAGTTCAGCACTGTCTACAAAAGGGGTGTTTATTCCGTTCACCGGATCTGTTTTTTCATAAATAACCTTTGCCGCACCGGCCCTTTCGATATATCTCGCATTCCCTGTCTGGTGATCGCTGTATATTCCGCTGATAGGAATTATAATCGAAGGTTTACCCTGACGGCACACTTCCATGATGGAGCCGGCTCCCGCTCTTATTACAAGAAGATCGCTTGCCGCATAATAAAGACCCATGTTGTCTATAAAGTCCTTGATCATATATCTTTTTTCATTAAGCAGTTGCGGGTGTTTCTCTTTCAGAATGGACTGAACATCATTGAATCCGTGATATTCATAATTTTCACCGAACGGTTTTCCGGTTCCGTGAACTATGTAAATGTCTGGCTCTTTCAAAAGTTCTGCCGCCGCATCGGCAAGAGCACGGTTAATCGCCCTTGCACCCTGAGATCCGCCGAACGCGAAAACAACAAAAGCATTTTCAGGTATGCCGAGTTCATGTCTTGCAGAATCCTTGTCTCCTGCAGCGATCGTGCTTCTGACAGGGTAGCCCGAAAAGAAACCTTTTCCTTTCGGCAGGCATTTGATCGTTTCATTGAAAGAGACCGCCACTTCATCGGCCGCAGAAGCCGCCCACTTGTTCATTTTTCCCGGATGGACATTTGATTCATGAATGAGAATTTTAGTCTTAAAAAGTCCGAAAGTGAACTTTCTGAGCATCCATGCAGTGAAAACTATCGGGGCACTGACATATCCGCCTGTTGCAAAAACCACATCGGGCCTGAATGTTAAGAGAATGAGCTTTGCCTTTATTATCCCGAGCACCATCGCAATTACGAATTTAACGACCGCCACCGGAGATTTTCCCGGGAAAGGGGCGCTGTTGACGAACTTCAGCGGTATCCCCGCTTTCGGCACCATCAGCCCTTCCGCCTTGTTCTTCACACCGACATAAAGAATGTTTGAAGAAGGATATTTCCTTTTCAGTTCAGCCGCAACAGCAAGAGCAGGACTCACATGACCACCGCTTCCACCACCCGTAAATATGAACTTTTTCGGTTTTTCACTCATTTTCTCACCCGGCAATAATCAAACAATTCACAAATATTTATCAGATATAGTAAATAATACAATATTTTAACAAGAGAATAAGGAATAATTAGAAAAAATGCGGTCGGTTTTATGATTGAGGTGGAGCATTCCTTCTTTTGCGGTTTTTCAATGTTTTAGTCATTTCGTTTTTCAGTGATTCTTCGCTCGGGAGATAAAGATCGTACTGACTTGCAAGAATTGTTCTGTTGTTTTCGGGAAGAGTGTATCTCACTACTGCATCGTTTTTTCCAGCAGAAAGAAGAATGCCTATCGTCGGATTTTCATCAGGCAGCTTCTGAGTTCGATCATAATAATTCACATACATCTGAAGCTGTCCAAGATCCTGATGAGTCAGTTTATGTGTTTTGAGTTCAAGAATAACAAAACATCGCAGCAGCCGGTTATAAAATACCAGATCAATAAAAAAATCATCACCATCAAGATGAATTCTTTTCTGTCTTGCAACAAATGAAAAACCGTTCCCGAGCTCAAGAAGAAACTCCTGCATATTTGTAATTATTGCCCTTTCAACATCTTTTTCATAATAGGACGATTCTCTTTTCAGTCCCAGAAATTCAAGATAAATGGGATCTTTTATGATTTCAGTCGCTTTTTCCGGCTGCTGTTCGCCATTTGCCACTGCCAGAACTCTTTCTTTGTCATTACTCAAGAGAAGTCTTTCATATAAGTGACTGTTTATCTGTCGTTCAAGTTGACGGGAATTCCAACTGTTTTTGATCGTTTCAGCGATATAATATTCTCTTTTATCGCCATCTTCCATCCTGATCAACAGACGATATTGTGTCCAGTTCAATTGCGACCGCAGTGCGGACGCAATTGGAAATTCTTTGTAAAACTGGCGACAGCGCTCAAGCTGCCGAATTGAAAACCCAGTTCCGTATTCCGGCTCCAGTTTTTTTGAAAGGTTCTTTATTAAATATTTTCCATATTCAGCGCGATCTTTTCCCTGCTGTTCTTCTTCTATTATTGATCTACCGATATTCCAATACATCAAAACTCTGTGGAAATCGACCGATTTGACAGCATTAAGCCGTGCTTCCTCGATAATCCTTTTTATCTGATCAATAAATCCAGTCCTAACATCTTCCACGATTTTTGTCATTTTGTGCTCCCTGAAATAATTACAGCATTCATTATTCAACGCTCCAAGCCAATATATCTAATTGCTAATAAAATCTCAAGAAAACTGAGCCGATTATTTAAGTCAACAGAAAACTAAAGAAAAGCGGAATTGATTCAGGGAGTTAAGCACAGTTTTACAACAAAAATATGTAGTTATGGCGACCCGACCCTTGTGGATGCGACCCTTGTGGATGCAGTTTTACAACAAAAATATGAGTTATGGCGACCCCTTAGGTGGCCTTGCCAAAAACGGTTGCAGATCATTTTAAGCGGCCTAATTTAGTAAGTACCTCCGCGACTCCTACATCCATTCTTGCAAATCCGAACCATTTTTTGCCGAGATCTTTCAATGATGCGCCGAAAAGATAAAGGTCTTTACCGTCAATTATCATGAAACGATCATGGGAATAACTGAATTCCTTGATTTCTGCGGGAGGGAACTGTTCATTGAATTTCCGGGTGTCGAGGATGAGTTGTTTTGAAAGATTTTTTGTGAGAATTTTGAGTGCAACTCCTTGTCTCCGTTTGGAAAACAGTGTTAAAACTGTATCATCAACGAAATTATCAATTAGGATGATTGATTTCTCCGCTGAACGAACAATATCTGAAATGAATTTGTGTGCGTCAAATATTTGTCCGTCAAAAAAAACACCTTGTTTGGGTTGAATTTGTTTTGATTCAAGTGCTGACAAAACTTTTTCAATTTTACTGTCCGTTTCGAGCAATTTTATTTCAACGGTTTTCATCCTTTTAAAAATATCATCATTGTTGGAAATGAAATGTCTCATCGACACAAATGCTTTCATAATCATGATGTTCATTTTCACAGCCGTGCTGCTCTTTAAAACTGATGAAAGCATTGCAACTCCAGTTTCTGTAAAAACATATGGATTTTTTCTTGTTCCGCCCCAACTTGAAGTCACAAATTGTGACCTCAAGTTTGCAAGCTCTTGATTTGACAGCATAAAATAAAAATCATCAAGAAACCGTTCCTTGTTTCTTTTTACTGCCTGATTCAGCACTTTAGTTTCAACACCAAACAAATATGCGATATCCCTGTCAAGAATAACCTGCATTCCACGGATAGTAAAAATTCTGCTCTTAATCTCATCAATCTTTATCAATTCATTTCCGCCCATTTCCTGACTCCAGAAATTTAATAACCGATAGATAATGCAATAATTGAATTAAATATGCAAGAAATCAAATACGATTATTTAAGTCAACAGAAAACAGAAGAAAAGCGGAATTGATTCGGGGAGTTAAGCACAGTTTTACGACAAAAACATATGTAGTTGTGGCGAATAGACCCTTATGGATTGATGCTTATGGATTGATCCTTGTGGTTTGCGACCCTTAAGGACTTTTATCGTTAATTCTTAATACAACGGACTGCGTTAGAATTTGTTGCTGCTTCTATCGTCACCATTGCTATGGAAAATGAAACTATCCATTTTGCATCTTCAGCATTTTCAGCAGTTGATAATGACCATAGAAGCTCTGTGTCCCCAAAAACGGAATATTCAGAATAATAGTAATTGTTCCCAGTAAATTCGCACCCGGTACAACCTGAAGCACATTCAAAAAAGTCCACACAAGAATCAGTGACTTTACATGTTCCCCCCGTTTGGGTTTCAGGGCAATTAATTATTAGCTTTCTTAATTCACTTATGGTTGGGATTCTTCCCCCAATTTTAGCACAATAATTCTGAGCTTGACTGTAGGTTAATGAATTTGCGGTGTCTATTAAATCTAGACCGTCATAGTAATCCAAACAAGACCATGAGAACCCGACTTGAGTTAATGATACTTCGTCCCAAGATTTCCCATTACATACTTTCATAGACTTGAAATCTATGCAATCTTTAATAAATCCTTTGTAAGCTTCTTCACACGGGAATTCATACCCGGTATCTCCCGTATTTCCAGTATCACTGGTGTTGCCCGTGTTGCCCGTGTTTCCTGAGTTTCCAGTATCTCCTGAGTTTCCAGTATCTCCTGAGTTTCCAGTATCTCCTGAGTTTCCAGTATCTCCTGAGTTTCCTGAGTTACCAGTGTCTCCGCTATCACCAGTATCACCTGTATTTCCTGTATCATCAATCTCTGCCTCAAAGCACATGTTCATTGTCTCGTTGCATTCATAACCTTTATCACAAGTACCATCCGGATAACAATATCCTCCTTCAGAGCCATACTTTGGGGCTGTTTTTTCATCATCTTCTGCTCCGCATGAAACAACCATAAACAAAAAAACAAACATCAACGAAATTAAAACTCTTTTCATTTATCTCTCCTACCTTAATTAAAAACATTCTGCCTGAAAAAACAAAGTGTGTCACTTATATCATACATTTTTCAAAAAATCAACGAATTGTCACTTATTTCCTGTAGACTTATATTGTACAAATTCTATTTTTGAATCATGAAAGAGTTTGATATCAAAGTCATTTTTGGTCTGCGTTTGCGACAACTTAGAAAAGAGAAAGGTCTGAGTCAGGAACAGCTTATGATGTCAACCGGAATTCACCGTACATATCTTTCAGAGGTTGAAAGAGGAATAAGAAACATAAGCATCGTAAATATATACAAAATCTCATCAATGCTCGATATTGACATAATGGAAATGTTCAACTTCAAAAAAATCGATCAGGAACGTGTCTGAGTATCAACCACTTCTTCAATTTTCTGTTTGAGTTCAGGTAGATCATTTTTATGCGGCATATATCGCCTCCATTTCATTCATGATTTTTTCTTTAAGATATGGACTCAATGAATTTTCAGTTACAAGATCAACTTCTCTTCCAAGTATTTCGGTCAGTCTGTTCCTTGTTTCAATTATCTGAAAAAGACTCCTTGTGTTCTGAAATCTCACAACAAGATCAATGTCACTGCCGGAATTTTCCTCTCCTCTTACAAATGAACCGAAAAGAGCAATAAAAACAATGCCGTTTTCCTTGCAGAACTTCCTTAATTCGTCGTTCTTTAAAATATCTTTTTTGCTGTTAACCATTTTCAAGTACCTCAAAAAATTCAGTCTTTATTTTACATGGATTATTTAAAAAAGAAAGAACTGGCTGTAATATGATCTTTTCTCCAAATAATTGAAATAGTTTCAAGTAAATGTTATTTTGGTGCGGTTTGTGTTGTAAACTGTTTTTTCGGAGAGGAAAATGAAAAAGTTTTTATGGTTATTTATCGGTGTTTTAATGTTGACGGGATGCCCTTCAAAAAAGGTTGAAGTTAAAGAGGCCCCGGTTGAGGAAATTAAAGAAAAAACGATTGTTGACTATATCAATATTGAAGGAAGCCACTCGGGATATATTTTCAAAGATGGGCGAAAACTTTTTATAGCAAGGAAGGAAAATGCGGCTCAGCTTTATCTTGAATCAAGTTGCGGTAAAGATGTGAAACAGCTTACTTTTCAGGAAGACGCTGTTGAGGGCTATGTTGTAAGCCCTGAGGAAAAACAAATCCTTTACATCATTTCAAAAGGGGGAAATGAACAGTACGATTTTCATGTTTATAATCTTGAAAAGGGCAATAGTGAGGGACTTCTTGTCGATGATGCAGTAAGGTTTGAAAGTCCGAGATGGCTGAATGAAAACGAACTTATGTTCACTTCAAATGAGGCAAACGGAAAAGATTTTTATATTTATCATCTCGATATCCCATCAAAAAAGAAAACTCTTCTTGTCGAAAAACCGGGATACAACCATATAACTGACGCTATAAGCAAAGATGAATTCCTTTTCTACACATTTCTTGGCAACAACAAAACAGCTCCTTATCATTTCAAGAACGGGAAGCCGAAAAAGATCAAGGGAGCTCAAAAAGAGAGAAACTTTGTTCCGCTTGCATTCTTTGAAGACGGAATTCTTATGGAAACGAACGAAGAAAGCGATGTGGAATATCTTGAAATATGGAAAGACGGGGTCAAAAAACCGCTCTTTAAAGACATTTGGGGAGTAGAATCGGTCGTAGTTGACAAAATTTCAAGAAAACATGCCGCATTCTGCACAAATGAAGACGGTTACAGTTCATGCAGTTATTATTCTGACGGTAAAGTTGAGCAGATACCTTTAAAAAAATCGGTTGTGTTTCTGACAAGGATAGATGGCGAGAGGATCATTTACAACATGATGAACCCTGACAGAATAAGCTCTCCTGCCGCTTTTCATTTCAGCAGAAAGGAATCCGTTTCCTTCGGCTACACATTTGATAACGGCGTTGATATTTCCGGCTTTGCCGCTCCCGAACTTAAAAAAGTTAAAGGAGCTGACGGTGTTGAAATACCGTATTTTCTCTACACTCCTAAGAACGGAACACCGCCTTATAACACGATCGTCTATTTTCATGGCGGACCGGAAGGGCAGTTCAGACCTTATTTTATTGCAACATATCAATATTATTTGAAAAAAGGATTCGCCATAGTAGCTCCGAATGTAAGGGGCTCATCCGGCTACGGACAAGTTTTCATGGATATGGACAACTATAAGCTGAGAATGAACTCGGTGAGTGACGGAAAAACGGTGACAGATGAACTTGTGCGGCTTGGAATATCAAAACCGGAAAAATTCATAGCAATGGGTGGAAGTTACGGTGGATTCATGGTTGTTGCCTCGATGGCGAAATTCAGTGATGATTACCATTGCGGAATTAATTCTGTAGGAGTTGTTGATTTTGTCAATTTCCTTGAAAATACAGCCGGCTACAGAAGACATTTGAGGGAAGTCGAGTACGGGCCGCTCACTGACAGGGAGTTTTTAATGTCCATATCACCTACGAATATGGTTGACACAATTAAAGGCGAGCTGTTTGTTTTTCACGGAGCGAACGATCCGAGAGTTCCTGTCAGCGACGCTTATATCCTGATGGAAAAAATGAAAAAGGCGGGAAAGAAATATCAGCATCACATCTTTGAAGATGAGGGTCACGGCTTCAAAAAACGGGAGAACAGAGTCATATACAATTCAAAAAGTGCTGAATTTATTGAAAAATGCGGTGAATAACTACTGTTTCGGCCTTACATTTGTAAAAAGTATCTGATCGCTCCCGAACTTTCCATATGATATAGTATCACCGGAAAATGGAGATTTCGATTTTCTTGTTATGGAGAAGATGCTTCCCATCTGTGCCATCATTCCCGTTCCGAACTGAAGCTGGGAAGCGTATTCATCGGGAATTGTAAATTCACCGTCATCTGCAACGGTACAACTGACACTGACAGAATTACTCATATCAAGCATTGCGGTAATTGTCATTTCAAGATATCCTTCACCTTCGTTGCCTGTCCATTTGAAAGTAAGCGGCTGAGTC